>WNGP01001067.1_pt1 | contig 22152 bp, 19 predicted proteins | sample 5407671 | NCBI WGS metagenome assembly WNGP01 (sample SAMN13153381, study PRJNA577476) | soil metagenome | isolation source: 40 cm soil or saprolite under Garry oak tree replicate 2 | place: USA:California | collected 2016-06-15
TGGGGAACATGTGGTTGGGATCCATGGAGACGTTGCCGATCAAGAGACGTGACATCTCGACATGTGCTCGAAGCAAGATGAAGACAGGTAGAACCGTTTACTTTAAATAGCTGTGATGAGGAAGTGCGGCTGTAGTGCGCTGTCCAGCACTATACCCTGCGCTTTTGGCTGGCACGCAGCGGCGTATTTCCCTGGCAGGCAGTTCCTTTCCTGGAAGACGCCACCGATCGCATTCTCCTGCGGCGGGTTGGTGGAGGATATAGCTTCGCCCATCGGTTGTTGCTCGATTATTTTGCTGACGCGTATGTAGGAGCATCTCCTACCTCGCCTGCTGCCCAAAGCATACTACCATCCCCTCCCTAAACATTGGTTCTGATAGTGCGCTGAAGGCCTCTGTCTAGCGACGATCCTGCTCAGCATCCTTCAGGAAATGTGATTTGCCATAGATAATGTCCACTTTGAACCATAAAGTGTCCAGCGTCAGAAACCGGTCTAGAAGCGCCTTGAGGCATGGACACGATATGCGCCAGTCCCCGGACATTAACTATGGCAAATCACAGGAAGGTATCGTTATCACAGGATTAGTGTGATAATTTTCGTCTGCACTAGCCGGTACAGACGAAAACCACATCAGGGCAGGTGAAAGTTGCGCAGAGGGCAGACGAAAGTCACAACCCGTGCAGACAAAATATTAAAGTGACACTTGGCTTGGCGGTGTCTTTTTAACCAAAAGATACGCCGTACCCTATAACTGCAAAACTGGAAGTTGTTGGCGGTCGCCGTCAGGGGGGCGGTTACAATCGCAGTTCACCCCTTTGTCCATGGACGCGACCATCAGGCGTCTCGACCCGTTGCACAGAAAGGAGTCACTCTTTATGGATAAGGCAGTCGTTCAAGTGGATTTGCAGAAAGGAATAGGTGCTCATGAAGAAAACCAGAAAAAGAAGGAGCAATCGCCTGACTCAGGCCGACAGGCAAGCGCTCGCCACGCTTGATCGTCTCCTTGAAGAAGATCGACGGATCGAGCAAAAATATAACTTGCCTTTTCGCTCACCCCGGCAGGTGGCAACCACCGTTCATTGCTGTACGCACTGTCAGAAAGATATAGCCCTGCTTATTTTCGGCGACTTTGCAAAGGACGCCGCTGGCCTGGAAGCCTACGCGAGACTGACGGCAGATCTGATTCAGCGAACAGCCCTCCCGGCATATGTAATTGCTCCCCCTAGCAATCCGGGCGATCTGGATGGCCCAGCACTCCTGCTCAAAGTGTATCCGAGTCAGGAGGAATCATACTTTATAACCCCGCCGGAATGGGAAGAACTGATCAGAATGTTGAGCGATGAGCACTGTCAACAGCAATAACAGGAAGCGTGTGTATGCAATTGGGACAGCCCGGTCCGGACGCGGGTGCCCGTTCCAATTGAAAGAAATATGCCCCTGGAGGCTGGAGGTGTTGTTCCTCGATCCTTATTCCTCCAGTTCCTCAAGTAATATCGATGATCGGTAAAGTGAGGGGCGCTGGGGTCATGCCGTGGAGCAGGAGGAGGGTTCGTGTGGCCCGTTGGCGCACATGGGCGGAATCATCAAACCCGGCCATCTTTTGGAGCACCGGATACACCGAGAGAGGGACGCGCTCACCCATCAGGCCGAGCGTTTCCACCGCGGCACAGCGCACGTAGGAAATCGGATCGGTCAGGGCGGCGATCACTGGTTCTACAGGAATGCGGAGCGGAATTTTGCCGAAGGCATCTAATAGGTCTTCGCGTACCGCAGCATACTCGTCGTGCAGGGACTGAAGCAGGAGGTCGAGGGGAATCTGGTCGGGAAACCACTCCACCAAAGACATACAGGCATGTGAGGCAGCAGCGCGCACTTCTGGCTCCGGGTCATGCAGGGCTGAAAGGATGGGATCAATGGGGACACGTTGCTCTGCTGCTATCAAGGTTTTAATCGCCGCTTCGCGCACGTACTTCTTCTTGTGCGCGCAGTAGGGCAAAATAGGCCCCAGGGGGATGGTAGAAGAAGGCCGCTCGCGCAAGACCTCTAGCGCGGCAGTGCAAACCGCTGGCTCCGGATCAGCAAGCAGCGTGAGCAAAAGCTCGTCGGAAATCCGCTCTCCCCAGATGGCTAGATCCCCGGTCAACGTCTCGCGCAGCCAGGGGTGTTCCTCCGGGTCGAGAATGATACGAAGGAAGAGGTCAAGCGCTTCCTCTGCTGATCTAACGGCCAGGACATGGGCTACCTGCATCCGCAGAAAGACGGGAGAAGTCTCCCAGTCCTCAAGGATAGCCATCAGGGCATCAATAGGCAACGGTTCCTTGACCTGGCACATGAGTCTCTCAATGGCCATCTGCTCTTGCACATCGGAGGTAGAGTTGAGCCGGTCAAGCAGGAATTGACCCTCGATAAGATCCGGGTACTCATCCTTGCCCAGATCATCCAGCGCCCTCAAACGGCGCTCTCGATCATCTGATTGACACTCTTGCAGCAAATGACGATAGAAACTATCGCTCTTTCGCATGGATGGAGCCCTTTCTCGCACATTCCACGCAAGTTCTTCCGAGCAACTATGCGCTCGTATTGTACCATATGAGCGGGGTGGCTCATTTTGCTCATAACTGGCCGCCTATCCTACTCTTCGGCTTAAAAAGACACAGCCAAAGCCTCTTGGACTTGCGCCAAGTTTTCCAGTTGTGTTTCACGTCTAAGAAAGCTGAAAACCCGCTGAAAATAGGCTGAGCATCTCAATGGCTGACTTGCAATTCTCCTGGCTTTTAGGTACGCTTAGAACAGAAACCAGACACATGCCTTTCACCGATTCCGCCTCGTTCATTGTCACAAGTCCGTCCGTCACGCATCTTCGTAAGTAGAACGTCTGCATGCAGCACATTCACAAGGGCAAAGCACTATGATAGGGAGGAATACCACGCCTGCGGCCCAGGCGGTCGAGGCGCTCATTCACGACTATGGTCGGTTAGTGTTCCGGGTGATTTTTGGCTTGACTGGCGATTGGCACGAAAGCCAGGACCTCACCCAGGAGACTTTCATCCAAGCATTCAAAGCCATTGAGGCTGCCCGCCAGGCGAGCGGCGCGAACTTTCACGCCAAAGCCTGGCTCATGCGCATCGCGCTCAACAATGCGCGCATGTCTCGCAGGCGGCGCGGCCTCGTGCGCTTTGTGCCATTCTCTGCCCTGCGCCAGGAGGAACAGGAAGAGCAAAATGCCGACCTGGTGGGTGAGCGCCCCACCCCCGTACAACCCGCTGGATATGGCATGGACGGTGCTGCGGAGGACCCGGCAGACCTTGTTGCGGAACGGGACCTGGTTCAGCGGGCCATGACGCAGCTGCCGGAGACACTCCGCCTGTGTCTGCTCCTGTCGGTCATGGCGGGGCTGTCCTCGCACGAGATCGCGCGAACGCTTAGCCTGAATGAGGCCGCAGTGCGCCAGCGGCTTTCGCGAGCACGAAAGCTTTTCCGTGCGCTGTATCAGCTGGAGAGCGGGGAGGCCATCACCACTGGTTCCTCGCTCAGCTCGCAGGGAAAGGGACATGCTCGGCGGCTCACGTTGGCGGCCCGGTCACAGCCCGCGATGGCAGCGGCAAGTCTATGAAAATATAAAGCGATTCCGCTGTCCAACGAAAGGAGGGGAACAGTGCAAAAAGAGAGCATCCTCTGCCAGAGGGAAAAGCACTACCTCTGGCAGAGGATGCTCTTGAGGATCGTCGCGCGAGATGTGGCTTCTCACCCGGTCTCGTTGCTCTGTATGTCAGCGAGTGGCTGCTTGTCTCAAGGAGGGTTCCTCTTTTGGCACCCTGGTGAAAATTCTCTTATAGACACCTGGATTTCGATCGCATCCTCTGGTATACTCAACAGTAGCAACTCGATGTTCCAATCAGTTCGTTGTAGAGAGCTCCATCCGTCTCTTCTCAGGATTCTTCTTTCGCGGTCCTATTTCTTCTCAGTGATGTTGTCGCCATTTTGCTATGCTATGCCTAATAGGAGAAGGAGAACGCTGATGCCTGCCCTCGAATCGACCGACCGTGCCATGCCACGCAGCTCCTTGCGCCATCGTCCCATCGAGAATGACGCCGATCGGCAGGGGATGACTGGCGTCACCCCGACTGCGCAACGCGCTTCTCTTCTCCGCCCCAAACAGACGGAGGAAGATGATGGAGCCAGGCCTGGCGGTACACCCGCTGCCTCTCGTCCGAAGATGCCTGCCATGATACGGATGGGTGTGAAGCGCAGAAGCGCCTTGCGCCTGCACCCGATGCTGTACCTGGGGATAGGCATGGTCGTCATGCTCGCGCTGTGGACGGGGCTTTCGATGGCGATGAGCTGGTGGAACACGACCTGGGATGATCTTCACTTCGGGCGTCCCCGTACCTTCCAGATCGATGCAGTCGTGGGGCATAACGACTCGCCAGCCAATCCCAGTCACTTCATCGCGATCAACCTCAATGGCCGCATCGAGGTCTTAGAGTTTCCAGCTGGAGACGGCTCGAAAGCCCGCATCTATATCGGGCCGCAGCTCTATGGATCGGGTGACACCCTGATTCCGGTCACGCTGAGTTTTGTGGATGTGAACGGCGATCATCTCCCTGCCATGATCGTGCATCTTCAAGATACCCGTCTCGTCTATATTAACGAGAACGAAGGGTTTCGCCCGGCGACTCCTGCCGAGGTACAAAGTGTTGAGCACTACTTGCAGCGGCATGGACAATAGCTGGGGGGGCGTTCCCAATAGGGGGTCCCGACATTTTTCCCTCCCAAAATCCCCGCTAAGCTTGGCTGACTGACTGCTCACATGTCTCACCGCTCTGCAAAGAAGCCCTCCCGGGCCGCTTTTTGAGTGAAAATGGCCGAGCATATGGCTTGCTCTGCTGCTAAGCAATAGGACTGTCTGATTTGTTCAATCCTCTCCCAGAGTGAGCTGGTGCCTTAGCGGGATTTTGGGGGTAGAGTGGGGAGCGGACGCCCCTTGCGGGGTCGCCCGGCACCCTCTCTCACGAACCGTGCTTGCGACTTGTCACCGCACACGGCTCTCCCTTTACCTGTCGCTTGCGATAGTCTCGGTCGGGAAGTGTTCCAGCGTGCAGCAGATGATGACAAGACTGGCAGAGGATCAGTGTTTTCCTCCGTCGGGCGATCATCATCCGTTGCCATATCGTCTTTCCCGGTTCGATATCTTTGAGTTTCCGAATATGGTGGACCTCAAAGGGACCTTGCCTCGTTTCGCAGTATTCACATTGCCTCGCATTCAGACGGTGGATGAGTTCCGACCTGCTGAGCGTAAACCTCAGCGTGTTTGGAGGGATGTCAATGCCCTGTCTGCCTGGGGTAGGGTGTCTGAGGTCTTTGAGGCGGAAGAGGCGGAGAACGCGCGTCCTGTCTTTTTCCGGCAGAGTCAGGACGTACCCATTCTCCGTTTTGAGTCGGGCGGTCATTTTGTGAACGCTCTGACGGTGTTTGTGGGCCAGCGTTTTGAAGAAACTGGTTTGCCAGGTGTAGGCCAGTTTGTTCATACGCTGCTTCACGTTACAGGCCAGTGCGGCCTATTAGGCCCGCCGACGAAATTTACAACGCTAAGTTTCAGTCAACCAGTGAGGGGATAAATGGCCTCAGCTTCTTCTCAACAAAACCTCCCATACGCTTCCCAAATAAATGAAATGCTCATCCGTCATTTGTACGAGGCTCGGGATGAGGAATTGTTCTCGTTCAAACAAGATGGTGTTCCATCGCATAGCGCGTCGCGCCACTACGTGACATCACTCCCAACTTCCTGAAGATCGAACTCACATGGGTGCTCACCGTCCTCTGGCTGATGATGAGCTTTTCAGCGATCTGAATATTGGTCAACCCCATCGCCACTAAACGCAGCACCTCGACTTCCCGGGCCGTCAGACCGTCGGGATAGGTGGTCACTGGTCTGGCTGGTGGAGTCGATGATGGTGCTGTTGGGAGTGGCTGAGGGAGCGTTACTAGTCCCTGGGCGGTGAGGGCTTGTTCCAGGGTCATGGTGCGGCCCTCCGCCCAGGCGGCGGCAAAGATCTTCTCACCCAGGTGTGCTCGTACACGCTCCACAGCGCGTTCATAGGCAGCGCGCTCGACCGGCCAGATGGGTACACCCATGCTTTCTCGCAGGGTCTCTGCTGCACCCCAGAGCCGCGCCGCCCGCACTGGCGCTCCCTGGGTCGCCAGCAGGTTCGCCAGCCCGTCCAGGAAGAAAGGAATGTGCAGCTTGTAACCGATCTTCCTGGCGTGCGCTAGGCCCTGCTCGTAATGGGCATGTGCTGCTGCATGATCGCCCTGGCGTGCCTCCACCCTGGCTAAGATAGCGAGGACCAAGGCAGTACTATACGGGTCTCCCGACTCCCTGGAGAGCGCAAGGCTCTCCTCTGCGAGCCGACATGCCGTGCTCGTATCGCCCTGCTGGAGGACGACCAACCCTGAGAGGGAGAGGCCATAGGCGATACCGATCTTGTCGCCCAACTCCCTGGAGATCGCGAGACTTTCCTCGAGCAGGGAGCGTACCGTCGCAGGCTCGCCCTGGGAAACAAAGAGCGTCCGTGCCACCCCCAGGAGCGACAAGGCAATGCCCCTCGCGTTCCCCAGTTGCCTGTCCAACGCTAGGCTCTCCTCAAACAGGGCCAGTGCTTTGGCATACTCGCCCTGTTCATAAGCCACTTCCGCCAGGTAATGGAGATAGGAGGCAATGTCCACGGTGTTGCCTACTTCCTTGCTGAGTGCCAGGGACTCCTCCATCAGCGTACGCGCCGTGGCAAGCTCTCCTCTTGTCCAGGCGAGACCGCTCAGCAGGTAGAGCGTGAACGCGGTCCCTGCCGTGTCTCCACGTTCGCGGGACTGCACCAGGCTCTCCTGGCACAGGGCCTCTCCGCGATCCATGTCGCTCTGGTAAGCAGCGAAGCTCGCAGCGGCTGTGAGCGCTTTCGCCCGCACGGCTGATACGATTCCCTCACTGGCTGCCAGTGTCCGCTCCAGAAAGGTCCGACCCTCACTCCAGTGACCACGGATATTCCAGAAGCGGCGCAGCGCTACTCCAAAACGCAAGGCCATCTCCCCGCCATCCCCAGTGCCCTGCCCGGCTTCGCCTCGATCCAGCGACCAGCGCAGGGCGGCTCGCAGGTTGTCGTGCTCCCGCTCCAACCGCTTCAACCACACGGCCTCCTGCGGGCCTTCCAGGGTTGACTCTGCCTCTTCCGCCAGCGCCAGGTAGTACAGGGCATGAGCCTGCCGGACGGCCTCCATCTCCCCACTTGCCGCGAGCGTCTCCAGCCCATACTCGCGGATCGTTTCCAGCATCACGAGGCGCGGTTCCTCGCCTTCCTGCTTGCCCTGCAGCAGGAAGCTCTTCTCCAGCAAAGCCCCCACGACGTCCAGCGTAGATACGGCCTCTCGTTCTGTCTCATAGCTCAGTTTGCTTACGGCCTCCGCCCCCTCCAGAGTGAATCCGCCGACGAAGACGCAGAAGCAGCGGAAGAGGCGCTGTTCCTGGGCCGTCAGCAGGTCGTAACTCCACTGAAGCGTGTTGCGCAGGGTTTGCTGACGTGCAGGCAGCGTGCGCGCACCCCCAGTTAGGAGCTGGAGCCGCTGGGAGAGTCGCGCCAGCAGCGCCAGCGGCGGCAGGAGTGTGATGCGACCGGCTGCCAGTTCAATCGCGAGCGGCAGGCCATCCAGACGGGCGCACAGTTCCGCAATGGCGCGGGCATTCTCCTGGGTCAGCTGAAACGTGGGAAGCCTGGCTTGCGCACGCTCGACAAAGAGGGCCACTGCACCATAGGCGGCAAGCGTGTTGCCCTCAGGAAGATGGATAAGATCAGGCAGTGCCAGGGGAGACACGGGAAAGGTGTAGGCTGCTCGAAGATGCAACACGGCACGACTGGTCACGAGAATTTTCAGTGACGGGCACGCTGCCAGCAGCTCCTCGAGCAGGGGAGCTGCGTCGAGAACCTGCTCAAAGTTGTCGAGCAGGAGCAAACAGTGCTTCTCATGCAGGGAGGCTTTGACCTGGTCAAAGAGGGTATGGGCTCCGGTCTCCTGGATGCCGAACTCCTGGGCAAGTGCCGCAATGACGAGGGCGGAGTCGCTGACTGCCGCCAGCCCGACAAAGCAGACGCCATTGGCCAGGTGCTCCCGCATCTGCTGCGCGACCTGGATGGCCAGGCGAGTCTTGCCCACTCCACCGGTACCGACCAGGGTGAGCAGACGTACCTCGGGGCGTTGCAAGAGGGTACAAATCGCGGCCGCATCCTGCTCGCGCCCAATGAGCGGGGTGAACTGCACGGGCAGAGCGTGTAGTGCTGCCGGTCCAGGGTCGGGTGCTGACCTGATCGGGAATGTGGCTCTTTCATCTTGCATCATAGGTGACCCTCTGCTTTCCCTACTACCGTCTCAAACCTCGCGTTATGTTTTACCGGATCAACGTTATACGTTAACGAATACAACGGAGAAGCGCCCCTACCTATGGGAGAGTATGGCATAGCTCCAGCAGGAACGAATACATTCTTACCTTCACATTTCGTGCTCGCCTATGCCGTACTCTGGCATAGCGTGAAATGGCTTGAGAACGTGCGTTACGTAACGTAAACGTGAACCAATATTACACTATGAGGTGGTCTCCAATGCATAATAGTAAAGACTTCTCTACAGCGTACCGACGACACATCCGAAACGAAATCGTTCCAGAGGTTGAAGGGACAGTGGCGGCTATCTCCGAGCTCAAGGGTTCGTTCCTACTTGGCATCGTTACGGCCGCTCCCCACTTTGAGGTAGAACACTTCCTGACCCATCTTGGATTGAACAAGGCGGATTTCTTTCTGATCCAAGCGGCAGATGAAAGCGAGTACCATAAGCCCGATCCCCGCGTATTTGATATGCTCATCGCACTACTGCAAGAACGGAACATCCGAAAGAGAGAAATTCTCTACATAGGCGACAGCCTGCTCGACTTTTACGCAGCCCACTATGCTCATCTGCAGTTTAAAGCGGTGCTAACTGGTTCCACGAATCGTGAGCAATTTCAGACCGCAGGACTCAGTGCGGAGGATATTCTAAATTCGATCGTCGAACTACCTAGAAAGCTCTGGCATGAGAGACCTGGCCATTGAGGAGTAACGGACCGATGCCGATCCGCTCACCTGAAACCAACGCAACACGGGGGATAGCTGAAGAGCAATTGCTAACCGATGCGCCAATGTTGGCAGTAGAGGTCGCGGACAATACGTAGTATCTAGCAGCTTTGTACCCGCTTGGACGGGGTCCTACAAAGAGCGCACGAAGCCATCAGTGAAGCAGTACGCAGGCTTACAGTGATCTCATCGACTAGGCCCTGCGTTAAGATAGCCGCAAAGCGGATAAGTGCGGCTATCTTAACGCAGGGCCTAAGAGGCCAGAAAAACGCAGTAACTCGCGCTTTCCTGACCTCAAGCACCCGCACGCGTCCTACTTACTGCCGCCTTTGCCGCCTTTGTCCTTATCTTCTTCGGGCATAGGCTCACTTTCCCAGTAGATGACCATGGAGGCTCCTTTCCGCTCATTTTCAAACTGCGGCCCTCTATCAAGAGGCCACACTGGTTGTCAGATACCAGAACTAGTTTCCAATAGAACACACACTACGAAAACGACTCTACAACAGCCATACTACTCCCCACTACCTTCACCCTCAAAAGACAAGATGTAGGCATCCAGATCAGGATCCAGGGCCAATGTGCGGAACGATTGCGAAGAGACCGTGATTCCTAGTCTCCTCAGTTCAGGGAGGAGTTCAAGGGCGACTTTGCCCACAGCTAGACGATCAAGAGCCGTTTCATCTCGTGCAACCTCCTGATCAATCAACCATCGCCCACGTAAGTACACCACGTCTTTCGTATTACAGATGCCTGCTTTCCCGAGATCGGGCACACCCCGGAACGTCCGGAGACAGCGGGTAAAGGCATTCCTTTGTGCCCGTCGCTCCGCCGTTTGCCGATCTTCATCATCGCGCCAGAGGAGACGATACAGTAATAAAAATGGCTCAAAGAAAACCAGAAGCGAGGAGAAGGTTTGCGGAGGGCCAGCTACGCCACTGGCCAATCCGATTGACAGCGTTCCCAACCAGATCCCAGAATCATCCATCGGATCTCCATGCACCGCCGCTACTTGCTGTTCGTAATAGTCGGCGATTCCTTCTTCTGTGACCATATACCCTTTAGTACCCATTCCGAGCAGGCCAAGCAGCGAGCTCTCCCCTGCGATACTCCGTGCAACGTGGCCCGCCAGTTCATGAGAGACGTATTCCCTCAGCTCATCGAGGGGGATGGACTCCGCAGGTAGAAAGACCTGCCGCAGGCCAGCTTCGACCCGAGGGCCAGCCACATTGGGATCGAGGATGACCTGCCACCCGGCATACCCATGCGATTCCAGCACGGCCTCGAAGAACCGTTTCGCGCCCTGGGCCGAGAGCATCGGTATATCAGCAGGAGGAGAGAACACGTCTCCGAAGTCCCCGTTCGGTTCTTCTGAAAGATCGAAAGAGAGATGGAACTGGTCGCGCAAGACCTCGATCACCTGCTGGCTGGCTTTCTGCCTTGCGTGGCTCCTCTCCTGCTGGATCTCGCCAGTGGCTTCGATCTCTGGCAGCTTCAATCCCTGCAGCAGCACCTGCCTCACCTGCTCAAGTGCATAGTGCATTTCTGCGCTGGTAGGTTGAGGATACAGTTGTTGCGTGAGTTCCCAGAAGCGCTCGCTGTTCCCCTCGTAGGTCGCTTCGATCAAGCGAAGGAAACAGACCTCATCCTCGATCGCGCCATGGTAGAGATGACGTACCACCACATTCGGCTCGCTCTCCGCAATTTCCGCATCGAGCTGGAGGAAGTCAGCAATCCGCTGGCGTACCTCAGTGATGTCAAGGGCAGGGTAGGAAAGCTGCGGCTCACGATGCGAAGCGCGTGCTGCGCTGAGTTCCCTCTCTCTCGATTGCATAAGGATTTCCCGGAGCTGATCCTTCGTCGCTTCATCTACCTTTGAAGCAAAGAGCCTCTCCCATTGGTGTTGCTCTTCGTCAGTGAAAGGACCAGTCGGCGCCCACCACCAGTAGGCATCGTAGGCACTCAACTCGCGGTATCGACGAACCCAGCGCCAGTCCAATTGAAACCGGCCATCAGGAGACGCCGCTCGCGCACTTTCGATTTCCTGGAGAGCCTCTTCCCCTAATACCTTATAGATCCTCCTTCGCTGCGTTTTGATAGGGAGCGTTTCCCGTAACAAACGCTCCGCCTCCTCAACACGACCAATCAGTAAATACAGGCGGCCCTGGTTCACTTGATAAATCCAACGATCGGCCTGAGACCGGGTGTCCCCAACGTCGGCACTGCGCCCAATTTCCATCCGAGCAAGTTCGTCAAACCGCAGCGCCTCCTCGAAATTACCTAGTGCCGCCAGAATTTGCGATTTTTCGCCGTAGGAGGCCGCCAAGGAATCAAGATCGGCGTATTTTTCCAGCTTGAGATCAATACAATGATTGATGCTTTCGAGGGCCTCCGCAAAGCGTCCAGCTCTATTCAATTGATATGCAAGATTATTGAGCACAGAGGCTTGCTTTTTCTTGATCGTATCTTGCCGGAGAGGATGTAAACCCTCCTGCTTCTCTGCACATTGCAAGAGTGTAAGGCTCTCTTGATACGCTTCAATGGTCCGTGAGCGCTTCCGTTTCATCTCCTCCACCTGTCCCTGGGATTCTGCATACCCGCTCCACTCGCTGTAGAGCGAAGCTCCCTTGGAGAGCAGAGTCGCATGCAGCTCTGCATCATCTGTTAATAGTGACGCCAAACGGGTAAAGCAGCCCTCCAAAATGTGCTGCGCTTCCTCGTAGCGGTCTGCATTCATGCGATTGATCATGAGATGATCAACCAGGTGGACCTCCATCAACGGCGTAACTTTCAACTGCCCACTAGTGACCCAGGCGTAGATACGCTCGTAGTCCTCTCCTCTTTTTTGTGCATCAATGGCCTCTCCAAGATAGGGAGCAAGGTAATAGTGCAATAGGAGCGCGCCACTTTCCGCTTCGATGTCGGTCTCATGTGAGCTCCACTGACGCTGCGCAAGCACCTGTTGCACGCGACGAGCCAGGCGTAGAATCTGACCTGCATGATAACTGAGCCAGCCATGGTACAGGCCTAACTCAGCGGTTTCCAGAAGGCGATGCTGGCGAAGGAGGAAGCATGCGAGTTCAGTTAAGACCAGGCCTTTCTCTTTTTTATTCGCGATATCTCTGTCGAGCCAGTGCTTGAGCGCCTCAATCAAACGGTCTTCAGCTTGCTGGATCTGGTTCGGGGAGAGCTGCTGCCTGACCTGTGCAGCGACCATCGGCAGCAACTGCACCCGCTTGCGATAGACGGCAAGCAAGGAGGCATCGCGTAGCTCCTGCAAAGGTGCTGGATTGCGATAGAGCCTCTTTAAGGCTGGGCTTGCCAGGGGAAGCGGTGCAAGTGAGAGATCATTCAATGCAGCCAGAGCTTCCGACGAGAGGCGGCGAATCACACGATTGAAGAGGGGAATGATCCGCGTCGCGACTGGACCGGCAAATAACGAAGGATCCTCCAGTAAATGCTCTAAACGTTGGATTCTGGCTTTTCCTGTTGATGCCGCAGTGTCCTCCTCTTCATCCTCGAACGCCGACCAATCTCCTCGCAAGAGCGGTTCTCTCATGAGTTTGGTGATCCACTCCAAACAGACCGGGATACCTCCCACTGCCTCCACAACTTGGCCTAATTGCTCCTCTGGGAGATCGTGGAGTCCTAAGCGCTGGAGCAGGATAATTCCTTCTTCTGGTGAGAGGGCGGGAACCATATATTGTCTGGCCCATTGTGTTTCAATCGTGGTGCGGCTCGGCCACTCTTTCGTCGCTAGGATTAAGGAGGCATGATGGCGTGCGTGAACAAATTTCTCGTAGAACTGCCTCCATATCGCAACAAGATGGCCCTGCTCATCGAGGAGATGCTCAGCATTGTCAAGTAAGATGAGTACAGGCCGATCGGCGCGAGCCACGCAATCTAACGCGTACTTCATCCGTATCTGAAGATTTTCCGCCGACATAGAGGTATTTGACAGTCCAATAGCCTCTAAAATATCACTCAAAAGTAATTCTAGGGCCACATCATCACCGATCGCTTCTTGCTCGCGTTCAGGAAGCTGACAGAGAACAACATAATAACGCGGAATGTACTGCTGGAAGTACGTAGCAATCCTATGCAGTTCAGAGGTTTTGCCAATCCCAGGAGGGCCCTGAAGGATCAGCCACTTGAGGGACGGCTGCCCCGCGATCACCTCATAGAGCGAACCCAGCCAGCCTTCTCGGCCAATCAAATGGCTGATCTCCATCCTGGATACAGGAGCGTTACGGGGAGAGTTGGCCTGCATATGGAAAGACGAGGCATCAGGGAGTTTGTCAATCGCAGCCAGCTCTCCGCGCAATTCATCCCATTCCTGCGGCGATTTATGCACTTTGTGGGTCCGCTTGGTTTCTAGCTGCTGACGGGCGAGATCAAGGAAGAGATTCCGGTCACGGAGGGAGAGGCGCACTCCCGCGTCTCTGAGGGCCTCATAAATCACTGATAGCTCGTCAAATGTGGGAGATCGCTTATTGAGTTCAAAACTGGAGTAGCGCTGCTGATCAATTGTGCCTGGTAGGTGCGCGACGACGAGAGCCTGCGCAAGGCCATGGCGATCGCGAAGCCACTTGAGGAGTACTCCAAAATGATCGGGCGACGTGTATGCTGTGAAGTCATAAGGAGTTCTTGGTAACTGCATCGCAGATGTCCCTTCTTCGGCAACTAGAGGGCCTCCGGTCACCTCACACCTAAAATTATCCTTGGTCAACCATCGATTGCATCATCCACTTTTGAAAGTATACCTGACAAACTGAGAAATGTACAGAAGAAACTGGCGTATTCACGCCAGTTTTGCATCTTATTCGCCGGTTCCGTTTGATACACTGTCTATAGCTACTTTCATAATTGCACCTTTTCTCTGACCTCACTAGAAACCATGACAATTGATGCCTTTGTAGAGAAGTGAACTCGTACACAGCCGTCGTAGCTTGGCAGATAGGACCTTACTAAAGTGCCACACGAGAAAGGCAATGAAATGGAACAACAATGCTCGCACGAAGCCGTGTCCATCCTTCATGAGCTGGATTTAGGGCGACATACCCTTTTCATGATGAGTGATGGCAGCATCGATCTCCTTGCCAATGATCACCAGACACCCTATCTCGCAGACAATGGGCTCAGCCTGGATAGCGATGAGACATACCGACTGTTCATCTCTCTTCAAGAGCAGTTTAAACAGGAAAGGCAGTAGAGCATGCTGATAAGCAAAAAGATCAAGCTCGAAGCCCGGCTAGGGCCACACATGGAGCGGATCTCCGTGCGGTGTGCGGGTGTTTTCCCCGCAATCGAAGATGTTTGAACACATTTAGAAAGGCAGGCTATCTTTATGGCAGAAATGGGAGTCATTCCCTATTCGATCAAGGGGATCACCGAGTATCCCCGATCCCAGCCGTTCGCTGCCATTCCCGGCCAGGGCCAAGGCGTCTACATCACGCTGACCTCGACGGACTTCCAGTTCATTTTGAATAAGATGATTGGCTGGTTCCGTGATCGCGATGAGATTGAGCTGATCGATCATGGGATATCCGACAAGCAGGCGCTTGGCTACATCATTCTGGAATGGAACGAATGCGAAGTTGATCCGCTTTTCCTCGCCATTTTGCGAGACGAGGAAACCGTCACAGATTACACCGTGTATACCCGCGATCTCTGAAAAGAAAGGACTTTCACATGGGAAGCACTCGAATACCGCTCAACCGCCTGCATCAAAAAATCGGCTCGTCTCCTCTTATTCTGTTCTTTTTAGGGGTGCTGGCCCTCAGTTTGTTTCTGGCGGCGACGGTCGTTCAACTGCAAACGAGCGAGTACCTCGCACTGGGCAACCCGACCCGCGTGGCCTCGGTCGCCTGGGGGGTACTCCAGCAGCCCTGGCTGCTGATGACAGGCCAGGCCCCCGCAGCCGTCGCCACGTCCTGGATGTACGCCTGGGTGGTCGAGTTAATCACCCTCGTTTTCGCCCTGGCCTTGTCGGTGGCCGTGGTCAAGATCAGCGCGGCCAATCCCCACCTGGGCAAATGGTTTATCATCTTCGGGGCCGCGCTGATCATCTTGAACGGCTACGCCGATTATTCCAGCAGCCCCGGCGCGAATCCGCTGGTCCAATTCCTGATCGCCCTGGCTATCGGCGGCATCGTCGTGGTCGGGCTGCCGCTGGGCGTTGGGTTGATTGAACACGGCATCGAGGAGTTGTAAAGACATGGCAAGCAGCAAGGTTCATAAACTCATGGGAGCGGGCGCGGCCACCCTGATCGCCGAACCCGCGCTGGCACTGGCACATCAGGGAGGCCTCGGCATCATTGTGGGCCTTGTTATTGGAGCGGTCGCCTATGGCGTAGTTGACGAGGTGGAGCAACGGACGGGCGGGCAACCTGCCCTACCCGTCCGCAACCAGTCTCCAGCCACCGAGAAAGCGGCGCGGGGGGGCGACGGCAAGAGCAAGCCTACCCTCGCGCATCGGCTCCTGGTGGGCAAATCAGTACGCGAGGCCGCGACCACTACTGACGATGAGGAGGCCGCAGCCGAGGATGAGACCGTGATCGTCCCGGAGCAAGACAGCGGACTCGACCACTTCCCGGCAGAAGAGGAACGGATGGCGAGTCGGCAATCGGGCGGGAGAAGGGTCCCCGCCATCTATGGAGAGAACCCTCGACGGCGCCTCCTCCTGGCGGAAAATTTTCAGCCGGATGCCAACCGCATCTGCAAGACGGGCGGATTCTTCGCCGGAGTCCAGGGGTCGGGCAAGACCACCGCGATGGTCAGGACCTGTGAGCAGTACATCAAGAACTGGCGGCTCGGCGGCTTCTACTTCGATATCAAGGGTATCGATTTCAAAAGCCTGGTCACATCAGGCTTTGCTCAGCGCGGTCTCATCGTCACGCAAGAAAATATCGAGGAACTGGATGAGCGGTATGCCGAGCACGGCGGGCTGGTGCGCACGGCTTTGCACAACCAGTGGCAGGTGGCGTTTGACCTGCCCACCTGGCACGAACCGGGCCGGACGGCCATGAGCCGCAGGCTGATCTCCCAGATGATGACGGGCGTCATCAATGACCTCATGGCAGAGGCCGCCGCCATCCCGCCGGGGACCGGTCGCCGCCCCTTCATCGTCGCGATTGATGAGGTGCAACGTCTGGCCCCGCAGAGCAAGAAGGGCGACCCGGAGCTGCTCGACGCCCTGGTCGGTCTCTCTACCACCGGGCGCGCCGCGGCCGTCGTGCCATTTTTCGCCTGCCCGCGCATTGCAGAGGTAGACAAGGACTTGATCGGCTCGGTGGAACTCCGCGCCTTCGGGCAGGCCACGCTTTTGCAGGATGTGCAGACCTACCGGAAATACGTCGGGGCTGATGCCTTTGGCGACGAGGAGATCCGGGGACTCGGGACCGGCGAGATGATTGTGTGCATGGGGGAGAGCTGTGTCCTGGCACAGTTCTATGACCGCGAGACGCCGCACGGGTCCCACAATGCCAGTGTAGACGATGCGCTGGCCGGATGGGAACGGGGAAGACCCCCGACGATGCCGGCGCTCGAACCCAATCCGATGCACCGCAGCGAAACACCTGCTCCACCCCCTGAGAGCCTACACGAAGCAGAGAGAACGCAACACTTCGCAAAAGGAAGGGAAGGAATGGGGCCAGAACTGCAAGCGGCCTATGATGCTTATCGACCCGGCATGAATCACCACACGCTGGCCAGGTACCTGGGAACCGCGCCGTCGGTCGCCGGGCAATTGCTGAAACAGTTACAGCAGCGCGGGCTGATCGATGCTGCCGGGAATAAAAAGCGGGAAAAGGTGGTCCCTATCGTTCCCGAGGCTCGTCTTCGCGCAGCGGATATTGACCTGGAGGAGGCAATTCAAGCGTGGAACGAAGGATATAACTCGGAAGATAAGCTGATGCGCCGATTCCCTGGATTAACAAAATGGCAAGCTGGCCTGTTACGCGACAGAATGTTTCCGCCTGCCGTCGCCAAATGAATGGATGACCGAATGAATGACCGAGTCGAATCATCCGGTGTTCGAGCTCAAAAACGGAGAAAAGCCCCTCTTTTCATTCATTCAGTCATTCATTCGATCATCCATTCACTCATTTACGAGAGGGAGCATATCAATGGCAATTCTAACACAACACATGCACGAGAGCGGGAAAAGCGCGGCCCGTCGGTTCTGGGATGAACAGATGGAAAAGCATCCGAAGATCCATGGCGTCTTGAGCATTCTCGCCTCCGTGTTCGACTACGTCTTCAATGGTCACATCATCCTGGGCGCGGCCAAATGGGCGATTACCGTCGGCGGACGCATCGCGACCAGCATTCTGTTCTTCGCCGCGCTGTGGGTCGCAGGTCGGTCTACCGAGCCGGTCTCCCTGGCGCACTTGCTCAGCTACCTCCCGTTCATCGGCGTCAAAGCTCCACAGGTAGACCATGTGGCGATCCTGTCCTTTACCCTGCTGCCGGAGATCCTGCTGCTGGGCGCGGGACTGACCACGATTGAACAATGGGTTGGCGTCAAGCGGCAAGGGGGGCTGTACTGGATATGGGCGCTCATCTATTCGCCGCTGACCGCTGTGTTCCTGGGCATCGCCATCTACACGTTCACCTCGTTCCTCGCCAATGGCTCGGCCTCCGTTGTGATCAGCGCCACAGGTAAAGCCGATGGTGCTACCCTCATCCGAGCGCTGGCAGGTTGGAGCTATGCGCTGCTGGAGCTGCTTCATGCAGGGGTGGGCGCGCGCTACAGCAGCGCCACTTCTGAGACAACCCCTGCAGTCCCACCGATCGATATCCAGGCAACCATCAGCCAGGCCATCAGCGAACTGGCCGCGCAACTCCAAGGCAGCCAGGCGCGCATGTTTGGAGAACTGGCAGAGAAAATGGAACAGCGCGTGCATCTGCTGGACGGAAGACAGCAAATGACACTGACCACCATCAAAGAAGAGACCCAAACAGCTATCGCCAGTCTCACTCCTGATCGTCTCATCGCGAGTCTCACCGATCCCATTGAGACCTTGCTTGCCGAACGCGTCAAGGTCTCACTCGCCGAAATGAGACAACTCAGCGGACCAAAAGTCTCACCCGAACTGCATGAAAAAGTCTCACCTGAGACCAGCAACATCCGGCTGCTCACTCCTCAAAAAGTCTCACGCCACACAGTAAGACAGGACAGTGAGACGGCCGGCGATGGCACCAACATCGCCAGGATCTACGCCCTGCTCAACGAGGACCGTAGCCGCAAGGCGGCTGAAATCCAGCGCTTGACTGGCATTTCCAAAGCGACCGTGTACCGCCTGGTCGAGAGGTACCACAGCGAAAATCCGGTCATCGAAGCTGGAGCAATGACTGAGACTGAGACTGAAGACGAGATCGGAAATGAGACTGAGACTGCCTCGTGAGACTTTCTGCGTCTCATTCGGGCGGGAGTCTCACCTGGACTGAGACTTTTCAGTGAGACGCAGAAAGTCTCATTCGGGCGGAAATCTCATTCGGACTGAGACCCAGCAATGAGACTCTCACAACACCATCAAGCAAAACAGAACCTCATCCGTTAAAGCGGTGGCCGATGTGCGACTCCCCCGGCGAGGAAATCAATCTGATCAAACGGATCAGATAAGGCAACTAGAGGAAGCAACCACAAGCACATGAACACTTGTGGGGGTACGTAGGAGAACCTTGTAGTGCGCACATGTAGCCCAAAACGACTGAGCGCCTGACCTCTGCCAAAGTTTTCTCAGGACAATGCAGAGAATCAAGCGCCAAATCTTGCGGAGGTCCGCTGGTTGTTATTATAGCATAACGCTGGCTAGCCTCCGCAGCGGAGGTAATTAGGTACAATGGCTAGCTTTTTGAGCAAAGTACACCGCCGCGGATGTTATTTCTGCCGCCGGGTAGGAGCAAGCGAGGCCTACGCTGCTGACATCTGCATGCGCCATCAAGCGCTCATCTCACTCAAATTACTCGTCCTCTTAGTGCGTCGTGGCCGGTTTGGCAAGTTCTGGCAGATTGTGAGGTGGTGGAAATGAACCAGCAGTCCTACTCAGCCTCCATTCTCCAGCAGACCGCGACCAGTCACCAGCTCCTGCCTGTCTACCAGGACGACCTCACCAGGACAATCGGTGTCCTCCAGCAACTCCAGGTTCTCTGTTCCGCTCTGCAGGGAGATGTCTCTCTTGACGATGTGCTCCAGGTAGTTCGCCAGATGCAATACGAGTTCGGCGAGCAAAGTCAACTGGAGCACGTCATCCAGAGCCTCGTTGAAAGAAACCTGAAACGGCAGGTACTGGCCCGCCGCATGGCTCAACAGCATACAGAAGCGAGGAAGGTGCAGGTATGACACCAAATACACTCCGCTTCACACCAGTGCTTCCATGCGTCGATTGCCGACAACCAACCCAGCAGGGACTCATCTATGCAAAGAGTTCCCTGACCTGGCAGCTCCTCCCGCTCTGCGAGGGCCATATCAAAGAGCCAGCAACTGAGGAAGGGGCATTCGGCACCATTGCAGACCTTCAGCAACTCGTCGCGCATCACCTTCAGGTTATTCACCAGATCCAGCGCGAGAAACGCCACCAATCGCGTGCGTATCTGCGCCCGCGCAGGCAACACGCGCCCGCAAAAGCGCTGCGCACGCTTCGATGGCAGCTGAATCGGTCACACAAGCTTCAGGTTGAGGCGATGGAGGTGGGACGATGATGCGCGAACTGTACGCTGACAATTACGAAGAGCGGAGGCAGGAAACCCTCATGCGCGCCGAGGGTCGTTGTGAAAATAAGATAGATGGTCAGCGCTGTGTCCACAGGCTGGGAACGTTCAAAATCAGTCATGCTCACAACGCGTACTTCGAGCCGCTCCTCATTCACCACCCGAACAATGACCCGTGGAACCCTCTTGCTGAAATGATCGCTGTGTGTACGAGCTGCCACATGCTCTTACACCGGAAGCCAGACACGAATGGCAAAGTTCCTCACCGAAAGCCTGGCTACAAGGTCGTCAGCACCGAGTTCCTGCTGGCCCACCTGGCAGGAGTCGGATTTAGCGCATACCACAACGAAGAATGCCGCATCTCCTGGTGCTTTGATTCGTGTGGATTTGAGGCCGAAGCCGCCGATATGGTAGACGCACTTACTATGTGCTTGCACTGGCTCGGCGGCGAAGTACGCGACCTTCGGGAGGCCCTGGCCTGCGCTCAGACGGAACAGCGCCGCCTCACCGACATTGTTACCCGCACAGGCCAGGCCGAGGAGCGGCGGCGCTGTGATGCTGCGCTTCGAGAAATAGAGAGCTATGCGGCAGGAGGGAGAAGGCTATGACCCCAACCACGAGCCTGAGCCTAGCAGATCTCCCGGTGGCCACCCTCATGCAGCAGGCCCGCTGTGACATTGCTCGCTACCTCGCAGATCGTCAGCCAAATGAAGATCCGCATACATTTGAACTCTTTCGACGCGCTATCGTAGAGAGCGACCAGGACGCCTGGACAGCCCTCTATGACCTCTATCAGTTCCTTGTGAGGAATTGGATCGCCAACCGTCTCGCCGGAGATGTCTCTGCTGATGTCTGCGAGGCATTGACCAACGATGCCTTCGTCAAGTTTTTCCGCGCGGTCGATGCGAAGCGATTCGAGGGGTTTGACTCGATACTCGGCCTGCTGGCCTACCTCAGAATGTGCGCGCGCAGCGTGGCCGCTGACTATCGCCGATCACAGCACACGCACCAGGCGGAAGAACCGGCGGAATACCTCGATCACGAGGTGGTCCTCGCTGATCCAGCCGAAGAGGTGATGGCGCATCTGTTCGCAAGCGAGATTTGGGAGGTCATTGGCACGAACATAAACGAGCAGGAGCGCCTGGTGCTGCAAGTGACATGTGTGCTAGGTTGGCCCGCGCGCACGCTTCAGCGCCTCTCCCCGGCTCAGTTCCCAACGGTCGATGACATCTACCGCATCAAAAGGAATGTCCTGGAGCGTCTCCGGCGCAATCGGCGCTTGCAGGCGCTCTGTTTTACTCAGAAGTAAGTACTCTCTCTGTAAAGGAACGTGGGTAGCGCTGGTCGCAATCGGTGTTACCCAACACCTGAGAGAAGCGGAGGATATATGACAGAAATGAATGGCACTGAGAGAATGACGGCGGCGGGCCGTCCGATCAGTTGGTACGTCGATCAAGAAGTACGCGATGGGCGCTGGAGAGAGGAGGAAGTGGAGGCCTCGGTGGTAGGCCTTACGCGGCCGCTCACCATCTTCCGCGGCGTCCGCAAGACTGGCTTCATCGCCTATGACTGGCACGGTGATAAGTCCACGTTTTGTCCACCGATGTGGTGGGATCTGGCAATCGGCTCTGGGGCCTGTGGGCTTGGCTGCAGAGCATGTATTGATCAGGATACGTGGATCTATACAGATGTTGGGCCTGTCAGGGTGCAAGAGCTCTGCACTCGTTTTCAAGAGCGCCCCTGGAAGGTTTTAGGCTATGACGAAAACTTCCGCGCAACCTGGACGCCGTTGCTGGCTATTGCCTCAAAGCCCGATCCTGGTAACCACCTTGCCATCAAACTGGATACAGGCCATCGTGTCCAGGTGACGCCCGATCATCCTATGATTGTTGCGCGTGCAGGGCATTTTGAAGGGTGGGATGGTTCGCTCCCTGCACAACGAGTGGTTTCTGGCGATTGGTTGCCTGTCGCACAAAAGGTTCCTGCACTTGAAAGGATGCAATCTTTACTGGATTTGCTCACGATAGATTGGGGCATCCCAATCTGGGTTGAGGATGAGACTCTTGCAGCGCGGCTACCTGTCGCACCAGCCGAGATTGCAAAGCAGATCGGGCAGCTTCCACAGGCCGATCGAAGGTACCTCTTTACAAGGCACGCGCAGTCAAACAGCTATGGCTTGCAAGAGTATCTGGATGTGTTGCGAGTAACGGGCCTCTCGCCTGGTAAACAAGTGAGAGTGCGTGCGATGAACGGTCACAGTAGCCCCCTTGCTGTCAGAAGCTTCATCGCA
>WNGP01001218.1_pt1 | contig 22151 bp, 18 predicted proteins | sample 5407671 | NCBI WGS metagenome assembly WNGP01 (sample SAMN13153381, study PRJNA577476) | soil metagenome | isolation source: 40 cm soil or saprolite under Garry oak tree replicate 2 | place: USA:California | collected 2016-06-15
CGTTCTCGACGCCATTCTAGCGCAGGACAAAACCTCCCGAGTCGCCGCCGAGACCCTGGTCAAGGACAATATGGTGGTGCTCGCCGGCGAAATCACCACCGGCGCGCGGGTCAATTTCTCCGAAGTGGTGCGCAAAACCGTCAAGCGCATCGGCTACAACGATCCGACCATCGGCTTCGATACCCACACCTGCACGGTGATCGTGGCCTACGGCGAACAGTCCAAGGATATTGCACAGGGCGTGGACGAAGGCAAGGGTCTCGACCTCGACCAAGGGGCGGGCGACCAGGGCCTGATGTTCGGCTATGCATGCGACGAGACGCCGCAGCTTATGCCGCTTCCCATCTATCTAGCCCATCGGCTCGTGGAGCGCCAGTCGGAGATCCGCCGCGACGGCCGGCTGTCCTGGCTGCGCCCGGACGCCAAATCCCAGGTCACCATCAAGTATGCGGACAACAAGCCCGACTCGATCGAGACGGTGGTGCTATCCACCCAGCATCAACCGGGCCTCACCCACAAGCAGATAGAGGAAGCGGTGATCGAACAGATCATCAAGCCGGTGCTGCCGAAAAACCTCATCAAGGGCCAGATCAAGTACCTCGTCAATCCGACGGGCAGCTTCGAAATCGGCGGGCCCAAGGGCGACTGCGGGCTCACCGGCCGCAAGATCATCGTCGATACCTACGGCGGCTCGGCGCCGCACGGCGGCGGCGCATTCTCCGGCAAGGACCCGTCCAAGGTCGATCGTTCGGCCGCTTACGCCGCGCGCTATGTCGCCAAGAACGTGGTCGCCGCAGGGCTCGCCACGAAATGCCTGGTGCAGGTGTCCTACGCCATCGGCGTGGCCAAGCCGACCAGCGTGATGGTCACCACCTATGGCACCGGAAAGATTTCCGACGAAAAGCTCTCAGCGCTCGTATTGAGCCATTTCGACCTGAGGCCGAAAGGCATCATCCAGATGCTCGATCTGCTGCGTCCGATCTACGAGAAGACCGCCGCTTACGGCCACTTCGGCCGCGACGAGCCGGAGTTCACGTGGGAGAACACCGACAAAGCGCCCGCGCTCGCGGCCGATTCGGGGATCAAGCAGCTGGCGATGGCCTGAGACCCGCCTAGTCCCGGGAAACCGACCGCGGTATAATTCCGCCCTCTCCGAGGAGCGTTGCAACGAACCGCCAGGTTCGCCAGGCTCGGGGGTTCACACTGCAACGGCGCTCGCAAACTCTTTGAACCAAGGAGGGCGCGAGATGAGCGCCGTACTCAAATCCAAGCAGGACTTTCGCGTAGCCGACCTTGCGCTCGCCGACTGGGGCCGCAAGGAAATCGCCATCGCCGAGACCGAGATGCCCGGCCTGATGGCGATCCGCGAGGAATTCGCCGCCACCCAGCCGCTGCGCGGCGCGCGAATCGCAGGCTCGCTGCACATGACCATCCAGACCGCGGTGCTGATCGAGACGCTGCAGGCGCTGGGCGCGCAGGTGCGCTGGGCCTCCTGCAATATCTTCTCCACCCAGGACCATGCCGCCGCGGCGATCGCCGTGAAGGGCACGCCGGTGTTTGCCTACAAGGGCGAGTCGCTGGAAGAATACTGGGACTACACCCACCGCATCTTCGAGCGGCCCGACAACGCCTACTCCAACATGATCCTGGACGATGGCGGCGACGCGACGCTGCTCGTGCACCTGGGCGCCCGCGCCGAGAAGGACGCCTCCCTCATCGCCAAGCCGGGGAGCGAGGAGGAGAAATTCCTGTTCGCCGCGATCAAAGCCAAGCTCGCCCGCGACCCGAAGTGGTATTCCACCCGCCTCGCGCAGGTGAAGGGCGTGACCGAGGAGACCACCACCGGCGTGCACCGGCTCTACCAGATGCACAAGGAGGGCAGGCTCGCCTTCCCCGCGATCAACGTCAACGATTCGGTCACGAAGAGCAAGTTCGACAATCTCTACGGCTGCCGCGAATCGCTGGTGGACGGCATCAAGCGCGCCACCGACGTGATGATCGCCGGCAAGGTCGCGCTGGTGTGCGGCTACGGCGACGTCGGCAAGGGCAGCGCCCAGGCGCTGCGCGCGCTCTCGGCCCAGGTGTGGGTGACCGAGATCGACCCGATCAACGCGCTGCAGGCGGCGATGGAAGGCTACCGCGTGGTGACCATGGACTACGCCGCCGACAAGGCCGATATCTTCGTCACCGCCACGGGCAACTTCCACGTGATCACGCACGAACACATGAAGAAAATGAAGAACCAGGCCATCGTCTGCAACATCGGCCACTTCGACAACGAGATCGACATCGCCTCCATCGAGCAGTACAGATGGGAGGAGATCAAGCCGCAGGTCGACCATGTCATCTTCCCCGACGGGAAGAGGATCATCCTCCTCGCCAAGGGGCGGCTGGTAAACCTGGGCTGCGGCACCGGGCATCCTTCGTATGTGATGAGCTCGTCCTTCGCCAACCAGACCCTCGCCCAGATCGAGTTGTGGACCGAGTCGCAGAAGGGTTCCGGCAAGTATCCGGTCGGCGTGTATGTGCTGCCCAAGCACCTGGACGAGAAGGTCGCGCGGCTGCAGCTGAAGAAGCTCAACGCGCAGCTCACCGAGCTCACCGACGCGCAGGCGCGCTACATCGGAGTGTCCAAGGCCGGTCCCTACAAGGCCGACTCCTACCGCTACTGAGCGACCTGGGGGCTTGGCGATGAACTCGATCTGGAACAACGAATACGGCGAGATGGCGCTGCACCTGGTGATCGCGCTCGCCGCGGGCGGGATCATCGGCCTGGAACGCAGCTACCACGGCCGCCCGGCGGGGTTTCGCACGCACGCGCTGGTCTGCATTGCCTCGACCGTATTGATGATTCTCACCGTCTATCACGTCAAATGGTTCGAGGCGTCGTTCCTCGAGCGCGTCACGATCGACCCGACCCGGATGGCGCAGGGGATCATGACGGGCATCGGTTTCCTCGGCGCCGGCGTCATCATGAAAGAAGGCCTGACCGTGCGCGGCTTGACCACCGCCGCGTCGATCTGGATCACCGCGGCGATCGGAATCCTGATCGGGGTAGGCTTCTACTTCCCCGCGGGCATCGCCACGGCGATGACACTCATCGTGCTCTCGGTATTCCGCTGGATCGAGCGCCGGATGCCGATCGAGTTCTACGCGAACCTCACGGTGGCTTTCCTTCGCGACGCCGCCCTGCCCGAGGCCGAGCTGCGGGCGATGGTGGAACGGCAGGGGTTTGCAGTGGCCAACATGAACTACAGCGTCGCTAACGAGGGCAGGATATTCGAATACCACATGGTGATTCACTCGCCCGACCGCAGTAATACCCGCCAGCTTTCCGAGGCCCTCAACGCCGTGTCTTCGGTGATGGCGTTCCGCATCTCGCCGACCGGAGATTAAGCAGTCGGCAAAACGAATTACAGCTCGTACGTTTCGGCCTTGCCGGCCAACGCGGTTTCGATCAGCTTTCGCGATAGCCGCGGCGAGAACAGCTCGATGAAAGTGTAAGCATAGCCGCGTAGCGCCGCGCCCCGGCGCACCGCAACGCGGGTCGTCATGGTGCCGAACAGGTGTCCGGCCTCCAGCGCGCGCAAGTGCCGGTCGCGCTTCTCGTCGAAAGCCATCGCCGCGATGACACCGACCCCGAGCCCCAGCTCCACGTAAGTCTTGATCACGTCCGAGTCGACCGCGGAAAGCACGATGTCGGGCGTGAGCCCTTGCGCCTGGAACGCTTCGTCGATACGGCTCCTTCCGGCGAACGCGGGGTCGTAGGTCACGATCGGGTATCGCGCAAGCACCTCGAGCGTCAGGCGCTGCTCTTTCGCGAGCGCGTGCTTCGCCGGCACTACCACGCAATGGCGCCATTCGTAACCCGGCAGGGCGAGGAGCTTGGGGTAGTTATCCAGCGCTTCGGTGGCGATCGCCATATCGGCCTCGCGCGCGATCACCATCTCCGCAAGCTGCGGCGGGCTGCCCTGCTTGATCGTGAGATGCACTTTCGGATAACGCCGCTTGAATGCCCCCACCACCTTGGGCAGCGAGTAGCGTGCCTGCGTATGGGTGGTGGCGATGGTCAGCGTGCCTGCGGCCTGGTCTTTGAATTCGCGCCCCACCTGCTTCAAGTTCTCCGCCTCCTGCAGCAGTCGTTCGATCACCTCTACTACGGCCTTGCCGGGCTCGGTCACCGCGACGATGCGCTTGCCGTGACGCACGAAGATCTCGACGCCGAGCTCGTTCTCGAGCTCGCGGATCTGCTTCGACACCCCGGGCTGGGAGGTAAACAGCTTCTTGGCGGCTTCCGTAAGATTTAGTCCTTGCCTGACCGTCTCACGAACGTATCTTAATTGCTGAAAATTCATGTGTTTACATCATATGTTCGACAGTTATTAAATTCTAACACGAAAGTCTTTTGAGGCATTAAGTGCGGACGCTAGGATGCTTTCCTTCAACGAAACTTGAACATGGACTGGCTCTATTCACTCTCCGGGTTTGTGGTCGGGTTAGTGGTCGGCGTTACAGGTGTCGGCGGGGGCTCGCTCATGACGCCGCTGCTCGTGCTCGTGTTCGGCGTCGCGCCCGTCACCGCAGTCGGAACGGATCTCCTTTTTGCCGCATTGACCAAAACCGGTGGCGCATGGGCTCACATGCGTCGCGGCAACGTCGCTTGGAACATCGTCGGCTGGCTCGCCGCAGGCAGCGTGCCGGCTTCCGCCGTCACTCTGGCGTTGTTGCACCTGTTCGTGCCTGATCCCGGCAAACTCTCGGCGATCGTGAGCGTAGCGCTCGGCTTTGCTCTCATTCTCACCGCCGGGGCGCTACTGTTCAGAGAAAAGCTTCACGCCTGGGCGGCGCGTCGCGCCGCGTCCGGCCCGCGTTCGGCAACCGGCTCGCCGCGACGCACCGTTGCGCTCGGCGCGGTACTCGGGGTCTTGGTCACGGTTTCATCGGTAGGCGCTGGCGCGCTGGGTGTGACGGTCCTGTTTCTCCTTTACCCAGGCCTTGCCGTTGCGCGCATCGTCGGTACCGACATCGCTCATGCCGTACCGCTCACTTTGGTCGCCGGGCTGGGGCATGCCGTGGCCGGGGCGGTGGACTGGAAACTGCTGGTGGCTCTCCTCATCGGCTCGTTGCCAGGCATCTGGCTCGGCAGCGCGCTCAGCCAGAAGATTCCGGAACGGCTGCTGCGCGGTGCGCTCGCTGCGATGCTGATCCTCATCGGCGGCAAACTGGCGCTGTAGAACCCATGTACCTTTACGACGAAATCGACCAGAAGCTCGTCGACGAGCGCGTCGTGCAGTTTCGCGACCAGACGCGCCGTTTCCTCGCCGGCAAGCTCTCGGAGGACGAGTTCCGCGCGCTGCGCCTCCGAAACGGCCTCTATATCCAGCGCTACGCGCCGATGCTCCGGATCGCGATCCCGTACGGGTTGTTGTCGACCAAGCAGTTGAGAAAGCTCGCGCATATCGCCCGCAAGTACGATCGCGGCTACGGCCATTTCAGCACGCGCCAGAACCTCCAGTTGAACTGGCCGAAGCTCCCGCAGGCGCCGGACATCCTCGCCGAGCTCGCCACCGTGCAGATGCACGCGATACAGACCTCGGGCAATTCCTTCCGCAATATCACCACCGACCATTTCGCCGGCGTCGCGCAGGACGAGATCGTCGATTCCTTCGTTTGGTGCGAGATCATCCGCCAGTGGTCCACGTTCCATCCCGAGTTCTCCTACCTCCCCCGCAAGTTCAAGTTCGCGGTAAACGGCGCAAGATCGGACCGTGCGGCAGTCGCCGTGCACGACATCGGACTGCACGCGCTCAAAGATGAGAAGGGCGAGGTGGGGTTCCGCGTGCTGGTCGGAGGAGGCCTGGGCCGCACGCCGGCGATCGGATTTGTCATCCGGGAATTCCTGCCCTGGCGGCACCTGCTCACGTATGTCGAGGCCATCCTGCGGGTTTACAACCGCTACGGGCGGCGCGACAACATCCACAAGGCGCGCATCAAGATCCTGGTGAAGGAACGCGGCCCCGAAAAATTCCGCGAGGAAGTCGATGCCGAGTGGGCGCACCTGAAGGACGGTCCCGCGACCCTCATCCCCGAGGAGATCGCCCGCATCGAAAGCCGGTTTACGCGCCCGAACTACCTGCCGCTCCCGGCGACCGATCGCGGCCTCGAAACGGCGCTTGCGTCCGATCGGGCGTTCGCGAACTGGCACAAGCGCAACGTCCATCCGCACAAGAAGCCGGGTTACGCCGCGGTGACGCTCTCGCTCAAGAAAACCGGCGTGCCGCCGGGGGACGTCACCGCCGAACAGATGGATAGAATCGCCGATCTCGCCGACCGCTATGCGTTCGGCGAGCTGCGCGTGTCGCACGAGCAGAACCTGATCTTTGCCGACGTGCAGCTGTCCGATCTGTACTCGCTGTGGCACGAGGTGAAGGCGCTCGGATTCGCCACGCCCAACGTCGGTTTGCTGACCAACATTATCTGCTGCCCGGGCGGCGACTTCTGCTCGCTCGCCAACGCCAAGTCGATCCCGGTCGCCGAAGCCATCCAGCAGCGCTTCGACGATCTCGACTACCTGCACGATATCGGCGAGATCGACCTCAACATCTCCGGCTGCATGAACGCTTGCGGCCACCATCACGTCGGCCACATCGGCATTCTCGGCGTCGACAAGAGCGGCGAGGAGTGGTATCAGATCGAGATCGGCGGCAACCAGGGTGAAATCCGGCCCGGCCGCGGCGCCTCCCTCGGCAAGGTCATCGGACCTTCGTTTGCGCGCGCCGAGGTTCCCGACGTGATCGAAAAGCTGATCGAGTGCTACCTCGTGCGCCGGGACAGCGACGCCGAGCGCTTCATCGACGTGGTGCACCGCATCGGCGTCGAACCCTTCAAGGAATCCGTATATGGCAACGCTGATCAAAGAGCGGCGCATCGTCGCGGACAGCTGGCATCTGCTTGAGCGCGGACCGAAGGGCGAATTGCCCGAGGTCCCTGCGCGAGGCGAGGTCATCATCCCGCTCCCGCTGTGGCTCGCGCGCCGCGAGGATTTTCTCGCCTATCCCGGCAAGCTCGGAGTGTGGCTCGATGCCAACGAGGGGCCGGAAGCGCTCGCCGATGACGCCCAACGCTTCCCCCTTATCGCCGTAAACTTCCCCAAGTTCGGCGACGGCCGCGGCTACTCGATTGCGCGCCTTTTGCGCGAGCGCTACCGCTTCAAGGGCGAGCTGCGCGCGATCGGCGATGTCCTGCACGATCACTTGTTTTTCATGGAGCAGTGCGGCTTCGACGCCTTCGCCCTTCGCGAAGACCAGGACGCGCAAGAAGCGCTCTCCGTATTCGACACCTTCAGCGACAGCTACCAAGCGTCAGTGCTGCGGCCCGTGCCGCTTTTCCGCCGCCGCCTGGCCGCGGGCAAGTCATGACTGAAACGCTGAAGCACAAGCTCGCCGAGCTCGAGCGCCTGCTGGTGCGCGTCGCGATCGAGCACGCGCCCGCCGCTTTCGCTTCAAGCCTGTCCGCCGAGGACATGGTGATTGCCGATGCGATCCTGCGGTACAAGCTCGGCATCGAGATCTTCACTCTCGACACGCAAAGGCTGCACGCCGATACGCTCAACGTGATCGCGGCGATCCGCGCGCGCTACGGCTACGACGTACGCGTGTTCCGTCCCGACCCTGAGGCTGTCTCCGAGTACGTCCTGACATTCGGCCGCGACGCCTTTTACGAAAGCGCGGAGCTGCGCAAGCGCTGCTGCCATATCCGCAAGGTCGAACCGCTCGATCGCGCACTCGAGGGCAAGGAAGCCTGGATCACCGGTCAGCGCCGCGACCAGGCGGTCACGCGCTCCGAGCTCAAGGTGCAGGAATACGATGCGGCGCGCGGCATGGTGAAATTCAATCCCCTTGCCGACTGGAGCGAGGGCGAGGTGTGGGCTTGCATCCGCGCCTTCGACGTCCCGTATAACGCGCTGCACGACCAGGGCTACCGCTCCATCGGCTGCGCACCGTGCACCCGCCCCACCGTCGCGGGCGAGGACGTGCGCGCCGGGCGCTGGTGGTGGGAGAAGCCCGAGGCACGCGAATGCGGGCTGCACGTCGAGCCTGATGGACGGCTGGCGCGGTCGAAAACGGAAGTGCCGGCGTGAGCGCAGTGCTTGAATCGCCGCGCGCCGGGCGCGCGGCGCTCCCTGTCCGCAGTCATCTCGACTGGCTCGAATCCGAGGCGATCTTCATCCTGCGCGAGGTCGCGGGCGAATGCGCGAACCCGGTGCTGTTCTTCTCCGGTGGCAAGGATTCGATCGTGCTGCTGCGCCTGGCCGAGAAGGCTTTCCGTCCCGCGAAGTTTCCGTTTCCGCTCATGCATATCGACACCGGGCACAATTTCCCGGAGGTGATCGCACTCCGCGATGCCCGTGCAGCGGAGCTCGGCGAGCGGCTCATCGTGCGCTCGGTCGAGGACTCGATGCGCCGCGGGACGGTAAAGCTTCGCCGCTCCGACCAAAGCAGGAATGCCGCGCAATCTGTGACCCTGCTGGAGGCGATCGCGGAGTTCGGCTTCGACGCCGCTATCGGCGGAGCCCGCCGCGACGAGGAAAAGGCGCGCGCCAAGGAACGGGTGTTTTCCTTCCGCGACGAATTCGGCCAGTGGGATCCGAAGAACCAACGCCCGGAGCTGTGGAACCTCTACAACACCCGCGTGGCGAAGGGCGAGCACATGCGCGTGTTCCCGATCAGCAACTGGACCGAGCTCGATGTATGGCAGTACATCGCGCGCGAGCGGCTCGCCGTGCCCTCGATCTATTATGCGCACCGCAGGCCCGTGGTGCGCAGGAACGGCCTGCTCGTGCCGGTTACCGACATCACCCTGCCGCGCGAAGGCGAGAAGGTGGAAGAGCTTTCGGTGCGCTTCCGCACCGTGGGCGACGTCAGCTGCACCTGTCCAGTGGAATCCGTGGCTTCCACGCCGACCGAGATCGTCGCCGAGACGGCGCTGACCACGATCACCGAGCGCGGAGCGACACGCATGGACGATCAAACTTCGGAAGCCTCCATGGAGCGGCGCAAGAAGGAGGGGTACTTCTGATATGAGCTTGCTCGGTGAAATCGAGCGAAATCCGCCGGCCGTTGAAGACCGCGGAGTCTTGCGTTTCATCACCGCGGGCAGCGTCGACGACGGCAAGAGCACACTGATCGGGCGGCTGCTGCACGATACGCGCGCCATATTCGAGGACCAGCTCGCCGCAGTCGCGCGCGCTTCGCAGAAACGCGGCCAGGAAGACATCGACCTGTCGCTCCTCACCGACGGACTGGAAGCCGAGCGCGAGCAGGGCATCACCATCGACGTCGCCTACCGCTATTTCGCCACGCCCCGGCGCAAGTTCATCATCGCCGATACGCCCGGCCACGAGCAGTACACCCGCAACATGGTGACCGGCGCCTCCAGCGCAGACGCAGCGGTGATTCTGGTCGATGCGCGCAAGGGCGTGCTGCCGCAAACGCGGCGCCACACCTACATCGCTCACCTGCTCGGCGTGCGACACATCGTGGTCGCCGTGAACAAGATGGATCTCGTCGGTTCCGACGAGGCAACATTCGAACGCATCCGCAGGGATTTTCTCGCCTTCGCCTCGGCGCTCGGCATCGACGATCTGCGCTTCATCCCGATCTCCGCTCTGCGCGGCGACCTCGTCGTGGAACGCGGCGAGCACATGAGTTGGTATCGAGGCCCCACTCTGCTTGCGGCGCTCGAGGAAATCGACGTGGCCGACGAGGCCGACGCGCTGCCGTTCCGCTTTCCGGTGCAGCTCGTGGTGCGCCCCGGCGCAGGGACGGATTTCCGGGGCTACGCCGGCAGGCTCGAATCGGGCGTGCTTGCCTCGGGCGACGAGGTGCTGGCTTTGCCCTCCGGACACCGCAGCATCGTCAAGGACATCGTTTCGCTCGGAAAATCGCTGCCGGTTGCGGTCGCGGGCGATTCGGTGATCCTGGTGCTTGCCGAAGACATCGATATTTCCCGGGGCGATCTGCTCGCGGACCCGGTCCATCCGCCGCAATCGGCAAAAACCATCCAAGCGCGGATCTGCTGGTTGTCGTCGGAGTCCCTCGACGCCCGGACGCTGCCCGCTGCGCGTTGCGTTCTCAAGCACACCACGCGCAGCGTGAAAGCAAGACTCACTTCGATCAACTCGCGCGTCGATGTCGACGCGCTCCTGCAGCAGGCAAAGCCCGCGGGTCTGGCGATGAACGACATCGCGCAGGTCACCCTGACGCTCGCCCAGCCGCTTTTCGTCGATTCCTACGAGTTGAACCGGGCCACCGGTTCCTTTATCCTGATCGACGAAACCGCCAACCAGACCGTGGCCGCGGGAATGATCGATGGGTAAAGTCTATCTAGTCGGCGCCGGCCCCGGCGCACCGGACCTGCTCACTCTGCGCGCGGCGGAAATTCTCAAGCGCGCCGAGTTGGTCTTCCACGATGCGCTCGTGCACACGCAGACGCTCGCACTCGCCGTGTGCGCGAGGAAAATTCTCGTAGGCAAGCGCAGCGGCCGCCATTCGACCGCCCAAAGCTTCATAAACAAGCGGCTGGTGGACGCCGCCCGCAGCCACGCTGTCGTGGTGCGCCTGAAGGGAGGCGACCCCATGCTTTTCGGCCGCGCGCAGGAGGAAATCGACGCGCTGCGCAAGGGAGGAGTCGATTTCGAGATCGTCCCGGGAGTGACCGCCGCGACGGCCGCGAGCGCCGAGCTCGGCGTATCGCTCACCCGCCGCGGCCTTGCCCGGCACGTCGTTTTTGTAACACCCCGCGCAGGCAAAGGCGAGCGCGAGAACGATTGGGCGGCGAGCGTGCTCGCGGCCGATACCGCAGTCATCTACATGGGCGCGGGGCTCGCCGAGGCAATCAGAGCGGAATTGATCGGGCGCGGCAAGCCGGAGGCCACGCCGCTCGTTCTGGTGGAAAGCGCGACGCTTCCGGAGCAGCGCACCCTGCGCGGAACGCTGGCGGACCTGCCTGCACTGGCGCTTGCTGCCGGCGGCCCTGCGGTGCTGCTCCTCGGCGAAGTGCTGAGGGACGCGCTTGCGGATCGCGCACTCGTCGCTATCCCGGAAATCCGGGCCTGTCTCAGGCGGGCCTGAGCGCGAGAAAAACCGCCCAGATCGAGAGCGCCACGAACGCGGCGAGTGTCCACTCCGGAATGCTGAATGAAAGCAGCATCCAGTCGACCGCGCCGCATTCCCCTGAGCCGCGCAGGACGCGACCCAGTCCTTCTATCGGACCGAAGGTCGAGAGCAGATGATCGAGCGCGGGACCGCAGGCGGGCCGCTTCTCCGGCGGCAGGTGCTGCAGCCACACGTGCCGCCCCGCGACCGCGATGCCGATTGCCGCGATGAAAGCGATGACCCCGCCGTAGAGCCCTGCGCCGAGCCTGCCTGCCGGGTGATGGATGGCAGCGACAAGGAACGCGACGCCGAGCGCAAAGAGGAGAATCCTCTGGATGATGCACAAGGGACAGGGCTCGAGCCCGGCGACGAACTGCAGGTAATAGCCGAAGCCGAGCAGGCCCGCACAGACGAGAAATCCGACGAGGTTTCCGATTCGTCGGGAAAACAAGAGTCTGGTCATGGGGGGAGAGCCTAGCATCGACCCGCGTTTTTGGGTACCGGCCCCAATGACGTTAGAATGCCCCAAGCAGCCCCCATGCCCGCCGTTTTCAGGGAGCCGAGAGTTGAGAGCGCAGCTTGCCCGCCAAGAAGACCTGGGCCTTACCCGTGCCGAGTTTTCGGTTCTGGCTCGGCTCTCCACCCCGGCGAAAATCCAGGGGTTTCTCGACGCGCTGCCCTCCAATTTCGAAATCGGCGGCCAGACCAGCCTGCCGGTGCGCGAAGTGCTGCGCCAGCGCCGGGCTCACTGCATCGAGGGGGCCATGCTGGCGGCCTGCGCGCTGTGGGTCCACGGCGAGCCGCCTCTGCTCATGGACCTCCGAGCCGAGCGCGACTACGACCACGTCGTCGCGCTGTTCCGCCGCAGCGGCTGCTGGGGTGCAATCTCGAAAACCAATCCGCCCTTGCTGCGCTGGCGCGACCCGGTGTACCGAAGCCTGCGCGAGCTGGCGATGTCCTACCTGCACGAGTACGCCAACGATCGCGCCCAGAAAACCCTGCGCAGCTACTCGCGCCCTTTCGACCTGCGCGGGCTGGATCCCAAGGTCTGGGTCACCAACGGGAAAAACTGCTGGGAGGTGGGCGAAGCGGTCGACGAGATACGCCACTATCGTCTGGTGACGAAAAGGCAGGCGCGGGCGCTGCGCCTGCGCGATGCCATGGAGCGCAAGGCGGGCGCCCTGCTCGAGCACCGGCCGCCGCGAAAACGGTAGACCGGCGGTTCAGGCGATTTCCCGCGCCTGGCGCACGCTCTGGATCAGCGAGGTGCGCATGAGGAATTGCTTGTGGAGGCCGGGATCGGCGGCCGAGCGGCGTAGTTTGTCGAAATTGTCCTGGCGTACTTTCGGATCGCGCTCCTCGAGCCTCTTCTTGTTCGCGACGGTTTGCTGCTGCACGAACTCCATGTTGATCGGCCGCCGGCGACGCTCGTAACGGTCGAGCAATTCCTCGTTCGCCTGCCCGCTCACGACGCGATGCAGCGTATCGGCAAGCTCCATCGCGTCGTGGATGCCGCAGTTCAGGCCGAGGCCCCCGACCGGATTGTTGACGTGCGCGGCATCACCCGCAAGGAACACGCGGCCCTTGCGGAAGGATTTCGCCACGCGCTGGTGCACGCGGTAAATGTTCCGGTGCGCGACCAGCTCCATCGGGTGATCTTCACAGAGCTTTCGCAGCCGCCTGCGCATCGAGCCTTCAGAAAACGCCTCCTCGTCCGTCTCGTTTTCCCGGGTCGGAAACACCGCGCGCCAGCGTCCCTTCAGATCGTCGCCCATGACCTTGAAGAGGTTGGTCCACTCCTCCGGATCGGAGATGTAGCTGCGCGGGCAGCAGCCCAGCGCCGCCTGGAAGTCGAACAGGGTCGTGAGCACCAGGAACCGCTCGGGCCAGGTGTAGCCTTCGAATTCGATATCGAGACATTTGCGCACCGTGCTGCGCCCGCCGTCGCAGCCGATCACGTAGTCGAAGACGCGGCGCTCCGCGCCCTCCGTCGTGACGCGGGCGCCTGTGGAGTCCTGGGCGACGTCGGTGACGCTCGTTCCGAGCCGAAGCTCGACGTTCGGCATCGCGGCAAGCCTGCGCAGGCCGAGCTTGGACAGCTTGTGCTGCTCGGTCTGAACGACGTAGGGGTAGGGCGTCTCGCCGCGCAGCACCTCGTGATCGAACTCCGCGACGAGCGTCTTCGTCGCGCCGTCCCAGAACTGGAAGTAACGCGCGACGAGGCCCAACGACTGGAACTCTTCGAGGAGCCCGAGCTCGGCGAGCATCTCGAGCGTGGACGGGTGCGTGGTGGCTGCGCGCGGGCTGTGGTCGATTTCGCGCTCCGCCTCGAAGAGCGCGACCTGCATGCCTTTGCTTGCACAGGCGATCGCCGCGACGACGCCGACCGGGCCCGCGCCGACGATGCAGACCCGTGCCGTCATGGGACCGGGTCGGCGGTCAGTGCGTCCCGGACTGCCCGCCCGCCGCCGGCAGCGCTTCGCCGCTCGCCCGCTTCGAGTGGTCCGCGGCGAGCAGCAGATACATCGCCGGAACGACGAAGAGCGTGAATAGCGTCCCGATCGAGATTCCGGTCGCGATCACCAGCCCCATGTGAGAGCGGCTCACCGCGCCCGCGCCGCTCGCTATGAGGAGCGGAACCACGCCGAGCACCATCGCGCCGGTAGTCATCAGGATCGGCCGCAGGCGGATTCCGGCCGCCTTTTCGACCGCTTCGCGCTTGGAGAGCCCCTCCTTCTGGAGGTTGTTCGCGAACTCGACGATCAGGATACCGTGCTTGCTGATGAGCCCGATCAGGGTCACGAGGCCGACCTGGGTGTAGATGTTGAGGCTCGCACCGCCGATCCCCAGGCTCACGAAGATGAGCGCCCCGCAAATCGACATCGGAACCGAAACGAGGATGATGACCGGGTCGCGGAAGCTCTCGAACTGCGCCGCGAGAGCGAGGAAAATGATGATGAGCGCGAAGAAGAACGTGACGATCAGCCCGGTCGATTCCTGGATGTACTGCCGCGACGGGCCGGAGTAGTCCACGGAGTAGCCTTGCGGCAGGGTTCTCTTCCCGAGATCCTGCATGTAGGCGATCGCCTCGCCCTGTGTCAGCCCGGGGAACGGCACGCCGGCGATAGTCGCCGCGTTCTGCTGCTGGAAGCGATTGAGCGCCTGCGGAACGGTTTTCGTCGTGATGTGAACGAGAGTCGACAGCGGGATCGAGTTGCCGCTCGCGGTGCGGATATAGGTATTGTTCAGCTGGTCGACGTTCAACCGGTCGGCCTGCTGCACCTGCGGAATCACCTTGTAGGCACGGTCGTGGAAACTGAAGTAGTTGACGTAGCCCCCGCCGACGAGCGAAGACAGCGCCCCGCCCACGTCTTTCATGGTGAGTCCGAGCTGAGCCGTCAGCTCCCGGTCGATGACGATCGTCGACTGCGGCAGATCGTACCTGAGGTCGTTGTCGACGAAGATGAACATGCCGCTCTTCTGCGCTTCCTGGTGGAAAGCGGACGCCACCCCGAACAAGCGCTCGAAGGGCTCGGTCGTCTGGATGACGAACTGCACCGGAAGACCGAAAGCGCCGGGAAGCGAAGGCGGCTGGAATGCCGCGGCGCGCAGCCCCGTTATGCTCTCCAGTTCCTTCTGGACGACGGGCTGAAGCTGAGCGGCAGTGGACTTGCGCTCGCTCCAGGGCTTCAACACCATGCCGGCGATCGTCTGCCCCGGAATGTCGAGCTGGAACACGTGGTCGGTCTCGGGGTGCTTCACGAACGTCTCGTACACGACGCGCGTGTAGAGCTGGCGCTGCTGCAGCGTCGAGTTGGGCGCGGCCTGCGAAGCGCTGATGATGATGCCCTGGTCCTCGGGCGGCGCGAGCTCGGACTTGGCGGTGGCGTAGAGGAAATAGATGCTGCCCAGCACGACGAGCGCGAACACAGTGGTCACCGGCACCCAATCGAGCGTCCCGTGCAATAGGCGCTCGTAGCGGCGGTGCAGCGTATCGAAGCTGCGGTCAAGGAACAGTACGAGCTTGGTGTCCCAGCCTTTCTGGCTCGGGTCGTGGGGCTTCAAGAGGCGCGAGCACATCATCGGCGAGAGCGTGAGCGCGACGATCGACGACACGATGACCGCGCCCACGAGCGTAAAGGCGAACTCGGTGAACAGCGCACCGGTCAGTCCGCCGAGGAATCCGATCGGGACGTACACCGCGACGAGCACGACCGCCATCGCGATGATGGGGTTGGCCAATTCGCGCGCGGCGAGGATCGCCGCCTGCACCGGCTTCATGCCCTCGTCCAAATGGCGGTTGACGTTCTCCACGACGATGATGGCGTCGTCCACGACGAGGCCGATGCCGAGAACGAGCGCAAGCAGCGTCAGCAGGTTGATCGAGTAGCCGAGGGCGAACATCAGCGTGAACGTGCCGACGAGCGACAGCGGGATCGCCACCGTCGGGATCACCACCGAGCGGATCGAGCCGAGAAAGGCGAATACCACGAGCGTCACGATGACGAGGGCCTGCGCGAGCGTCCAGATGACCTCGTCGATTGCGCTGTTCACGAACTTGGTCGAGTCGTAGACGATCTCACCCTGCAGGCCCTGCGGCAGCTGCGCCTTGATACCCGGAAAGACGTTGCGCACGCGCGCTATGACATCGAGCAGGTTCGCCGCAGGCGCGACGCTGATGCCGATATAGACGGCTTTCTTCCCGTCGAAGCCGACTTCAGACTCGTAGTCCTCGGCGCCGAGCGTCACCTTGGCGACGTCGCTGAGCCTGACGACCGCGCCGCCCTGCTGCTTGATGACGAGATTCTTGAACTCCTCGACCGAGCGCAGGTTGGTAGAGGCGGTGAGGTTCACCTGCACCATCTGCCCCTTGGTCGTGCCCACCGCCGAGAGAAAGTTGTTCGCGGCGAGCGCGCTGCTGACGTCCGCCGCGGTAAGGTTGTACGCGGCGAGCTGGTCCGGGTCGAGCCAGGCGCGCATCGCGAAGAGCTTGCCACCGAGGATGTCGGCCGACTGCACGCCGGCGACCGCCTGCAGCTTCGGCTGAACGACTCGGATCAGATAGTCGGTGATCTTGTTGGGTGGAAGAACGTCGCTCGCAAAGCCGATATACATCGCGGCAATCGTCTGGCCGACCGTGACGGTGAGCACCGGCTGCTGCGAGCCCGGCGGCAGCTGATTCACGACGGCGTTGACCTTGGTGTTGATCTCGGTGAGCGCCTTGTCGACCTCGTAGTTCAACCGCAGAGCGATCGTGATCGTGCTGACGCTCTGGCGGCTGACCGAGCTCATGTAGTCGATGCCGTTCGCCTGCGCGATGGAGTTTTCGAGCGGCGCGGTGATGAACCCCGCGACGAGCGCCGGGTCTGCGCCGACGTAGACGGTGGTCACGGTCACGACCGCGTTCTGCGTGCGCGGGTACTGCAGGACGGGCAGGAGCCCGATCGAGCGCAGTCCGAGCACGAAGATCGTCAGACTCACGACCGTCGCGAGGACCGGCCGCTCGATGAAGATGTCGGTGAACTTCCTCATTTGCGCTCCTCGCTCACGGGTCCTTGGGCTGGGGGGCCGGGTCGTTCGCCGGCTGGATCGAGTTGTTGACGATCACGGGCACCCCTGTGCGCAGCTTGATCTGTCCGGCGGTGACCACCGTGTCGCCTTCCTTGATGCCCGAGAGGATCGCGACCTGGTCCCCGCGCGTGCCGCCCGTCGTGACGAACTTCTGCTGCGCGAGAAGCAATGCCTTCCCATCCTGGCCCTTCTGTTCTTCCACGACGAACACGGTGTCGCCGTAGGGGTTGTAGGAGACCGACGTCTGGGGAAGCGTGATATGGCGTTGCGGCTTCCCCGAAGCGATGGTGACGGTCGCGAACATCCCGGGCAACAGCGCGCGCTTCGGGTTGCGCACGGTGGCCCGCACCTGGACGTTTCGCGTCGCCGGGTCCACCTTCGGGTCGACCGAGCTGATCTCGCCCGGGAACTGCTCACCGACGAATGCGTCGGTCTGGAGGATGATCTTCTGCTTCGGAACGATTTTCCCGAGCGACTTCTGCGGCGCGTAGAAATCCACGTACACCGGATCGAGCGCCTGCAGCGTCACGAGCTTGGTTCCGGCGGTCACGTACTGCCCGATGTCGACCGCGCGGATCCCGACGCGGCCGGCATAGGGCGCGCGCACGAGCTTTTTGTTCACGAGCGCCTGCTGCTCGGCGAGCTGCGCCTTCGCGCTTTTCAGGTTCGCGGCATCGGCGTCCACCACGGCCTGGCTCACCGCCTGGATCTCCAGCTGCTTCCGATCACGCTGATAGTTGACTTCCGCGAGCTCGGCGGCCGCCGCGAGCGACTGCAGCCTCGCGAGATCCGACTCGGCGTTCAGCTGCACGAGCGGCGCGCCCGCGTCGATCTCCTGCCCCGACTGGAAGTGGATGGCCGTGATGACACCGGGCACCTCGGGCGCAATGTCCGCGCCACGGACCGCGCGCAGCGTTCCCACCGCCTGGAACTCGCCCTGCCAGTCGGAGAATTCGGCTTTGGCCGTCGAAACCGTCTGAGGCGGGATGACGCCGACCGGAATGAATTTTCGCATCATGGCGGGCTTGACGAGCAGCTGAAAGACCAGTATCCCGCCAAACACGAGCCCGACCGCGCCCAACATGATGAGCATACGTTTAGTCATCGAGTGCGACTCCCCAAGTATTCTCTTTCCTGCTACCGTTTCAGTTGGCGAGCGTGGGCCGCGCCGGGTCCTGCTCACCGCGGCGCCACCATCCCCCGCCGAGCGCCTGGAACAGCGCCGCGGTGTCCGCGTAGCGCGCCGCCTGCGCCTGAACGAGACCGATCTTTGCCTGTTCGTACTGGCGCTGCGCGTTGTAGAGCGCGAGATAGCTCGCCGAGCCGAACCGGAGCTGCGCGCGCGTCATCTCGAGGCTTTCGCGCGCCGCAGCCTCGGCATCGGCCTGCGCCTTGAGCGCGACCGCGTCGAACTCCAGGGCAAACAGCACGTCGGCGACGTTCTGGAACGCGCCGAGGACGGTCTGCCGATACTGCGCGAAGGCCTGGTCGTAGGCGGCAATGGCGCCGCGCTTCCTCGCCTGTAGCTGTCCCGCGTGAAAAACCGGCTGGAGCAGGTTCGCCCCGATGTTCCACAACAAGCCGCCGCGATCGAAGAGGTTCGCGGTGTTGGTCGCGCCCACCCCATAGCTGCCGCTGATGGTCAGCTGCGGGAACATGAGCGCCTGCGCCACGCCGATGCGCGCGTTCGTCTGATGCAGAACGGTTTCGGCCGCGCGGATGTCCGGCCGCTGGCGCACGAGGTCCGAGGGCAGGCTGACTGGAAGGTTCTGCGGAAGCCGGAACGCCGAGAGATCGAGCTCGGGCAGGCCCGCTTCTCCCGGAAACTTGCCGATCAGGACCGCAAGCTGATTGCGGGTCTGCGCGAGGGCCTTCTCGAGCGGCGGCAGGTTCGCGCGCGTCTGCGCAAGCTGCGCGCGCTGCGCGAGCACGTCCGAGCGCGAAATGGCGCCGAGCTCGAATTGCTTCTCGACCAGCTGCAGCTGGCGCTCCTGCGAATCCACGATATCGCGCGTCGCACGAATCTGCTCGCGCAGCGACGCCTCGCGGAACGCGGTGGTGGCGATGTTCCCTGTCAGCGAAAGGTAGGCGGCCTCGAGCTGAAAGCGCTGGAAGTCGATGCCCGCCTGCAGCGCCTCGAGCTCGCGCCGCGCGCCACCCGCCACGTCGATGGCATAGGACACGTTGACCGAAGCGTTGTACAGATTGAAGACGCTGCCGCGGATCGCAGGATCGCCGAAAGACGCGCCGGTGATGCGCTGGCGCTTCGCCGACAAGCCTGCGTCGACGCTCGGATAGAGCACCGCGTACTGGGCGTTCAAGTTCTCCTCGGCCTGGCGAAGCGAGGCCTGCGCCGCAGCGAGCGTCGGATGGCTGGTGAGCGCCGTGCGCATGAGCTCGTCGAGCTCCGACGAGCCGAAAAGCGTCCACCAATCGGCGGAGATCTCTGCCCCCACGTCGAAGCGCTGCGCCTCTCCGCCGCGCACCGGGGCTGCTTCGGTCCGCTCGGGCTGCGACCGCTCGGTATAGGCGCTGCCGGCAGGAGCGGCCGGCGCGTGGTAGTCGGGGCCCACCGCACAGGCGGCGAGAAAAGCGGCCGTCGCGGCGATCGCAAAGCTGCGGAGCGTGACGGGAACGGTCATCTCTTGTCTCTTGCGTGCTTTCCCTTGCGTTCCGGGCCGAGGCCGACGACGAGAGCACGGACCGCCTCCCGCAGCTGGCGGTGTGCTTTGGCTTCGCCCCCGGAACCTCCGTGGAAGAAATGGTCGCGCAAGGCCGTGTTGAAGCTCACGGCGAGCATGAGGTCGGCGACCGTCTCGGGCACCGCGGCGGGCAGCACCCGCCCGAGTTGCTGCTCGGCGCGCAGATAGGCAGCGATCACGGAGGTCGTGCGCGCGGGGCCCATGGAGCGCTCGTGCATCATGCTGCGAACGCGCCCAAGCAGTTCCTGGTCGGCGAAAAGCGAGCAAACGAGCGGCGCGATCCGGTGATGAAAGGCGAACGCGCTCTCCAGCACCCGCCCGAGATTCTTCTCAACCGTGTTCTGCCCGACCTGCAGAGGCAGGCCCTGGAGCACCCCGGGGAAATCGCCGAGCTGGTGCAGCACCACCGACAGCATCAGCTCGGCCTTGTCGTGGAAATGGTGGTAGAGCGCGCCTTCGGCGACTTTTGCCGCGCGCGCGATGTCGCGCGTGGTAACGCAACCGAGCCCCTGCGAGCACAGCAGCCGCTCGGTCGCGTCGATGAGCTTTTCCCTCTGGGCGATCGCCGGAGAACGAGAACTGACGCGGGCTGCAGCAGGCCTTGCCATGTGGGATAGGGCGGGAGAAGAGTTTGAATTGAGCAAACGCTCACGAATTATGAGCGATTGCTCAACACCATGTCAAGCGGGCGGCGGCCCTGCTAATCAGGCCGCGACACGGCTCTTCTGTTTCTGCTGCGCGGCCTTCGCGTGCATCGAGGCGTAGGCCTCATGCGCCGCGGCTTCCGCGTCGCCGACGTGCACCGGCATTCCCATGTCGGAGAGCACCGAGCCGAGCGCCGACAGGCACAGCATCACGTTGTCCGGCCGGCAGGAATAGCCCATGATGCCGATGCGCCAGATCTTGCCGGCGAGCGGGCCCAGCCCCGCGCCGATCTCGATGCTGAATTCGTTGAGCAGCGTCTTCCGCACTTCGGCTTCGTTCACCCCTTCCGGGCAACGCACCGCGTTCATCTGCGGCAACTGGTGCTGCTCCTTCACCAGGAATTTGAGCCCCATTGCTTCGAGCCCGGCCTTCAGCGCATTGTGATGGCGCTGGTGGCGCGCCCAGGCGTTTTGCATGCCTTCGTCGCGCAGCAAGAGCAGCGCCTCGTGCAGGCCGAAGAGCGAGTTGGTCGGCGCGGTGTGGTGATAGGTGCGGTTTGATGCACCCCAGTAGCCGAGCAGGAGGTTCATGTCCATGAACCAGGAGCGGATCTTGTCCTTGCGCACTTTGACGTGGTCGACCACGCGCTCGGAGAAGGACACCGGCGACAGTCCCGGCGTGCACGAGAGGCACTTCTGGCTCGCCGAATAGATCGCGTCGATCTCCCACTCGTCCACGCACACGGGCGAGCCGCCGAGCGTGGTCACCGCATCGACGATCGCGAGCGCGTCGTGCTTGTGCGCGATGCTCACCAAAGTCTTCGCGTCCGACTGTACGCCGGTCGAGGTTTCGCCGTGCACGAAAGCGACCACGCGGACGTCGCGGTTTTTCTTCAACACGCCGTTCCTGCACACGATCACCTTGTCGCCGGGGCGCACGAGGTTCACGAAGCAGGACTCCATCCCGACCGAGCCCGGGCCCGAGATCGGGAAGGTGAGCGGGTTCTTGGTCTGATAGACGTAGCGCAACAGCCCCTTCAGTTCTTCCATCATCTCGACGAAGACCGGATCGAGATAGCCGATCGCCGGCTGGCTCATGGTGGTGAGCACGCGCGGGTGGATCTCGGTCGGACCCGGACCCATGAGCGTTCTCTGCGGCGGATGGAACGAGCTGATGCGTTTGGCGGGGGCGAAATCGTTCATGGCTTCCCTTCCCGAAAAGGGCGACCCGAAGAGAATGTCGTCGGGACGCGATTTGACCTTCACCGGCTTCTTGGCGGAAGCCTCGTTGAGCACTTCGACGGCTTGAATCCCGCCCTCGGTGACGCGCTCGACCTCGGTCGCCCAGCGCGCCGGCACATAGCCGGACTTGACCCAGTTGTTGACGACCGCGCGATCGAGCCGGAAGGCGCGCGCGACTTCGGCTTGGCTGCCGAAGATTTCTACGAGGCGAGCCGCGCAGTTCATATGCTTATCGCTAGTATGTCAACCTTATTTTGACAAATCAAGAACCCCCTAGTCCAAATGCATCCCGATCCGCCTGATCAAGCTGCCAAAACGCTCGAATTCCGTCCGCAGGAGCTTCTCGTATTCCTCCGGCGTCGTGCCTACGGGCTCCATGCCGATCCCTGCCATGCGCTCGACCACCTCCGGCGATTTCACCGCGTCGTTCGCTGCACGGTTGAGCCGCGCGACGATCTCGCGCGGGGTGCGCGAGGCGACGAACACGCCGAGCGGGGCCGCCATGTCGAAACCGGGCGCCACCGTCTCCGCGACCGTCGGGACCTCGGGCGTGAGGTTTGAGCGCCGCGCCATGCTGAAGGCGAGCACGCGCAGTTTTCCGCTCTTGATCGCTCCGGCCGCGGCCGGGTAGCCGATAAAACCGAGCTGACCGTCGCCCGCGATCATCGCCGGAACCGACTGGCCGGCGCCTTTGAAAGGCACGTGGGTGAAAGCGGCTCCGGTATCGGCTTTGAAGAGCTCCATCGTGATGTGATGGATCGAGCCGTTGCCTGAAGAGGCGTAAGGCATCGGGTTTTTTCTCGATTTGGCGGCCGCCACCAGCTCGGCGACCGAGC
>WNGP01001068.1_pt1 | contig 22142 bp, 22 predicted proteins | sample 5407671 | NCBI WGS metagenome assembly WNGP01 (sample SAMN13153381, study PRJNA577476) | soil metagenome | isolation source: 40 cm soil or saprolite under Garry oak tree replicate 2 | place: USA:California | collected 2016-06-15
CACCTCCTTGATCAGGCGCACCCAAGCGGGCCGCAGGGCATCGGACCGCTTGCGGTGGGGGCGATACAGGGCGTCAGCTCTCCGCCCGCACGCAGCGGCACCGACGAGGCGACGCGTTACAGCTCCCACAGCGGCCGCCGGCTCTAAGTGCCCGGAGCGTTGGCCCTGAGACGGGGCCCGCGTACAGCGGGATCGTGTCCCCTGCGCCGTACCACGGGATGAGCGAGACCTCGGCCATGTCGGTCTCCGTTCCGCCGTCGTGCCACAGCCGCACGGACGGGGCGCCCTGCCAGCTTGCGACCGTGGCCTGCATGCCGCTCGCTTTGGTCCCACGCCGGGACGTTTTCCCCCGGGTCCCTCGGAGCGTCGCGTAGAAGTGTGCCACTGCCTTACCCTCCATGTGCTAGCGATATGCTAACAGACACAGAGGAAAATAAGCTAGCATACTGCTAGCGCAAGAGCCTCCTTGTAACAATCGTGTAACATATTGCTAGCTGTACGCTAGCTATTAAACTCGGTTGGTCGCTCCCGAACCGCATTGCGTGAAGGCAGTTCGTTACTCACGGAGAGTGCTGAGCTCAAGAGACGCCCGGGACCGGCAGCCGGGCACGCCCACGCCGTCCCACGGGAAGCCCTGCGTGAACTCGCGCTCTAAAACAAGGCCGAGGGCAGCTGGCCCCCTGATCCTGGAGAGCCTGCGGTCGCGCTGCACACCTCGCCGGTCTCGTCGGCTCGACAAGTCAGGGTAACGCTCGAGATCGAGGCGGAGATTCCTGCCGGGGTGCCAGAGAACGTCGTGCGCACGGTTACGGAAAACGGCCGCACGCTGAAGTTCATGAGCCAGGGGTTCGAGGCGGAGTAGGGTGCCGAGGACGGTCGATTCGCAAAAGAGCTGCAGCAACTTGCCCGTCGCCGTCATGCGCGCTTTTTTTTCACAGCTCGCCTCTATCTCGCGAATCAATCTGGTTGTGGCACCATGATCGGCTAGGCCTCAGGAGGTAGCCGACCGACGGGTGGCGAGGTAGCTTCGAGCCCGAGTCATCGGATCGCGCACCGAGGCATGCGTCTGACGGCGCGTTGGACTTGTACTAGCGGATATGACACGATGGCGATGGATTGCACGTTGTGCAGGGTCGTCGACGAGAGTCTTGCGAGCAACAGACCGCTTTACGACACACACTTGTTGACGACAGCCTCATTCGTAGTCATTCCGGCAGTGGGACCGGTACGGCCGGGACATGTTATGGTGGTCAGTCGATCCCATGTTTCTAATTTGGCCTCGATGCCGAGCGCTGGGCTCGATGAGTACAACGAACTCGTGCAGATGCTGTCCCGCGACCATTCTCGTGGTCTTGATGATGTACTCGAAGCGGAACATGGTGGTGCGGACGGAGAACGGGGGGGCGCGTGCATCACGCACGTTCACGTGAATCTCATTCCTCACGCGGGCCCGCTCGTCGGCATGTTTGATGGCAAGCTACCTCGTCAGGATGTCGATCAGTCCTTGAGCACCCTGCGCACGGGTGCGGCGCCGTACATCCTCCTGCGCAATTCCGAAGTCGTCAGGCTCTACGCCGCGACGAGAGTACCATCCCAGCTGATCCGGCGGGCTCTCCTCGAGACGTTGGGACGCGACGACTGGGATTGGGCGGTTTTCCCGCATCTTGACGTTGTCAACGCCACGGTTCGGATGTGGCGGTCGTAAGCGTGGAGACGCGCAGGCTGGACCCAGACGCCGTACCGGGCTGGCTGTCAACGCTGTGGCCCTTGGCCGGGCGCGACCCACGGATCATCGCTGGCGTCAATGAAGACGACTGCGCGGTAATAGAATGGGGCGATCGGTACCTGGTGGTCACTGTCGACTTCCTCAATTCGCGGCCAATAGCAGTTCAGCTAGGGCTGGGCGGCCTAGTTGAGGTCGGCCGGCTACTCGTTGCTGCGAATCTGGCAGATCTCTGTGGCTCCGGCGCGGAGCCACGGGCCCTGCTCATTGGGGCAACGTTTGAACGTGGCGCCGGCGAGGAAGACTTTCGAGATCTAATGCGGGGCGTACACGCCGAAGCGACGAAGTGGGGAGTGCCCGTGGTCGGAGGTGACACGAAGCTGGGCGCGGACCGCGCGCTACTGGCTGTCGCCCTCGGGAGCGCGCCCGATTCCGAGTCGCTGTTCCTGAAGAACCGAGGAAGGGCTGGAGATCTCCTGTGGTGCTCGGGTCCGTTGGGCGCCTGCAACGCAGCGGTGCTCGGCCTAACTCAAAACAGGATGTCTGACGAGTGGCAGCAATGGGCAAAGGACTCCATTCTTGTCCCGAACTTGCCGCTGGTGAAGTCCCGTGCCCTTTCACGCGCTCGACTTGGCCACGCTGGAATCGATGTGAGCGATGGCCTGGGTGCAGACCTAAAGCGCCTGTGTGACGCGAGTCGAGTCGGAGCTGTGGTCGAGGCCCAGCGAATTCCGGTGGAATCTCCGGCCAGACAGCTGGCGGCGCTAATGACAATCGAGCCATGGGCGCTGGCGTTTGGTTGTGGCGGTGACTTCCAGTTTTTGGTGACTACCCCGCGCGAAGCAAGTCCAGAGTTGGAGGGTCTCGGGTTCTATCTGATCGGTGAGCTGACGGGCGGTGACGGAATTCGTCTTCGCCTTCCTGACGGCGCTGAGGTGCCCCTTCCCGAGGGTGGACATCGAGACGCAAGAAACACCTCGTTCGCTGAGGAGATTCTTGCACTGGTGAAGTCTGCCGCCGGCGTGAGGGAGGCCTGACCGGTGCTACTTGCTGAACAGATAACGGCTGCCAAAAATCGAATCGCAAGTCGATTCCTTCATCAATGTCGGGAGGGACCGCAGAACGTGGGCTTGCTGCGAGCTGACGTGAAGGCGTGCGGCCAGCGACTGGATGAGGCAGTATCGACCCAGCGAGGTTTGCATGGGACGGCTGCCGCTATTCGAGTGCTAGCGGAGTACGAGCACCACGAAGCTCGTGCGGTCATACCAGAGCTGGTGCTCTATTTGGCGGAGAGAGAGCACGTTGAGCCGGCAGAGCCACCGGAGTTGCGTGAAGGCGTCCAAGAAGATGCGAGGAACGTCATCAAGATCAGTGAAGCCCTCTACGCCCTGCGTCAGGTGGACGCTGCTGTCGCACATACGGAGCAATTGCGGGAAGAGCTATCGAATAGGTTGCGAGGAGCAATCGTGGCGGGTCGAGGCTGGAGCTATTACACGGACGGTCCTCAGCAGGTTGAACTGTTGCCGACCGCATTCGCCGTCCAGGCGCTAGCGACCGAGGGATACCAGGTGGAAGGCCCAATCCAGACGCTACTGGCTGGTGTGAGTGGCCAAGGGGCGAACGCGGGAGCAGTTGGGACTGGAGATGTGAGCGTGAGGGTCTTGTGCCTTTACGTATTGGCATTCGGTAATGGCGGCGACCCCCTTGTGAATATCGCGGATCTCAAGAAGCCGTTCTTGCAACTGTGGGCAAAGCTCTCATCGCTCCTAAGGTATGACGATATCGAGCAAAACATCGAATACGAGCGTCCTCCGGAACACCGTTACGTTCGCGTCCCATGGCAACTTTACCTCCTAGCGCTAGCAGCAAGACTCGCTCCGTTTAGGAGCTTCGCGGCCCATTCCGTGCAGGCCCGGCTTCGGTCAATCCTGGCCGCGGCAGCAGGCCCGGTGGGCTTTCTCTACCCGCACTCGGGAAACAAAGTCTCATCTCGCACCAACTCGATCCTCTACGAGGTCGCGAGAAAGATCGAACGCCGTCTGCCCGAGATAAGGTGGATGCTGGTACCGGGCGTTGTCGTTGACTTCCTGGTTAATTCGCGATGGACCGCTTGGGCAGCACGAGTGCTTGCTCTTGTCGTCGGATTCCTGAGCGTTCGGGCGTGGCTACAGAGCAGTGGCCCGGGCGTGGCGGATCTAGCTCCCAACCTACTTAGCGCCGTCCTCCTTTTCCTGCTCTCTGCGCGTCGGGCGCGCTAGGCGGATGCTGCGCTTCTTCGACCTACTCTACGGTCGTATCGAGTTGCCCGCCTGGATCGGGCCCTTTCTTCGGCTGCCTGAGTTCGTGCGGCTTCGAGGTGTAAGGCTTTCAAATGTTGATTCGATCGATTTCAAGGACTTCGGCAACGCCACGCGATGGGAGCACGGGTTGGCCGTTGCCTACCTGGCAACGCGCTGCGGTGAACGAAGGGGTCTTGGTTCAACCAAGGCTGCCGAGTTGACGCTCGCGGCCCTTCTACACGACGTAGCTACACCACCATTTGCACACACGGCGGAGTACGTCCTTGAGAACTTCGATCACGAGTTGGAGACCGAGCGACTCCTGGCGGCAATACCCGCAGAAGATTCGACGCCAGATCTGCCCGTCTTTGGATCCACGTTACCCCAGTTCCGTCGGGTAGTCCACACGCTCGCGCGCGCGCATCGCATCCGTGTTGACCCGGACGAGATCGCCAGCATGGTGGCAGGGTCCGGTGAACTCGGATTCCTGATTGCGGGAACGCTCGATCTCGACAACGCGGACAACGTAGTCCGCGGCTGCGCCCAAATGGGAATCAAGGTCGACCCTGCCGTTCCTCTCCTGATCGCAGACTGGCTAGCAACCAGGGAAACAGCGCCCACGGACCTCGCTTCCGAGCAACATCCGGCAGTGCAGGCCTGGCTCCGCTACAGAGCGGCGTACTACGATGCGTTCTTTTCCGCGTCCGACCAAGAGCACGGGCGACAGGCTTTTCTGCAGCACTTGATGCGACGGGCTCTCAAAGCCGGCCTTCCTCGGCGAGCTCTCATTTGGAGCACGGACGACGGAATGCTTGAGCGTCTCTTGGAGGTCGAGGGAGATACGGTGTGGCCAGGGCGCAGTTCCTTGCGCGAGCTCGTTGAGCGGTACCGACTTCTCGAGCCCACAGTGCCGGTACTTCGTCTTGAGATTCAGGACGAGGAGACCCTCCGTATCCTGCGTCTGCCCCAGGCATCGCGATGGATCGAAGAGACGCTTAGTTCGCGTGAGTTCGAGCCATTCGTCTACGTAGCAGCAAGACGGTTTCTGTCGTCTTCGCCGAATGAGTCCCTATTCCCTCCCTCGCCCGGAATCCTCTACGCGTTCAAGCTCGGCCCTGAACTCAGGCGCGGGCAGCTCCCGGAATGGCTCAAGACTCAGGTTTCAAGGAGCGTCGCAGGCTCGAAGGTGCGCGGTGCGATCACGCGTTTGATTGGCACGGAGGTGCACAAATGGGTAGCAACGCGCCCGTGGCTATCGCTGACTGCCGAGAAGCGAGAGAGCGTCATCGAGAACCTGAAATCGTTTGGCGACTGGAGTTTTAGGCTCTCTCGAAACGAGAGCTTCCACGCCTACCCAAGCACGTTCGTTCACGCCATCCCGGCTGCGTTAATCAACGCACTTGCGCTAAAGGGCGAACTCATTCTTGACCCTTTCGGAGGGACCGGCCAAACCGCCGTGGAGGCCGTCAAGTATGACGGTAACGGCGTTTCGGCAGACTCAAACCTCATCGCCACGTTGGTCGCCCGCGCGCGGCTCACCCATCTGAGCCGGGAACAGCGTGATTGTCTGGGGTCGATCTCGGAGGAAACGCTCCGGGAAAGCGAGCCAACGATTGCGCCAGAGTACGACCTGAGAGAAAAATGGCACCATCCGCGAACACTGGCGGAGCTATGCCGAATCCGGGGCTTCATCAATCGTGTCGGAGATGCTACCGTCCAGCAGTTTCTGCTCGCCTGCTTCTCCGCTGTGATCCCGAGCTCGACTGCGCGCCGGGGCAAGCAGCACGGCTTTTTTGCAGACAACACGCCACTTCCCGCGGATCTCGGCAAACCGCCCTATCAGAATGCTGTAGAGATTTTCGTGGCGCGGATTCGGCGTAACTTGGACATTCTCGCGCGCCTCTATGCGTTTCTAGAACGCAAGGGTCGCGAGCCTGCACGAGAGCTGGCCCGCGCTAGGGTCCTGCGCCTAGATGTCTGCAGCGCATCTCCAGCAGATTATGGCCTGACGCTGGGCTCCGTCGCTGGCATTATCACCTCGCCACCCTACCTCTGCATGGCAGACTACACGCTAGGGCAACGGCTCTCGTACTACTGGATCGCACCTGATGAGTTGAGAAAGGACTTCGAATCGGAGATCAGTGCTAGACGCCAACGAACCAGCCACAAGAAGGCAGCTGAGGAGTACTTTGAGTCGATGGACTCGTTCGCTTACGGTGCAGCACGACTTCTCAGAAAGGGCGGTTTCCTAGCGACGGTCTTGGGTGAGCCGTCGGCCGAAGCCTTTCGATCGACGAAAGTCCTGCGTCGCGTTGACGAGATTTTTCGAAGCGCTGGCCTAGAGCTCGCTTGGCACCAGTGGCGCCCGATACACTGGCATCGCAACCAAGGCTACCAGCGATTACTCAAGGAACGCGTGGCAGTCCACGTTTGCTCTTAGGGCGGCTCGCCTCCTCTGTTGCTCGGCAAGAGTGAAGCGAGTCTGGAGCACCGAAGAGGCCGGCGGAGCCAAAACCGGACCGGACTCGAGACCAGACGACGGGGCCGGCCCCGCTACCGGGTAGGAGCAGGGGCGGGTCCCCAAGCACCATCTTGGCATAGTGGGTGGAGGTGGGTGTGAGCAACCTACAATCACGCGGATGAGCATCCGCGGTCCGTGATGCAGCCCGGTACTGAGCTCCAGTTGCGCCGCCGGGGCGAGGCCCGCACCTTAGGCGCAACGCGTTACGCACGCCATGCCAGTTCACGTTGCTGGTCGCCGCCCCACGGCTGGAGGTCAGCGCTTGAGGAGGATTCTCTCCTTTTGGAACGCCTCGCTTCTTGTGGTCGTCGGCATCACGCCGTCTCCAGTATCTGGCCACTTGAGGTCGACTGCTGCACCGATGGTCCCTCACGCTTCCGACGAGCGGTTCCAAGCCCCGCGTGGCACTGGCGGCAACCGTAGGCCACCCAGCGACACTGTAACGAATCACCCGAGCGCGCAGTTGGTCCTTGGGCAGGACACGCTCCGTCTTCCCGAGGCCGATTCTCTTGTTAGGATCGATCTCTGGCTAGGGTATCAATACGAAGAGGTGGGACGCCAGAAGGAAGCCGAGTCAGCCTATGCCCGTCTCCTCTCGAGAGCATCGGATTCCGCAAGAGCCTACGCGCAAACGAGGCTGCGTGCAATCCTCGGCGCAGAGAAGGCAGCCGCCTTCCGGTGGGTCCCCCGTCCCTTCAGGCCAGTTGTGGCCCGGTTGACGGACTGGACATGGTTCGTTGAGGCGGTCTGGCTGGGCCTCCTCGTAGCTCTGCTCGTGTCGCGGAGGTTGGCCGCACAGAAGGGGAAGACCCAGGTCAGGATCCAGGCCTTCACCAGGCACCTTCCGTCCAGCATCGGATTGGGAATCGAGGACACAATCGCCGATCTGCATCGGCGGACCAACGAAGTCGGCAAGCCAGTCGGCGTGCTCCTCAACAGCGGCCTAAAACTCCCGGTTGTGTGGACCGCGCCTTCGGAGGATCTCGTAAAACTCGTCGAGATCGTAAGCCCGCAGCCCTGGATCCCCAAGGTTCTCGGGTGGATCCTGAAGGGCAGTGACAACCCGCGGTTCCTGGTCCAGGGTCACGTGGAAGGTACGCTATGGGCCGTCCGCGTCGTGGTACGTTTGGACGACCACGGCCAGCGAGTGCGCAACTGGGACCGCACCGTGCTCTTCCACCAGCTCCTTAGCGGCGAGCAGGAACTCGCGTGTCAAGTCGTGTACACATTGTCGGAGTGCAGCTTATGACGCCATCACTCGAGACATCTAATCCACGGGCTCTCAACCTGCTGAGCGAGGCAGTTCAGGAGGTGAAGGCCTACCGTCAGGATCCCGCGCACGTCAAACGACTGCAAGTCGCCAGTGCCAAGATCCGATCGGCGCTTAGGGAGGATCCCGATTACCTACGCGCGGTATACTATGATGCGATCGTTGATGACCTCACGGGAAAAGCTGCCGACGCACTCCCGAAGTACGAGCGGATCCTGACGGTCGGTCAGGACGACTCCAAGTTCTTCCATGAAGTTCGCTACAATCTCGGCGTCGCCTACTACCATCGATATTCGTGGTCCTGGCTTGACAAGGCAATAAAGGAGTTCGAAACAGTCCTCTCGAAGACGAAGGACCCCTCGCTCGAGCTCCTCACACGCTCAGCCCGGGCGCAGGCGTACGCGATGCACATGATCCCTCCGCTGCCCGCCGATATAGATCTCGAGGCGCTGGTCACTAGGTCGCGTTTATGCAAGGTGGACACCACCGTGGTGCTCGGCCCGAAACGCCGGTTCCTCGACCTCGTGAGATGGCAGAGGCCCGATCCCTCTGCGAGAAATGGCGCCAGATGGGCCGCGAACAACGCCAGTGGCATGCGACGGATGTACCTCGCGGACTACTGGGCTCAGCTCCCACCAGGTCAGCAAGAGGAGCGCTCGGTTCGCGAGCTCCTCGACCGCGCCTTGGAGGATCTGCGGAAGGCGGAGGCGATGCGCCCAGATGACTGGGCCAACTGGTGTGACATGGGGTCTGCATGCATGCGGCTGGGTGCAGTCGAGCGAGATCCAGCGAAAGCGAATGTGCTCTTTGACAAAGCGGTGAAGCAGCTTACCAGAGTGGTCGAGGAACTTCGCCCAAACTACGGTTTTGCCCTGTATGAACTCGGCCGGGTGAATCGACTCCGGGGCAACTTCCCTGACGCTTTGGCGTTCCTGAATCGCGCGGTCGCCATCGCGGAGAAGGATCGGGACGTCGGCGATCGACGAGTGAACCTCGAACTTGAGCGCGCCAAGGCATCGTTGAAAGAGTACCCTTGACTCGTGAAATGGTGTTCGAGCCGCATGCGTTACTTGGGCGAGACATTATCGGGGCTTCAACGCGGCAGCGCCGACGATGGCTCGATCACGCCTTTGTCTATTGGCGCGCGCACGGGTTCCCCTATCCCCGGGTTGCGTACGACGAGATGGAGCGCGAATTCGGGCGCCTCGAACGGATCGACCCGGACACTGTGTTCCATAAAGAACGCCTTGGTGCGTCCACGATCGGGCTCCAACTGGCCAATTCGTTCCATCCCCAGATGTGGAGCATCCCTGCGCAGAGGCACGCTCGCGCGCCCGTGGATCACTTCAAGGACGATGCGACGCTGTATAAGTTGCTAGAGCGTGCCGCGCGGTTCTGGCCCAACCGGCGCTGCTGGAATGCGCAATGCCTGCGAAGCGTCTTCCGGATCTACGCTGGAGGCCGCGTCGCTAACTTCCGGCCCGCAGTCGCGCGGGCGCTCATCGCACGTTACTCCGCGCCAGGCCAAAATGTCCTCGACTTCAGCGCCGGCTTCGGAGGCAGACTCCTCGGTTGTCTGACTTTGAAGCGATCGTACATCGGGATCGATCCAGCACGACCACAGGTCGCCGGGCTTCGAGCAATGCTCAATGCGCTCCGCCAGCTGAGTGAATCCAGTGCCCAGATCGTCCGCGCCTGTGCGGAGGATTTCATGCCTCCGCTGGCACAAGCGAGCGTGGATCTCGTCTTCTCGAGTCCACCCTACTTCAAGGTCGAGAGGTATGATCGCGCGAGCAGCCAAAGCTACCAGCGTTACGAGACGTACGAGACCTGGAAGAGGGAGTTTCTCTGCCCCATCGCCGAGGCTTCCTATCGGGTGCTGCGCCCGGGCGGTCACTTGGTCATCAACGTCGCTAACACCCCTCGGTATCCCGTCGCGCGCGATCTTAGTGCTATCGGAGACGCGCTCTTCGGTCAGCACCACGTCCTAAAGCTTCTGATGCATTCCCGCCCGGTGCAGCGTTCGGATGGTACGCAGCAATATCGCTGGGAGCCGGTGTTGGTCTTCCGAAAGCCCTAGTGAGGGCGTCGACCCTTTATCGCGACGACACTCCCATCGAGGAGTACCTCCTCAAAAACCGGCGAGTGTACGTGAAGCGCGAGGATCTCTTCGGGTGTCCCCCGGCTCCGCCGCTGGGGAAACTCCGGGGTCTGCGCGTCGTACTCGAGGACCTGTTCCACGACGGCGTTCAACTCGTCGGATGCTGGGATACCCGAGTGTCACGCCTTGGTGAAGGCCTCGCGGCGGCCTGCAGAGAGTTCCATAGCATGCGGGCGATTGTGTCCTACCCGACTCGAAAGGGTACGGACACGCCCGCCCCAGTGGCCGCTGCCAAGCTTCTAGGGGCGGACGTGCTTCCTTTGCGCGGCAACCATGTAAGCATCTGCTATGCTCAGGCAAAGCGACATGTCGAGAACAACGGCGGCCGGATGTTGCCATTCGGGCTCGAGTGCGAAAGTGCCGTCGCCGGGGTCGCGCGCGAGGCAGCCAGGACGCCCGCCGAATTGGCGTGCGGAACGGTCGTGTTGTGCTGCGGCTCCGGCGTTACCCTCGCCGGGCTACTCATTGGTCTTCCGGTCACGCCCCGGCGATTGATCGGGCTGTCCTCCGGCCGCTCGCTCACGAAGATTCTTGCGACTGTCCGGCGCTACGTCGCCGTCGTGTCACCACCGGTCCAGCTACTTCCCGCCGTCATGCCGTACGGCGCGACTCCAACCCTGCGATGCCCGTTCCCGACCCACCCCAACTACGACCTGAAGGCGTGGCAGTTCCTAGTCGACAATATCGACCACCTTGAAGAGCCGGTCCTGTTCTGGAACATCGGCGCCTAAACTCCCTGAGCGCGTCGAAAGCAGGTCCCTGCGTTGCCGGCGCGTGTGCGGCGCTCTCCGACGCCCAACGCTCTCCTGGCCTCAGATCAGGAGAGCAACCTAGGCGGCACCTGCCTTCTGGTTGAGATTGATTCCGAACGGTTGGCGCCATCACGCCACACTCCCACATCTTTGAGAGACCGAGTTTGGCCCGAAATGCGACGCTGACCCTTCTGGGCCGGGAGATCTATCGGGAATTCATCAGTGAAGACGCCTGCTCCCCGCTTGCGGTAGACGGCCTCGTCCTCGAGACCATCGCTGAGGCATCCCGTGCCGTTGCGACGGTCTCAACTCACCGAGCGGTGTGGTTTGCGCCGAGCCCCCGAGCTAATCCACGACAGATTCTTCGAGCCTCTCACCCTGTCTCTCGTTGCAGAAGAGGTCGGTATACACCCCTGTAACCTCGTGCGCGCGTTCAGAAGGCACTATCGCTCGTCGCTCGGGGGCATACGTCCGCCGGCTCCGGGTCGAGCGCGCTTGCCGGGATCTTGCGGAGACACATGTCCCGTTGTCCGAGATTAGCCTGCGGGTAGGCTTCTTCGACCAGAGCCATTTCTCCAGGGTGTTCAAGCAGCATACCGGACTTACGCCCGCACAAGTCCGTGCAGCGTCACAGCCACGCTATCACCATACAACTCCGGACCGCCCATCCTAGAACTCCATCGCAGATTCCGCTAAGACTCAAGCGGTCGAAGCAGGGCTGACAGGACGCACACTGTCGATCCAATAGTCTCCCGCTCCACGGCAAATTCCCGTCGCACGCACTCCTCATACAAAGGTGAACCGCCGGTCCTAGATCGGAGTAGGTCGGCAAGGATAGGATAACGAGTGTGCGGCTCGATCAAACCGGTCTCCTCTAGTCGCCCCTGGCTTATCGAAGCCGTATGAACAGGAGAGCTATGGAGGGTGCGTTCAAGGTCGCAGCCGTACAACCTTGCCCCGACCGACCCGAAAGAGAAGCTGGGAGCCGCGCGACAACGGTCGCCTTCGGCGACGCCGCGCTGGCGCAGGTGACCGACGCCAAACTCGGCGACACGGTCTCCTATTACGGCCCTAGCTCGCCCCGCGCCTCGGCCGTCCTCGGACTCGTGGCCGATTGGTCCAATCACTACAGCCAGCAGGCGACCTACCTCCGCCTGAACGGGGTCATGCCTCCCTCGGCCCGGCAAGGTGGAATGTGAGCGCCGCGCGGGCATGTCTTGTGGCCTGCGGCCTGCTGGCGCTGCGGCCAGCCCCGGGGGCTGCCCAGGAGCCGGTGGCGCCCCGCGACGGCCAGCACGATTTCGACTTCGAGATCGGGACGTGGAAGACGCACCTGTCGCGCCTGGCGCACCCGCTCACAGGTTCAACGACGTGGGTGACGTACGACGGGACGACGCTCGTCAGCAAAGTCTGGAACGACCGCGCGAATCTGGCGGAGCTCGAGGTCGATGGGACCGCTGGCCACATCGAAGGCGCGTCGCTTAGGCTCTACAATCCTGACGTCCGCCAATGGAGCCTCAGCTTCGCCAACAGCGCCGTCGGGACGATGGCGACGCCCACCATTGGCGAGTTCATCCACGGCCGCGGCGAGTTCTACGATCAAGAGATGCTCAACGGCCGAGCGATATTCGTCCGGTTCATCATCCAGCCGATCACTCCTGACTCGATCCGCTTCGAGCAGGCTTACTCGGCTGACGGCGGCAAGACCTGGGAAGTGAACTGGATTGCGATCGACACCAGGGTAGAGGACGACTCCGTTCAGGGGACCGCACGACAGCAATCAGACACATCGAGATCAAGACCGCAACAGCGCTCGACGAAACGCGATGGGCAACATGATTTTGACTTCGAGATTGGCACTTGGAAGGTCCACAACTCCCGCCTCCTGCATCCCTCAACTGGTTCCACTACTTGGATTCAATTTGAGGGTACTTCGGTTGCCCGCAAAGTGTGGAATGGCCGGGCCGATCTGTTGGAGCTCGAGTCCGATCCCCCAGCGGGTCACGCCGAAGGTCTGATTCTTCGTCTCTACAATCCTCAATCCCACCAATGGAGCATCGTCTTTGCAAACAGCCGCGACGGGACCCTGAGCCAACCTGCGATCGGCGAGTTCAAGAAGGGGCGCGGCGAGTTCTTAGACCTCGAGCACTCCAATGGCAGAACGATCCTCGCGCGAAGTGTTTTGTCGGACATCACGCCACGTTCATACCGTCTTGAACAGTCATTCTCCGACGATGGGGGCAAGACGTGGGAAGTCAACTGGATCTCGGTGCACACCCGCGTGGGAGCGTCCGGTCGGGATTGATCGATACGACGGGAGATGGCCGATACGATAAGGCTTGATCCGCACTTATGGAGAGTTCAACTCGACCTGCCGCCCGAGCGAGGTCTTACATTCGCGCTCCAGGTTCTGGCTCACGCATTTCATGACCCTGACAGCTGACCAACCGCGTGCCGAACCTGTTTGCCACAATGTTCGCCGGTCCGTGGTGGTCTTGGAGGGATTTGGGCGTCCGAGACAGCCATGCCAGAGCACAAAAACGGCGGGCCCACATGGACCCGCCATCTCCGGTGTGTGTAGTTCTCGTGCAACAGCTCCCGCCCTGCTGCGGGAGCCCACTCGGCCCTCAAGCTTCCATTCGGGAAGGGGGAGTCCTAGAATCGCGGTATGGGTGGTGACGCGTTCTCGGAGTTCGAACGTGCGGGCTGGGAGCGAGCGGCCGCGCGTTACGAGGAATGCTGGACGGACACGGTCTTGTTTGTCGAGCCGCTCCTAGACGCTGCCGCTGTGCGTGCAGGTTCGCGGCTGCTGGACGTGGCTTGCGGGCCGGGGTACATCTCGGTGGCAGCTGCGGTGCGCGGCGCCGAGCCGGTCGGCCTCGACGTGGCCGTCGCGATGGTCGAGCGCGCGCGCCGGCGTTGCCCCGGATGCCGGTTCATCGCCGGCGATGCTCAGCGGCTGCCATTCCGGGATGCTTCGTTCGATGCGGTAACGATGAACTTCGGCATCCTCCACCTCTCGCAGCCAGAGACCGCGATCGCCGAGATGCGCCGCGTCCTCGTTCCCGGAGGCCGGTCCGCATTCACCGTCTGGGTCGCGGAGGGCAACGCGGCGGATGAGATCGTCGACGCCGCCATTGCGGTGCACGCCGTTGCGGTCGAAGTACCTGCGGGTCCACCGGTGTATCGCTTCGCCGATGCCGCCGAATGCCGCCGGGCGCTCGCCGAAGGTGGTTTCGACGTCGCTTCGTGTCGGATGGAGACCGTCACCCCACTCTGGCGGGTGCCCACGCCGGAGCTGCTGTTCCATGCGCACGTAGGCGCCGGTGTGCGCACTGGCGCCGTCCTTCGAGGGCAGCCGCCGGAGCGGTTAGAAGCGATCCGAGCTGCAATCGTCGAAGGTGTACAGCGCTACGCCGACGGGACGGCGTTTGCGCTGCCCATCGCGGCTCGAGTCATCTCGGCAAGGGTGGGTCATGCGAGCCAGGCAGCGGAACTGGGCGCGTCTTGAGAAGAGAAAAGGTAGTGCAACCGCCCCAACACCTTACAGCGTCGGTGTCGCGCGCGCGAAAGGGTCGCGATTTCTCGCGGCCCTTTCATCGTCATGGCCATTCAGGTTTAGCGCCAGGGGCAACATCGTCACATTTTCGTCGTGCCTACGGCCAACCGGCGCCCGACGCGGGCGCTCCCATCGAGTGCCACAAGCCCGACGGCGCATGACGGCTTTGGCGTTTTTCTGGCGTCGCAACGCTACCACCCTCTTCTCGAAGTTACGGATGCCGTGCTTCCTGACGGATCGCGCTGAGCCGCGGCGGACGCCTCGAACGTCCGTGAACATAAGGTTTGCTTTGAAGGCAGGCCCCGCAGAACTCGATCACGACTGCCTTGCCGCTTACGATGTAGCTGCCGACTGCTGGTCTGCGGCCTTGGGTGGTCGTTCCGCGTTGGACCTCGCGTCGATTAGTGCCTGGATACTTGCGGAGATCGTGATGCCTGTCCGGAGGCCGGGTGAGCCGACGGGCTGGCCGAAGGACGTGACGATTGGAATCTCGCCTGCCCAGACGTCGAGGGCCGCGTCTTCGCTGTCGTCGTCGTCGGGGGGGCCGGAGCGGACTTTTGCCGATACCTGCTCGATCTGCATCGCCAGGATCGTCGTTGCCTTCAACTCCTTCGCATTCGGCTGCCGGACCTCGCCCCAGCGGCCGGGAAGGATCTTGTCGGTGAACGCTGCCAAGGCGCTGAGCCGCTCGGCCGCATCCTCGATTGGCTCGAAGCGGCCGAAGGCCACTACCGATTCGTAGTTCGCGCTGTGCTCGAAGGCCGAGCGCGCCAGCACGAGTCCCTGGATCACGGTGACGGTCACGCAGACTTGCTCAGCGCGTGCCAACAGCCGCATTGCCCTGCTGGCGCGGGAGCCGTGGATGTAGAGCTTGCCGCCCACACGTGCGTAGAGCATCGGAATACAGACAGGCTCACCGCGGTCGACGAACGCGACATGGGCGACCAGTGCGCGGTCGAGGATCGCCTCGACGGTGTCGCGCTCGTAGCGGCCCTTCTTCGGGCTGCGCCGCACCCGGATCCGGTCTGGAGGTCGCGTCACGCCGTCTTCCATCACGCTCGAGCCTCGTCATCGCGGCCGGGCGGGGAGCGGGGCCGCGTGCCTCCGTACCGGATCAACAGCCGGCAGCGTAGCCGCGCCAATCTCCCAAGCCGAGAGGGCTGCGACATGCTCTCTCCCGCAACCTGGCAGAGTCTCACCGTGCCCGTCCCTTTTCATGGCCGCGACAGCGCGGCTTTTGCAGCGATGGACGTCTTTATAGTGATATAGCGACAAGCAAACTCAGCGCCGAGTTTGTCGGAACTACCTTCAAGTTCTTCTGACCACCACCCCACGAACGTTGTTGATCAGGGCGCGCGGGGAAGGTGCTGGCGCACCATGCGGGATGCATCATCCGAGGCCCGCTGCTCGCTCGATCAAAACCAACTCTGCCACGACGGCGACGCCTCCGCCACATACCAAGGGGCGCGCCGCCGGCGTGGACGGTCGCCATCATGTCCGCGCTGGCGGTGGGACTTACCCGACGCGGAGCCACCGCAGGAGTACGAGATCGGCAAGAGAAACCCGCCAGCACCCTGAGTCAATATGCATCGTGGTATTTGAGCCAATGCATGATGCCGGCTTCTTCCTGACGGCCGAGCGGCGTAAGATCGAGCAAGTTGTAGGTGTTGAGCAACGGATCGAGGCCGCGCTGGTAGGTCGAGTACGTGTGGAACAGGCGAGCGCCGTCCTGGAAGAACACGCTCAACCCTTCCCGCTCGCCTTCGTGCGGCCGGCCTTCGGGTTGGGCGGAGACCGGCGCGTAGTTGTACATCGTATGCGTCTCGTCGAGCGTCACCCCGAAGTCGTAATTGAAGTCGGTCCCGAACGACGACAGCCACGGAAACGTCCAGCCCATGCGCTGCTTGAAGGGTTTGATCTTCTCGAATGGCGCGCGCGAGATCACGGCGAATGCGGTGTCGCACGCGGCGAGGTGCACGAGGCTGCCCGCGAAGTTGTCGGCGACGTATGAGCAGGAGGGGCACCCTTCTTTACCCCAATCAGGACCGAACATGAAGTGATAGGTGAGGAGCTGGCGCTTCCCGTCGAACAGATCGGCGAGCGTGCGGCGTCCCTCCAGCCCCTGGAACACGTACTCCTTCTCGACCGCCACCATCGGCAGCTTGCGCCGCTCGGCGCTCAGCGCGTCGCGCTGGCGGGTGAACTCCTTCTCCTTCACAAGCAGCCGCTTGCGCGCGGCGACCCAGTCGTCCTGCGATACCACTTTCGGCAATTTCACTTCTCTCTCCTTTTGATTCACATCGGGGGCGTGAGTCCGGGAACGGACGCGGGCGCGATGAGGATCAGGATTCCCAGCGCGACAATCGCCAGCGCGAGCGGTACATCGATGGCGGCTTTCGCGGGCAGGAGCTTCTGGACGAGCACGAGGACGGCGATCACGCCCATCCAGGTGACACTCATGACGCCCAGCGCCACAAGCATCACCATGAGACCAATACTCGAGCCGACGCAGTAGAGCCCGAAGGCGAATCCCGAGCGGGCGCTGTCGCCGCAGCACCGACGGCAGTGCTGCTTGAGCCGCGTGAGCTCGTATGCGCCTGCCGCGATCACCAGCGCGCCGGCGACGGCAGAGCCGTGTGGGCGGTACACCGCGTACACCAGGGCGCCAACGAGTGTCCAGACGGCGAGGTACGACGCGACAAACGGCACCACGGCGCGCACCGGACCGTTGGTATGCGCGCGACTCAGGACGGCCGGGGCTGCGCCCGGCAGCATCATCGCCGCCATCATCGCCGCCCACAGGGCCACGAAGAACGCGAACGAGCCGAGCGGGGTCGCGACGCCCATGTCCATCCCGTGCATCTGTCGGACCGTGACGACCCAGGCTGCGGCCGAGAGGCCGAGCGTCGCCCCGAGCGCGGCTGCGGCGCGCGGGGCACGAAGCGGAATGGTCATGGGCGGTATCATAAGGAGGGATGCGATATATGTCACCCCAACCTTGTGCATTGGACGAGACGCGGACGGCGCGCGATTCGCGCATATTGAGGAATGAGTCGGCTCGCCTTCGCCGCGCTTTGGCTCCGCGCCGCCCGCGGAGGAAAGGGCGGGCACGGCATGACCGGACTACCGCCTCCGCCCCCGCGCCGCCGCTCACGGTCACGTTCACTTCGATCGCGACCGGGGACTTCCACACCTGGGGCCTCACGACGACGCACGCGACCGGCACGCTCGCGTCGCCGTCAGTGTGACGTGCCGACGTTGCACCCGCGTCCCCCTCCGTGCTTATGCGGTGACGGGCGCTGTTGCTACGAGCGCCGCGTTCTGGCGCTCGAACGCCTTCGCCGCACCGCTGCGCCAACTCTCGGCCATGGACGCTGACATGGGATCCGGGAAGATCTCCTCCTCGTTCCTCTCCACTCCGTCGAAGATGGCTCGAGCGACGGACTCAGGAGAGGCTTTTGGTATGTCGAGGCCTCGTGACATATCGGTGTCCACGGGGCCGGGCAGGACGATATGTACCTTCACGCCCCGTCCAGCCAAGAGAGCGCGCAACGATTGTGAGAGGGAGAACGCGGCCGCCTTGGAGATCGAGTAGGCGGGAAGGACCGGCACGGCGGCAAAGGCTGATAGAGACCCAACGTTGACGATGGCGCCCCGAGAACGAGTGAGCAACGGCAGGAAAGCCCGGGTCACGCCATAGGTGCCGAAGAGGTTGACGGCGAGGTGCTGTTCGAGTGCGGCCCGATCGCCCAAGTCATCGACCAGCGCTAGGCCGGCGTTGTTGATGAGGATATCGAGAGACTCGACCTTCTCGACAGCTGCCTGAATCTGCGCCGCGTTGGTCACATCCAAGGTCAGGGGCGTGACGCGCGGATCCCGGTGGGCCAAGGGTTGACGCGTGCCGGCGTACAGCCGCTTCGCGCCCCTCCTCAAGGCCTCCTCGACCAGCGCCTGCCCGATACCGCGATTGGCTCCGGTCACCAGAACTACTCGTCCTTCGATTGTGATGCCCTTCGTGCTCATACAGCCTCCTTGTGGACTTTCCGATAGAGATCCAAGGAGGCGACGAAGTCCATCACGCGCGTGTGGAACGCGACATGACCGTGACCGCCAGGTGCGACCGCACGGCGAACGACACCGGTTTGGGTATCTGCCACGCACTCGCAAGTGTTGCTTGTGCCCGGCGCTCGGCAACGCTGTGCCACGCACTGTGCCAAAGTGTCGAGCCGCAATCGCCGCGCCTCCAGCGATGGAGGTCCCAAACTGCCCCCGGTTCGATAAATCGGACGGGCAGGTGGAGGGCCCCATGCGGACACAGATCGAGACACTCCTCGCGCGCGAGCGGACCCCGGCGCCGTAAGGTGTTGGCGCAGTTGGTGTAAGATAGAACTCGCCAAATCGGTGCCCTGCAAGGCGCTCGCGGGCCCAGTGTCCACGGTTCCCGCTTTGAACGCTGTCTCCACCTCGGCACGCCTCCCGCACCGGGAACGCCAAGGCCGTTCAAGGAATAGGGGACGGTCAGGGCCAGGTCTCGATGTGGGGTGCGCTTGCCTCGAGCCGGCCGATGTCGTGATCCTCCTACAGTTGCTAAAGTCGCCAGATCGCCTTGGCGTCTCTAGCATCATCGGTGCAGATTTGTACGCGAGGTGTCCCAGAACCTGCTGCCCCGCGCTCGGCGCGCACAGTTGAGAGCAAACGACATGAGTGAGGGAGCTACCGAATCATCAGCGGAGAGTAAGGTGGCGAACGTTCATATTCCTTCGGAGTGGGGCATGACGAGAAGAAAGTCCATCGGCGGCTTCATCCTCAAGGAGTTCATACAGCCGCCGCTTCGTCGCCTCCCATGGCACGAGCACGTGCAAGCGAGCATTTGTTTTGTGGCGGCGGGATCCTACACGGAGCAGACCAGGGGCCGACGCACCGACTGTCCACGGCACTCGATGGTCTTCAAGCCGGCCGCCGAGCCGCATTCCGATCAATTCAGCGGGGTCGGAGGGACGTGCTTGCTGGTCGAGATGGAAACGAAGCGACTCCAAGCGATCGAGCCGTTTGCCACGGTCATGGGACAGCCTACCATCGCGCGAAACGCGATGTTGGCGGCGTTCGGTCAGCACCTATATCGGGAATTCCGTCACGAGGATGGCTGCTCTCCTCTTGCAGTCGAGGGACTCATTCTCGAAACGCTAGCCGAGGCGGAACGCTCAGTTGGCACAAACAACGCTTCGGGGAAGCCCGCATGGCTGGTCAGGGCCTTGGACTTCATCAACGACCGGTTCACCGAGCCTCTGCGCCTCTCCTCGGTGGCGTGGGCGGTGGATGTGCACCCCTCCCACCTGGCGCGCTCGTTCCGGAAGCTGTATCACTGCTCTATCGGAGAGTACGTCCGCCGGCTGCGCCTTGAGCGCGCCTGGGTAGAGCTCGCTGACACTGATGACGCGGTGACCAATATCGCCCTGCGACTGGGGTTCTTTGATCAGAGCCACTTTTCCAGAGCGTTCAAGCGCCACACGGGCTTTACACCGGTCCAAGTCCGGAGAGCGTCGCGGACCGAGCGGCGCGCAGGCAGCTCGTGTGAACAGTCTGCAGAATCCTAATCCTCGTGTTCCTTGGAATAGGTATCGATCTCGGTAACCGTCCACGCCCTACCACTGTGTCCCGAGTGCGATACTGACCTCCTCGCGTAGATGAAGCGCGCCAAGCACGCGAAGTCCACTGAGCCGGCGCTCCGCCAGGACCGCCGGGCGCGCGACGACTGAGGGCCGCCCGCTCTTGGCGACTCCTCCCGAACGTCAACCGACAGTGGGCAGCCACTTTGACGGCCGGTTGACACTCGTTCCTGGCCGAGACGCCACCGGAAGCGCATGCAGGGGCGTGTGTTGAACGTGCGTTGACGCACGGCCGCTAGGCTGAGCGCACGCGGCTGCCGCCATGCGATACGCTCGAGACGTCTGGCCGAATGAGGAAGAGTTGGTTCATCTGGTGCGCGAGGCGCAGAGCGGGGGCCTCGGCGCGCTGGACGTCCTCTTGGCCCGGCTCCGCCCGTCCTTCGTGGCGTACTTCGCCCCCACCATGGGGCGGGACGACGCCGAGGATGCGGCCCAGACCGCCCTCCTGTCGCTCGTGCGCGCGCTGCCGACGATCGACGCCGTACGGGCGCCCGGCTACGTCCTCGCCGCAGCCAGCCACCGCCGCGAACAGGCTCGCCGGCGGCGAGCGACCGCCGCACGACGCTTCGCTCCACTCGAGCTCGCCGAACACGTCGAGTGGCCCGTCGCGGCAGACTGGGACGCCGACTACCACGACCTGACCCGGGCCCTCCGCGCGAGCCTTACCGCCCTCCCACCCGAGCGCCGCGAAGCCCTCCTCGAATCGCTGCACGGCGTCACGTCATCGACCCTCGCCGCCCAGCAGCACGTCAGCGCGGCAACGGTCCGGTCGCGGCGGCGGCGCGCTCGGAAGAGTCTGCACGCCGCGCTCGCTGCGCTTCGCTGACCGGGGTTCCGACCCGTTGTGGACCCTCGGCGGGCACGCTCGGGGTGATTCGAGACTATTCCCTTATAGAGGGGCCTACCAAGGCCCCGCAGGAGGCCGCTGATGCGGACTGCAGCGCTTGGGCTGGAGACCGGTGCGCGCTACGGCGAGATGATGGCCCGCTATCTCGGGCCCGTCATCTTGCGCGCCTTCGCGGACGACGACGTGACCGAGATCTACCTGAATCCCCAGGACGAGGTGGTGCGTTTTGATACCCGCTCACGGGGCCGGATCGCCAGCGAGGTCTCCGTGACGCCCACGCGGGTCGAGATGTTCCTGAACGCCGTGGCCACGAGCCTCGGCCTCACGCTCGGGGCCGACCACCCGGGGCTCGAGGCGGAGCTCCCCGTCGTCGGCTTCCGCGGGAGCCGCCTCCAGGGGTTCGTGCCGCCCGTGACCCCAGCCCCGGCCTTCACGATCCGCAAGCCGCCCGCGGTTGTGTATTCGCTCGACGACTACGTGGCAGCCGGGGTCATCTCGCGAGCGCAGCGCGTCGAGTTTCGACGCGCCGTGCGCGAGCACCAGAACATTCTGATTGCGGGTGGCACCAACACGGGCAAGACGACCCTCGCCAACGCGCTCTTGAAGGAGATCACCGATCTCTTTCCGACGGATCGCCTCGTAATCCTTGAAGACACGGTCGAGCTCCAGTGCCTTGCGCCGGATCACCTGGCGCTCCGCACTTCGCCCACCATGACGCTCGCCCAGCTCGTGAAGAGCGCGCTCCGGACCAGCCCCACCCGGATCGTGGTGGGCGAGGTGCGGGGGAGCGAGGCGCTGGATCTGCTTGACGCCTGGGCCACCGGGCACCCGGGAGGCGTCGCCACCGTGCATGCCTCCACGCCCGAGGGCGCGCTGCTCCGGCTCGACCGGCTTGCCCAGCGCGCGAACGTCCCGCCGCAACGCCACCTCGTGGCCGAGGCCGTCCATCTGATTGCCGTGCTCGAGGGCTCGCACGCCCGGCGCCGGCTCACCGATCTCGTGCAGGTCGACGGCCTCGACCGGGACGGGCGATTCGTCTTGCAGCGGCTGACCACGACTCACACACCCTCGTCAGGAGACTCCGTATGACGGACACCACCCCCCGCACCCTCCCCCGGTACCTCGTGGTCGGCGCGGCGCTCGCTCTCGCCTTCGTGCTCCTTCCGCACGTCGCGGTCGCCGCGTCGGCGGGGGGTGGTGCCCCCATGCCGTGGACCGGGCCGTTGGAGAGCTTGCTCAATAACCTGAGCGGCCCCACCGCGCGCATCATCGGGGCGCTCGCCTTCGTCGTCGGCGGGGCGCTCTGGGCGTTCACGCGTCACGAGGAGGGAGCGCGGCGCTTCGCCCAAGCGGTCGTCGGCCTC
>WNGP01001072.1_pt1 | contig 22126 bp, 23 predicted proteins | sample 5407671 | NCBI WGS metagenome assembly WNGP01 (sample SAMN13153381, study PRJNA577476) | soil metagenome | isolation source: 40 cm soil or saprolite under Garry oak tree replicate 2 | place: USA:California | collected 2016-06-15
TGAACAGACCGTCGCTGTGGATGGTGATGCAGGAACCGTGACGCTCTCCCGGTGATTTGACACTTCTCCGAATTCGTCCTGCGCTTGGGCGCGCTGATGAATTGACAACAATCTGCAACAAACTATGCATTCTATCGTCTAAGGAACTGTGACTACTCTCCTGGCGAAAGCGAGGGGCTTCTATGGTCAAGCCAGGGTCCCGTAGTCCCAGGCCAGGAATATTAAAGGCAGCATTGAGGTCGCGATCAAGGTGAATATGCGAGCCGAGACACGCGAAGCAGGACTGTCTTGAACAATTGAACTGCTTATCCCTTGAGCAGCTTGAGTTTCTCTTTGAAATGGGCACGATTGAACTGGGTATACCGCACAGTTGTTTGGATAGCAGGAATACCTTTCATCGTCACATGCCCAAGATAGTATGCTACTTCTTCGAGGGACCAACCAACTTCACGAGCGCGATGGGCAAAATCATGTCGGAGGTCATGAAAGCTGAGGTCAGCGATGAGTTCCCATTCTTCATGATTCGCCTGGTGTTTGAGACGGCGAAACCACGCATGAATACCGTCTTCCGTCAGATGTGAACTGCGTTGTGAGGTGAAGACGTAGAAGCACGTGTTATCGCGTCCACCATGCTGGAGATACTCATAGAGGGGACGACGTGCTTCATTCACGAGATCAATGTCGCGAAACTTCTCTCCCTTGAGGCCAACATGAAGCCAACCAATTTTTGGGCTAACATGCGCATGCTCGACGAGTAAATCAGGGTCTTCGGCTAAATGCGTCCTGCCCATCTAGACTAGGACACATGACTCTGCTAGAATGGAACCGAACCAACTTCCTCCGTTAGCCTCTGGCTGGAGGAGAAGAAGACAGGCGAAAAGGAACCCGGAGTCGGATGCAGGAGAAGCGAGTACAGAAGAATCCTTACCCAGGGAGAAACAGGCATGACTCATGAGGTAATCGTTGTCGAGTACGATCCGAGATGGCCCAGACTCTTCGAGGAGGAAAAGGCGCGTCTGCTTGGAGTCGTGGGCGACCAGATCGAGGACATCCAGCACATCGGCAGCACCGCCGTACCTGGACTTGGGGCCAAGCCGATCATTGATATCCAAGTGAGTCTGCGTGATCTCGTGCTTGTCCAGAAGTGCGTTGGACCTCTGGAGAGCATCGGCTATGAATATCTGGGGGAATACGGTGTGCCGGGAAGAGCTGAAGACGTCGCGCGCGTCGACGAGATCGAACAGCGGCACCGCGAAGGCCTGGTGACGCACGAGGAGCTCGTCGAACGCTTCGCCCTCGTCTGGCCGCACTCCTTCGTCCATCTGCCCACAACCGGTAGCCCGCCCGCGCAGGTCGGCGTCGAAGCGTCGATCGGAACGAATCGGTCACTCTCGAAACACTTCGAAGCCCAGACGCTCATGCGTTCGCTGCCTGACGTTCGCGTGCCCGTGCTCTTCGTCCACGGCGAACAGGATCCGCTGCCGCTGCGGTCTACCGACACGACGGCCGGACTGATTCCGGGATCGCGTGTCGCCACCATCCCGGATTGCGGTCACTTCCCGTGGCTCGAGCAACCGGCTGCGTTTCGGTCGGCCGTGGAAGAGCTTCTGTCGTGACGAAGGACGCGGAGCAGCTCGCGGCGCTCGCGAGCGTGATTGAGGCGCTGACCGACCGCGGCATCGATTACTGGCTCTTCGGCGGCTGGGCCGTCGACTTCTACGCAGGCAAGGTCACGCGCCCGCACGACGACGTCGACCTCGCCGTTTGGCTCGAGGATCACGACCACATCGCAGAACTGCTCGCAAGCGGCGGCTGGAAGCACACGCCGCATCCAGAGGAGGACGGCGGCACCGGTTACGAGCGTGGCGCCGTGCGGCTCGAGCTCACGTTCCTTCTGCGGGGCGACGACGGAGCCGTCCTCATTCCGTTCCGCGCCGGTCGCGTGACGTGGTCGAAGGAGCCCTTCGGCGACGACGTTGCGGAGCTCGGCGGCGTGCGGGCCCGCGTGATCCCGCTCGACGTCCTGCGATCCGGGAAGTCACATCCCCGCGACGACGCAAGCGACGCCGCGAAGGACCGCGCAGACTCAGAGACGCTGTCGCGAGTGCGTTAAGCCGCCGCGAAGCGTTTTGCCGCATGTGCGCGACGACGCTCGGCTTCGACTTCGCGATCCTTGGGCGCCGCCGACATGACGAGTCCTGTGAGCAGCCGCTGCGTCGCCTGCGCGACCTCGTCGACCGCCTGCAAGAACACGGCCTCGTTCGCCTGGGATGGCGAAGTGTCGCCGCTGATCTTCCGGACGTATTGCAACGAAGCGTCTCGCACCTCAGCTTCGGTGGCGGGAGGCTCGTAGTTGAAGAGCGTGTGGATGTTTCGGCACATGCCCCGATCCTAGGGCAAGCCATTTCTTTCACAAACCAGCACGTCGGCCTTTTTCTGAGCGCACTCATCATGTGCAGATCGTCGAGAAGGGTGCAGAGCAATGGCGCAAGGTGCTGCTGTTCCGAGATTACCTGCGTGCTCACCCCGAAGTCAGCCAGCAGTATCATCTGCTCAAGAAGGGATTGGCCAGCCGCTTCGGCGCAGACCGTGACGGCTACACCGAGGCAAAAAGCGCCTTTGTCCGCTCGGTTCTGGAAAAGGCGGAGATGGAAACAGCGAGTGAACGCGACACCGCGAATTTCGCCGAGGACGCGTGAAGCAAGCAGAGAATGAAGCGAGGAAACGCATTGTGGAGGATGAACCACGACAGCGAGCCAAAAAGCAGATGATGGTGCTCATGCAGGCAGGCCATGGCTGGCAGGAAGCTGCCCGTCTTTCAGGAGTGCGGACCAGTCGATCCAGCGCGTACCGCTGGTTTCACGAGTTTCGCAAATGCGGAGAAGCCGCCTGCCAAGATGGCAGGCATGGACACCCTGCAAAGATGCGTGCACCGCTCCTGCAGTGGCTGGAAGGGTGGTGCCGCGCTCACCCACAGGCTCCAAGTTCGCTGCTACAAAAAGAGCTACAAGAGCATTTCGGGGTCGTGATGAGCATCACCCATCAATCGCCTGCGTGCGGCGCTTGGTCTGGCAAGGCAAGCCGTTGAGCGGAAAAAAAAGCATTTGCTCTCTCTCAGCAGCTGAACCTCACTGGCAAGAGGGGGCAGGCGGACTCTTGCTGGTAGCAGCCGCCAACGAAACGGGTCTGCTTGCGGCCCTGGAAACAGCTCTGGCTTCCTGTACGCATACGCAAGGGCCATCTTCACGTTTGGCCCATCTCTCTTCCTCCTCTCGTGGGATGCTCGTGCTGACCCTGCTCTTTCTCGGTGTGGTCGGACTCCGGCGGACCTGGGATTTGCGCGGCTACACGGGCGAGGCACTCGCGCTGCTCAGTGGTCGCAAACGCGCCTACGGGTATTTTCACACGGAGCGCTTGCTGTCACAAATGGCCCAGGCCAATGCTGCTGAGACCTTGACCGATGCTCTGGCCGCTTGGACGGCTCGACTCTGGCAGCCACCCGTCCAGCAATGTCCCGCTCAGCCCACCGCCTTCTCCATCGATGGCCACCGCAAACCAGTCTACACCGCGCTGCTCATCCCGCGAGGACTGGTGGGACGTCTCTCGACGGTCCAGGGATGTCGAGCACTCGTCCTTCTTCACGACGATCACGGTCATCCTGTGCTGGCTCCTTGGCACATCCGTTCGAAAAACTGGTCGTGTTCTAAGAACGGATATGCCAAGGAGCCAGCACAGGACTGGCGTCAGCTGTTTCATCTTGAGCCAGCAAGTGTTGCACCTTGAGAGACAGTTTTCCAGAAGGGGCAAGGAAGAGGGAGCAAATTGGTGACAGAGGACTCGAATCCCGTCGGTTCCGGTCGGTTCCGCGATCAGACCTGGGATGCCGAAGCCGTCCCGGGTCTTTCTCTTTCTCTTCTCATCCAGGATCTGCCACCGTCCGTTTCTCTCCTCTGCAGAGAACATCCACTTCTTCAAGTTTCCCTTCTCCACTTTCTCGGCTCTTCCGCATTTCCCGTGCTCAGCAGTTGTAAGCTGTAAGCTCATCGCGTCGTGGAGAAAGAGCGACCTGGTGTCAGGACCTGTTTTATTTTTCTGAGGATGGTGCGTCTATCAGGAGGGAGAGCTAGGATCTCTGTAAAAATCTATCACTACACACGTATGTTCTAAAGTGAACCAATAAGGAAGAGGCAAAAGTGCCAAAAACGTCGTATCGGAAGTGGTTTCAATGCCTTAACAGCTCGTTCACCGCGCATGAGTGGAAAGACAGCGAACATCTTTTGAAAGGTCAGCTAACGAGCAAGAGAAGGAGGTACATATGTCATTAAGTCCTCAATGGGAATATTTGACTGTTCTCGTTTCACCAGAGTTCCTCGATTATGAAGAGATTCACCCAAAATCCGTCAACGGGCAGGAACTCAAAAACTGGAAGAAGATTGACCTGAATACCTTTTTGAGCCAGCTTGGTGCAGATCATTGGGAGATGACAGGCACCATCGTCATCTCTAGCGGGGAGAGAAAAGAGGCCAACTACCTGTTTTTCAAACGTATCAAGCCCTAACACCTGTTCTGGCTACTTGGATTATCCGTTCCAAAATAAGCGTTTTGGCCATGGTTCTCTCGCTTACCTCACCTCCTAGATCGTGTCAGATCTTCACAAAACCCCTTGTTTTCTGAACGGATGATCCAAGTAGCCAGGACAAGGGACAGAAGGATGACCGTGCCAAAGTCGGCGATGGTCGCAGCCGCGAGCACGAGCTGTCCGAATTCGCCTTCGCTCAGGCCCTCGTCCTTCAGAATCGGGGCCACCAAACCGAGGGCCGTGGCCGCAAGCACGATCTCGACAAAAAGGGGAGAGCGAACCTGCCCCGCCGCATCGAGCGCGTAGCCTACCAAGAGAGCGAGAGGACGAACCCCAGTCCGGCCAGTCGGAGCAGCTGACCCCGCAGCCGCCCGAGTTCGACGTCCAGGCCGGCCAAGAACAGCAGGAACGCCAACCCCATGAGCGCCAGGACCTGGACGGGAAGGTCGGATTTGACCCACCCCAAGCCCGACGGGCCGACGGCGATCCCGAGCACGATCTCCAGGACGACCGCCGGCAGCCGGAGCTTTTGGATCAACCCCAGCGCCAGCGGTGCCGCGAACGCCACGGCGGCCACGATGACCACGTTGGAGAACGAGATCTCGGTCATGCGGCTCCTCCAATCCAGGCCCAAGGCTGCACCACCCCGGTTTGGGTCCTGGGTCGAAGCCAGAACGCCAGGATGACCCGCCCGGCGTGGCGAGAGAGGCGCGGCTACCTGGTTCCGTGCACCATGGCGGCACCAACGCGAGTCTTCCGGCTTTAGCCGTTGACCACCTCGGTCTTCCTTGCGGCTATGGCGGCCAAAACTTCCTGCTTTTCCCGCTCCGGCACGTGGAAGTGGTCCAGTGCTCTGGCGATCTCTGCTCCAACCTCGTCGAACTCTTCGGACGTGATGTGGAGGTCTTTATGAGCTTCGTGCATGTCCTTGCCGGTGTACTGAAAGGGTCCACCTGCCGCCTGGCAGATCCAGAGTGTCCGCATGAATTTCAGGCCTGGCAGCTTGCCCGATTGGTTCCATGCCTTCAGGGCCGGGTTCACATTGAGTTTCGGATTCTTGACGACTTCGTCGCTGAAGCGCTCAACGACCATGGTGATGGCGTTGACGCCCCCGATCCGTTCGTAAAGACTCTGCTCTGTCATCGTTACTCCCCTCTTAACTCAGAGAAAAAGGCGTCTACTTCTCTGTTTCTATACCATATTTCTTCTATAAAGTCAATGTTATATTTGACTTTATTAAATTATTTGGTTTATATGCTTTGATTGACGAGGCAAGAGCTCTCCGGTACACTGGAACCATCCAGGAGGTAGGAAATGGCACGAAAGAATTGGAACCGATGGTTTTTTGCAAGTACACGCGGACAGTTCATTGCACTGCTGCGTAGATCCAGCCGCACCGTAGACGAACTGACACAAGCGCTTGACCTGACCCATACAGCTGTGCGCGCTCATCTTGCTGCGCTTGAGCGGGATGGATTGGTCCAACAGCGCAGTGAACGTCGTGGCAGCGGCAAACCCTCCTCGGTGTATGACCTGATGCCAGCAGCCGAGTACCTGTTCCCGAAGTCATATGACCAGCTCCTGGACCAGCTCCTGGACGTCCTCGGTGAGCACCTACCCGCCGACGAGGTAGAAACGTTCATGCGCGAGGTCGGGCGGCACATGGCTGCACAGTGGAAGATCCCACCTGGAGAGCTGCGCGTGCGACTTGAGGCAGGTGCCGAGGTTTTCAATGAACTGGGTGGTCTGATGGAACGAGAGACAGAGGGCGAAACGTTGTGTATTATCGGATATCGGTGCCCGTTCGCGGCGGCGGTGCGAGAGCATCCAGAGGTATGTGACCTTGCCGAGACGCTGCTTTCGGAGCTGGTGGGAGTGCCCGTACAGGAACACTGCGAACGAACTGGACCAGTGCCATGCCGCTTCGTCGTGCCTGCGTGAGTGGTGTTCTTTCTTTTCCCATCGCTCCCGCCTCCAGGTGTAGCATTCAGCTGCAAGCGTGACGTTCGTCTCCTCTCATCCTGTTCGGCTTGTCGGTGTGATACATCAGAATCGCCCCGACAGGCCATCTGTGAGACTCGTAGCTTCCTTGCTTGTGTATTCGTTGCCGTGGACTCAATCGAGCTGGCAGTTCAAGAATTAGAGTAGAAAGTAGAAGCGCATGTTCATCCGAGCGTGCGCTTCCATGGCTATTGTCCTCACAGCGTCACTGGTCGCAGGTGCTCAGCAGGGTGGTGGGAGTGCCGTGCCAACGGAAATGGGCGTCTGGAAGGTATGAACGAGCGAGCCGCTTGTCCCAGTGATGGTGACTGTGGCTTTGCCCAGCGTCGCTGTTGAACTTGCCTGTAACTCGAAGGTGAAGTCCGCCGGAATCCCTTTTTGCGTCACTGTCACAGATGGAGTGGTCAGCGAGGTCACCCCCGATGGCAGGCCGGAGAGTGTCAACGTGACAGTGCCGAGGAAGCCATTGAGCGGCACGATGCCCATGGTATTCCAATCATAAAAACAGTCTCCATAGACGTCAACGGGGTAGGCAGGTTGCGGCAGTATTTTTCCATTGCAGTTGCTGCAAGGTGAACCCGGGATCGCCCCTTGAGCGAGGAAACCGAGATAGCCTACTGGAGCATCAATACTGAAGTCTGGCGGCGGCAGCGGCGGCTTGTGCTTGGCAGCGGAGGCGAGAGCCACTCCTGCCGAGAACGAGAACATCATAAACAGGAGAGCGGTGATCAGGAGTGTGATCACGGGTAAAGTGAATCGCTTCATGGGTGTATCCTCCTTTGTTTGTTGCATCGTGAAAAGTGACAAACGGACGAAAGGGGCCCCGTCACCCACGGGATGCGCAACGAGCTTGAACTCATCAGGAATCTGGCTTGAAAGCATCCTTCCTGACTCTCCTGCTTCCAGCAGGCAGAGCTCTTTCTGATCCCTTGCCAGTCACAAGCGCGAGCATTGAACGAGCCGGTGAAGCTCCTTGAGCCGAAAGTGCAGCTCGTTGCACAACCCGTGGGATATGAGAGGATGAACATGATTCGGAAGGGACAGGTGCATGGGGTGGAAAAAGGGGACATCATGGGACAGGTAGCGCTCATCGCCAGCCTGTTTGGAGTGGCCGCCTAAGTGGAACAGGAAGTGAAGCTTCACCCCCGTCGTGTTCCCCGAGAGTTTTTGCAACACAAGCACGATGTCTTGCCGACATCCAAGAGGAGGAAAATGGCTATTTGCGAGAGAGCCTTTCAGCGAGACTCAGGAACGGCAGCAACGACGTTGCCCAACACCCGAGCAGGTGAGCGTTCGGCGTGGCCATCCTGGAGTTGAGGTCGCATTCGCAGCCCGTACTTCGGTTGGAGCGTCGTACGTACCGTCGCCTCCACACGCTGCTGGGAGATTACATCCAGGCGGTAGCGCTGCAGGAGCATGGCCAGCACCGTCTTCAGTTCCATCATGGCAAAGGGGGCGCCCAAACAGGTGCGGGGACCGGCACCAAAGGGAAGGTAGGCACCGGGAGGATGCTTCTCCCCATGCTCCGCATCGAAGCGCTCGGGCCGGAAGACCTCTGGCCCGGCAAACTGTTGGGGCATGTGGTGGCTGACGTAAGGGGAGTACATGATGATGTCGCCCGCCTGAAACGTGTAGCCCTTCCATTCGAATGGCTCACGGGCTATGCGCGATAAGCTCACAGCCGGGGGATAGATGCGCAGCACTTCCTTGACGACCTGCTCTAGATACGGGAGCCGCTCCAGGTCGCCGGGCGTCGGCGGGTGTCCGCCAAGCTGTGTCTCTATCTCACTCAGCAGCTTCGACGTCACATGGGGATGCTGGGCCAGCAAATAGCACGCCCAGGTCAAGGCATTGGCCACAGTCTCATGCCCGGCTACAAACAACGTGAGCAGATGATCCATGATCTGTGGTGCGCTCAGGCGATTTCCTTCCTCATCACGAGCGGCAACCAGCATCGACACGATATCGCCCGCCTCGCTCTCCTCGCGCTCGTGGCGTGCAATGATCTCTTCCAGGATCGCCCTGATGCACGCCATCGCCCGGCGCACACTGCGTCCAGAGCCGATACCAGGGATGTCGAACGGAAACTGGGCAAAGGCGAGGCGAAAGGCATCATTCATGGTCTGGGTCACCACGGTTACTGCATCACTCAAGGCGTGCTCGGTTTCGCTCAAGTCCATGCTGAAGAGCGTCCGTCCCTCGAGAATGAGCGCCAGGTCGTCCATCTCGCTGGCGATGTCGAGGACCACACCCGGCTGCCAGCGGTCGAGAAGCTGCGTCGTCACCTCGCGCATCACCTGTTGATAGACTTCGATGCGTTTGCGATGCATCGAGGGCAGAATCAACCGACGCTGCTGTCGGTGCGCTGGTTCGTCGATAAACAGGATTCCCTGGCCCACGATCCAACGGGCGCGTGCCCGATCAATGACCGGGCCAACCTGGAAGGTGTCGACGGCATCGATGAGGATATAGCGGTTGGCCTGAGCTCCATGGAGGATGGCTCTGTGATAACCCAGGAACTCGAAACGCACGACATCGCCATAACGCCGGTAGGTCTCTAGCAGGAAGCCAGGTTGGTCTCGCAGCCAGGGGAAGACGGAGCCGAGCACCGGGAGACCGGCTGGCCCCGGCGGCAATTTTCTGGACATCATCGTTTTCCTTTGAGCTGAGCCGAGGTCTGAGCTAGCCGATGGCTTCGGGTCGGTAAAACTTCTGGTAGAAATCGGCATCCAGGTGGTGAGCCTGGTAGGCCATGAGCGTGCGGAATGGCCCGTTCGTCGCGGGTATCCGGCCATAGCGCTGGTACAGGTACTCACAGCAGGCGATCGTCGCCGCAATGGCCTGATCGGAGTAGCGGGGAATGCCTGCCTGCACCGCCTCCCCATCCCGCCAATTGCTAGCCGTTCCCCCATCACGCAGAGTGCCTTGCCCCTGGGCATACTTATAGTCCACAAATGCCAGCACGGCCTCCTCCATGCTGTGATAGTACGGCGGGCAGAACGGCTTGATGAGCACCTGACCATCCCGTTCCAACCCAACCGCCGTCGGGATGGGGATATCTCTTTTGAACACCCGCAGCAGCCCCTTCATGAGCGGTCCGGCTCCACTGGTGCGCGAGAACGGAAGATCCGTCATGCGAAAGCCGAAGGCCTGAAACCAGCCAAACGGATGAGATGCCAGATGGGGAAACCCGCCCAGTCCCAGGGCCGCCGTCACGAGAGCCAGATTCTGGAGCATAGCTCCTTGCTCAACGGCAGCAAACTCATACAGCCAGGTGTCGAGGAGGCCCACTGTCGCCGCGCGGCCTTCCGTCAGATCGTCGTGCAAGCAGCCTCCTTTTGAACGGGCGAACCTGGCGAGGCCCGCCGCTTGGAAGTTCTGGCGCTCATCCACGACGAAGTACCCCACCTCTTCGTCAAACGCGGCCAGCAGGACGTTGATAAAAAGGCCACTGAGTTCGGCGATGGGGAGGAAGGAGGTGGCACCGCGCACGTTGGCCGACCACTTATTGAACGGGGGCACAAAAGGAGGCTCACGCGGCACATCCAGCCGCCGGTCGGCAATGCGCACGCGGCTCTTCTCGTACAAGTCCAGCCAGCGCTGTTCACGTGCTGCCTGGACCAACTCAGGCACCTGCAGGCGAGGATAGTCCTGGGGTCGTTTAAGCAGCCAGACTCCATCGTCATTGAGCACAAAGACGGTCACCAGGTGCGCGGCATCCGCGCTGAAGGTCGTCCGGCCCACGAGGTGGACGATGATATTGCCGCCACCAGCCTCAGCAACATCGCCCGCTTGATAGGGCAACTCCGCCATCGTATAGCCGGTGATGCCGCAGGCGGCAAAGGCGAGGGTCGCCTCCTCTGCGAGGCTGAGAGGAGCTGGCTCGTGCGCGCTTGCATAGGCCAGGGGCCCTCCGTTCAGGCGCATGCCTTTGCCAAAGCGGCGCGAACGGCGAGCGAGGAGCGCTTCGAGCAAGGAATACTGGGCGAAGCGCTTCTCGGGTTCTTGGCTAGAATGAGATACTTCTGTTGGCATACGAGTCTCCTCATTGGTACTTCTCATACCTGCGATGATATCTTGACACAAAACATGCTCGTTGAAGGCCTCCCACCTCCCGCATCAATGGGATGTGCTATCACGTGTACGGTGGAAAGCCGCGCGCGGATCACTCTGCGGTGGGTGATGCTTAGGATAGATATGCTGTTTTCAATCAACGATGAATTCACGCATCTGGGTTCGAGATGGGCCAAGATCCCCTAACGGGGACACACCGCCGTGAGCGGCCCGGGTGTCCAATATTCAATTTCATAAACAAGAGTTTAAGGGAGAACTATCGCGCCAAGAAAAGGATGACAAAGAAAAAGAGGAACGACTCCAAGATAGCTCGATCTTCGCTAACAAGATCAAGCCAGTTCTTCACGATGGATCAAGTTCCCAGTCAAAACGCCTTCGTCTGCTTGCAGCTGACGAACTGCACGAACCATGCCTCTGATCGTTTCGGACGATACGCCAAAGTCATCAGTAACGTTGCGAAGTGGTTCCTTCTTCTCAAGAACACGATGCACCACAGTCGACCATTGTTCAGGGGGGATACCCATAGACCAGCTTTCTTGGACCTGGCCGCCGATGCTTGATAACAGCAGCTTTGCTTCCCTCAGCTTTTTCAGAGCTCAGACCCTCCATCATGAACAGGAGTACAAGGGAAAAACAGAAGAGAAAGGTATGGGAAACGTATGAAAAACGGCTCCATAACATCTTTGATCAAGTGAATGTCACACAGCGATCACGTTCATCATGCTCTAGCTTTCACCATGCTTTTGGGAAGAGCGTATCAGGCGCCGGATTGTTTCAGGCGAAACGCCAGAATCTTCTGCGACAGTTCTCAAGGGTTCTTGGTTTTCAAGGACTCGTTGCAAGACATTGGGCCATTCTGAAGAGAGTATACTATATGCCGGGTTTCTTGGCCCTGGTGGGTCACTTGTCAATTGCAATGGTATTGAAACTTTCCATCTATCCTATGTCGCCAGATGAGAGGCTCCTACATCATATTCGCAATGCCATAAAAGTTGACAAGTGACCCTCTAGGGACGCACAGCGGTGCCATCAGGTGTGCGCGTTAGGGTCCATTGCGGTGGACCATCAGGGCATGGATATTTTGCTGCCTCTTTTTCATCAATATCGATGCCTAAGCCTGGCTTCTCATTGGGATACATATAGCCGTTTCGCACTTGGGGACAGCCCGGGAAGACCTCCTGCAACTGTTCGGTGAAACCACTCCATTCCTGAATGCCAAAGTTGGGACTATTCACATCCAGGTGCAGATTGGCGGCATGTCCGACGGGCGAAGTATCGTTGGGACCATGCCAAGCAGTGCGGATACCAAAGGCTTCACAGAGCACTGCCAGTTTTTTCGCCGGCGTCAAGCCCCCGATCTGGCTGAGATGGACACGGATAAAATCAATCAGGCGGTTGGTAATGAGGGGAATCCATTCGTGCGGATTGTTGAAGAGTTCGCCCATAGCGATGGGAATGGTGACCTGCTGCCGTAGCATCTGGAGCCACATGTTCTGCTCCGGCGGCAAGGGGTCTTCGAGGAAGAAGAGCCGGTACGGTTCAAGTTGCTTCGCCACGCGTATGGCTTCAATGGGGGCGAGACGCTCGTGGATATCATGCAGGAGCTCAACCTCGTCGCCCAGATGCGAACGGAGATGCTCAAAGAGGCGGGGAATACTGCGGGCATAGGCGTCGGGATCAAAGTAGATGCCGGGCGAGGCGTTGTCGGGCGCATGCCTGAGAGGTGGTTTCCCACCATAGCCACCCAGCTGGCAGCGGATGTAGTGATAGCCCTGCTCCATAGAGGCTCGCACGCTCTCGAGCACCTCGGCCACCTCCCTGCCCTCGGCGTGCCGATAGACGGCTGCCGCCTCACGACACTTGCCACCGAGCAACTGGTAGACGGGCATAGCGGCGAGTTTCCCCTGGATGTCCCACAAGGCCATATCCACCCCTGAAATCGCATTATTGAGGACGGGACCATTGCGCCAGTAGGGATTCACCATCATGGTTTGCCACAGGTCTTCAATACACTGCACATTCTTGCCCAGCAAAAAGGGTTTCAGGAAATCTTCAACTGCCGAGCGCACGGTGAGATGACGCTGGGTAAAGGTGGCACAACCTACCCCAGAGAGTCCGGGTTCAGAGGTTTCGATCTTGACGATAACCAGGCGGCTAGAATTGGGCATGGTAAGGATCGTGCGTACATCGCGAATGGTAATGGGTGCCATAAGTTCACCTCTTTTCTGCTGGGCTGAACGATCTTCTCAACTCCATTGAAGATACCAGAAGTATGATCGTGCCGTCAATCTCTCAAGCGAGTAGTGGCACCATGAGCAGGATATGGTAGACTCTCAAGAGCAATTCATGCTCAAAAAGAGGAGTTTTCAAGGGTGACGATGACCCTGCACTGCCATGCTGGCTACTTGGTCTATCTGTTCGAGAAGAATGAGGGAAAAGGAAGAACTGAAGGCTCATGAGTGTTGAGTGAGGATGCAAGAGGAGGAATCAGCACGGCAGAGATGGTTTGAGAACGCAGCCACAAGAGAGCTTGCGCAGCAGGAGACTTCGATGCCACACAACAAATGTTTCAATACTAGAATGTGAATAAATAATAGAATAGGAACCGACGGGCGTCCGATTATCGCCAAGAAGACCAGCGTGACAGGCAGACACGATCGGCCAGTTCCTCTACTGATACTGATCTGCTTCTGGTTGTCGCAATACTCGCCTCTTGATCTGATTCATTTCATCCAGACTTACATGGTGACGCTCTTTCCTGCCTTCTGCTACTTCTCTCCTGACAGCATTGTGGAGCTGATAGAGGTGGTACGCTTTTTCCTCAGATGGCCAGTCTTGTCGATAGACAATTTCCAATGCTGTTTCCCTTCTGCTCTCACATTTCTGAGGAAGAAGGGCCATTTCAATGTCGTTGAGAACGGCAAACTCCACAATATCAGAATGGGTCCAATCAATATCGCGAAGTAAGCGGATTACTTCGAGCATGGCTTGCTGAGGATTTGGTTCAGTAATAAGGTGTTGTATGCTCGCCCGAATGCCGCACTCAACATCACATATGGCAAGGTATTCAAGGGCTTGTTCATACACCCGACGAGCATCAGCCGCGTATTTTTGGGCTTGGTAGGGGTCAGAGGAATATTTCCTCATATCCATCTCAAATGGACCGGTTGCTCCTTCGAGCGCCTGCCGGTATTCGAAAATGCGTTTTTTTGCTGCAAGAGCCTGTTGCCTGAGCCTCTCACTGATTGAATCGCTAAGTTCAGGATGACAGAGAGGACACCGTTGCTGGGGGACCGCCGTCCAGTTTCTATGAGCAAATCGACGCCCTAGCGCGAGATTTCTGACCTCTTCGTATCGCAAGTTCCACTCTTCAGCAAATGCTCTCGCATCTGTGATGCCGTGCTGATCCTCTTGTCTGGGATTGTAGTCAATGGAACTATCGGGATCAGGGAAATAGCACGTCGGTGGAATACTACCTGCTTTTTGCATGCCGCTCACACCTTTGCTGCTGATATCTTTGTTCTATTGTACTCCATACTACTTTATCCTCCCAAAAGAACACCTTTGCTATGTCCAGTCCCCGATTTGACACCATACCGAGTTGTGTGTAGTGCGCCCTTTAACGAGTGAACGTGTAGCCTGAAAAGGCCCATCTGGAGAACGATGCGAGGGGGAAGTGGCATGCGTTGAGGAGTGGCACTCCGGAGGCGTGTGAAGCCCACTGACAATGTACCGATATCTCTGAGCCGAAACGGAGACAAGGGCTACCCCTGCGACCGAGGCTTCCGAGAGAAACCTGCGTTTGAAGCGTCGTGAATTCGAACAAGTGAAAGCGGCTGACACACTTGACCAAACGGTACCGGTGTATGTGCCTCACGGCTTCCACATCCGTGAGGGTTCTTCCATGATACACCCGGCGTATAGCAGGCAAGCTACGGGTTGCGCGAACATGTCCACGCGGAACTGGGGAACTCTGAAACTGCTTAACCCGAACGGGAAGCGAGAATGCCGGCGTGCAGGACAGAGGGCGGAGGCGGCGTAGTAGCCACATGCCAATCTGTAATGGATTGGACAAGACGAAGGTCCGCCAGGAAAGTGACCGACTCAAGGAGACCTAAACATACCAAAACGTCGGCGGGGAACCGTTAGAGCGTGGTCTACCTGTAAGCCAGGGCTTCGGCCTTGCAAGGGAAGGGTCCAAAACGGGTCAGAGGAGCGAGTACGGAAAGCGGAGTGCGAGGAAACCCGCACGCTCCGTTTGGAGCAGGGGAAAGGCGTGAGCCCTACCTATTGCTACAAGGGAGAGAGCTTTCATCAAGGAAATGGATTGGCATGACCAAACAAGGGAATGCGCCAAGCAGGAGAAGCAGATCAATCTGAAACAAAAAGCAATACAGAGATGGCGATACACAAGACAATCGAAAAAGAAAGAAGCTTCCTTTGACCAGCCTTCATACGCTGGTTGGTTGCTCGTGCGATGACCGATCAGCACTCAGCCTTTAGCCGACCGGAATCTTTGGCAAGCGGATATCCTGCATCACCGCCCAGACGATGGTCAGGCAACTGGTTTCTGTTGGGAAGGCATCAATCTGATCGGTGCGCTGCCGAACATTACTCAAGAAACTTTCAATGGCATTGGTACTGCGAATGTACCGATGCATGACCTGTGGAAAGGCATAAAACGTCAACAAATGCTCTTCATCTTCGATCAGACTGCGTATCGCTTCTGGGTAGCGCTGGCGGTATTTGGCTTTGAAGGCTGCCAAATTCAGGAGTGCGTCCTCTTTTTTCTCCTGTTTCCAGATCCCTGCCAGTTCTGCTGCTACCTCCTCGCGCTCACGATGGGGGATAGCGTTCATCACATTGCGCTGCTTATGCACCAAACAGCGCTGGCGCAGCGTCGCCGGAAACAGCGAGTCGACCGCCGAAAGCCTCCCATCATGCCCATCGGTCACGATCAAATCCATCTGCGTTGCCCCACGGCGGCGCAGGTCTTGTAAAAGGCAACTCCACCCATCTTTGTCTTCTGCTGCACAAGCCCGCAAAGCCAGTACATCCTTATTCCCTTCCAGGTCGACGCCAAGCGCCGTTAAGATGATGGTGGAGTCGGTTTGGCTTCCATGCCGAACGGTAAAATGGATGCCATCCAGGTACAGGATACGGTAGTGAGCCAGAAGAAGGCGCTCTCGCCAAGTCTCAAATTGTTCGGTCAGCGTTTGGTTCAGGCGGCTGACCGCGCTGGCACTGGGCGCGACTCCCATCAGTTTTTCAGCGACTTTCCCCACTTTATGGGTAGAAGTGCCACTGACAAACATCTCTGTCAACGCTTCAGCTACCTCCGGTTCATAGCGCTTGTAGCGCTCGAAGACCTGCGTGTGAAACTCCCCTTCTCGATCTCTGGGAACTTTCAGATCTTCAATGCGCCCGGTTGGGGTCACCAAATCGCGGGTAGAGGAACCATTACGATATCCACGGCGAGTGGGAGTACATTCTCCCCATGATGCTCCGATGCACTGTTCCAGTTCTTCACGCATGACTTGTTCGATCAAGACTTGTACGGCACTCACGGCAAGGCTACGTAAATGCTGACGAAATTCCTCCTGGCTAGGCGCAGGGTCGGTGGCGATGGTTCTGACGTTGAACCTTCAGGGGTCACTGTGGTAGGCTTGTTCTTGGGTACAGGCATAGCACCCTCCTTTTGAAGAAATGAAGGAAACATTCTAAGGAAGCGGTTTATGCCTGTATTATCATCTCAATGGCACCTCTTTGAAAAGCCTCTTCTTTACACACAACACGGGATGGTGTCTCCAAGTTGCCACTCTGGAGAAATTGATCTGGTGAGCGATGATAATCTGACATTCCAAAGAGAAGCGAAACCAGAACAGGTAACATCTTGAGGTTTTAAAACCATTCAAAGCTGTAAAACCTCTTCCCACCTAGATTTACCAACTTTGAAGGGGAGGTTCCTTGAGGCTCATCTTACCAATGGTTTGCCATAAAACAGAGCACATCCAGGATCTGATAGCATGTTGCGAGAGACCTCCAACAGGAGAGTAACAATCACCCCATATGCCAAAGCCTCTCCATGGAGCAACAATGTAGCAACGCCAGCACGTTCAAGGAAAAAAGAGAACGCAAGGACAAGCAACAAGCACGCAATTGAAGCACACAGAAAGTACCAACAAACAATGACAAACCAGTGGCCCAGAGTTCAAATCTTCCCACCTTGCATTTCCTCTTTACAACAGTACAGCCATTCGTACAGCAACGCCTACGACACATAGCACTATTTAACGGTCCTCAGCGAACAACAAGCCCGGGCACATCCCGTATGCGCTACCGTCTATCATGAACAAGCCATGAGTGAGGAGACGGGTGCCGATGAGCGTTTGTATCGATCCTCTTCCATTTGCTTGAAACGCTTCAACCAGTGTTTCATTGGGATAGAGCCCCTCGTGAAGCCAATTTTTCACCTGTATGCTTGGTCTCTCTTGGCTCCTTAGGCTGCTTCATGATGTGAAGCAAGTCCCAAAGGGAGTTCATGCCCTTGTATTTTGCACAAGTGCGTGCTATACTCCCTCCTGGCAGAGAAGGAGTCATGCCGCTCCACAGGCTCAACATACCGCTTTGAGCTCAGAAGCGGTACGGTTTGTTCGTCGTACGGTTGTTCGTTTGGAAGGAGGATATCCCATCTATGGTCACGAAGAAAAAAACGGAAGCGAAGGCGGAGAAAGCGACTCCAGCCACGGTTGGCCGACAGGAACTTTCACGGCGCGTGGCTCAAAAGACCAAACTGTCCCAGAAGCAGGTCGGTGAGGTCTTGGAAGCGACGATTGATACTGTCCGCGAAGTCCTGCAAGAGGGAGACGAAGTGCGTTTAGTCGGTTTTGGCTCCTTACAAGGTACGCACGAGTGCGGCACGCAGAGGCGTCAATCCACAGAGTCGTCAGCCCATTGAGGTGCCAGCCAAAGAGCGTGTGCGCTTTTCCCCTGGCAAGGAACTCTCGGAAGCTGTCATCAAGAAGTAACACGTTGGAGGTTGTTCTTCTCTGCCACCATGATCTCGCCTCTGGTGATCTGAGTTTCAAGTCAAGTGTCATCGAAAACGTGTGTTTGATGCTCACAAGAGATTTTTTGCTCCTTCTGGCAAGCTAGACGAACCTAAGAGAGTCCCATGTTCCCCGCTTCATCAAGACAGAGCTTGACAGCCAAAGTGACAGCAAAGCCGACGATCATCAGCATGATCCGGCGGATTTCTGCGAACAAAGATCACGACCAACACCAGCGTAGAAGAGCGGCGAGAGCTGTCAAAGAAGCGGAGAATTGTGGTCGAGAGAGTCCAAAAAGGCCTGCTTGGAGGGTAAGTTCCTTGAGGCTCATCTTAATAATGGCTTGCCATTTTACGCAAATCACCTACTTACGAGTAAGGTGATCGGTAGAGATATGATCTAGACAGGAATGTTCGTTCATTCTCACTTTGCGTGAAAGCCCTTGTATCTATCCAGAACGCGGATACAGCGATTGGCTTTCACAAGGGATTCTCGTCAACAGAAATTTTCTACAATGACTCGGAATCACACAAAGCGAAAATAAACGGGGTAGCGAAAAAGAGCTTTTGAAATACTACTACAAGTTGCAAGAATATTCTGACCTCCATAAAAGATCTTTATTGAAGCATTAACATGATTTTACCAGACAATCGCATCTCGATTTGGAAACTGAGGCTAGAAGCCATGTTAGAATTGAGCAGCTTACAATGGTTCGGAGCATATGCATGCTCTACAAGCCGCTCGAATAATTACATCAAATCCTGCGATCACTATGTTTTTGCATAATTATGAATTGGCTTCTCAAGACGATTACGTGTACCCTGAATACAGTAATCATCGGGATTTGATATTAGATGCGATTGCCTAGCTTGATCTTAATAATATTCTTCCCTTACCTATATGCATATGTTATAATTCAACAATATCATCGTAAGTTTCAACAAGCGTTCGATTTGCTCATTAGCACTTCATATGAGGTGGACTTATGATAACCGAAGGGCAGCAACTGGATTATGGACGCTATCGACTTCTAAATCTCATTTCGCGCAGTAGCACAAGTGAAATCTACCTCGCAGAAGATACTCGACTCAACCGTCAAGTAGTTATCAAAGCCATTCTACCCGAAAACTCTGCTTATCCGGGTGTCGATGCCACGAAATGGGAGTCTCGTTTCTTACTCCGAGAAACAGAGATTATCATGAAGTTCAATCATCCTCATATTTTAACTTTGCTTGGGTATGGGGAAGAATTTGTGAACGGAAATATGCTCATCTACTTGGTAACGCCATTTTGCCCAGAAGGGTCTCTTGCAGCTTGGCTTAAACAACGTAACAACTTGCTCTCACCACAAGACATTGAACAATTTGTACGACAAGCAGCAGCAGCTCTTACGTATGCCCATTACAATCAGATCATTCACCTCAATGTCAAGCCTTCAAACTTCCTCATTCAGAGTAATAAGGGTAACAAAGGTCTTCCTAACCTATTGCTGACTAACTTTAGAATACTCAAATTCAATACGGCATCCTTAAACGCAAGCCAGACTCCTTATGGCACTCCACTTTATATGGCCCCCTAACAATGGAATGGTCATCCCGTTCCTTCAACAGATCAGTATGCACTTGCAATCACGGCTTATGAACTGCTCACGGGCCGCCCTCCTTTTCAAGGCCTACCAGAGCAGCTAAAGCATCAGCACCTCAATGTACAACCACAACGACCTAGTGTACTTAATCCACATCTATCCAAAGACATTGATGAGGTGATCTTGCTAGCTCTATCGAAGAAACCCGAAGACCGTTTCAAGTCTACCTCAGCGTTTGCACGAGCCTTGGAAACCGTAACCTCCAGCCTACCCAACAATGCAAACGTATCAAACAGGCAGAGGGGTAGGGATATTCATACAACTATAAATATCAGTCAAGCGGAAGCACTGGCAGGTATCAATTACACGCTGACCCTACCAGAAGGCAAGCATGTTACTGTGCTCGTACCAGCAAAGGCTTACAATGGGCAAGTTATTACACTGGCAGGCCAGGGTGAGCCATCGAGCACTGGCGGCCCACAGGGGGACCTTATCGTTACCGTAACAGTGCCAAATACAGAAGCAATACCTTTTCCTTCAAGTTCGAAGCAACCGAGAAAACCTGTTTCTGTACTTAAGTCCCAAATCAGTAGAATAACAAGCAAGAACAAGATCTCTTCTTCTCGTATAAAGGCAAATATATTGTTGTACTGTGTAATGACGGGCGTGGTTGGATGCATCGCAGGTATCGTACTTAATGCATATGGCGTACTACCATCTCACATAGCAAATATTGGTAGTAGTATAAGCGGTTTAATAGCGCTCATTGCAGGAAGCTGGACGGTAATCGAAAAACTTTTTCCTAAACGGGTGTGGCAAAACGCAAATCGTCTGCCTGTAATAGTGATCAGTATGCTTACCGTATGCATCCTGATCGTAGTGCCTCTCTGGCAATCCTTCTCTCAGACTAGAGATACTGCTCATTATCCTCCTTCTGGTTGGAGCCAAAAACTGGACGATCCACTGCAAAACGAACCTACATTTTTATGGCCTAATGATGCTCAGGCCGATGGCTCTTGCCATTTCACTGGAAACGGTTACCAAATCACATCTGGACAACTAGAAAATATACATAAATGCCCATCTAGTACAGCTTGGCGTAAATGGTTCAACGGTTTATGCCATGAAAGCCTTTCCCTGGTAGGTCCATTTGAAAGGCTTGGCCATGGTCTGATTGTAGTAGTCGATGAAAGCCAGGACTCTGGCCTGCAAGTCTTCAACGGAGGTGAAGGAACCACGTTTGAGCAGTTTGCGGACCAGAATGCTCAGCCAGATCTCAATTTGATTCAACCAAGAACTGTGCTTGGGCGTGTAATGGAACACGACAGCATGGGTCGGATCAGTCAAAAACGCGGCGCGACTGGCCATTGAGGCGAGAATGCCACATTCCCCTTTGACACCCAAATCCTCCTGGATGCCTGAGAGCTGTGCGACCCAGCGTACCAAGGATTCGGATTGATGGATGTTGAGATTATCACAGACAACATGCCAACGGACAGCCTTCAGGTCGGTGGCAATGACCGCTTGGACATGCGCCAGAAAATCTTCCTCCGTGCGTGTGGGGCCTGCATAGGGAGCCACAATCTTTCCCGTCACCACATCACGACTGACAATGAAAGCGCGGGTGCCGTGGCGGATATACTAAGCATATGGGTCACCCCATCTACTCGTCTGCAAAACCGAGCGTGAAGATTTCTCTTCACTCGGCTCCTCAGTCATATGGCCCTTGTTATGGGTACCATGTCTTTGATCGTGGCAATGTCGATGGAGGGCAAACTTGTTACTGAGTTCCTCTCCCCCTCCTTCGCTTTTTGGAGTGATGTGATCGATTTCGATGTGGTCCGTTTCGCGGAACATCAGACCACACCACCTACACTTGCCCTGTTGCTTGTGAAGCAGCATGGCGAGTGTCCCTCTCGTCATCGGGTAGTTTTTGAGTCTCTGGCTCCAGTAGAGGAGATTGCCATCATAGGGACTCGCGGCACCCTTGACTTTCACATGTCGCCGGATTTCCGTCATAGCATGCCTTCTCAGGACATACTCGTCGGGAGTTGCAAAGATACTGTGTTGGCCTTCGCCTTGTTTCCAGTTTCTGTGTCTAATCCAGTGCTTGTTTTTGTTTTGGTGCCTGTACGTTGCCCATGACCATAGCTGTTGTTGGAGAATGTAGTCGCATCTGCTGTATTCGGTCTTGGAACAGACTGTTCTATAGTAGTTGGACCATCCCCGGATGATCGCGTTGAGTTCTTTGATCAACTGTCCTTGTGGAGCTGACCGTCGTTTGTCGATACTCTGCTTCATCTGAGCTATGTGTCGTTTGATGGCTTCCTTGCTCGGTTTGATAATGGTCTTGAACCCAAGGGGGACGCCGTGTGAATTTGCCCCCGTGTGGGTTTTGCCTACCGGATATTGCCGGATGGAAAACCCCAAAAAGTCGAAACCCACATTGCCCTCATAGGGCGTGAGCGTATGGGTAATTCTCGTTTTACTTGGCTTCAATTCCAATCCCATGTCTTTTAACCAGTCGGTCACTCGTGTTTTTACTTCAAGTATCGTTTCCAGCGTGGAGTGAAAAGCGACCAGATCGTCGGCATATCGGACCAGTTGAGGTTTATCCCTTGTGGTTCCCTTCACACCTTTGATCGCTTCTTCCAATCCGTGCAATGCGACATTCATGAGTACGGGTGAAATTACCCCTCCCTGCGGCGTTCCGCTTTCGGTTGGCGTAAATTCTCCCTCTGTCATGACCCCTGATTTGAGCCAGGCTTTGATGGCCTGTCTCATGTGAGGGTACGTTTGGAGCTTTTTCAAGAGTGCTGCCTGGTCGATATTGTCGAA
>WNGP01001074.1_pt1 | contig 22123 bp, 14 predicted proteins | sample 5407671 | NCBI WGS metagenome assembly WNGP01 (sample SAMN13153381, study PRJNA577476) | soil metagenome | isolation source: 40 cm soil or saprolite under Garry oak tree replicate 2 | place: USA:California | collected 2016-06-15
TATGATCGTATTTATTGGCGTCTTGTAACTCAATTATGATATACTCCAATTCACCGTAGAAAAAACCAGTATTACATTTTTAGGAACTCATCATGTTTTATGACCATACAAAAATCTATGTGAAGGCGGGTGATGGTGGGAACGGCTCTAGTCACTTTCGCCATGAAAAGTTTGCTCCACGTGGTGGCCCAGATGGTGGTGATGGTGGCAGAGGTGGTAGTGTCTACCTCGAAGCCACCAGCAACATGAATACGCTGATTGATTATCGCTATCGTCACCACTTTAAAGCCGGAGCAGGTGGTGCCGGAATGCGCCAGAAAATGCACGGAGCCAAAGGTGAAGATGTTGTCTTGCGCGTTCCATGTGGTACGATTGTCCGCGACGCTGACACCAATGAGTTAATCGCCGATCTTGTTGAGGATGGTCAGCGAGTGATGGTGGCTCGTGGTGGTCGAGGTGGGCTCGGCAATACCCATTTTGCCACAGCAACTCACCAGGCTCCCCGCGAGGCGCAGAAGGGGGAACCAGGTGAAGAACGTTGGATTACTCTTGAACTGCGCTTGATTGCTGATGTTGGACTCGTGGGCTACCCGAATGCGGGCAAGTCAACCCTGCTCTCCGTCGTCACAGCGGCACAACCAAAAATTGCTGACTATCCCTTTACCACACTCTCACCAAATCTCGGCGTCGTGGTTGTTGGTCAACCTGGCAGCCGCGATGAGATTGACTTTGTGCTGGCCGACATACCTGGCCTCATCGAAGGTGCCGCTCAGGGCGTTGGTCTCGGCCATGAATTCCTCCGCCATATAGACCGCACGCGCTTGTTGATTCATATGCTTGACGGGGCATCGCTTGAGCGAGACCCCTGGCAAGATTTTCAAACCATCAACCAGGAATTGCGTGAATACGATGAACGATTAGCCGCGCGTCCCCAAATTGTCGTCTTGAACAAAATGGATTTACCCGAGGCTCAGGAACGCTGGCCTGCCTTGAAAGCAAAAGCAGAAGCGGCAGGCTATCCCGTATTTGCCATTTCTGCTGCGGCCCACCAGGGAACAGACGAACTCATGCAGTATACTGTAAGGCGGTTACATGAAATTCGGCAGGAGGAAGCGGAACGTGCCGCCAGCGAAATCAATACAGATATGACCGGCCCTGTCCTACGTCCCTTGCCAGATGACGCTTTTACCGTCACTAAGGAGAAAGGGGTCTACGTTGTCCGGGGAAAGCGGGTGGGGCGCCTCGTGAGCATGACCGACCTGGAGAATGAAGAAGGCATGGATCGCCTGCAAGTGACGATGGCAAAAATGGGGGTCACGAAAGCGCTGGAGGAAGCAGGGGTAAAAGTGGGTGATGTTGTTCGCTTCGGCAAGGTTGAGTTGTACTGGGGCGAGTAATATCTTTCCATATTGCACAAGATTTGTGTTATACTGGAAAAGGTAAAAGTACCAATTGTGCGCTTAGAGTCTCCATAGCATCACTACTAGCGAACGGAATGCGAGGAAAACGTGCACACGGGAGAGACACTCACCCTGCTATTTCGCAGCCGTGAGGATGGAACGTTTGAGTTGCAAGTGAAAGAGAGCTGGTCTGGGCGTACGGCCAGCGGCAGTTTTGTCCCCCCCTACACCAACCGGCAACTCAATGCTTTACAAAAAAAGCTCAATACCCTGGAGAGTCGAGACGATGACCTGCGTGAGATTGGTCATCGTCTTTTTTTAGCTTTATGCGGCTCGGAGACCCCTGGGACCAGTCGCCGGGAGGCATCAGAGCAATCGGTGCAGTCGATGCTGCGCTCGGTGATTCAACGCACCCTGCGGCGGCGTGGCACGGTGGCCATGACCTTCGGCTTTACTGCCGGGTGTGGTGAGTTTGTGCGCTACCCCTGGGAATTGCTGTACAATGGGGAGCACTTTCTCATTGCTTCCGGCATCTTCACCCTCACGCGGGCGCTCTTGCGTCCAGGGGAGACTGGAGGTGGTGAACTGCCAGTGCAGCCGCCCATGCGCCTGCTCTACATCAGCGCCTCGCCGAAAAACTGCGTCCCCTTAGAAACCGAGCGCAGCTTTGAAGCCCTCCAACGTGCCTTATCTGATCCCATTGAAAAGGGTCACATCCTCCTTAATCGGCTTGAACAAGTGACCTTTGATGAACTCGTGGGCTATCTGAGTTCTCGTGGTGGCGTGGGCGCGTTTGATGATCAGGAGATAGTCGCCCCTTGTTATGCGGTGCATTTTGATGGACACGGGGCCTATGGCCGCCTCTGTCCGCAGGAGGAGTGCGAAACGCTCAACGAGAGTGATGCGCGCACCTGTGCTGTCTGTGCTACATCACTTCACCAGATCAAAGCGCAAACCTATCTCTGTTTTTGTGATGCAGAAGGATGCAACAGGTACATCGATACGCAATCCCTGCGAGAAGTGTTTGTGAGTAGTGATGTGCGCTTAGCCGTGTTCTCCGCGTGTGAGACGGCCGCTCTGGCGGGTGAGGACTCGCCCCGTCACCCTCAAGGGATTGCTTTCGATGCAACTCTCGCCACCGCTCTTGTCATGGACCAGGTGCCTGCGGTCGTGGCTATGCCCTTCTCCTTACAGGATGATCTCAGCCCCACCTTTATCTTTCATTTTTATGAAGCGCTGGCGCAGGGACGAACGCTGGAAGAAGCCCTCTCGCGTGCGCGCCACGCGATGCTGCCCTATAAGCATCATGGCTGGTTTATCCCCGTCCTCTATCGCCATGTGAGCGAAGGGCAACAGGGACCTGTGGCCCTGCTGGCAGACCGGGATGCCCCTGAAGAACACGATTGGCTGTTCGCCCATTTGCACACGACGAGCACCTTTGTGGGGCGGGAAAAAGAATTGCAAGATCTGAGCTCGCTCCTTGCTGCAGCTGCTCGTGGTGAAGAACAAGGGATAGACTCCAATGGTCACTACAGCTTACGGCCGGGGACCCACCATATTGCTTTAACCGGGCCGGCGGGCATTGGCAAGAGCGCCCTGGCCTATGAGGTGGTCCGGCGCAACCGGGAGAAGTTTTCTGGTGGGGTCATAGGTATTTCCTTGCAAGGAGGCAAGCCGTTCGGTGAAGCGCTCATCGAAATAGCCCATCAGTTACATGTGTCGACCAGGACGATGCCCCTCGATGATTTGCGCTATTGTGTGGACCTCGTGCTGGGCGCCTTGCATGCGCGTGCCAGTCGAGCATTGCCGTGTTTACTGCTGTTGGATAGCTTTGAAGAGGTGAAAGAACATGCCCAGCTGGAATTCTGGCATCGTTTTCTCTGTACTTTACCCCAGGAGGTGGTGGTCCTCGCCTCTTCCCGCTCGAATCCAACCGCTGTGGCCGTCCTTGAAGGGATACCGTGTCGCTGGTATGAATATGGTGTGGGCAAGATGCCCGATGCAGACCTGCTCAAACTGTTTACTGACCTGGCGGCGGCCAGCGGCTTAGACCAGCGTATACATCTGGATGATCCCAGGCAGCAAGCCATCTTACGTGAAATTTGTACCTTACTGGAGGGCTATCCCCTGGGAGCAGAACTGATTTTTGGCACGGCGCATGTTATCGAAGGCAAAGTCTATACGCCGGAAGCGGCCACCCGATCGTTGGAGGAGGTGCGCGACGAACTGCGAGACACGCCGCTGGCAGGTATCTGGGCCGTGCTCGAGGTGGCCTATCGCCGTTTATCGCCACTGGCGCGCCTGCTGCTTTCCTACCTGGCTGCCTTTAAACTCCCGTTCAGCCGCGAACAGATCATCATCTTAGCGGCTCCTGAAACGCTGGCTGCTGCTCATGAGGTGGTGCGCCTGGAACGTACCCATAAAGGACAGAACGGGGAAGGAATCCAGCCTGAGAAGCAGGACGTGCTGCGTCACATGGGGGAGGCGGTTCCGGCAGAGCTGACACACACCTGGCCGGCGGCACGTGATGAACTGGTGCAGGCCTCTTTTATCCAATTTGATGGACGCGTCTACACGATTCATCCGCAAGTGCGCCATTTTGCGCTCTTGTACCTGCCTGGAGAAGAACGGCGCCGCATCCACCGGGTGGTAGCCGCTTACTATCTGAACCTTCCACAGCCCAGTCCTGAGGAATGGTTTGTCGCCTATGAGCATCTGGAGGACGCGGGAGAGCCACCAGATCTGCAAGAGGCCGTCCGCCTGGCAGTGCGCGCATCCTGGGCGATGAGTGGCCGTGGCCATGCTCACGCCGTGCTGGGCATGTTGCGCCGTGCGGAAGTGCATGCCCTGCGCCTGGGTGATACAACAGGTGAAGGACAGATCCAGTGCTGCCTGGGTGCTCTTCTGCGCCAACTAGGCAAATATGCTGAGGCGGTCGGCTGTCTCACGCGGAGCTTGTCCCTGCATCGTGAACAAAACGAGCGCGAAGAGGCCGGCTGGGCGCTCTACGAATTGGCCATGCTCTGCCGGGAAGAGGGAGATTTCCAGCAGGCAGGCGTCTATGCCCAGGAGGCGCTGCAGTTGTTCCGCGAGGTAGGTGACGCCAATGGTGAAGCCTGGATGCAGATGGTGATAGGGGAGGTCAGTCGCGGCTACGGGCGGTACTACGAGGCCCTGGGCCATTTTGATCAGTCCCTGGCGAGCTTTCGTCAACTCCACGGTGACGAGGGATGTGCTTCGACCTTGCGGGATTGTGGCACCGTCTATGAAGCCCTGGGCAAGTATCCCAAAGCGCTGGCCGATTATGAAGAGGCGCTGCGGCTCTACAATGCCCTGGGCATACGTGCCGGGCAGGCCTGGACCCTGGCGGATCAAAGCGTGGTGTATGCTGATCAAGGCAAACTCGACAAAGCAGAGCAGGCATGTAGTGAAGCTATGGTCATTTTTCGCGAACAGGGGATCCGCCGGGGTGAAGGGTGGGCTTTGCGAGCCATGGGTCATATTGCGCACGAGCGGCACAATTATGGTCATGCCCGCACGTATTTTGAAGAAGCGCAAGCCATTTTCAGTAGCCTGGGTGACCGTGTCGATCAGGCGCGCATGATGAATGCCCTGGGAGCGATTTCTTTTGATGAAGATGAACCCCTGGCGGCCAATGAATACTACGAGCAAGCATTGACCATCGCACAGGAGCAGGGAGCCCGTCAGGTCGAAGGGCGCGCTCTCCGAGGCTTAGGAGACGTGGCGCGCGTGCTTCATCGTTTTGCTGATGCCGAGCGCTCCTACCGTGAGGCGCTCTCTATTGCTCTTGAACTGGATTCCCCTGCTGAACGTTGCGCGGTCCTGCGGCGGCAGGGATTACTGAGCCACGCGCAGAAGCGCTATCGTGAGGCTCTTGATTGCTGGGTGCAGGCGCTCGCCGTGGATCAACGCCTGGGGCACCCTGCTCGCAAAGATCTCGAGGAAAAGGTGGATGCGCTTGTAGCCGAGCAGCACCTGGAAGAAGCCTATGCTGAATTCTCTAAACAACATGGGCTCAGTTAAGCAAGCTTAATCTCCCTTGCCTGGTACCAGATGAAGTAGACGAGCGAGCCAGTTGCGTTGAGTTGTAAGAACTGGAGAGTAAGAGGGCATTTTTATCAGGCTTTTGCCATTACTAGCCGGCACACTCACGGAGTCACTGCGCAGCGGAGATGTAACCTCGTGCTCCTCATCATCACTATCATCACTGTCGTAGCCACGAGTTGATTGAGCTGTAGACCAGCTTCCCATAGTTTCCTCGCTACGAATAGGCTCGTGAGGATTAGGCAAATCGGCTGGTGGTAAGTTGCCAGAGATTACCGGTGGCTGGCGTAGAATCTGATCACGCCTTATCGGTTGTGTTTCCTGTTTTTCTAAAGCAATACGGTTCTCAACCTCTGCTAAGAGCCGCGCAATCTCTGGACGAATTGCCCGGTTTTCCTCGGGAATACGTGTCCATTGCACCAATGCTGCTGGAAAATAGCCAGCGCGGTAACAATAGAGACCGAGCATAGCGCGTGCGTCAAAAATGTTCATACGCTGCCAGAGGGCAAGTTCCTCGGCAGGCGTTTCGATCACATCTTCACTGGCCTCTATGATTTCCACGCGATGATACAAGCGCAGTCCCATCAATTGATAGGGGTAGCCATAATAGAGTGCGAGCCTGCGGCGTCGCGTACGCTCAGCAGGATATTTACCTACAAAATAGCGACGTGTCCACGAGCCACTTGACCAGACCGTCCAGGCGAGAATCAGCACCAGGATACGGCCCAAATAACGCTCCCAGGTCTCGGGCGCTAAACCGACCATCACGCCTAGTATCGCAAAGCAAGCCCCAAGTGCCCAGGCTCCATAAACCAGGCGGCGCCGATCCCACCCAATGAGATCAAAATGATGGTGCAGAGGCGTTGCCAGGAATGGTAGTGGAAACTCGGTATGAGGTATATTCTTCTGGTCGCTTGACGCAAAGCGCAACATTTGGAGTCTGCGGCGGAAGATGCGCCGGGCCATGACTTTGGCAGAAATAAGGGCCGAGAGACCTTCTAAAACAAATGCTCCACCAACCATGAGCAGTAGAATCTCCTGGCGGGAAAAAATTGCAACCATAGCCAGGATTCCACCAAGACCTAACGCGCCACTATCTCCCATATAAATTTTTGCTCGTCTTTTGGCTGTGGCCCGGCGGGCTGCCCATGATGATGGCCAGTTCCATGGTAGGAAGCCGAGCGTACTACCTGCACAGAGCAGCGATAATACCTCTAAAACGACTCCTGAAGGGTTTTTGAGATTGCCAGTAATAATGATACCAAAGGCAAGGGCCGCGCTAAAGACCAGGCCTCCTGCCAGCCCGTCGAGTCCATCGCTAAAATCGACCGAGAGCGAGGTGACGCTGGCAATTACACTTGTAATGATTACAATGAGGATCAACCAGACAAAGTAAGCAAGGTCTGGGAGGTGAACGGAATCTTTGCAAAAAGCAAGTTGATCATGACGGATAGGACAGAGTAGAGGCCCAATAATCGGGAGGTCTATATACGGAGAGTATGGTTGTTTTCCGCTGTCCAAAAGGAAGAAATAAAGGATCGCTGCTACAGTGGAAATCAAAACTAGCCCAATTACTTTATCACGTTCTGAAATACCTTCTTTAGTGAAGACCTTAAACCAGTCATCTACAAAGCCAACAAGCATATAACCAAAGGTAGCACCAAGGCCAATAACTAAAAGTGTCCATTGTTCCTGATTGAATTTTAGGAGGAAGCCTGCCGCAATGCCAGTCGTTATAAGGGATAGAATAATCGCCGGGCCTCCCACTAATGGGAGCTCTATCGTCTTAATTTCTCGCCCGCTCGCCGGGAGGTCCGAGCGGTGAAAACCAGGTTGTAGATCTGCACGATGGAGACCAGGTTTAAATTCGCCGCTACGAAATCTGGGGAACAGCGTTTTGGCCACATAACATAGTAGCAGGCTTAATGCCGCACATGTAATAAAGATTAATAAAAACCACACTGGAACCATATTCACTCCCCAAGGCTACCTTGATGCATTCAAAGGCGAAAAAACACCCCCGACGTTTCACATGTTGAAACGGGGAAGATGCATGAGCAGTAACGTACCTGTCTCTTACAACGTCCAATATTCCTTATGGGTGGGGCTCTTCGCAAGAGCCCTCACCAGTAATAACGAAAAAAACTATGATTTGTGCCCAATACTCCCCATAATAGGACGTTTCTGTCAAGTCCCTTTAACTGACATCCCCTCATAACTTGCCTCCTACGGAGGCGAACAAGGGAAGGAGGAAGCTTCGGGGGTCACCCCCGCGCCCCCGGCAAGGGACTTCGTCCCCTGCACCCCTTTAAGAGAAACCCTTTAGTAGTAGATAGTTCGTGTACGATGGTATGTCCGCATATCGGATGAGTTTTGACCCAATAACCAGAGGCGCAGGTCAATCTCAGCTGCGGTGACAGGGTGATCCTGGCGAATCATCTCGCGCCGTAGTAGCTCACAAGCCCAGATAGTTGCCGCACGTATCTCTACTTCTTCTTCAGAACCTGCTTCCAACAGTTGCTGGTTGTCGATACGCTCAGCTAATGTTGGGTGATATTCGAGTACGCCGAAGTGACGTAGTACCTGCGGTAACTTGTAATCAGCAAAGGCGGTAAGCTGATCGAAATCAGAAAATGCCCCCCAGCTTTTACTGCCAAAAGATCCGTGCAAATCCGCAACACAAATCTGTGCTCGTTTAAAGAAACGAACCAGGTGGTCCCGGTAGAGAACGACATCGTTAAATGAAGGAAAGTCCTGCGCCAGCAGTAATACCAGCTTGACCGTATTTCGTTCTGCCTGCTCAATGGCGTTGATAAATTGGCCGTTGTATCTTTCAAGCAAGACACGGCCAACTTCACGTACATTGTGCAGGCGTTGCTCAAGAAGTGGAATACTTTGCTCACCACGGAAAATGTGTGCCAATTCCTCGTGGCTGATAGTACTGAGATATGCAGCATCCCATAGAGGAATATTTTCTTCTACCGCTCGCCTGAGAGCAGCAGCTTCAGCCAGGTATCCATTGAGGGTTTCACCCTGGTATTCGATAGACCAGCGAGCTTGATCTTTTTCCGCCCAAAAACAGAAATTCATCGCATCGAGGGCTAAAATCCAATTGACTGTACGCTCCGTTCCATCATGGAAGTGATACTGTTCATACCAGGTGGGGAGAGTCGTGCTGGCTCCTCTGTACTCCCCACCTGGCTGTATCCATTGATGGGCCAGCAGCTTTACCCGATCAATATCAATCCACACGAACTCACCTTGCTCCACAACTTCACGTGTACTGCTCAGTACAGCTAATGCATCGGCATTTGGGAGAAGGTAAGGATCCTCATCATCGAAGTCGTTTGTTAGTAGGAACTCTGCCATATGGAGTCCCCTCTCTTGTTTAATCCTCTCTGATTTTACAGATAATAGCAACATTAGTCAATGTTACGAATTTCCCCAAAAAACTCCTCAATCAGGCTTGACGAAAAGCTGAACATCAGAGACAATAGAGATATTACACAGGATGCTTAGCATATCCTGCCTACCAGCTGTCTTTCACTAGTACCTTAGGAGGTGTCTCGTGGCATCATCTAACCGCACAGCCAAAGAGGAACTTATTGTACAGGATATCAAACGCCTGCATGGTCTGGGCTACGCGCAGGAACTTTTTCGTGCTATGGGAGGTTTCTCCAACTTCGCGATCTCTTTCACCATCATCTCGATCCTTAGTGGATGTGTAACCCTCTTTTACCTGATCCCGTCGACATCAGGCTTTGCTGCCGCCTCGATTGGCTGGCCGCTCGTCACCGTCTTTGTGGTCATCGTCGCGCTGGGCATGGCTGAACTGGCTTCTGCATTCCCCACTGCCGGTGGTCTCTATTACTGGTCTTCCAAACTTGGTTTTGCTGGACGTGGAGGGCCAGCCTGGGGCTGGTATACTGGCTGGTTTAACCTGATTGGCCAGATCGCGATCACCGCAGGTATCGCTTATGGCGCTGCCGTTACCCTTGACGTGTTGCTGCATGCCTGGATTCCTGGCATTCCAGCAACCCCTGGCAGCGTGGCCGGTATTGATCCTGCAACACAATGGACGACCTTGCTGATCTACGCTGTCATCCTGGCTATGGTTGCCACGCTCAATATATTTGGCGTGCGCCTTGTGGCTTTCCTGAATGATGTCAGTGTCTGGTGGCACATTGTGGGTGTGGTCCTGATTGTTGTTGGTGTAGTAGGTGCGACGATTGCCGCGCAGCAGTTCAATCCGGGCGCCGGAGGAGTGGCACCCGCCGTACAGGTGACGGGCTCTGCTGTTCACGGGCTTAATAGTGGTAGCACACTTTTCTCGGTTAATCAAGCCTTCAACCTGACCGGCTTCCCTATCGCGTACGCCTTCCTCTTAAGCCTGTTGCTGGCACAGTACACCTATACGGGCTATGATGCTTCGGCACATATGACCGAGGAGACGATTGGAGCAGAAACGCGAGCGCCGTGGGGCGTGGTGATGTCGGTGGTCGTGTCCGCCATCGCCGGCTATGCGCTACTGATGGGCCTGTTAGCGGCTGCTCCCAATCTTGCTGCGTCTTATAGCTTTGTCAATCCAGTGTTGTACATCCTGGAAAGCCGTCTCAGTTTTATCCTGGGAACCCTCTTGTTCGCCGTGATATTTGTTGCGCAGTTTTTCTGCAGTATGTCCTCGGTCACGTCGAACTCACGAATGATCTATGCCTTCTCACGTGACGGCGCTGTGCCTGGACATAATCTATGGCATAGTCTGAACAGGGGTCGCACACCGCGTAACGCCATCATCCTGGCTGTAGTATGTTCCTTTATCCTGGCTGTCCCTACGGTGGTGGACTTTGTGGCCTACGTGGCGGTCACTTCTATTGCCGTCATCGGCCTGTATATCGCGTACGCGATACCAATTTTCCTCCGCCAGTTTGCACCAGACTTCAAGCCTGGCCCATGGCGACTGGGAGCCTGGAGCGGGCCAATTGGCTGGATCGCTGTGATTTGGGTTGCTTTCGTCTCGGTGCTGTTTATGTTGCCAACGGCCACTCCTATTACACTGACTAACTTCAACTACACACCTGTGATAGTGGTGGGCGTGCTCTTGCTTGTCACGATCTGGTGGCTTGTCAGCGCGCGCTTCTGGTTCAAAGGACCAATTATACAGGGCTCGGCGGATGAACTCAGCGCCATCGAGAGAAGCGTCGGTGAAACCGTCCGCGTCGATGTCGAAGGAGCGGCTGGCGGCGAATAATTCTTTCCTCAGTTATGAGAAGGAAAGCATGCAGTAAGATGCATGCTCTCCTTCCTTTTTTTGTGGCCGTTTCGTCTTTCCTGACCTCACTCCCTCTTGCATTTTTCTTGATTCTTGGGTAAAATAGATGTACTTATACGTATATTTTGTGCATCTTTGTGATCAGTCATCGTAATGTTCTTCTATTACTCCAACCTCTGAGCAATTTTCTCGTAGTTTCCCATTAATTAGTGGCAAGAAGGCCTTCATTAGCCTTCATGTGTAATTAAGCAGCAGTGTGGTAGATACACTCTACTGCAAAAAGGTACAGGGTACAAAAGAAAGGAAAACCCCCTTCATGGAAGAGCGTCAGATTCAAGAGTTTGTTCATCGCGTTTCTAATGATGAAGCACTGCGTAAGGAATTTGCGAGTGACCCCGAGGGCGTAATCATGCGCGAGGGCTTTTCACCAAGGGTTACCCAGGTCGTGATGCGGCTGTTACCGCACCTGTCATTGGGTCATTCGTTGAGATTTTCGCCTGCTCGTTGGTGGTTGTAAGGTTGAGATATAGCTTCCTACAACTATATTGACTGGACTTTAATTAAGTAGTAATACAACTTCAGATTATACATGGAGGCTTATGCAATGAGCAACGATACTCAGCCTCCAGTTAATCTGTTTGCCGCTCAACAAGATGTACTTCGTGAGCGGCTCCTTTTTCTTTTGGCAACACTGCATCCGGTGTTGCGTGCTGACGTCGTACGTGCGTTGGAGGAAGAAGGCAAGCTTCTTGCTAAACCTCGTGCAGATGCAGTTGCTGTTCGTCCGGATGGCTCATGGGCATTGTTGACAATGTTAGTAGCACAGCATATCGATCCAGACATCGATCTTTTATGTGTAAGTAGCGTGGCCATTGCCATCGAATGCTTTGTATGTGCGCTCGATTTACTTGACGATGTCGAAGACGAAGATCAAACGCCAAGCATCCAGGTTCTTGGTGTAGCACGTGCTTTGAATGTTGCAACCGCCCTAATGATGCTGGCTCAACAAGCCATCTCCTCTTTGTCGCAACAAGCTGTTCCTCCCGGGCGGATATTGTCCTTACTCGACACACTCCAGGCATCTGCTTTAAATGCTGCTGCTGGTCAACATAGAGATTTGCTGGCAGAACAGAGATCAGCCCAGGAACTCACTCTTGAAGAATGTATCGAGATTGCAGCAAGTAAGGCCGGAGCACTTATGCGCCTTGCCTGCCGGATTGGTGCATTATGCGCTGGAGCTGATGATGTTATGTGCGAGCATTTTTCAGAACTGGGTGAGCTGTTGGGTATTGCTCATCAACTTGACAACGACGCTCATGACTTGTATTATCTATTACAAAGTGAAACCTCTGCTGTCCCCCCTACGAAGGCAGAAAACATCACTAGGAGTATCAAGACAGACCTGGTTCGACAAAAGAAGACGTTGCCTGTCGTGCTTGCTGCAAGGGTAAACAGTTCTCTTCAAAAAGCAACAGCACCGGTCGATAAAGAAGAGCATTTACGTGCGCTTCACGAAGGAATAATCACGACCTGGGGTATTTGTTTGCTGTATCGTGAACGTGCCGGCGACCGTTTGCGTATGATTGAAGACCAGCGATCCCTTGCCCCTGCCCTGCGCTTCCTGTTAGATCTCTAGTGACATAACTGAAGCTATGTGGCAGGATTTTCGAGAGGAATCTGTATGAGGTATGTCCATTGGGCCCGTACCAGAGTTCGGCGCCTTCTTATCATCTTGCTAGCAATAATGATCTATTTCTTGCTGTTGATTGTAGATGCATTAGCCTACTTCCCTCATTTCATGTCGAACAGCACTCCTTATTGGTTACCATGGATGCGTTTTGGTTTCTCCGCCTTTGTTGCATTGATGTTCCTCGCTGTTGGAGCATTAGTCTGGCTATATGCACGTAGTCGCCTGGTGGCTTTGCTTCTCTTCTGCTTTTCTTTTACAATGATGGTAACGTTTGCGGTAGAAACGGATGCTGCATTGAATGATACCCTCCCTGTACTCTCGACTATTGGTACCGTTGCTACTGTGCTCGCTTTATTTATGCTTTCAACCTTATTGCTGCTTTTTCCCAAAAATCTCTTCCTCTGGCGTGTACAATCAAGTGTCGACACAAATAACGTGGCGGATAAACTCCAATCGGGTTGGCAGCGTTATTACATCCTCTTATTGAGGCCATATTTGGCTGTATTAACGCTCCTGGGTGTCATTGCTGTATTGCACAATGCTTTTTACTATTTTCTGTCTTCGCAGATTTCAGGTGGGTTGCAAATTGATGATGCCCTCTACAGCATAATAGCACTGATCGGCATATTGATAACCATAATTTTTTCCTATCGTCAATCTTCTTCATTGCGCGAACGCCAGCAGCAACGTATTTTTGTGGGTGGTGTCATTCTAGCTGTTGCTCCCCTGCTGTTGCTAACGGTTATACCTCAAGCTTTGGGTTTACCATCGCAATATGTGCTTAATTCTCAGCTCAGTACAATTACCATCAGTCTACTTCCCCTGGCACTTGGCTACACCATTCTACGCTATCAAGTCCTGATATTTGATATGTATATTCGACGGGCTGTAGCGTGGATCGTAGGTGGCGTGGGTTTAGCTGTTCTGGGCTATCTTGTCATTACCCTCAGTAGTGTACTTCTGTCTACGAATATTGCAGCCTATGTTGTTAGTGTTGTTGCTATTATGGCAGTGCTGGGCCCGTATACCTGGTGGTTAGCACATACGGTGACTGAACGACTCTTCTTCAGTGAAATTTTGCATTTTCGTCGCCTAATTGACAAGCCTGACATCATGGCAAATGAGACATTTGACCTCAATGAAGCCTCGCGGCTGATCACACTGGCCGCAGTCAATGTTTTTGAGACGCAGGAGGTTTGCTTATTCGTTTTGGATGAAGATACTGGCTACTACCGGCTTTATCCTAGCTTTAAAGAAGACGATCCCAATGACGCGCCGCGTCGACCCCTGGTACAACGCCTGCTAAGTGCTTTGAGACCGGCGGCTCATACCAGTACTGACTGGTTAGAGGCCAATGAACTTCATATAAAGCGGGTTGCCCAGGCTCCGCGTCCACTCTTACTGGGCGAGGCTACCAGATCAGATGAAGAGTTGCCGACCGGCCTGGCACGCTATTTCGCTACTACATCTTCCCTGAGTAGTACAGAGCCGCTCCTGGCTCCTGTACGCGCACAGGGTAAGATCATCGGTGTGCTGGTATTGGGTGAACGCGGAGATCACCAGCAGTATGCAGGCCCTGATTTTGAGGCTATCCATCTTGTTCTCTCGCGCTTCTCTCCAGTATTAGAAACGGCGCGTTTGTATGAGAGGGCTAGCCTCCAGGCTGCCATTCTTAATACCCTGTATGGCGCTACTACGATGCCCATCAAAGCCTTTGAAACTATCGAGGAGGTGGCAACCGCCTATACCAGGATTGTTGCTGAAGCAGTTATTGCCGGGGCCGAAATCTGGTTATATCATGAGCAGGATGCTCTCTTACATCGTGTAGTACATGAAGGTATAGGCCCTCGCCTGGTCCACCAGGATCATCTAACACCTTCTCAAGCGATGGATTGGTCTCCCTGGTTTTATGAAGCCGTTAGTCCACAGGCGCAGCAAGATTCTTCAAGCGCTTTTCCTCCCTGCCTACCACAAGCGCCAAACTTTCCCTTTGCCTGGATCCCCTTGAATAGGCCCCAACAACACCTTGGTATCCTTGCTCTTACCTATCCACGTCCTCATCTCTTCTCTCATGAAGAGAAGCGTGTGCTGGCTATGTTTACAAGCCAGTGTGCCGTTGCTCTGGAGAATGCCAGGATCACGATAGAACTCCGAGCTGCCTACGAGCATCAGAAAGAGCTGGATCGCCTGAAAGATGAGTTTATTATCACGGCCTCCCATGAGTTGCGTACACCGCTTACAGCCGTACAGGGCTACATAGAACTTCTCGCTACGTATAACTCAACCCTTGAACCTGACGTTCGATCTGATTTCATTGCTAAGGCACACCGTGGCTGCGATGAGCTTACCCTCCTGGTTGGCAATATTATGGATGCCAGCCACGTGCAGATCGATGCAGAGAACATTAAACTGAGGTCGGTTTCACTAACTGAATCGCTTCAGCATGTGTTGGAGATTTTCGAAGCTACGACCAGGCGTGAACATCGTACCATCCGGGTGGACATTCCGGCTGATGTGCGTGTCGTGGCCGACAATCTCCGCCTGCGCCAGGTCCTTTTAAACCTGGTAAGCAATGCACTCAAATATTCGCCTGCAGGTAGCCCTATTGAAATCTCCGTGGGTATGGATGATGAGCAGATTACACTGGGTTTACATGACCATGGCTTAGGGGTGCCGCTGGAAGATCAAGAGCGTCTTTTTGAACGTTTTGTGCGGCTTGAACGCGATATCAATAGCCCTGTACGTGGTGCTGGCTTAGGGCTCTACATTAGCAAGCAATTGATAGAGGCTATGGGTGGACGTATCTGGATAGAGAGTACAGGCGTTCCTAATGAAGGCAGTATTTTTGCTTTCACCCTCAAGCGCTCTAAAGTAAGTGAGAAACCGCAGCGGCCGAGGCTAGAGCATCAGGAAGTTTAGAATTTCCAGAGTGGTTGGGCGGAGACCTCATTCGTTTATGAAGCTTGTGCCTTCACGTAGCCTCTGTCTTTCGCGTATTGCCAGAGTGTACGCTGTAATTGGCGACGAGCGCGGGAGATGCGGCTCATAACTGTGCCAATAGGAATATTTAATGCCTCAGCAATCTCTTTGTAAGACAATCCTTCAATGTCTGCAAGAATGACGGCCATGCGGAAGTTAGGGGGAAGTTCGTTTAACGCATTATAGACATCCTCATCAAGGTAGTGGCTCAATACTTCTTCCTCAGCTCCTATATTCAATTCCTGCCCGGTTAAATCTTTTATTCGATTATAGAGATAGAAATCTTCACCTTCCGGCAGTGATGTTGTCGTAGGATGAGAAGCTTGCTTACGATAGCGATTGATAGCCGATGTATTCAAAATACGGAAGAGCCATGCCCGTAGATTGGTACCGGGTTGATATGTGTGGGCAAAACGAAAAGCTTTGAGCATCGTCTCTTGCACTAAATCTTCAGCTTCTTGCTGACTACTCGTCATGCGGCGGGCAGTACGGTACAGGCTATCCAGTTGAGCCAGTACGCCTGCCTCAAAATCTTCCGATGGTGTATTCTCATTTGCTGCTAGTTGCTGTTCTTGTTCTTGTTCCGATGGTGTATTCTCACTTATTGCTAGTTGCTGTTCTTGTTCTTGTCCCGATATTGGCTGTTCCGACATGCAATGCTCCTCTATTCAGCAGCGTATCCGCAAGGATGTGGGAGAACCTCTCAGATTCTCCGTCTGCCTCAAACAGGGTTTCCCTACCCTGTATACTTGCAGTATATCCTAATGGTTTCGGGAATGAAAGTCCCTCCAATTATGTTAGAATAAACAGATATATTAAATGATCGACGAGCCAGCCTAGGAGGATAACCGTTATGGACTGTTTTGAGAGTGTCGCTCGTCTTCATCTCTATATTGGTCGGGAGCTCAGCGTTGAGGAGGTTGCTGTCGTGCAACAGCATCTCAAAGCCTGTCCCAATTGCGGATGTCGCTTTCATTTCGATGTGAGCGTGATGCAACTTATCCATGAGCGCTGTACTATTGAGAAAGCTCCCGCGCATTTACGTGAGGCGGTACTGCGCCTGGCTCGCTTACCTGTTGGCGAGTCGATCGACCTCGATCCCGAAGTAGAGATGGAGATCAGAGCGGATTGCGAAGATTATGAGTAAAACAAACTCCTTTTCTCACATGCCGAGTGCTTGTAACATGCCTTTACCTTCTTGCTACCCTTAGACATTAAAGCCCAGGTTAAAATACTGGTTCAGGTAGGGTAGCAAGTTGAAGAAGATGAGAAGTCCGGCGACAATCATCGCTATGCCCGTAACGATCTCAATCTTTCCCAGGTGAGGCTTCAACCACTTTAGCAACCTGCCAAGCCGATCAAGTCCAAGGCCCATGAGTAGAAATGGTATACCCAAACCAAGCGAATAGAACAGCAGCAACATTACTCCCTGTCTCAGTGTTGTCGCGTTGGCAGCCAGGACCAGGATAGGTCCCAGGATGAGGCCAACGCAGGGGGTCCAACCGAAAGCGAAGATAATGCCGATCAGCAGCGAGGCCGGGTAACTGGGACGGCTGGGACGAAATTCAAAATGCTTCTGCCAGTAAAAAATTGATAACTTCAGTATGCCTGTGAGATGCAAGCCAATAATGACGAGGATGATACCGCCAATCTGGCGCAGGAGAAATTGGTAGGCGCGCAAAAAACTTCCCAAAGTACTGGCACTGGCGCCTAACGCAATAAAACCGAGGCTAAAACCGAGCACAAACATCAATGAGTGGAGGAAGGCGTTCAAGCGTGCTGGACTATCTTCCTGACCGCCGGTAGCGTGGTAGACGGAATGTCCGACCAGTTGGGCTAGATAAATGGGTACCAGGGGTAACACGCATGGGGAAAAAAAGGATGCTAATCCGGCTATAAAGGCAACTCCAAAGCTTACTTGTGATGAGTCCATACGAAATTTTTGTCTCCTGATGGTACACTTTCTCTTCGTTTGATAGTATAGCGCGTGAGCCTGACTGTCACAAGGGGCAACCTATCGAAAAAAGGCTTGGGAATGAGGTCTGGAGGACAGGGAAGCCGCTCACACTTCTCTATTAGCTTTCCGCCACTTTTTTAGCAGTGTTTGTGCGGACTGTGTCAGGTGAAGTTCTTTTGTAGAACTGCCACCTGACAATTCCTTCAGAATATAGACGACGACTGCATCATCAGGAGAGGCTAGTTGACCAAGCGAGTTGAGGGCAGTTTGTGCCACATATTTGTCAGAATCAAGCAGCGCCTGTATGAGATCGGGAATGGCCCAACGCGCCGCTAGTTGTCCTAGAAAATAAGCAGCGCAGGCGCGCACCCCGCTATCGCTGTCTGAATGCAAGAGGTAAATAAGCTGAGCATGTAACGTGTGCGGCTGGTCAATCAGTATACACAACAGTTCTATAGCGCGTTGGCGTACCCAGGCATGTGGACATGCCAGTAATTGGAGAGATACTGCATCTTCTAGTATTTCATGGCTAATAGCGGCATATGCTTTCTTTTGACCCCGTGTACGTGCTTGCCAGGCCAGGTAAGCTAGCGAATCAAGAGCGGTGACCTGCACTTCTTCATGTGGTTGACGCAATGCACGTAGTAACCAGCCCACTACCTTTGTGCGAGTAGATCTACGTAGCACACCCTGCAGTAAACGTAATCCCTCAATGGCTTCAATATGGGCTGGATGGTTCTCGTTGAGGAGGGTTGTACCCAGTACTGCTGTCACATACTCTCCCCCGCATGCCGCAAGTGTATAACTTGCTTGCCGGCGTACTTCAGGGACATCTGATCGCAATAAAGCCACCACAGGGGTGAGCAGTGTGTGCTTTTGAAGCACTCGCCGCATTGTCCCTTGGCTTGCTAACTCTTCCAGGGCAACCAATGCCGCTACCTGTACCTGTGGCTGCGAAGAAGCGAGTAACCGGCACAGTAGTGGAAGTGTAGATGGCAATGCAATACTGCTTAGTGCGCAGGCTGCATGCTGGCTAATTTCCCCATTGCGATCCTCTAGCGTCGTTATGAGTAGCCCTATGAGTCGTTCCCGTTGCAATGAGCAGATGTGCCTGGGCGGCTCTGTTGCCAGGATAAAAGTGGCGGCTTTACGAGCTTCTTCTGGGGCATCGGAGTCTATCAGCTTCATGAGAACTTCTACGCTGTTGGTATCCCTGCAGCGTAACAAGGCATATGAAGCGGCCAACCGAATGAAAATATGCTCTTCCTCATGCTGGCAGGCACGTAATGCCTCCAATGTCGTGTCAAGCAATGATCCCTTTCCTCCGAGATTTGCTAATGCCATAGCTGCCGCGTAGCGCGTTGTCTTCCACGGCGCAGTCAGCCCTTTGCTCAGGAGCGTTTCATAGTCCGCATGGGGCAGTAATCCAGCGGCTTCGATAATACTTGTCCACAGCACCGGCCCGACTGGCTGAGAAACAACATGATGCTGCAAAAGAGCCTCAAGCTCTATCTGTGCCTTCTGGCAGAGGTGAACCAGCAGGCGGCTACAATGCTCATATTGAGGTGGCCACCACGGCCACGGAGGTGAGGTAATTTCAGGGTAGTTATTGAGGGTGGTTAGCAGCAAAGGAAGTAGTGGAGGACCCTGCCGTGCCAGGCGTCGTGTGGCGCGTACACGCATATGATAGTCTGTTTCAGGACCTAGCAAAAGAGCCAATGCGGCAAGTATCTTTTCCTGGCTATGTGTTCGATGATCATAGAGCCTGGCTTCAGCTATGTCTTTCGACGCCTGTAGAGATGTTTGTTCCGTATTTGGGTGTTCATTTGGCATAGGTTCTACTTTCATGATAGAAGGTGCTCTCTATTCTTTATACTCCCTTCTACCAAAGAAAGCCGGGAACCCTACTGTGGAGACGGCTTAAATAGCTTTCTCCAGAAAGGCTGCCGTTTGGTTAGCTCGGGTGATCTCTGCTCAAATTGCTCAATCTCTCGCTGCGCAAGGGGTGGCCCAAGAGGACCCGTAGGACCTTCTGTATCTATCTCTTGCGCATTAACGAGAGGTGGTTCTGCAGGAACAGTCGCAAGGGGTGCAGGAGGTACAGGAGGTACAGGAGATACAGGTTCGGAAGCAATTGGTTTACCAGGGGGAGAGTGTGTTAGATCCAGGTAAAGTGGGCGTTGCATTTGTGGCCGTTTAGGTGGTTGTAATACCACTCGTTCCCGTGAAGTCTTACTCTCGTTCGTCTTGAGAGGTGATCCTGAGGCTGCACCAGGTGTATCTGGTAAAAAATGTGTTGGCGCTTGCAAGTTAAGCGCCCGCAGGGCTTGAGCCATTAACATAGCCTGTTCATAGCGTTCATAGCGGTTGCGTGCCATGGCCACTAATATGATTTGCTCCAGCGCTGATGAAAGTTCTGGCGTGAATATGCTGGGAGGTTGGACTGGACCACTGGTAATGGCTTGCGTAAGTTCAGGCAGGGAACGACCCACAAAAGGACGTTGCCCGCTGACCATCTCGTAGAGGACAACTCCAAGCGCGTAAATATCACTCCTATTATCCAGAGTGTGTCCCCATATCTGTTCAGGGGATGCATAATAGATACTGCCAACCAGCGTCTTGGCAATCGTAATTTTTTGAAGACCTGTGGCACGAGCCAGGCCAAAATCCATCACCTTGATCTTGCCCCAGCGATCCAACATCAAATTTTCTGGTTTGATGTCGCGGTGAATAACATTGCGCTCTCTATAGGCAGAATCGAGAGCCTCGGCAATTTGCGCTGCATATTCAGCAGCCAAATGTTGGGGAATTGCGCCGTCAAGTTGCAATAAGCTGGCGATCGTTGGCCCCTGGACATATTCCATGACAAAGTAGAGGAGTCCATTTTGCTGCCCGGCATCAAAGATTTGTACAATATGGGGATGATTGAGCCCTGCAATAATCTGCGCTTCTCGGATAAAACGCGCCACGTAGGAAGCATCTCTGGCCAATGCTCGGGAAAGTACTTTAATGGCAACTTCTCGTCCAAGCGCAATTTGCCTGCCGCGATACACCATGCCCATGGAGCCGCGTCCAATCTCTTCTTCCAGCTCGTATCCACCCAGGCACTGGCCTGCCAGTTCGTTCATAATTATTTCTGACCTCATCACCCAATAATCAGAACGGTGTAATACATGGTGAAGATAGGCTTCACCAGGGCCTAATCGAGGTATTCTTTAAGAATGCGGCTCGCCTGTGGATGGCGCAGCTTACGGATGGCTCGCTCTTCAATTTGACGTACTCGTTCTCGCGTCACTTTCAGCCTCTTCCCCACCTCTTCCAGTGTATGATCATGATCGTCTACCAGGCCAAAGCGGAGTTCAATCACTTGTCTTTCACGTGTCGTCAGCTGCCCAAGCACTTTCCGGATCTCTTCTCGCAGCAATTGCTGGTCGGTGATTTCCATCGGCCCACGCTCACGATTATCTTCGATGATATCGCCAAGCGTATTTTCTTCTTCCTCAGAGAGAGGAGCATCCAATGAGAAAACTTTCTCAGCCCAAATCAACAATTCACTGACACGCTCCGCTGTCATGCCTAAGCGTTGTCCGATAATTTCAGGCGTAGGTTCTCGCCCCAATTCCTGATAGAGTTGACGTGTCATGCGCTTCACGCGCATAACCTCCTCCATAATATACACGGGAAGACGCACTACTCGCGTACCCTCTAAGATCGCACGAGTGATAGCTTGCTTGATCCACCACGTTGCATACGTGGAGAAACGAAAGCCTTTCCGATAGTCAAACTTGGTGACAGCACGGATGAGACCGATGTTGCCCTCGCCGATGAGATCTTCCAGGGAAAGCCCTTGCCCGACATATTTTTTTGCAATGCTTACTACCAGTCGCAGATTTGCCTCAATGAGGTGGTTGCGGGCGTCTTTATCTCCTTGCTCTGCACGTTCTGCGAGGTAGGACTCGCGATTGGCTGAAAGCAAAGGAATGCGTGAAATCTCGCGCAGGTAGAGGCGTAAGCTGTCGCTTTGCGCCAGACTGTTTAAATCAGAGTCTGGAATGCCTTCGCGTTCTGGTTCAATCGGCTTTTCTCGATCAGCATCAAACATTACATTTCGTTCCAAGTACTTGCTCTCTCTTCCATCGATAGACGTAAGATCGGTTCAGTCTGAAGTCATTGTATCATACAAATGTGTTATTGCAAGCAATATTCTCATCAGTGTTCAAGAACATGATCTCACTTGTCGGGGTATAACTTTACAAACATTTCTATTTATCCATCTTTTCGGCCAAATTTCAAATTTATGAAGCAACAGAATGGGCCGATTCTGAAATTTGAAGAGGAGCAAACGAGGTTATCCAAAAGCTAAGACGAATAAAACAATGAGAGCCTCAATCGCATTGAGGCTCTCATTGTTTTTAAACTAACCCACTCGCATCAACGAATGGAACAGGCTTTTATATCCCTGGTCCCCCCGTCTGTGTAGCGATGGATGTGTGATCGCAGCTAGGTGAATTGTTCGCCGAAGGTGTACAACTAGAAGAGGCAGGTGGATCACTCGCATCATTGGTGTACTGATCGTCGCTGTAGACAATCGAGGCAAGTCCCGTGTGAGGGTTCGCTGCTACCCCGAAATCATCATATAGATCACGGTTACCCGTACAGGAGATTCCACCCTCGCAGACACCGCCAAAGTGAACTATCGGAGTTGCCCGGACCTGCGTGAAACTGCTGCCGGACGTAGTCGCGCTCAGGTTCTGCGCCATGTA
>WNGP01001077.1_pt1 | contig 22103 bp, 20 predicted proteins | sample 5407671 | NCBI WGS metagenome assembly WNGP01 (sample SAMN13153381, study PRJNA577476) | soil metagenome | isolation source: 40 cm soil or saprolite under Garry oak tree replicate 2 | place: USA:California | collected 2016-06-15
ATCGGCGGAGTTGGTGAAGTTGCGCATGCAGAATTGATCGAGCCAATCGAGCGGGCAAGCGCGGGATTCGCCGCGAATCTCTACGTTGACGTTGAACTTTTGTGCGTACATGAAGCCCAAGACGCGAGGCTAAGGCCCGCATCTACAGTCTAGGACAAAGCTGGCCGGGTAGCACGCAGCGGGCTACGACGCGCGGGGGCGCTTGACTGAATGGGCCAGTCCGACGGCCTCGAGCATCCAGATGAAATACCAGCCGATGTCGGTCTGATACCAGCGCAGGCCAAGTCGCGCGGAACCGGCGTGCGTGTGATGGTTTTGATGCCAGTTCTCGCCCCACGCGGTCAATTGGAACGGGCCAAGCCACCAGACGTTCATGCTGGAATCGCCTTCTTCGACATGATTGAGATGCGTGAGGCTGTTCACCAGGCACTGCATGTGCAGCGAGTAGACCAGGCGGATAGCACCCATCCAGAAGAAGCCCATCCATCCGAAGCCGAGAATCAGACCGATGCAGATCGAGAAGACAATGACGGGCGTTTCGGCCCATCCCCAGATTTTGTACACGCCGCCGGTGAGTTCAGGCGCCCAGCGCTTCTTGTCGGCGGGCTGAGTTTGATAGAGCCAGCGAAGATGTGCCCACCAGAAGCCGCCCTGCTTGGGACTGGAGATGTCCTCGGGCGTGTCGGTAACCGAATGGTGTAGGCGATGATACGCGACCCAGCTGGCAGGGTGGCCAGAGCCGTTGAAGACGGCCCAGAAGATCAAAATTTGCTCGACGATCCGGTTGGTCTTGAGGGTCTTGTGGGCGAGCATGCGGTGATAGCAGACGGTCGTGCCGAGACCGCCAAAAGCGATGCTGAGCAAAGTCATGCCGACAACCTTGAGGCTTGGCACCGGGAAGAGGATCAGCCCGACGACCGCGAGAACGTGAATGAGGACGATATAAGCGAAGACGGCTTCTTTGCCGCGAACGGGTTTCCAGAAGGGCCGGTCCCAGGGGCGCTCTTGTTGCGTTACCGTCAATTCCATGTGCTCTCCGGCGATCTGCTTTGTTTACTGCGTGAATGCCCGGTGTGCAGAACGTGATAGGCAATCATAAGAATACCATCTTCCCGCGCAGCACGGCGGAAAACTGTACCAGAGTGAACACAAACAGTGAACAGGGCATTGATTGCGAGTTTCGATGGATGAAAAGGTCGACGGTGGGGAGTGGAAAGTCGAAAAGTGACGAGTCTGATGAGGGAAGCAGCAGGAATTCATTAGCTTTCTTTTAGAGTGGAACACGTTTCAAGACGCCGGGCGAAAAAAAACCTCAGGGCCAGGGAGTCTTGTCCGAAACGAGTTTCCAGAAGATTTGCCGAAGGATGCCGAGAGTGAGTTCGGCATCGGTGGCGGAGAGGTGGAGGCGGCGGACGAGGCGCCGGATTTTTTCCTCGGTGGGAGCGCCGGAGCGCCTCCTCTGGGAGCCAATTGGACTCGCTTTCAAGTAGCCACTGGAGCGAAGGGCCTCGAGCAAGAGCGCGGTGAGGCGCTCGAGATCGGCGGCGGTGGCAGCGCTAGGTTTCTCCGGTTTCGGGACGGCTTGGGGATTGCGCGCGAGTTCATAGAGGCACACGGCTACGGCCTGGCCGAGGTTCATGGAGCGATGTTCTTCGCGGGTGGGGATACGCAGCAACCAATCGCAGTGGCTGAGGTCTTCGTTGGAGAGACCGCGCTTCTCTGAACCAAACAGAAGGGCGACGGGGCTGGCCGCAAGGCGTTTGCGGATGAGGGGAGCGGCTCGCTCGAGGCGCTGGACGGGGTGCTGCAATTGACGGAGGCCGACGGCGGTGGTTCCGACGACGAGAGTGCAGTCCGCGAGGGCTTCGGCGAGGGTCTTGAACTCCTCGGCGCGGGCGAGCAGCGGCGCGGCGCCGACTGCGGAGCGCGCTTCGCGAAAAGCCAGCTCATAGGGATTCACCACACGAAGATGGAGGAAGCCGAAGTTGCTCATCGCCCGGGCGGCGGCGCCGATGTTGAGGGGATTGCGGGGACTGACAAGTACGATGCGCAAGCGGTCGAGAGCGGATTGGGGAGACAAGGGAGACGAGTTTACAGCAGGAGAGAAGTAATGAAGTAAAGAGAAAAGGAAGAGAAAGTTGCCGCCTGGAAGGCGGCGGTACGGCAGGAGGCGGCTTGCACGGGCGGCGAGGGGTAACATAGACTGTGGGCGGGTAGCAACAAAAAGCCTGCCAGCCTGGCCGGAAGCTCCCACCTTTGCATGGGCCTGCTGGCAGGGCCGAGTCCATTCGCTTCAGGACCCCAACATGGTCGGGGGTCGTCATCCGGAGTGTAGTCGGCGCGGCAAGCGACCGGGGCGCCGCACTTTGGACAATGTGGAGGCGAAATGCTGCACCGGCGGGGAGATCAGAGTGGCAACTCCACTGGAAACCTGGGTCGATGAAGCAGCGAAGCTGGCGAAGCCGGACCGCGTGGTGTATTGCGACGGATCCGAAGCGGAGTACCAGCGGATGATCGCGGAGATGCTGCGCGGGGGGGATTCCTACGCGCTGAACGAGAAGACCTACCCTAATTGTTATCTGCATCGTAGCAGTCCGAATGATGTGGCACGGACCGAGCATCTGACATACATCTGTTCGCCTAAAAGGGAAGATGCTGGCCCGACGAACAACTGGATGGACCCGGGTGCAGCGAAACGTAAGGTGGGTGCGCTCCTGAATGGAGCGATGCGCGGCCGGACGATGTATGTGGTGCCGTATGTGATGGGGCCGGTGAACTCGCCGATCAGCAAAGCGGGCGTGGAAGTGACGGACAGTCCGTATGTGGTGGCGAGCATGCGGATCATGTCGCGGATGGGCAAGGTGGCGATGGCGCGGCTGGGTGCGTCAAGCGAGTTTGTTCCCGGGCTGCATTCGCTGGGCGACCTGGACCCTATGCGGCGGTACATCATGCACTTCCCGCAGGAGAAATTGATCTGGAGCGTGGGGTCGGGTTACGGCGGAAACGCGCTGCTGGGGAAAAAATGTTTTGCGTTGCGGATTGCCAGCGTAATGGCGCGCGAGCAGGGCTGGATGGCCGAGCACATGTTAATTCTGGGTTTGGAATCGCCGGGAGGCGAAGTGACGTACATGGCCGCGGCGTTTCCGAGCGCTTGCGGGAAAACGAACCTAGCAATGATGGTGTCCGCGTTGGAGAGCCAAGGGTATCGGGTATGGACCGTCGGAGACGATATCGGGTGGATGAAAATCGGAGAGGACGGATATTTGCACGCGATCAATCCGGAAGCGGGATTTTTTGGCGTGGCCCCGGGAACGGGAATGAAAACCAATCAAAACGTGATGGGGGCGCTGCACAAGAACACGCTGTTTACGAACGTGGCGATGACTTCGGAGCGGGAGCCGTGGTGGGAAGGAATTGGGACCGAGGCACCGGCGGGGTTGATCAATTGGAAGGGCGAGGTGTGGGACCCGTCCAAAGGCGCGGCGGCGCATCCGAATGCGCGATACACCGTGCCGGCGCAGCAGTCGCCAAGCATTTCTCCGAACTGGGAAGCGCCCGAAGGCGTGCCGATTTCAGCGTTCATTTTTGGCGGGCGAAGAGCGCGGGTGGTGCCGCTGGTGTACGAATCGTTTGACTGGCAGCACGGGGTGTTTGTTGGCGCCACGATGGCCAGTGAGACTACGGCAGCGGCAACAGGCGACGTGGGGATCACGCGGCGGGACCCCATGGCCATGCTGCCTTTCTGCGGCTACAACATGGCGGATTATTTTGGGCACTGGCTGGAGATGGGGAAGAGAATACCGAAACCACCGAAGATCTTTCACGTGAACTGGTTCCGCAAAGGCGCGGACGGAAAATTCCTGTGGCCTGGATATGGCGAAAACGTGCGTGTGCTAAAGTGGATTCTGGAGCGCGTGGAAGGCCGCGGCGCGGCGAATGAGACGCCCATCGGTTACGTTCCGGCAAAGAACGGGCTGACGCTGGAGGGAATGAAGATTTCAGAGGAAGCGGTGAGCGAATTGCTGCGCGTGAACACGGAAGATTGGGAGACGGAGCTGGAAGATTCGAAACAGTTTTTCCGCAAGTTCGGCGAGCGTCTGCCGCGGCAAATTGGCGAAGAGCATGAAAAGCTTTCGCGGCGATTCCAGCGTGTAGTAACGGTCTAAGAGATCGACTTAACCTTCAGTCATGGCCGCGCGCGGCGCGCAGGCGAGTTGATGGGCGGCATATCCTCGGTATCAAAGGCCGCGGGTCCGCGCTCGAAATGAAAGTCGGGCCGGCTTTCCAGCAATCGGACGCAACGATTCCATCTGAGAATGCTGTCGTCATTGCCGGCCGGCCGAATCTTTTCCGCATCGGCAAAGCAGCGCAGGGCTTCTTCAAGCAGCGGCAGGAGAACGTGCGGAGCGTAGCCGACCGCGAGCTGTGTCTTGGCGTGGCGTTCGTGCAATAAACCGGTGTAGTAAAGCCGCTCGTAGGGATCGCGCAGACCCTGAAAGATGGACTGCACCTCGATATAGCGATTGCTGGCGGCGCCGATAAATTGGTCGGTGATGGCAAGACCGAGCATGCGGCGAGCGAGCTGATGGCCGGGATCAACGGCGAGGATGTCCCGGCAAATGGATTCGGCCTCTTCGGGCTCGTTGAGATAACGGTAGAGTTCGGCTTTGGCGATGGCCTCGGGGATGCCGGCCTTGGAGATGGACTTGAGTTGGTGTTCCATAGAACCTCCTGTTTCGTGGCCTATTGGTCAAACCAAACAATCAAAGAATTCTTGCCTGGCAAACTCAGCGAGCTTGCCAGGTGCAGCCGAATGGCTGAGCTACCGGCCGCGGATCTTCCGGAACAGCATGGTCAACGGATCGTAAAACTCGTCCACCACGCGCTCTTTGAGCGGGATGATGGCATTGTCGGTGATTCGAATCTCTTCGGGGCAGACCTCCGTGCAACATTTTGTGATGTTGCAAAGACCCAGGCCGAGTTGATCCTTGAGCAGGCCGGCTCGGTTGCCGCCGTCGAGGGGATGCATTTCGAGGCCGGCGATTCGAACGAAGAAACGTGGGCCCGCGAACTGCTCCTTTTTGTGGTGTTCGCGAAGTACGTGGCACACGTCCTGGCAGAGAAAGCATTCGATACACTTTCGAAACTCTTGGACGCGGTCCACATCAAGCTGGGAGATTTTCCATTCCACTCCCTTACGGGGTTCGAAGGGAGGGATTTTGCTGTTGACACGATAGTTCCAGGAAACGTCGGTGACAAGGTCTTTGATGCGAGGAAAGGATTTCATGGGGAGGACGGTGATAGGCTGATCTTGCGGAAGATCATCCATGCGCGTTTTGCAAGTCAAGCGAGGGCGGCCGTTGACTTCCGCAGAGCAAGAGCCACACTTCCCGGCCTTGCAGTTCCAGCGGACGGCGAGGTCCGGAGCGAGGTGCCCCTGAATGTAATGCAGCGCGTCGAGGACAACCATGCCGGGCGCGACGGGAACGCGATAGTCAACGGTTTGCCCGCCATCCGAATCGCCGCGAAAAACACGCAAGGTCGCTTCTTTCATGTTGGTTCCCCTTTTTTCGAGCGCTGTATGGCTTCTTCCCACTCGAGAGGCAGTGCTGATCCCAGAACTTTCCACTTGGTGAACTTCGTCGGACCCATGTGGGGCATCATGGCTTGCATGGCTTGCTCATGCGGAATTTTCGTGACGAAATCCGTCAGAGCCTTTTCGTCTGCCCAGGCAGAGAGAGTCCAAAAATTGCGGCTCAAGAGTTTGGCGCGGAGAGAGTATCCGATGACTCCGGGTGTGGCGCGCAACTGCTTCTGAATCTGTGACGAGAAGCGAAGGAAACCGGGAATCGCGCGGTACTTGTTCAGTGGCAGGCAAGACAGAAGAGCGAAGTACTCGCGGCTCTTGTCTGGCGGCCCGAACATTATCCACGGGGAATCCATTGCAAACGTTTTTCCAATCATTCGCTCGAATAAATCGAGAGACGGTTCACGACTTGTCCTCGGCAAGAATCTGCTTAAGTTCCTCGGGCATGGCCTCAATGGGAGATTCGCGGCGTTTCATAGCGCCGGTCTCCCGGACAATGATGTTGTGTTTCTTCTCCCAGATGGGGTCGAGATTCGGATGATCGATACGGCTGTGGGCTCCGCGACTCTCGGTGCGGGCCAACGCGCTGTGAGTGACAGCCTCAGAGACGATGAGCATGGCTTTCAGGTCGTAGGAGAGATGCCAGCCGGGGTTGAAGAGACGCGAACCTCCGACACTGGCTTTGGCGGCGCAGACTCTTAGTTTTTCCAGCTCGACGAGCGCCTTTTCCAAATCTGCTCTTGTACGATAAATCCCGACGAGATTCTGCATCACTGCCTGCAGGTCACGATGAACAGCATAAGGACTTTCCGCGCCGGAGTTGGAAAAGGGAGCAAGCAATTCTTTTTCGGCTTGCTCGATTTGCGAGTTGTCGAAGGAAGAAGCGGAAGCGCGCTTGGCGTATTCGGCGGCCGCAAGTCCGGCGCGACGGCCGAAGACGAGGAGATCGGAGAGTGAATTTCCGCCGAGGCGATTCGAACCGTGAAGACCGGCGGCCGCTTCGCCTGCGGCAAACAGCCCGGGAACGGTGGACTGCGCAGTTTCGGCGTCCACACGGATCCCGCCCATCATGTAGTGGCACGTGGGACCGACTTCCATAGGCCCCTTGGTGATGTCCACGTCGGCGAGTTCTTTGAACTGATGATACATGCTGGGGAGTTTTTTCTTCACGTATTCGGCAGGCTTGTGAGAGATGTCGAGATAAGCGCCACCGTGTTCGGTTCCCCGGCCTTCCTTGACTTCGGTGTAGATGGAGCGGGCCACGACGTCACGCGTGGAGAGCTCCATGCGCTTGGGGTCGTACTTCTCCATGAAACGCTCGCCCGCTTTGTTGCGCAGGATACCGCCTTCGCCGCGGACCGCTTCAGTGACGAGGATGCCCTGGACGCCGGGAGGCCAAACCATTCCGGTGGGATGAAACTGGACGAATTCCATGTCCATGAGCTCGGCGCCTGCTTCATACGCGAGGGCCATGCCGTCGCCGGTGTATTCCCAGGAGTTGGAAGTGATGCGCCAGGCTTTGCCGATGCCACCGGTGGCGATGACGATGGACTTGGCTTTGAAGACGATGAAGCGGCCGGTCTCGCGCCAGTAGGCAAAGGCACCCGTCACGCGGCCGCCGTCGATGAGAAGACGGGTAATGGTGCACTCCATGTAGACATCGATGCCCTGCTGGACGCCGCGGTCTTGCAGCGTGCGAATCATTTCAAGGCCGGTGCGGTCTCCAACGTGGCAGAGACGTTTGAAGGTGTGGCCACCGAAAGCGCGCTGCAGAATGTCGCCATTCTCGGTGCGGTCAAAGAGGGCGCCCCACTGCTCGAGTTCGCGGACGCGATCGGGAGATTCCTGGGCGTGAAGCTGGGCCATGCGCCAATTGTTGAGAAATTTTCCGCCGCGCATGGTGTCGCGAAAATGTGTTTTCCAATTGTCGGCGGCGTCCACGTTGGCCATGGCCGCGGCGATGCCGCCTTCGGCCATGACGGTGTGCGCTTTGCCGAGGAGCGATTTGCAAACCACCCCGACGGAGGCGCCCTGGGCGAGCGCTTCGAGCGACGCCCGCAATCCTGCGCCGCCGGCGCCAATGATGAGAACGTCGTGCTCGCGGGTCTCGTAGTTTGTGGTCACAGGAGCCTCAGGTCCCGGAAGGTCCCGCAGGCCACCATGCGCACATAGAAATCAGCGAAGCCGACGGAGAAGAGGCTGCACCAGGCGAAGAGCATGTGGCGCTCGTTCAGAAAAGTGGAGACGCGCCAGGTAGCGAAGCGAGACCGGCCGAAGTTCGCGCAAGAGAAGCAATCAAGCTTGCCGCCGGCAAGATGACGGAGCGAATGGCAGGAAAACGTGTAGAGCGAAAGGAGAGCGACGTTGAGTGTGAGGACGAGTGTGCCGACACCGACGCCGAAGCGGCCGTCGAAGAAAAAGGATCGGAAAGCGTCGTGCCAGAGAAACGCTATGAAGAGAACGGCAAGGTAGAAGAAATAGCGATGGAGGTTTTGCAGGATGAAGGGAAAAGATGTTTCGCCACGATAATTCCGGCGAGGAGATTCACCGACGGCGCAGGCGGGCGGGTCGAGGAAAAACGCGCGGTAGTAGGCTTTGCGGTAGTAATAGCACGTAGCGCGAAAGCCCAAAGGGCCAACGAGAATCAGCAGAGCTGGAGAGAAAGGCCACCAGCGATGCTGCGGGTCGATGAGCGGCGAATAAAAGGGCGAAAGATACGGTCCCCAGGAATAGTAGGCATTTTCGAAGGCACGGAGCGTGGCGTAAACACCGAATCCGCCGAGCACAATGACCACGGGGAGGATCTCTATCCACCAGAGGTCGCGGCGCAGGGTGCTGCCGAGACGCGATTCCGGCAGCGAAGTTGGAACATCAGCCATTCGATGACCTCCGGCGTGGGTGTAGCGTAGTCAAAAACCGGAATTTTTCAAACGAAATTCTGGGCAACACGAAAAACGGGAGCTTCTTTGAGCGAAAACGAGATGCAAAGCCTGCAAGCCCCTCCAAGATGCTCCCACAATACAATTCGAGAAAATCTTACAGCTGTTCGCCGGAGCGCTGCAGGCGGCGCATGGCAAGAGCGGCGGCGAGACAACCCACTCCCGCGAACATAAGCCAGGAGGAAACAGGGTAGACGAAGAAACGGAAATCGTTATCGTCGATCAGTGTTAGGAGCGGATAGAGAGGATTCAGGAAGAGCGGCGCCTGAATGTGCGCCGGCGGACCGGAAGCTCCTGGATGGCTCTGCTGCCAGTGGGCGTACAGCATGCCAAAGGTAATAGCCGTGACAATGGTGAGCACCAGAACAATGGCGTAGCAAGAGGCCGTCGCATGAACGCTGCGGCGGAACGTAGCGGAACACCAGAGCCCGATCGCGCAAATGCACGCCAGAGTAAGGATGGTCGAGCCAAGGGCCTTGACGAGGTCCAAGGGCTCGACGCCTCCGAAGGCAAAGGGAAGAGCCAGGAGGGGTATTGCACTAGCAAGCAGAAGCAGAAGATAGAGAAGTGCGGCTACGAATTTCCCCCACCAGACTTGCGGCGCAGTGAGCAGGCTGGTCAGGAGGCCTGCGAGGGTACGTTGTTCTCTTTCAATGGTGATCGCTCCACTGCTGAAGACTGGCCCCATCAGCAGCAGGACAATGATTTGGGCAAAGACGACAGCGAGAAAGATAGCCTGTCCGATGTCCGCGCCCTGAACCTCAGCGCCACGCAGGCGGCGGCCCGTGTCCGTGCTGAAATAGTAGACGCAGACGACAATACCTGAAAGCACGATGAGATACAGCGTTGGAAGTAGCCAGGAGCGCCGCTCACGAAGGCGCTGGCGAAGCTCCTTGATGATCATGGGATTGGTGACGTAACGCCTCATGGGGTGTGTTCTCCAAAAGCGCGGCGGTAGCGTTCCTCGAGGCCGGGCCCACGCGCGTCAAAGTGAAGAATGGTGATCCCCGCCGCGAGAAGTGTCCGCAGGAATGCCGAGGCGTCCTGCGAACTGCCGGGTAATTCAATGAGCAGAAAACCTTCCTTCCTTTCGAGGATGCGCGCGCCGGCGAAACCGGTGATCGCGCGGTCCACGGCATCTCTGGGCCCTTCGAACTCCAACTCGCACCGAATGGCGGGGGCACGAGCGCCGGCTGCAAGGGCAGCGGTTTGAGCTTCCTGGACGTTCTTACCCTCGGCGATGAAGACGATGCGCGTGCAGATGTCCTCGAGGTCACTGAGGATGTGCGAGGAGATGAGGATCACAAGGCCTTCCGCGTGGAGGCGCCTGAGCTGCTCACGAAGCCGGATGCGCGCCAGAGGATCGAGGCCGGTGGCGGGCTCATCTAGCAGAAGAAGCTTGGGCTCGTGAAGGAGAATCTTGGAAAGGAGCAACCGCTGCTTCCAGCCAAGGGAAAGATGCTCGACGAAATCGTTGCGGCGGTCGGCAAGGCCCGCACGCTCGAGGGCCCGCTCGATGGCAGCGGTGCGCTGCGGCTCCTTTAAACGGAAGGCATCGGCGAAGAATTCCAGGAATTCACCGATGCGCATGTCCTGGTAGATGCCCGCGACATCCGGCAGATAGCCGAGTGAAGCGCGGACCGCCATGGGGTCCACCGACACATCATGGCCGGAAACGCGAACGGAACCAGAATCTGCCGGGAGAAGTGTAGCCAGAATTTTGATAAGAGTGGTCTTCCCTGCTCCGTTGGGACCCACGAGGCCGACCAGTTCGTTGCTTTCGAGGTGAAGCGAAAAACCGTCCAGGCCGCGAGACTTGCGATAGGATTTGCGAAGAGTATCGATTTCGATCATGGCCATGTCCCGAAAGTCACGACTGTAAGAGAAGCTGATTTTCGGTCGGGCGATTTTTCCCGAAGCGAAGGACCCACTGTCGCCTGATCACTAAGACCGAAGAAAACAGCCTTGGTTTCGGAGAAGATATCGTCGCCGTTGCGAGACCACCCACGCAACAACTCTATGAGTGAGAAAGGTTGCGTGGCAAGGTTGTCCCACTCCTCCTCCATCTGTTTTGTCCCCGCTTCGGACCAATTTCGAAACTTCTCTTCGTCGGGCTTATGAAATGCGAAAGGTGGACCCGGATATTGAGGTAGACGATTCACTGAACGACCGGCCTCGTCCATGTAGCTCCGGCGCGGGACCAGGGTGAGATCGACGGCCGCACCGGCGGAAAAGGAGCCCAGGACAAAAATGTCCTTCTGGTCGACGACGATGGACTGCCGGAAAGAGATACCGGTATCGTTGTGGAGGCGTCCAGCCGAGTCCCGGGAAATTGTTCCGGCAAAGTGGCGAGAGCCGTTGAAGTTGAGTTCGGTAAAAGACCACTTGCGGAGGGACAGATTGGTTTCCCATGACCTGTCGAGCACATATTCGCTCACGTTGGCAGCATTAGCGGAGCCGGGATTGCCGGAACCTTCGAGCACTGCCTGATAGGCCCGCCGCGGCTGCGAATAAACCCAATCGGCCGGGACCACCGGCTCGACCGTCGAACGACGGGGCGAGGAGACTCGAACTTTGGCGTCCGCCGTGGCTAGCGAGCTGAGATTATCCATCCGGTAGACGACCATGTCGTCCAGATTAAAATTTCGCGGCCGATGGCGGGCGCTGGTGCCGTAGAGAAGAACCGAGGCGAGAATCGCAATGCCAGGAATGGTGAGCCAACCCCATTCCGGCCGGTCGCAACGTCGCAGAAGCACGAAATTGATGATACCGACCACCAAAAGGTAGCCGATCATCCAGAGAAGAATTTCTAGAAAGGAGGGAAATCGAAAACTGGTGCCGAGACGCTTCATCAGCCAAGCGGATTGGCTCTCGTCCGCCGACTGAAGCTCGCGGGTGTTCGCCGGAAACTGACGCCGGATCTCTTCGGGAGTAGTCGCGCTAAAACCGATTGGCCGGAAATAATACGAAAATTCCTTGCCAGCAACCGATGGAAGGCGGACGAGATGACCGAAGCCCACACGGAGCGGCTTTCCATAGGGTAAACGTGTGCGGTAGGGCTCAAGAAAGTACATGTTGCGACACAAGGCATTGAAATCCAAGAGCGAAAGCCTGCTGGAGGCCGGATTCGTACCGGGATTGGATGAAACGCCGTCGGCGATTTGATCTTCAAGGAGAACGAGTGTGCCGCCGTTGCGGAGAAAAAGCTCCAGCGCCTGGCGCTGTGCCTCCGTAAGACGCGCGATCGCCGCGGCGAGAATGACGGTGTGCGCCGCGGCGTACGCCCAGCCTTCCGAGGGCGGCTCAGACAACTGGACCATGCGAAGCATCTGCGATTTGTGCGTTTGCTCCTCAGGACTGCCGCTCAACAGAATGGATTGCTGGATGTTGCGGCAAAGATCGGGCGTGGAACAAATCAGTCCGATAACCTGGCCATCGATTTTGGGGCCCACAAGACGGGCCGTGCGGCCAACGATGAGGTTATGCGCGTCGCGGGCTTCCAGGTAAATGACCAACCGGCCGTTATTCCCGGGAACGAGATGCAGTGGCACGCGCAGAGTGCGTTCCTCAGCCGGTGATAACAGGAGTGGCAACTGAATGGAAGTCGTCACCGAACTCGCGTTGTTCTCCAGACTCACCTCATCCACAAGAAGTGAAATCGGGATGCTCTGCACCGTGGTATTGCGAACATCAAAGGAGATGAGCGTTGGGCTGTTGCCGAGGGCGTAGATATTTTCCAGCCCGACCTGCCGGATCTTGATCGACACGGCGTCAGCACTTCGAGAAGCGGGCGCTACCCCGAACAGAAAAAGGAAAAGGAGTAGGGCGCGCCTTCGCATCGGGAGTCTGGATACTACTCGAATTATATTGACGGTGGCAATGAGCCAGAAGTTCCCAGAAAACAGTTCGATCAGAGGATAGACTGGATTTCGGCATCGAGGGAGACGTGGGTGGCGGGGATTCCGTTGACCAAAAATTTCTCGCCAGCGGCTTCAGAGAAATGGAAGAAGCGGCTGATGTGATAGTCCTCGTCATAACCGGAGAACAGGCGTTCTGTTTCCGCATTCGTCAAACCGAAGCCAGAAAGCGCAACCGGCTCACCAAACCTGCCGGCGTGGCAGCGGTATAAACGGACGAGATCGCGCAAGGGCATGATGGAAGCGCGACCGGCGGCTTCGGCGCTCATAGGGTGCTCCTGAGCAGAGTCTACTGCCGAGGTCAAAAAGAAGGAACGAAATTAACGCTGAGGATATTAAGAGAGCTGGATACGGAGTAGTGGCAGCATGGAGGGCAACCAGAATGGCGGGAACTGGAACTTGGCGCAGGACGCAAGGATTGGGTAAGATGCTGGGTGAGATGTGAGAGCCATAGGAGGAAAAAGTATGAGTATCGCGGTGGGACAGACGGCGCCGGATTTTACGCTATTGAATCAGGAAAAGAAGGAAGTCAAGCTTTCGGATTTCACGGGGAAAAAGAATGTCGTACTTGTGTGGTACCCGCTGGACTGGAGCCCGACGTGCACAAACGAGCATGTGTGCTTCGTGAACGATATGAAGGCGTTCGAAACGCTGGAGGCAGAAGTGCTTGGCGTGAGCGTGGACAGCGTGTGGTCGCACAAGGCGTTCGCGGAGAAGATGGGAATCAAGTATTCACTGCTGGCCGATTTTCATCCGCGGGGAGCGGCGAGCGAGAAGTACGGGGTGTACCTGGCGGACAAAGGGATAACCGGCCGGGCGATCGCCATCGTCAACAAGGCGGGCAAGGTGGCGTGGTTCAAGAACTACGACATCCCGGTGGTGCCGGATTTGAGAGAAGTTGCGGCGGCGCTGGGGCAAGTGAAGGCGGCTAGAGCGTAAGCCGAAAATAGCCGGCCACACAGGCACCGAGACACAGACCTAAACAGCGGGCCGGCGGTTGACGGCCCGCTGTTTATTTACCGACTCTGGGGGTCTTCGTCTAGCAGACTGCTTCGAGGGCCGCTCGAAGCGGAGCGGCCAATAGCCAGAGCAGAAGAATCATCGTACCTGCGGCGATCAGCGGGACACGCAGGAAGTTGGGGCGAAGAAGTGAGTAGACGGAAGCAAAACCGGGAATCAACACAAGGAATCAGATGGCGGCAAATTCAATCCGGCCACCTGATATGTGGAATCACCGTGGGGATAGAACCGAAGCCCATGACGCGTGGAACTCCGGGAAGCTGGCAGGCATAGCTCACCGTGACGCAAAGCAGAAGGACGATCGCGAAAGGATCGCGTTTCTTGCTCGTGAGTACAGCCGCGGCTGGCTGTTCCTTGCCCGGCGGAACGAATCTTCCGCATTTCCAAATGGCAGGGGCTCTTCGGGAAGAACGCGGCCCCGCCGAAGGCAAGTGGAACCGTCGTGCCGAGACTGAGTGCGGCGAGGAAGAGAAATGCAAGACGATAATCTAAAACTCGTGCGGCGAACATTTTGAACGGAGGTGAGCGAGCAGCGGCAGGCGCGCTGCTCCGTTCCCAGCTTCCCCTATTTTGCAGCGAGATCGTTACAGACGACGGTGCCGCCCTTCATCACGAACTTGATGGATTCGAGGACATGCACGTCGGAAGCCGGGTCACCGCTCACGGCGATCAGATCGGCATAGTGACCAGTCTCTAGCGCACCAATCTTGTCGGCCCAGCCAAGCAGATCCGCGGCGTTGACCGTGGCGGCCTGAATGGCCTCGAGAGGCTTCATCCCCCATTCGACCATTTTGGCAAACTGTTTGGCATTGTCGCCGTGAGGATAGACGCCGGAATCGGTGCCGAAGGCCAGCTTCGCCCCAGACTGATAGGCGTGGCGGAAATTTTCACGCTGCAGCCGGCCGATTTTCTTTTCCTTTTCGATGGACTCGGGCAGCATGCCAGCTTTTGCGCCTTCCTGGAGTATGTAGTCGTCGTTGTAGATGTCGAAGACGAGATAAGCTCCGTGCTGCTTGGCGAGGGCGATGCCTTCGTCGTCGATCAAGCTGGAGTGCTCGATGGAATCGATGCCGGCCCGTATGGCGTCTTTGATGGATTGCGTACCATGAGCGTGGGCGGCGACTTTGCGGCCGAGCTTGTGAGCTTCTTCCGCAATGGCCTGCATCTCTTCGAAAGTGAATTGGGGTGTGCCGGGCTGATCGCCTTTGCTGAGAACACCGCCTGAAGCGCAGATTTTGATGACGTCTGCTCCGTATTTCACCACTTCGCGAACTTTGGCGCGAGCAGCCCAGGGGCCATCGGCCACGCCATCAGATTTGTAATGAAATTCAGAGGGTAGCAAGTTGTTGTCACAGTGACCTCCGGTGATGCCAAGCGCCGGACCGGAGACGCGCATACGGGGACCCTCGACATCGCCCGCGTCAATGCCATCGCGGAGAGCGACGTCGGTGTAACCGTGGGCGCCGACGTTGCGAACGGAGGTAAAGCCAGCGCGGAGCGTGAGACGGGCGTTCTTCACGCCGGTGACAGCTTCGCGCGGAACGGAAATGCCCAGCCGCGGGTAGCCATGGCTGGAAGGATCGCCCGTGAGATGCGTGTGCACATCGACTAGCCCAGGGAGACACGTGGCATTCGAAAGGTCAATCGTCGTGACACCATTGGGAAGCTTGGTCGAAGAAAAGGGGCGGACCGAAGTGATCGTGCCAGAGGCATCGAAGACCACCAGCTGGTCGCCAAGCATCTGACCGGAGCGAACGTCGAGCAGCTTGCCGCAGCGAACAGCGCCGGGGGCAGAGAAGGCCAGCGGGGACAATATAAAGAGGAGGAATAGGGCGAGCAAGATCTTGCGCATGAGTCTCCTTGAAAGTGTGGATAGGACGAAATGAGAATATATCCGCAGCACGGGGTTTGGGAAGAGAGGTTAATGCCCAAAGATCAGTCTTTCGAGGACGCGGCTGTGTTTTTAGCAGCGTCAGCGTGCTTTTCGAGGACTGGCAACGCGGAAGGAGCGGAGAAGGAGCGGACGAGAAGAACGAGCCCCCAGCGCTGATCCTCGGTCAAGCGTTTCTTGAACGAGGGCATCGGTTTTCTGCCTTCGCTGATTTGGTAGAAGATTTCGCCGTCAGTGACGGTGTTCATGTGCCTGGTGTCGGTGAGGTCGGCAGGAGCCTGAGAGTGCATCGTGGCTTCGGGGCCGTCGCCCTTGCCGTGTTCGCCGTGGCACTGCGCGCACTCGTCCATGTAAATCCCCCTGGCAGCGTTCAGAGTGGATTCCGAGGGCGGGAGAGGATTCTTGAGTTTTTTGACTTCCTCAGGTACGACCCACGGTTTGTCCCTCTGGAAAACGGCATAAACGAGCACGATGCAAATAAGAGCGAGAAGCGAGGCGAAAAGAATTTTGCGCGTCTTGAGCTTGCGCTGCGCGTCGGTGGACATGGCGGCCAGGAAAATTCTCGCACAACGGAGAGGACAACGAAAGCAAACCCGGCGGCGGTGGTTGCGTGCTGTGCTCCGACTATGAACGGAAGATGAGCCAGAGGAGTTCGGCGTTGAAGAAAAGGATAGTGGCGGCGACGATCCAGGCGACCACGGTCGTCAGGCGCGAATTTGCGAATTCTCCCATCCTGGCGCGGCTGTTGGTGAACTGGATCAGGGGAATCACCGCGAAGGGCAACTGAAAACTGAGAATCACCTGACTGAGAATGAGCAACGAGGTCACTTTGTTCTCGCCGGCAAAACCAATGACCAGGGCCGCAGGAATGATGGCGAGGGAGCGGGTGATGAGCCTGCGAAGCCAAGGCTTGAGGCGAATGTCGAGAAAGCCTTCCATGACGATTTGGCCAGCCAGTGTGCCAGTCAGCGTGGAGTTCTGGCCGGAGGCAAGCAGCGCGCAAGCGAAAAGCGTGCTGGCGAGGCTCGCCCCGAGGACGGGGGTGAGAAGTTTGTAGGCGTCGGCGATTTCGGCGACGTTGTGAAGGCCGCGGGTGTGGAAAGCAGCGGCGCCAAGAACGAGGATCGCCGCATTGATAAAAAGCGCAAAGCCGAGGGCGAGCGTGGAATCGAATATGGCGTAGCGCACCGCTTCGCGCCGGTCGCGCGTGGAGGAACCGAAGGCGCGCGTTTGCACGATGCTGGAGTGAAGATAGAGATTGTGAGGCATGACCGTGGCGCCAAGGATGCCTATGGCGATGTAGAGCATTTCGCGGTTGCGGAGGATTTCGGCACGGGGGATGAAGCCGATGGCGGCCTCGTGCCAGAGAGGATGAGCAAAAAAAATTTCGTAAGCGAAACAAGCGGCGATCGAGGCGATGAGCGTGACGACGAAGGCTTCGACAAGGCGAAAGCCGCGCCCCTGCAGTGCCAGGACGATGAGAACGTCGAATGCAGTGATGAGAACGCCGGCCAGCAGCGGCAAGCCAAAAAGAAGTTTCAAGGCGACTGCCGAGCCCAGAACCTCGGCAAGGTCACAGGCGGCGATGGCGATCTCACAGACCACCCAGAGAAATAGACCGGTACGGCGAGAGTATTGTTCGCGGCACGCTTGGGCCAGATCACACCCGGTGGCAATTCCGAGCTTTGCGGAGAGAGCTTGCAAGAACATCGCCATCAGGTTGCTGATGAGGATGACGCTCAGAAGCGTGTAGCCGAACTTTGACCCGCCGCCAATGTCCGTGGCCCAGTTGCCGGGGTCCATGTAACCGACGGCCACGAGATACCCCGGGCCGGCAAAGGCCAGGATCTTGCGGAACCAGGAAGCGCCGGAAGAAAAAGGGATAGTGCGATGAGATTCCGGCAAGGACGGCAGGGAAACCCTCGCGGGCGTCTCCGCGGAGGAGAAGAAGCCAGCGGGAATTTCACCGGAGACGGGCGGGTCGGTTTCGAGTTGTGGCGGGACCGTGCGTGCCATGTCTGAAGTTAACTATGCTAAATAACAATGCTAAACTACACTTAATAGGTTCACTTGTCAATGGGACTCCATGTCCTGCTTGCTAACAGACATGGCGCAGCTTCCGGCGAGGGGCGCCGATCATGCGAACCGAGGGAGCTTATGGTAAGTTCGAAACGGCGTTCCGGGAGAGAAACGAAATGGATCAACAGCAGCCCGTACAGGGCCAGGTGCAGATCAAAGCGGACGAGAAGGAGTTGCAGGGGCAATACAGCAACCTGGTGATGATTCACCACAATCTGGAAGAGTTCACCATGAACTTTATCTATATTTTTCCGAACGGCGCACAAGGAAAACTGCTGAACAGTATGATCGTCAGCCCGGGGCACGCGAAACGCATCTGGCGCGCACTGGGAGAGAATCTCGCGCGGTACGAAGCGCAGTTCGGCACGATCAAGGAATCGCCGGAAGGGAGCACACCGGCGCCGAACGTCGGTTTCGTGCAGTAGACGCTGGTTTTTTCGTCTAAAGCGTGTGGCCGAGAGGGGGCCGAGAGGTTGCAGTTGTGCCGGGCCTCGTTCGCCTGCTAGAATTTTAAGTTCTTCTTCGATTTGGGCCTGTAGCTCAAGAGTCTGTTGTTGATTCTGCGTTGCTTACAGTAGGTCCATTTTCAGGCCCTTCAAAACCGCCTTCTTGTACACAAGTTGTACACAAATATAACACGCGGCGACGATGAAACAGGCAGCTAGCAAAGTCGATTTCGGCTGCCGCAAATCCTTTTCCAGCCACGAGATTGCCACTTCGTTTTTCCCCAGGCCGACCAAAACAAGCGCTTGCGATTCTGGTGACACATATTGGGATTTTAACTCTTCGTCAAGTTTTTTCAGCCGAACTCTTCGCGGTAACCTGCCCATTCGCGCTTCAGATTTGCTATTAACCTCAAGAATTCGGGTCGGTCGGACAACGAATGGAAGTGCGGGTCATCTCGAAAGACTGGGTAGTTCGGCAGACCCATGCCGCTCGCCTTGCGCAACAATTCAGTCGCACGGGCCGGCTTCCCGACCAGCACGTGGACTGCAGCTGCTGTGTGGAAAACGTGGTGCGTGTGTAGGAGCGGCTTGCCGCCTCGCAGCGCTCGCTGGATCAACTGTTCTGCCTTTCGGAACTCGCCGCGCTTGGCCCACAAGAGAGCGTCGCAACTTTGCAGCCAGGGATCATCTAGCAGCAGCTGGCGCGCAACCCGAATTCTCTCGGCCGCTTCTTCCAACTGCCCTCGATAGAGTGCAATCGTTGGATGGAAAAGGTGGGCCCAGATGTTGGTTGGATCAATGTGAAACGCGCGGAGATGATATTCCTCCGCTTCATCGTAGTCCCAGCGGTACATTGCGATTTGACCCAAAAACACAAGTGAAAGAGCATCTTCCGGGTCAGTATTCAGCACCGAGAGTAATCCTTCCTTGGCTTCTTCCAGCATGCCAACATGGAGAAAGATCACACTTTGCCACGTCTTTGCGCGCCGGGAGCCGGGACTGAGCCGGAGAGCGACACTAAGTGCGCGTAAGGCGGCGCGGTTCCGGAAATTTCCGGCTGGTGTCCAGAGGGCGCGTCCGCGCTCGCAGTGGGCCTCCGCATTGCGAGGATCGAGTTTCAGAGCGCGACGAATCGCCCGATCTCCCCGCCGAACCCAGCGAACGCCTGGCTCGAACGTCACGGCCATGATCATATAGGCTTCCGCCAGACGCGCCCAAGCGGCGACAAAGCCTGGGTCAAGTTTGACTGCCTTTTCCAGCATTGCAATCGCGGTCTGGGTGTCCCAGAGATTCACCCGCGAAAGCCGCTCGACCGCCCGCAAGAATAACTCGAACGCCAGCGGATACTTTGTGGGCGCTGCCGCAGGTACCTCCGACGACGTCGTTGCCGGCGCACCCAGAGCCCGCGCGACCGCACCGGCGATTTTGTCTTGTACCTCGAACAGGTCTGCCATTTCGGAGTCGTGCTTCACCGTGAGCAGCGTGGAGCTCTCGGCCGCATTCCACACCTGAGCGTGCAGCCGCAGCCGCTGACCGAACTTTTGGATGCTGCCTTCCACAATCACCTGGACATTCAGCTCACGCGCGACCGTCAACGGATCAATAGCCTGCTTCGCGTAGCAGGCCACGGCGCCGGTGGGTCGCACAAGCAACTCGCCGTTGGCCCCCAGTCTGTTGATCACGGCATCGGCCAGCGCCACACTCAGGTAGTCGTCCTCCGGGTTTGGAGTCAGAAGTTTGAAGGGCAGCACGGCTACAGCGCGCCTGCCCGTTACTCCGACTGGCAGGACTGCTTCGGGTGCGGTTGCCCGATCCTGCTCTTGCACGCCCGCGAGCAGGCGATAGCCACGGCGTGGCAAGGTTTCGACAAAGCGAGGATTGTCTGCGGAGTCGCCCAGCGCCTCGCGCAGCTTGTTGATGGCCGTGTTCACGCCGTGATCAAAGTTCACGAACGTGTCAGTCGGCCAGAGCCGCAGTCGCAGCTCTTCGCGCGTGACCACCTGACCAGGCCGCTCAAGCAGCATCGCGAGAACCTCGAACGGCTGCCCATGCAGCTTGATTCTCACTCCGCCCTTCCGCAATTCGCCGGACCGCGGGTTCACTTCGAAGGTGCCGAAACGGAGAATCTGTTGTGAGGAACTCAGGCTTTCTGCCATGTGTGGGGGCCTCAGGTTTCGAGCAGTTTACCATTGCGAGTGCGACAGACAAGATCCGGCTCGCGATGGAGGGTCTTCGCGAACTCTTGCTAATTCAGTGGCTTATGGATCGACAAACATTTGAGCTTCCCTGCATTGACGTACCCCGAAGACCCCATCAGGCTGGCCGCAGTCGCTGCTCGTCACGTATTGGGCAAAATACTTTCCGGGAACAAGCGGCGCTCGATGCACGAAAGTGGGTTGCGATGTCGTGATCTCGGAGTGCGGTGCGAAAAGCTTGCCGCTCTTCGCTCAACTGAAAACCTTCAAAAGGAGACCCAGCATGAAGAATTCTCAAAAATATGTCGTTTCCAAGCATTTCGGATTTCGGACAACCATGATCATCTGGCTTGCACTCGCACTCTGTGGTGTGGCGAAAGCACAAAATCCAGTCATCGATTGGAATGCCATAGCCGTCACGACGGCGCTCATTGGAAATCAGATGATATCTCCAGGCTCAAATACTGCTGGTGGTACGAGTCTTTATCTAGCTTGTATACACTTGGGGATATACGACGCTGTCAATGCGATCGACCATCGCTTTCAGCCCTATGGCGCAGAAATTCCAGCGCCAGCGGGAGCATCGGTCGATGCCGCAGTTATTTCGGCGGCTTACAATACACTCGTTTTCTATTTTCCGGATCAGTCAGCTTCTCTGACTGCACAGTACATGGCGGCGCTGGCCGTCATCCCAGATGGGCAGGCAAAAGAGGACGGAGTGCAGATCGGGAAGGCGGCCGCGAATTCAATCATAGCTATCCGAGCGGGCGACGGCCGCGGCATGAACGTAGCGTATACCTATCCCTCTGTGCCAACGGCCGGCGTTTGGATTCCGACTCCACCGGCGTTCCTTGCTCCGCAAACCCCTTGGGTTGGACATATGCAGCCCTTCACCATGCGCAACGCCTCGCAATTGCTTCCTGATGAACCTCCACCGGATTTGCGAAGCGAGGAATGGGCTGACGATTTCAACGAGGTTAAGACTCTGGGTGCGATCAACAGTACCGTGAGGACTCCGGCGCAGACCGAGATTGGCCTGTTCTGGACCGAGCACACGAGCAGACAGTACGCGCGAGCCTTTCGTGCGCTGGCAGTAGCCCGTGCGCTCGACACTTCGGATACAGCGCGACTGTTCGCCATGTTGTGGACTGGCTTCGCTGACTCGTTCATTGGCTGTATGAACGCCAAGTACCATTTCAGCTTCTGGCGGCCGGTGACGGCCATTCGGAACGCCGCCCTTGCGCAGAACCCCTTGACCGTTGCGGACCCCACATGGACACCGCTTGGCACCACGCCGAATCACCCGGAATTTCCAGCCGCACACGGATGCGTTACTGGCTCGGTCGCGCGTACTCTGGAAGGTTTCTTCCGCACGCGCAAAGTAACTTTGGTCGTCAGCAGTACAGTCACGAATACGACGCACACATTTACCAACACGAACGAGCTGGAAGAAGAAGTATTTGGCGCCCGCATCTATGCAGGGTTCCACTATCGCCATTCGTTAGTGGAGGGATTTGAACTGGGCCACAACGTGGTCAAACAGATGCTGAAGAACGACTTTCGGCGACTCGACGACAACGAGGAATAAGAAGACGCTCATTAGAGTTAAAGCACGCAGGTGTCTGTTGATTGGAACTAGGCCAAAACATTGCACTTTCCAGCTTAGCCAGTACATCTTGACGCTTCGTGGGCTGTATATTCCACGATGGACGGAACTGTGATTTGGCGATCGTGCACAGTAAGTGGATCGGAAAAGTTGCTGTCTTGTACCGAAGCGCAGATTCCGCACAATTGCGAAATACGTTAAACCACCGTACAATAAGATACTTGTGAACGGTTCCCCCCGCGATGTTGGGGCCTGTAGCTCAGGTGGCTAGAGCGCGCCCCTGATAAGGGCGAGGTCGGTGGTTCAAGTCCACCCAGGCCCACCATTTGTTTCAGGGTCCGGCCCGGTCCGGCCCGGAGACATGGGTGACACAACGTACCTAAGACATGGGTAACACTTTTGGGCCGAACGGATTTTCGAGTG
>WNGP01001082.1_pt1 | contig 22055 bp, 22 predicted proteins | sample 5407671 | NCBI WGS metagenome assembly WNGP01 (sample SAMN13153381, study PRJNA577476) | soil metagenome | isolation source: 40 cm soil or saprolite under Garry oak tree replicate 2 | place: USA:California | collected 2016-06-15
ATGGTGTGGTCTCAACAAGCGACGACCACCTTTCTCAGGAGCCTGAAATATGCGCCTGCTGGCCTCATTGACGCTCGTGACGGCGTTGACGTTCGCCGCCGGAAGACTCGCTGCTCAAGACCGGAACGTTCCGGACAGTCTCGTTGCCAAAGCAAAGATCAGCGAAGACTCCGCCCGTGCCATCGCGCTGAAGCGCGTCCCCGGCGATGTCGAGGGCATTACGCTCGCGAAGATGAAAACCCGCCTCGTGTACACGTTCAAGGTTCAACGGAAAGGCCGGCCGGGTTTGACCGACGTCCAGGTGAATGCCGCGACTGGTCACGTCATGGCCGTGCGGCGCGAGAGCACTAAATCGCGCTCAACAACTCGGCATTCGTCTTAGCGCGCTTCATCTGTTGCAGTAGACTTTGCATCGCCTGCTCCGGCGGGAGGTCCACGAGGGCCCGCCGGAGCTTTTGTTTCGATTCGACCGTCTTGGCATCAGCGAGCAGCTCTTCGCGGCGTGTGCCGCTCGCCGCGATGTCCACCGCCGGGTAGATGCGCCGGTCAGCCAGCGCACGCGTCAGCCGCAGCTCGGCGTTGCCGGTCCCTTTGAACTCCTCGAAGATGATGTCGTCCATCTTGCTTTCGGTTTCGACGAGGGCGGTGGCGATCACCGTGAGCGAACCGCCCCCATCCTTCGGGGGGACGGCCCGCGCGGCGCCGAACAGCCCTTTGGGCTTCGCCAGCGCATTCGCGTCGAGCCCGCCCGACATGGTGCGCCCGGTGCCCCGCCCCGTCGTATTGTGCGAGCGTGCCAGCCGCGTGAGCGAGTCGAGGACGATGACGACGTCGCGTCCCAGCTCGACCTGCCGGCGGGCGTGCTCGAACACCATGTCGGCGGCGGCCACGTGCCGCTCGTGCGGCAAGTCGAAGCTCGAGGCGATCACTTCCCCCCGTCCCCAGTCGATCATCTCGCTGACTTCTTCCGGCCGCTCGTCCACGAGCAGGATCAGCAAGATCGCTTTGGGGTGATTCTCGGCCACCGACTCCGCGATCGCCTGCAACATCATCGTTTTCCCGGCTTTGGGCGGCGAGACGATCAGCGCCCGCTGGCCGAAGCCGAAGGGGCAGATGAGATCCACGACGCGCTGCGTCTCCGCGGTGCGGGGACTCGATGCCTTGGGCGTCTCGAGCGTCAGCGGACGGTTTGGATGGACAGCGCCCAGATTGGCGAAATCGGCCCGCCCGTCGAGCTGGCCTGCCGGCTCGCCGTTCACCGTGGTCACGCGACCATTGTCGAGTACGATCAGATCCCCGCGGCGGAGACCGGGCAGGCGCACGGCAGGATCGCCTTTCGCGGGCAGATAACTGTTGGCGGCGAGCCGGAGCGCGCCGCCTTTCTGCGAGGGATCAAACCAACCGGTCACGGGAGGCATTTAGGAAGGCTGACTAAAGCTACACGCTATATTTAGCGCCGCATGCGCCAGGACCATATCCGCAATTTCTGCATCGTCGCCCATATCGATCATGGGAAGTCGACCCTCGCCGACCGGCTCATCGAGCTGACGGGGACACTCGACAAGCGGCTGATGCGCGAGCAGGTCCTCGACACGATGGACCTGGAGCGCGAGCGCGGCATTACGATCAAGCTCAATGCGGTGCGGATGAGTTATCACGCGAAGAACGGCCAGTTGTATGAGCTCAACCTCATCGATACGCCGGGACACGTCGATTTTACCTACGAAGTGTCACGATCATTGGTTGCCTGCGAGGGCGCGATTCTAGTCGTGGATGCGTCGCAGGGGATTCAGGCCCAGACGTTGTCTAATCTCCTGCTGGCGATGGACGCCGGGCTAGAAATCATACCCGTCCTCAACAAGATCGATCTGCCGGGCGCCGAACCGGACAAGCGCGCCCACGAGATCCATGACCTGATCGGCACGAAGCCGGATGAGATTCTCCGCATCTCTGCCAAGGAGGGGCGAGGGGTCCCGGAACTGCTCGAGGCCGTCGTCGCGCGCGTGCCGCCCCCCCGCGGCAACCACGAGGCGCCGCTCCGCGCGCTGATCTTCGACTCCTACTACGACCGCTACCGCGGCGCGATCCCCTCGATCCGCTTGGTCGACGGGGCGCTCAAGCCGGGGATGAAAATTGCGTTCGGCGCGCACCGCGACGACATCTACGAGGTGGATGAGGTCGGCTACCTGCAGCTGGGCCACAAGCCGGCCGAGCAGCTCGAGGCCGGCGAGGTCGGCTACGTGGTCGCGAACGTGCGCGGCGTGCGCGAGACGCGCCCGGGCGACACCATCCTCGACGCCGAGCATCGGGACGTCGAGCTGCTGCCCGGCTATCGCGACATCCAATCGATGGTCTTTGCGGGCCTCTATCCGACCAACGCCGAACAGTATGAGGAGCTCCGCGACGCGCTCGCCAAGCTGCAGCTGAACGACGCGTCGCTGCACTACGAACCGGAGACGTCGGTCGCATTGGGCTTCGGCTTCCGGTGCGGTTTCCTCGGCCTGCTGCACATGGAGATCGTGCGCGAGCGGCTCGAGCGGGAATTCGATCTCGACCTGATCAGCACGGTTCCGAACGTGGAATACCACGTCTACAAGACGGACGGCAGCATGGAGCTGGTCGAGAACCCGAGCCTGTTGCCGCACGGCTCTGAGGTGGACCGCATCGAAGAGCCGTACGTGAAGGCGCGTATCTTCGCGCCGGCCGAGTACATCGGCGGCATCATGAACCTGGGACAAGAGCGGCGCGGCGTGTATGGTGGCATGCAGTACCTCGACCCCACCCGTGTCGAGTTCGACTGGGAATTTCCGCTCGCCGAGATCATCCTCGATTTTTACGACAAGTTGAAGACGATCTCTCGGGGCTATGCGTCGCTGGATTACGAGTTCCTCGCCTACCGGACGGGCGAGCTCGTCAAGCTCGACATGCTGCTCAACAGCGAAGCGGTGGATGCGTTCAGCGTCATCATTCACAAGGACAAAGCCTACGAATGGGGTCGCAAGATTGCCGAGAAGCTGAAGGAGCTGATCCCGCGCCAGTTGTTCGAAGTGGTGATTCAGGCGGCGATCGGGACGAAGGTGATTGCGCGCGAGTCGATTAGGCCGCTGCGTAAGAATGTCACCGCGAAGTGCTACGGCGGCGATGTCACCCGCAAACGCAAGTTGCTGGAGAAGCAAAAAGAAGGTAAGAAACGGATGAAGCAGGTCGGGACGGTGGAGATACCGCAAGAAGCGTTTCTCGCAGTGCTCCAGGTGGAATAGGGGGTCTCATGCGCACGATCGTCGCGGCGGTAGCTGGTCTGAGCTTGGTTACATCGTCCATTGCGGCGGCCCAGTCGTCCCGGGCCACGCCGTTCACCGTGAATCAGGTGCGCTCGTATCCGTTCCCCAACGAGCTCACGGCCGCCGCGACCGGGAGCCGAGTCGCATGGGCGTTCAACGAGCAGGGCCGCCGGAACATCTTCGTCGCCGAAGGCCCCGCGTTCTCGGCGCGCCAGCTCACGCATTACGACCGCGATGACGGCCAGGAGCTCAGCAGCGTTGCGGTCTCGGCGAACGGAAAATGGGTCGTGTATGTGCGCGGCGGGGATCACGGCTCGAACTGGGACGACGGGCTTCCGGTGAACGTCGGCTCGAACCCGACCGCGCCGAAGGTGCAGATCTTCAGCGTCGCCTTCGACGGCGGCGATCCCAAGCCGATCGCCGACGGGGATGAGCCGGTGGTTTCGCCACGCAGCGATGTCGTGGCCTTCGTCAAAGGCGGCCAGATCTGGACCGTGCCGATCGACGGCTCGGCGCCCGCCAAGGCGTTGTTCACGGCACGCGGCGAGAGCGCGGAGCCACGCTGGTCGCCCGACGGCTCCCGGCTCGCCTTCGTCGCCAATCGCGGCGATCACGCCTTTATCGGCGTCTACGCGAACGACAGCACGGCGATCACGTGGCTCGCGCCCGCGTTCGCCCGCGACCGCTCGCCACGCTGGTCTCCCGACGGGAAGCGCATCGCTTTCGTGCGGCTGCCCGGTGCCGGCGGCGCGCCGGACTCGTTGCTCCCGCCCCGGCCCAATCCCTGGGAGATCTGGACCGCCGACGGAATGACGGGAACAGCACAGCGACTCTGGAAGTCGCCCGAGACGCTCAGCGGCTCCCTGCCCAGTACGGATGGCGGGACGAATCTCGGCTGGGGTGCCGGCGACCGCGTGGTGTTTCTGTCGTATCAGGACGGGTGGCCGCATCTCTACTCGATTCCGGCTTCGGGGGGCACTGCCCTGCTCCTCACTCCTGGCCGCTACATGGCCGAGCACATCTCGCTCAGTGCGGACGGACGCTGGCTCGTGTTTGCGGGCAACATGGGCGCGGACTCGCTCGACATCGATCGGCGGCACGTGGTTCGCGTGCCGGTTGATCGTGCGGCGCCGCAGGTCATGACGCCCGGCAGCGGCCTCGAGTGGTCGCCTGCAGTTACTGGCGATGGCACGACGCTCGTCTTTATCGGCGCGACGCCGCAGCGGGCCCCGTTGCCCGCGGCGCTGACGCTCGGCGCCTCGCGCGCCGCGATCCGTCCCATCGGCGCCGATCACATTCCGGCCGACTTTCCGACTACGTTGGTCACTCCGAAACAGGTCGTGTTTCGCTCGGCTGACAGTTTGACCATCCACGGGCAGTTGTTCGAAGCACCGGGCGGTGGCAACACGCGAAAGCCGGCCATCATCTACGTCCACGGTGGGCCACCGCGGCAAATGCTGCTCGGCTGGCACTACTCGGACTATTACTCGAACGCTTACGCGCTCAATCAGTATCTCGCGAGCCGTGGGTTCATCGTCCTCTCCGTGAATTACCGCCTGGGCATCGGGTACGGCTACGATTTCCATCAGCCGCCCAACTCCGGAGCGCGTGGCGCCGCGGAGTATCGCGACATTCAGGCAGGGGCGGCGTATCTGCGCTCCCAGCCCCGCGTCGATGCGAGCCGCATCGGGATTTACGGCGGCTCGTATGGCGGCTTCCTGACGGCCCTGGCGCTGGCGCGAAACTCCGACGTCTTCGCCACAGGCGTCGATATCCACGGCGTCCACGACTGGTCGACATACGCGCGCGGCCTCGACCGGCAACGCTACGAGCAGGCGCCGGACGTTGACTCCGCAGTCGCCACCGCGTGGCATTCGTCTCCGGTGTCGTCTGTCGCCGGCTGGAAGTCGCCGGTCCTTCTGATTCACGGGGATGACGATCGCAACGTCCGATTCAGCCAGAGCACCGATCTCGTCCGGCGGCTTGCGGCTGCCGGCGTCCCGTTTGAGACTCTCGTCATCCCGGACGACACGCATCATTTCCTGCGGTATGCGAATATTCTGACGGTGGACAAGGCCACGGCGGAGTTCCTGGAGCGCCAGCTTCAGCCAACCGCCGCGCAACCACGGGCTACGGGCCGACAGTAGGAGACGGCGACGTTGAAGAGACTCACCTCCTTGCTGCTGCTCGCCGTAGTGCTGGCGAGCTGCCGTGCGGTGCTCAATTATCCGAGCGCGCTCGGGCCCCGATACGCGGGCGCGCCCACGACGACATCCACGTTGCACGCCGACGGTCACGTGCTGCGCGTCGTCACCTACAACGTGCAATGGGGCAAGCACATCGATCGCGCGATCAACGTGCTCCAGACGCGGGCGCCACTCCCCGATGCGGACATCGTCGTGTTGCAGGAGATGGATGCTGACGGGACACGGCGCATCGCAGATGCACTGGGGATGTGCTGGGTCTACTATCCCGCAGCGGTCCATCCCAAGCTGGGGCACGACTTCGGCAATGCGGTGTTGTCGCGCTGGCCGATCGTCGAGGATGAAAAACTGATGCTGCCGCACATCGGTGGACTGCGACATGCGCAACGCATCGCGACCGCGGCGACGATTCTGGTGGGGACCGTCAGAGTCCGCGTGTACAGCACGCACCTCGGCACGCCGAGTGACATTCGGCCGTCCAAGCGGCGCGATCAGGCCTTGACGATTCTCGCGGATGCGGCCGCGTACCCCCTCGTCATCGTGGCCGGTGACATGAACAGCCATGGTATCGGCAAGGAGTTCGTGGCCGGCGGCTTCCTGTGGCCGACGGAGCACAATCGCTTCACGACGGCGCTGTTCAACTGGGATCACGTCTTCTTCAAGGGTTTCACGCCGCTGGCGCCCGATCGGCGATTCACGGGGGTCGTGCGCGACACGCTGGGAACGAGCGACCACGACCCCGTTTGGGCCGTGGCTCAGCTCCCTTGAGCTCGGCCACCCTCGTCATCCAAACCGCTTTCCTGGGCGACGTCGTGCTGACGACGGCGCTGCTGTCCGCCGTCGCGGCCGACGACGGTCCGGTGGACGTCGTTACGACCCCGATCGCGGCGCCGTTGCTCGAAACCCATCCCGCGGTCCGGAACGTGATCGCCTACGACAAGCGCGGCAGCGACCGCGGCTGGACTGGGCTGCGGAAACTCGCGCAACGATTGAAGGCGGAGCAGTACGCACGTGCCTACCTGCCCCATCGATCGTTACGGAGTGCAGCACTGAGCGTCCTTGCCCGCATACCCTCCCGGATCGGGTTTTCGGGCCGGTGGTCCTTCCTCTATACAGACGCTCGCCCCAAGCCTGCTCTCGGGCACGAAAGTGACCGGCTCCTGGCCCTCGCGAACAAGCCGCCGGGCGTCTATCCTCCCCTCCTGCAGCCAACGGCGGCGGACGCACAGGTGGCAGCAGCGCTGATTTCCGAAGCGTTTGTTGCCCTGGCGCCCGGCTCGATCTGGGGCAGTAAGCGCTGGGGGTACTATCCGGCGCTGGCCGCGCGGCTCGCCGAGCAGGTCGCGGTTGTTGCAGTGGGCGGGCCGAACGACGTCGAAGTGGGGGAGCAGATCGTTGCGGCCGTCCGGCCGTCGGGTCGTCAGGCCGTCAATGCGTGCGGCAAGCTGACGTTGCGGCAGTCGGCAGCACTGATCGGACGCGCGCGCGTGCTGGTTACCAATGACAGCGCCCCGCTGCATCTGGCGACTGCGATGGGGACGCCGCTCGTCGCGTTGTTCGGGCCCACGGTGACCGAATTCGGGTTTGGGCCGTTGCGCGCGGGAGATGTGGCACTGGGTATCGACGGGCTGCAATGCCGGCCCTGCTCGCCGCACGGTCCGCCGCAGTGTCCGTTGGGACATCACCGCTGTATGCATGAAATCACTGTTGAGGCCGTGATCGCGGCCGTCGAGGAGATTGGTGCGCTACGTCGTCGGCGTTGACGTCGGGGGAACGAATCTGGTCGCCGGAGTCCTCGCTGAGGACGGCTCCGAGATTCATGGCGTCGTTTCCGAGCCGACGATGGCCGCGCAGGGCGCGGATGCGGTCACGGCGCGCATCATCAAGCTTGCCAAGGCGTCGATTGCGGAATCCGGCAAGAAGATCGAAGGCGTGGGCATCGGCTCACCCGGACCCCTCAATACCAAGACCGGCGTCGTGCTCCTGACGCCGAACCTTGGCTGGACGAACATGCCGCTCCGCGACCGCGTCAGTGAAGGACTCAGCCTCCCCGCGACGCTGGATAACGACGCCAACTGCGCGATTTTCGGTGAATGGTGGCGCGGCGCCGCGCGCGGCGCGAAGTACGTCATCGGGTTCACGCTCGGCACGGGAATCGGCGGGGGCATCGTCATCGACGGTGAGATCTATCATGGCGTGACCGACGTCGCCGGCGAATTCGGGCACGTCACGATCGACGCCAACGGCCGCCGTTGTAAATGCGGCAACTACGGCTGCATCGAGGCCTACGCGTCCGGGCCGGCGATCGCGGAGCGGGCGATCGAAGGGGTCGAGTCGGGCGTGGACACGTCGCTGGCGCAGTACGTGAAGGGCGATCTCTCGAAGCTCACCGCCCAGATCGTGTACGAGGCCGCCAACGACGGCGACCAATGGGCGCTCGAGGTCGTGCGCGAGACCGCCGCGCTGCTCGGCGCGGCGGTCGCCAGCTTCATTAATATCTTCAACCCGGAAGTCGTGGTGATATGCGGGGGAGTCACGCAGGCGGGCGACAAGCTGTTTCAGCCGCTGCGGAGCGAGGTCAAGCGACGGGCGTTCAAGCCGGCGTGGGAGGCGTGCAAGATCGTGCCGGGAACGCTTCCCGGCACCGCCGGGGTGTACGGCGCCGCGGGCGTGTTCATTCAAAAGCATTGGGGACTGCGCTGAAGCGACTGGGTGTCATCGGGTCGATGGTGTGGGACACGATTCATGGCCGGGATCCCGCTCAGGCCGCCGTGCAGGAATGGGGCGGCATCTCGTACGCGCTCGCCGCGCTCGACGCCACGCTGCCCGAGGATTGGCAAATCGTTCCGCTGATCAAGGTCGGTAGAGACCTGGCGGCGAAAGCCAACCAGTTCTTGTCCAGCTTACGGCGCACGGCGCACGGCGCACGCTTTTTGGAAGTTCCCGAGCCCAACAACCGGGTCACGTTGCGCTACGAATCGGCCGACCGGCGCTGCGAGCAGATGAGCGGCGGCGTGCCCCCGTGGACCTGGCCCGAGCTCGGGCCGCTCGTCCAGGACCTCGATGCCCTGTACATCAATTTCATTTCCGGTTACGAGATGAATCTCGAGACCGCGCAGCTCCTGCGGCGCGGATTCCCCGGATTCATCTACGCCGATCTTCACAGCCTTTTCCTGGCAAAGGAACCGGACGGCACTCGAGTCCCTAGCCCCCTGCCCCAAGCCCCTACGTGGTTCGGCTGTTTCAACGTCGTGCAGCTGAACGAGGACGAGATGGGCCAGCTGGGACCGGATGCGCTCGCGATCGCCGCCGACGCGCTGCGGCAGGGCTGCAGCACGTTGTGTGTGACGCTGGGCAAACGGGGCGCCGCGTACTTCACCGGCAATCCGATTCGTACCGAGCTGATTCCCGCACCAGCGATGCATCAGGCGGCCTTCGATCAGATCGTCGATCCGACCGGGTGTGGCGACGTGTTCGGCGGCGCCGTCGCCGCGCTGCTGCTCGCCGGCGCGACGCTCGAAGACGCGCTGCGCACGGGCAACCAGCTCGGCGCGCGGAACGTGAATCACCACGGTGCGAGCGGCCTGCGCGATCACCTGATGGGAAAGCTCTCCATGGCATGACGCGCCTGATCGAAGTGCCCACGCAGTTCGACGACCGCTCATTCGACCAATTCGCGGCGTCGTACGCGCAGGCCGTTGATGGCGAGCGCCTGCTGTTCGACGCGCACGCCGCCGAATGGGCGTCGCCCTACGGGCTCGTGGGCCTGCTCGCCGCCGGCGAGGCGGCTGCCCGCAAGGGCGAGCGGCCGCTGCTCACCGCGCCGGCGAATCCGGACGTCGTGAGCTACTGGGCGCGCGCCGGTTTCTTCCGGGAAGCGGCGGACCTGTTCGAGGTACACGGCAAGGTGCCGAAGGTCAAAGTCGCGGTGGAGAGTGAGGTGCTGCTCCCGGTCACACCCGTGCGTGCGGCCGAAGACGTGCATGCGGTCGTGTCCACGATTCAGCAGCGCGCGTCCGCGATCCTCAGCTCGGAGTTGGGGCTCGATCCCAAGGCGACCATGGGCTTCGCTATGGCGCTTTCGGAGTCTTGTCAGAATATTGTGGAGCACGCGGGCACCGGCGGTTGGGTTGCGGTGCAGGCGTACAACTGGCGGCGCAAGCTGGCGCGGCGCGTCGTTGTGATCGCGGTGGCGGACGCCGGTGTGGGATTCCGGCATTCATTGGAGCCCACGCAGGCCAAGCGGTTCGGCGAGCGCTGGGGTGATGCCGCGGCGCTGGAGGCGGCGCTGATCCAGGGCGTGAGTCGATTTCGGGATCCGGGGCGGGGACAAGGGCTTGCCGGGATCCGCCGGTACCTCGCGCGCTGGGAAGGCAAAGTGGCCATCCGCAGCGGCAGTGCGCGGATCGCGATCGTGCCCCGCTGGGACGACGATGTGCCGCTGAGGGACGGACTGCCGGCGTTTCCGGGGTCGCAGGTCCTGCTCATCATTCCAGAGCAAGAGGCGAAGTGATTCAACACATCATGGTACAGGCGGTCTTACAACAGTCGGTCTCCGGTTTTTACACCGACCTCGTCACGCGGCCCACCGGCCGCGCCGTCCGCGAAAACATCGAGCGAGATCTTCCCCCCGGCACGATCGCCGTGATGGATTTCACGGGCGTCGGCTGCCTCGACTACTCGTGCGCCGACGAGATCGTGGCCAAGCTGGTCCGGGACAAGGTCAAAATGCTGCTGCTGCGCGGGCTGACGGACGCGCACCGCGAGGCGATCGAACCTGTGCTCGCCGGCGCCGGGCTTGCCGTCCTGTGCGAGCGCCCCGACGGTGCACTCGAGGGGCTCGGCGCCAGTGAGCCGACCCCGGCGCTGCTCGATGAACTGGTCGAGCGGCGGCTGGCCGCACGCAATCCGGGAGGCTCCATCAGACTCACCGCGGCGTGAAACGCCGCCGCCTGGGACTCTCCACCCTCGCCATTCACGGCGATCCCAAGGCCCGCGCCGATTGGACGGCCGTCGCCCCCCCGCTGTACCAAAGCGCCACGTTCACCAATCCTGTCGGCTCGACCGCCGAGGTCCTGTACACGCGGTACGGCAACAATCCCAATCAGGTAGACATCGGGAAGAAGCTGGCCCTGCTCGAGGGCGCGGAGGCGGCGCTGTTCCTGGCGAGCGGCATGGGCGCAACCGCGCTCGCACACCTGGCGGTGTTGCGTCCCGGTGATCACCTGCTCGCCAGCGAATGGATTTATGGCGGCGTGTACCGCCTGTTCCGCGAAGAGTTCGGGAAGCTGGGCATCGAGGTCTCATTCGTAAATCCGACCCAAGCCCGCGCGTGGAAGCGCGCGATGCGCAAGACGACGCGCGCCGTCTTTCTCGAGACGCCGACGAATCCGCTGATGCGCGTGATCGATCTCGAGCCGGTCGCGACGCTCTGCAAAGCCGAAGGACTCGCGCTCATCGTCGATTCGACCTTCGCGTCACCCGTCAACTTTCGGCCGCTCGAGCATGGGGCCGATCTCGTCATCCACTCGGCGACCAAGTATCTGAACGGGCACACCGACGTGATCGCCGGCGCCGTCGCGGGAACGGATCAAGTCGTGGACGAGGTGCGGCGCTTGATGCAGGTGTGGGGACAGGCCATCGATCCCTTCGCCGCCTGGTTGATCGACCGCGGCATGCGGACCCTGATGGTGCGCGTCCGGCGCCAGAACGAGATCGGCCTCGCCGTCGCGGAGTGGTGCGCGAAGCAGGACGGCATCTCGAAGGTCCACTACCCCGGCCTGCCGTCGCATCCGGATCACGAGCTGGCGAAACGCACCCTGGAAGGCTTCGGCGGGATGCTCGGCATCGAGCTGAAAGGCGGCGTGCGCGTCGCCGAGCGGTTCCTCAAGGCGCTGACGATCGCCGCCCATGCGCCCAGCCTGGGCGGCGTCGAGACGCTGGTCTCGGAGCCGCGGCTCACCTCGCACGCCAGTCTCACGGCGGAACAGCGCGCGCAGGCTGGCATTCCGGACGGATTCCTGAGATTTTCCCTGGGACTGGAGGATCCCGATGATCTCATCGCGGACTTCGCCCAGGCCTTGGCGCGGCATTAAGTGATCAAGTTCACCAACGTCTTCAAGGCCTTCCCCAAGGGCGGCCTGGCGCTCAAGGACGTCTCCTTCCATGTGGCCAAGGGGGAGTTCGCCTTTCTCACCGGGCACTCCGGCGCCGGGAAATCGACCGTCATGAAGCTGATCTACGCCGAGGAGCGGCCCACCTCCGGCGAGGTGCGCGTTTCGGGATACAACGTGAACGAGATGCGGCCGCGCGAGGTCCCGATGCTCCGCCGCAAGCTCGGGATCGTCTTCCAGGATTTCCGGCTGCTCGAGGACCGCACCGCCGAGGAGAACGTCGCGTTCGCGCTGGAAGTCACGGGCGCGCGCTCATCGACGATCGCGGCGCGCGTGATGCGGGTCCTCACACAGGTCGGTCTCGCCGCCAAAGCACAGGCGTACCCGCGCGAGCTTTCCGGCGGCGAGCAACAGCGCGTCGCCATCGCCCGGGCGCTCGTGAACGAGCCCACCGTGCTGCTCGCCGACGAGCCGACCGGCAACCTCGACGAGCGCGCCACGCGCGGCGTGTTTCAGCTGCTGCGTGACATCAACGCCAGCGGGACGGCGGTGGTGATGGCAACGCACGATCTCGACCTGGTACGCCAGGCGCCCTACCGGGTGATCGAGCTCCAGGAAGGCGCGTTGGTGTACGATTCCGCCGTGGACGAAGCACGCGATCAGGCGGCCGCACCGTGAACCTGACGTTCCGCGAGGCGATCCTCACCTTCAAGCGTGCACCGCTGCTCTCGGTGCTCTCGGTGACGACGATCGCGTTCTCGCTGTTCGTCCTGGGGCTCTTCGGTCTGGTCGTCATCAATCTCCAGGACGCGCTGCATAACGTTGAGGAGCGGGTGGAGGTCGTCGCTTATCTGCTGCCCGGCGCCCCGATCGAGGCCACCGCCCAGGCGCTCAAGGACATCGAAGCCTTCCCCGAGGTGCAGTCCGCGACGTACGTCTCGGAAGACGACGCGCTCGCGCGGGCACGCGCCGAGCTCGTCGAGCTGCGGGACGTGATGCAGGAGCTGGAGCGCAATCCCCTGCCCGCCTCCATCGAAGTGAAGCTCAAGCCCGGATTCCGCGACACCGATCACGTCGCCGCCGTCGCCGAGCGGATGCGGGGATTCGGGTTCGTGGACGACGTGCGGTTCGGGCGCGATTGGGTCGAGAAGCTCGATCGTTTACGCGGCCTCGCGGCGGCCGTGGGCATCGTCGTCGGAGCGGCGTTCGCCGTCGTCGCGATCATCATCATCGGCACGACGATCCGCATGGCCGTGCTGCAGCGCAGCCGCGAGATCGCGATCATGCGGCTCGTCGGCGCGACGGACGGCTTCATTCGCCGGCCATTCCTGCTGCAGGGCGCCATCAAGGGCCTGCTGGGGGGCGTGGTCGCGGTTGGCCTGTCGTTCGCCGCATTTCTGCTGATCAATCGGTACCTGCTCCAGTCGGCGTTCTTCACCCAGGAGCAGGCGGTAGCGATCATCGCCTTCGGGGCGCTGATCGGACTCCTCGGAAGCACCATCAGTGTCGGACGGCACTTGAAGCGCGTATGAACCGGGGACGAGGGACGGGGGAAGCGGGACGGGTACTACTCGGCGCGACGATCGTCGCTTGCCTTACCCTTCCCTCGTCCCCCGTCCCCCTTCCCGCGCAGCGTCCGACGTACCAGCAGCAGATGCAAGAAAACCAGCAGAGGCTCGAGGGCATCCGCCGCGAGCGCTCCGAGGTCGAGCAGGAGCTCGCGCGGCTCCGCACGCAGGCGCACTCGCTCTCCGACGAAATCGCGAACATCGAATCACAGAAACAGAGCACCAACCGCATCGTCAACGAGTTGGATCGGCAGATCACCGGACTCGGCGGGCAGATCGACCAGATCACGGTGGATCTGCTGATCGCGCAGGACGCGCTGCTCGAGAAGCGCGCGGTGCTCGAGCGGCGGCTCGTGGACATCTACAAGCGGGGCGCATTGTACAGCTGGCAGGTGCTGCTCGCCGCCGAGAGCTTCGGCGACCTGCTGTCGCGCTACAAGTATCTCTATCTCGTCACCCAGCAGGACCGGCTACTCGCCAACGACATGGACAAGCTCCGGCGCCGCGTCGAGCGCCAGCGCCAGCTGCTGGTGGACGCGCGCGAGACGCTGGGCCGGCGCCGCCGCGAGCGTACCGACGAGCTGGGGCGCTACCTCACGCTCGAGCACGAGCGGGAGACCAACCTGCGGGAGACTCGGCGCAATGCGCGCCAGGCAGAGCAACGGCTGACGCGCCTCGACAAGGACGAGAAGTCGCTCAACGACCGCATCGAGGCGCTCGAACGCGCGCGGCGCGCGGCGGAGTCACGCGGCGTCACCGCGGCGGCCGGCACCATCACGACCGCCGACCTCGGCAGTCTCGACTGGCCGGTGGAAGGGGGGGGGTCGATCATCTACCCCTTCGGGACGACGACCGGCCCCAACAACACGCGCATCCCACGCCACGGGATTGGCATCAAGGCCGCAGTCGGCACGCCGGTCCGCGCGGTCGCGGCCGGCACCGTCAGCCTCGCCGGTCCGCTCGGGCTGTACCTGACGTCGGTGCTGATCGATCACGGCGGCGGTTACTACACGTTCTACGCCTACCTGAATGACGCGACCGTCCGCCCAGGCGACCGGGTGATTCGCGGGCAAGTGATCGGGCACGTCGGCGGCGAGTCGAGCGACGAAGGCCCACACCTCCACTTCGAGATTCGCGGCCAAGGCGGCATCGCGCTGGATCCCGGCAATTGGCTGCGCGCACCCCGACCGCGGCGGTAGCGCTCGCCGCGGGAATACTCGCGGCAGCGTGCGGCGGATCCACTAGCACCTTGACCGTGGCCGGCACGGTCGAGATTCGCGAGGTCAGGCTCAGCCCGCTCGCGTCCGGCCGACTGCAACGCTTGCTCAAGGATGAAGGCGACTCGGTGCGCATCGGCGATACGGTCGCCGTCCTGGAGCAGCCCGGCTTGGCGGCGCTGATCGAGCAGCGCCGCGCACTTGCCGACGCCGCCTCCATCCGCACCGCCGAGATCCGCGCCGCCCAGGCGGACAGTCAGCGCGCCGCGAACGATCTCGGGCGGGCACGCGTGCTGGCCGGCCAGGGCATTGCGTCCGCGCAGGAGCTCGAGCGCCTGCAGGCAGCGGCTGCCGCCGCGGGTGCCAGGCTGCAAGCCGTCCGCGCGTCGGTGCGCGAGTCACAGGCCGCACGCGCCGCCGCCGAGGCCACCGCGTCCGTCCTCGATCAACTGGTCCTGGTGTCGCCCGCGGACGGCATCGTCTTGACTCGTTTCGCAGAGCGCGGCGAGGTGATTGCCGCCGGCGTTCCGGTGGTGTCGGTCGGCCTGGTGCGCACTCCGTGGGTCCGGGCGTACGTGGGCGAGCGGTTTGTGACGCGGCTCAGGACCGGGCAGGACGTGCGCATTCGCGTCGATGGATCTGACTCGGCGTTCGCGGGGAGAATTACTGAAATCGCGCCGCGGGCGGAGTTCACGCCGCGCGCGGCGCTGACCGAACGCGAGCGTGCCGACCTCGTCTTCGGCATCAAGATCACGACCGACGGCGCCCGCTGGGGGGGCGGGGGAGGGCGGCTCAAGGCGGGAATGCCGGTGCAAGTGGAGATCCCGTTGCTCCCGTGATCGATTCAGCCATCACGGTTGAGACCCGCCACCTCACCCGGCGCTTCGGTCCCATCGTAGCGGTCCGCGACCTCAATCTCACCATCGCACAGGGGGAAGTCTTCGGCTTGCTGGGGCCCAACGGCTCAGGCAAGACGACGACGATCCGCATGTTGTGCGGGCTGCTCGCGCCATCCGAGGGAACCGCGATCGTCGCCGGCGTGGACGTGCGGGAGTCGCCCGATCTGATCAAGGAGCGCATCGGCTACATGTCGCAGCGCTTCGGGTTGTACGAGGACCTCACCGTCGCCGAGAACATGGATTTCTTCGCGGGGATTTACGGGCTCGAAGGACCGAGCCGCCGCGGGCGCATCGCCGAGGTCGTGAGCTTTCTGGGACTGAATCGCCGGCTGAACCAGCTCGCCGGGACGTTATCGGGCGGCTGGAAACAGCGTCTCGGCCTCGCCTGCGCGCTCATGCATCGGCCGCCGGTGCTTTTCCTTGACGAACCGACGGCAGGGGTAGACCCGGCGGCACGACGGGGATTCTGGAGCACCATCCGCACGCTCGCCAGCCAGGGGACGACCGTCATCGTCACCACACACTACATGGACGAAGCGGGCCGCTGCCATCGCGTTGGTCTGATGAGCCAGGGCCACCTGATCGCGCTGGGGACGCCGGACGAGGTAGCCACGCAGGTCGGCGGAAAGAGTCTCGAAGACGCCTTCATCATTCTGCAGGAGCGCGACGAGCAGGAGCAGGACGCGTGAAGCGCTTCGGTCCGATGTTCCGCAAAGAGTTCATTCAGATGCGGCGCGACCGGCTCACGCTGGGCATCATGGTCGGAATTCCCGTCATCCAGCTGCTCCTGTTCGGCTTCGCGATTCAGACCGACGTGCGTCACATCCCTACCGTGGTCCTCGATGAATCGCGCACACCGACGAGCCGCGATGTCATCGCGGCGTTCCAGAACACCGGCAACTTCCGGATCGTGACCCACGTGGATGGGCGCGCTACGCTCGACGCCTGGATCGCGCGTGGGGACGCCCAGGCGGGCATCGTGATCCCTCAGGACTTCCCCCGCGATCTGGCTCGCGGCACGACGGCGACGATCCAGGTCATCGTCGACGCATCCGATCCGCTGTCATCGCAGGCCGCGCTCGCCGCGGCCGCCGGCGTCGCGCAGGTGCGCAACCTCGCAATCCTGTCGGCGGCCGCACATCGCAACGCGCTGCCGTTGGAGACGCGCGTCCGGCCGCGCTACAACCCCGGCCTCCGCAGCCCGAACTACATCGTGCCGGGGCTCGTCGGCGTGATCCTCACGATCACGCTGGTGCTGGTGACGGCGATGGCGATCGTGCGCGAGCGCGAACGCGGCACCCTGGAACAGCTCATCGTCACGCCGATCACCAAGACGGAGCTCATGCTCGGCAAGATCGCGCCGTACGTCGGCGTGGGTCTCGTGCAAATGACGACGGTGCTCCTGCTCGGCAGATTTGTGTTCGATGTGCCGCTGACCGGCAATGTGGTCCTGCTCTACGGGGTCGCATTCGTCTTCATCGTGGCGAGTCTCGCGCTCGGGTTGTTCGTCTCGACGCTCGTCCGCACGCAGCAGCAGGCGATGCAGGCCAGCTTCTTCTTCGTCCTGCCCAATATCCTGTTGTCGGGATTCATGTTTCCGCGGCAGGCGATGCCCGCCTTCTTTCAGTGGCTTGGTGCGTTCCTGCCCCTCACGCACTTCCTGAAGGTCTTGCGCGGGATTCTGCTGAAGGGTGTGGGCGTGACCGAGCTATGGCAGGAGATGGCGATCTTGCTGCTGTTCGCGACCGTGCTCATTGCGCTATCAGTCCGCCGCTTTCAAAAGACCCTCGACTAAAACGCCTTACGGTTCTCCCACCACTCCAATCCGATCCGGCGCACCGGATTTCGCCTTCTGTAGCGCTCCTTCGGCGAGCGTAAAGAGATCTTCCGGGCGTAGTGCTTCGCTGTGCGGGTAGCCGACGACGCCGGCTGAGATGCCCGGTGCGTTGGCGGGGCCCAGGTCGCCGAAGGTGTGGCGCGCGAACACCTGCCGCAGCCGCTCCACGAAGTGGCGGCCGCCCGCGCCATCCGTCTCCGGCAGCACGCACGCGAATTCGTCACCGCCGTAGCGCGCCACGAAGTCGGGGGCGCGCAGCTCGCGCTGCAGGATGGCACCGATTTCGCCGAGCACGCGATCGCCGGCGGTGTGGCCCAGCCGGTCGTTGATCTCGCGCAGGCGATCGATGTCGATCAGCACGAGCGAAAAGTGCAGTGAGTAGCGGCGTGCGCGCTCGAACTCATCGCGCATGCGGCGATCGAGCGCGTCGAGGGACGCGCAGCCGGTCGTCTCGTCGGTGGTGCCGGCGCTGATCTGGCGCCGATAGATGGCCGAGCGGCGCTCTTCGTTTTCGAGCACGCGGGCGGCCGCCTGCGCGATCGTGTTGGCAAAGGCCACGTCCGCGGCCCGTAACTGGGGGTCGCCTTTTTCGGTCCGCAGGAAGAAAACCGCAGCGGCCCGGCCCTGCACGAACACCGGCAACGCCACAGCCGCCTGCACATTCACCTCGATCTGCTGCTTGCTCCAATGCTGCCGGATCGAGGCGAAGAGCGGATCCTCGTGCACGTTGTGGATGACCACAGGGCGCTCGCTCCGAATCGCCTCCTGGATCTCGGGATAGCGCCCGAGGTCCACGCGCAGATCGCGGATCGCTGGGTTCTCGTAGACCGCGACCACGCGACCCTTATCGTCTCCCGGCGCGGTGAGCACGAGCGAGCAGTGCGACAGGCCGAATGCCTGGCCCACGCGCCGTACCAGGGTCTGGAAAATCTCGTCCGCACGCGCAGCTGCCGAGACTTCCTGGAAGATGTCGAACAACAGATCACGGGCGCGCAGCGCTTCCTGGGCTTCCCGCGCCTCGGTGCGCGCGCGGATGTGCACGTCCAGGCGCGCCCGCAGCTCGGAGAGGTGGATCGGGGCCACGAGCACGTCCCGCGCGCCGGCGAGCAGCGCTTCGGTTGCCGTCTCGGCCGGTCGGTGGGTCAGCAAGACGAAGATCGGCGCTCCACCATGGGTCGATTCGGTCGCCAGGGCGCGGATTTCAGCCGCGAGATCCGCGACGCCGGGATCGGGCGCATAGAGAATGAAATCGGGAGGAGTGGCCGACGCCGCTTCGGTTACCTGAAAGCCACCACGCACCAGCATCCGCTCCAAACCTTCGGGCCGACGGCTGGGACTGCCGAGCAGCAGAATGCGATGACGCAACAGGTCCGGCAAACGTCTTCTACCGCGCTAGGGGCGGGGGCAAGCTATAGTTCAGCGCATGCCCCGGCAAGCACGTCCCGCACCGCACACCCGTGGACCTCGCACGCGCATGGTGGCACGGCAACTCGCGGGGCGCGGGATCCGGGATCCGCGCGTGCTCGCGGCAATGCGCTGGGCGCCACGCGAATGGTTTCTGCCGCCGCATCTCGCCGGCGACGCGTATAACGACGGCCCCCTGCCGATTGGGAGCGGGCAGACGATTTCGCAGCCGTACGTCGTCGCACTGATGACTGAGCGCCTCGAGCCGAAACGCACGGACCGGATTCTCGAGATCGGCACCGGCTCCGGGTACCAGACCGCCATTCTCGCGTATCTCAGCTCGAGCGGCAGAGTTTTCACGGTCGAGCGCCTCCCCGACCTCCTCGTCGAAGCCGAAGAGCGGTTTCGGCGGCTCGGACTCAGCAACATCGAAACCCGGTTGGGAGACGGCGCGGCGGGCTGGCCGGAGGCAGCGCCCTTCGACCGGGTTATCGTGGCCGCGGCGGCACCCCGCATTCCCGAGCAACTGACCGCCGAGCTGGCACCAGGGGGGCGGCTGGTCATTCCCGTCGGTGACCTCTCGTCGCAAGAGCTGGTCATTCTGGAACGGCCCGCGAGCGGCGCACGGTTGGTACAGCATCAAGCCGGCGGTGTGCGCTTCGTGCCGCTGATCTCGCGGTTCGCGTTCACCGAAGAAGCGTGATGCTCGGCGCGCACGTCTCGAGTCAGGGCGGTGTGGCGATGGCACCGGCGCGGGGCGGATCCCTGCGCGCCACGGCGATTCAGCTCTTTACCAAGACGCCGAACCAGTGGCGCGAGCGCGTGCTCGGCGCGGAACAGGTCGAGCGATTCCGGCAGGAGGTCGTGCGTCACAAGCTCGAGGCGGTGGTGTCGCACGACAGCTATCTCATCAACCTCGCCTCGCCCGACCCGGTGCTACGGGCGCGCAGCATCGAGAGTTTCCGACAGGAGCTGGAGCGCTCGCGAGCGCTGGGGTTGCGCGCGGTCGTCTCGCATCCGGGCAACTACATGGATGAGCGCGCGGCCGGGCTCGAGCGCAACGCCACGGGTTACGCGGAGTGTCTGCGGTCGGTTCCGGGCGATGTGGAGGTGTGGATCGAAGGCACAGCGGGATCGGGCACAGCGCTGGGCGCGAGGTTCGAGGAGCTGCGCGATTTGCGCAACGCGCTGCCTGACGGAATCCGGACGCGCGTCGGTTTCTGCCTCGATACCGCGCATCTGCACGCGGTCGGATACGATCTGGCGCGGATCGAAGCGGTGTGGGAGGAGTTCGACCGCGTGATCGGGCTCGATCTGCTTAAGTGCTTGCATCTCAATGACTCCCGCGCGGCGCGCGGATCGCGCGTAGATCGGCACGAATGGATCGCCGAGGGGCAAATCGGGCCGGAGCCGTTCCGGCGCATCATGCGGGACGCGCGATTGGCTGGGGTCGTTAAGATTATCGAAACGCCAAAGCGGGATGACCCGCTGCGGCACGATCGCCGGATGCTGCGGCGGTTGCGCGCGTACGCGCGCGGCAACACGCGAGCCGCTGTCGGCGTATGAAGGAGACCATGCTGAAACGCATCTCGCTCATGCTGCTGCTCGCCATTCAGGCCCTTGGCGGTGGCGCGATCACGTTGGCGCACGCGCGCGACGCGGTCGTGGCGCCGCCCGGGTTTGAGGCGCGGCATGACGCGCGGTGCGCGATTCTTCACGACGAGCTGCGCTGCGCGCTCTGCCATTACGCGAGCGCCCGCGTCGTCCGGCAACAGCCCTTTACCCTCAACACGCCCCAGGTCGCCGTCCGCGTTGCGCCCGTGCAACCGGTGGTCGTCTTCGCGGCCGTCGTTCCACTCACCGCCCCCGCGCGAGCGCCGCCTCCGTTCCTCTCCTGAATCACCAGTACGCGCTCCGCACGTTGCGGAGCCCACGTTTCGCACATACAGGAGAGGTCATCCAACATGATACGCACGGTGTGCGCGGTGCTGCTTGCGGCGACGTGTTTCACGGCGCCCGGAGTCAGCCAGCAACCGACGCAACGACAGATGGATTCTTTGGCGGCGCAGGTCCGACAGCTGCGCGCCAGGCTGGACAGTGTTCTCGCCGCACTCGGACGTCGCCCGGCCCCGCCACCTCCCGCAGCGGCGGTCGGTGACGAGCTTGCCGCATTGCGGGCCGCTGCGAGCCAGGCCGCGGGCGGCGGCCTCAGCGACACCACGCGCGCCGCCGACACGCTGACGCAAGCCATGGGTCGCGAGCGGAACCAGGCCCAGTTGAATCCGGAGATCGGCGCCACGGGAGACGTCCGCGCCTACGCGACGGGGCGCGGGGTGCAGCGCGACAACTTCGACCCGAGAGAGTTCGAGATCGGCTTTCAATCGGCACTCGATCCGTACTCGCACACAAAGATCTTCGTCAGTCTCGAGGGTGGCCATGTAAGCGTCGAGGAAGGATACGCATACTGGACAGGCCTCCCGGGACATCTGCGACTCGACCTCGGTAAATACCGTCAGCAATTCGGCGAGCTCAATCGCTGGCATCTGCACGCGGTGCCGGAGACCGAGTACCCGCTCGCGATTACCTCCTTCCTGGGGGAGGATGGGCTCTCGGGAACGGGGATTTCGCTGTATCGCGCCTTTGGCGGATTGGGGACACACGAGCTCACGGCACAGGTCACACGAAGCGCCAGTGACTCGCAGTTGTTCGGAAACAGCGGCCGGCCGACCTACCTGCTGCATCTCCTCAACTTCTGGCAACTCAACCATTCGACGTACATGCAGATCGGCGGCACGGCGCTGTATGGCACGGACCCCGACTCCTTATTGCGCACCAAAGTCGGCGGGGTCGAGTTCCGCCTCACGTGGCGGCCGCCGCTCCGGGCAATGTATCACGAATGGACGCTGCGCGCCGAACTGCTCGCGTTGCAGAAGCAGGTCGCCGGTACCGGGCCGACGCGCCTGGGAGGCTATGTCAGCTCCACCTACAAGCTGAACCAGCGTTTCATCCTCGGCGCCCGCTACGACTACGTCGAGTCGCCGGATTTCGGCGTGATCACGAGACAACTGATCCCCTCGCTCACGATGTGGCAGAGCGAGTGGGTGTTCCTCCGCGCTCAATACCAGTGGCAGCAGATCGCGAATGCGCCCGCGAATCACCAGATCGCCTTCCAGGCGGTCTGGGCCATCGGACCCCATAAACACGAGACCTACTGACATGCTAGCGATCATTGCTCTGTTACTTGGCGCCGTCAGCCCGTCGCCTTCACGACCAAACGCACCGGCGGCGCCGGTCAAGGTGGTCACCTCGCTCACGACGTACGCCGCGATCGCAATGGAGATCGTGGGCGATCGCGGCAAAGTCAGCTCGATCGCCGTGGGTGACGAGAATCCACACTACGTGCAGCCCAAGCCGAGCTTCGTGCCGACCCTGGCGCAGGCCGACTTGTTCGTGACGACGGGACTGGACCTCGAGCTGTGGGTGCCGGCGCTGCTCGACAAGGCGAACAACGCGAAGATCACCGAGGGTGGGC
>WNGP01002943.1_pt1 | contig 22043 bp, 17 predicted proteins | sample 5407671 | NCBI WGS metagenome assembly WNGP01 (sample SAMN13153381, study PRJNA577476) | soil metagenome | isolation source: 40 cm soil or saprolite under Garry oak tree replicate 2 | place: USA:California | collected 2016-06-15
TTTCTATGACAGGACCTGATTCTGAGCGGATACCGGATCGGGTTCAGTTCACGTAAGCAATTGGATCGACAGAAGAAAAAGGAAAAACGCGAGAGTCCTGCCGTCTCCGACCATCTGTCAAAAAAGCAGATGATCGGGGTGAAACCAGGGGTGAACAATGATCTCGGTTAACCCTTTGGATTGAATGGGATTCAAGGGAAATGGCGCGCCCGGCCAGACTCGAACTGGCGACCCCCTGCTTAGAAGTCAGTTGTCCACTTTAGTCAGAACTTGCCGGAGCGACCGTAAAGTGAGGGAAAATCAGCAACTTGTGATTAACGGTGACAAACTACTTACTCCTTTTTCTTCACCTTTAAGCAGGGGTTTTGCTGCGATTTGTCACAATTACTATGACATTTCTATGACAGAGAAATCATGAGGCCAATCAAGATATCGTAAAAAGACCTATCTCTCGAGTGGCTGACCGACCTCACGGTCCAAACGACGTTTTAGGAGATGGGGGCGAGCAGCATTCAGCGGAAATCACACTTCCTCAACGGGACTTATGACTCGGAATAACTTCCGGTTTGCTCGTCATAGGGGAGTAATGCAGTAACGAAAACAGCGAACAAATTTTGCCCGCCCATCGCACCGCACGCGATCAAAAAACGGGACTACGGGCTACAATGTGGCGATGCGCCAACTCGCCGCAATCGCACTATTGCTCGTCGGCAGAGCCGCCTTCGGTTCGCCTCCCGACCCGTGTTCGCTTACCTCGACGGAAAAAGATGCCCAAGTCACCATCACCATTCCGGACGGGCGAACCTCTTTTCGGGAGGGCGAGATCATTCCGCTGGCGCTGTCGTTTACGTCGACGGCAGACAAACGCTATTGGGCGGACAACCGCAATTATGACCGCAGCGGTCGGCTGAGCATCGAGGCCTACTGCGTCGAACCCGAGGCACGCGATCCACTGGCCGACTATTTCCGGGTCGGTGCGTTCATGGGGGGCGGTCTCGGGAACACGCAGCAGCTTTCCGAAAAACCATTCACCGCTACCGCCGAGCTGAACGAGTGGAGACAACCTGCGCCGGGACGCTATCGGCTGTACGTCGTGAGCTATCGCGTGTGGCGTCCACCGGACCCAGGCGAAGCGACTCCCTACGGCCGCGTGTCGCCGACACTACGCTCGAACACGATTGAGTTCGAAATAATCAAAGCGGATGCCGATTGGCGGGACAAGCAATTGCGGGACGCCACAGCGGCCTACCAGAACGCGGCTGATGACGAGCAGCGAAAAGCAGCGCGCAAACTGCGGTTTCTGAACACGAAGTCATCGGTGGAAACACTCGCAAAACTGTTCTGGGGTTTGAACGACCAACCTGGAGGGTGGGACCTGATGTTCGGGCTTTTCGGCTCGCCTTACCGTGCGGAGGCGATTGTAGCCATGCAGCGCGAAATCAACAATCCCGTCCATCCGATCACGCAAGATTTTCTGCATGCGCTCACGAAGTTGAAGATCAACGCCGATATCTCATGGGACCCGCCAGCGTATGATTCCGCGCATCCAGAACTTTCGCAGGAGTATTGGCACAAAGAGCAGACCCATGAACGCGAGCTGGTGCAGGCCGCGATCGCGCCAACCGTGGCGGCTCTACCGCAGAAAATGGGCCGCGCTCACGCCCTGACAGTGCAGGCACTCGCCGAGTCCTCTGATTTGCTCAATGCCTCGACCGCATCTCAAATTCGCAAAGAGCTGATCGCTGCGTGGGGAGACCTGCCGGAAAAGACGAAGCAGGAGTTGATCCAGTATCGTTGGCCGCTCATTGCTGGGCCGGACATGTTGCCCATCCTTAAAGAGTTTGTATCGCGCCCTGCGCCGCCCTTCCGGACTATGGACGCGATGGCCCGCGATGCAGCGATTCAACATATCTATGAACTCGACGCCGCCGAAGGACGGTCGCTGATTCTTCGCGACTTGCGCGACCCCAGGGCCCAGCCCTCCATTTCGCTGGTCAAACTGCTATCCACCGATGAGCTCCGGCCAATCGTTCACGACGCCGTCGGACGGATCGAGAAAAACGACGCGCGTGAACTGGACTATCACCTAGTCGAGCTGTTTGGAGACGAGTTGGCACTCGCCGGAATGAAGACCGAGTTCAACGACCACCTCGGTCAATGGGCGTGCGATCCGCAAACGGCCATGTTGCGCTACTTCCTCAGACTCGAACCGGAATTCGGCGTGAAAGCGGTGGAAGCTTCGCTCGCCGCCAGGAAAGTGACTGGCTGCTACCACTTCCTGTTGCAGGAATTGGGAGACGCTCTGCCGAAGGTCGAGCCACTAGCGATTAGCGCGCTCAACGACACCGACCTCGAAGTCGCCAACGATGCCGCGCTGGGATTGGGGCACTGGGGAACGGCAAGCGCGGAAGCGGCGTTGTGGGCGCGGCTGAAGCGCTTTCACCAGGAATGGCAAGGCCGTGAGGGCGAGTTGCGCGCGACGCCCCCTTACACTGATCCGATTGCGCGCGAGACGGCGCTCGAGAGCACGCTCGTGAACTCCATCGCGACAGCAACAAACTGGATGTGCGACCCCGAAAAACTCGCGCAACTGAGCGCGCTAGCTTCCCCGCGGCAGCAGATACAAGTCGCAACCTGGAGTAAGCAATGGGCGCAGGGCCAAGCCTTGATCCTCCCCAACTGGTATCCCGAGGACCGCTTGAGCTTCGGGGTGCTGCAGTATTCGAATTTGGATGAACAACAGTTCAGGGCGAAGCTGTCGCAGCTACCGCGGGGAATGAAGTTGTACTTTCAGATCTGGAAGCCGGGACAGATTTCGCCACCGGTAAGCATGCAAAAGCAGGAAGCAGTGTTTCAAGCGTTGCGCAGTCATGCTGCGCAATTCGGGGTCACAATCGAGGAGAAGAGCGATCCATAGCTCCTAAGAAACTCCACATAGGCGGGAAACGACTAGGGCGAGCACCAAGCCAGGAAATGCTCGAGCATTTTGGTTCCGCGTGGGTGCAATTGGGTGCAGGTTCCCCCTTAAGCCGAATCCTAACGGATGGGCGGCAATCCGCAAGTTACGACTCCGCTGGTTCTAACTTCCGCTAATGCCCATGATCCAGGCGCGATCCCGAGAGGCGCCCACCTAACAGCCCGTAGACTCCTCGCAAGACGGGAGTAAGACCTGGCGGAAACGGGGTATAGAATCAGGAGTAAAGGTACGGCAGTGTAGCTGTGTCTTGGCGCGGACTTCGCGCACTCCGCGGCGCTGGCTTGGAGCTAAATGATGCTGGACATCCGGAGATCGCTGCGATCGCTTGCTTCGCGTCCCGTTTTCCCTGTTGTCGCAGTTGCGACGCTGGCCCTGGGCCTCGGTGTCAACGCCGCAATCTTCAGCCTGACACGCGAAGTCCTGCTCCGGCCGCTCCCCTACCGCGATGCCGATCGGCTCGTGCGGGTGTTTGAGACCAGCCGGACGCTGGGCGTGGCGTCCGCGCCGACCGCACCGGTGAACTACGTCGAGTGGCGCGAGCGCGTGAACGCGTTCGAGCAGACCGCGGTTTTCCGTCGCGTCGCTTTCAACGTGTCGATGAAAACGAGCGCGGTGCAGGTCGAGGGATTCCAGATCGCACCTGCGTTCTTTCCAATGCTCGGCGTCGAACCGGCCCTCGGCCGCGGGTTCACGGGCGAGGATGCACAGCCGGGTCGCGACGCAGTCGTCCTGCTGAGCAACGGCTTCTGGCGTCGTCAATTTGCGGCCAATTCGGCCGTCGTCGGCCAGTCGATCGACATTGATGGAACACCGTGCACGGTCGTCGGCGTCTTGCCCTCGAGCTTCAAAATCTTCCGCGTCCTGAATCGTGAAGTCGATCTTTTCCGGCCGTTAGTTCTCGATGCGACCGACCGCGAACAGTCGATAAATGTTTACGCCAAACTGAAGCCGGACGTGTCATTGGACAGCGCGCGTGCGCAGATGACGACCGTGTATTCGTCGCTGCCATATCCGGACCACCTTTGGACAGCCGGCGTGGCCCTGCTTACGACGAGCTTCGCCGCCAACTCACGGCCGATTCTGCTGGCGCTGGAATGGGCAGCCGCACTCGTGCTGCTCATCGCCTGTGCCAACATCGCCAACTTGCTCCTGGCCGTCTCCGCCGGACGAAGGAAAGAGCTGGCCATCCGTCAGGCCCTCGGAGCGAGCCGCTGGCAGATCGCTCGGGACTTGGCGGGCGAGCCGCTGATCCTGACGGTTACGGGCGGAGCGTTCGCGATCCTGCTCGCAACGTGGATTGTCAAAGCGCTAAACGCTGCCGTTAGCTTTCAGGAAATCAATCGCCTCCATCCGTTTCGCGTCGACGCCTGGGTGCTAGCGTTCACGGGCGGGCTGACGGTCGCCGTCACGCTGTTCTTCGGCTTGTTGCCGGCTCATGCTGCGGCTGACGCCGATGTCGTCGACGCTCTGAAAGATTCGACCCACGGCGTGACGACCGGCATGCCGAACCGCCGACTACGTCACGCGCTCATCGTCGGGGAGTTGGCGCTGTCAATCGTGCTCACGGCGTCCGCGCTCACGCTCGCGCGGAGCGCCCTGGCCCTTCAGAGCTTCACGCGGGGCGTTACGGTTGACGGCGTGATGACCGCGCAGGTGGCACTGAACGATCCGCGGTACGCCGACACGGAACAACTGGTCCGTGTCGCCACCTCCATGCTTGAACGGCTCAGCACATCGCCAGGCATCGACGCAGCGGCACTCGTCAACTATCCACCTCTCTCGATGATTCGCGTGGGCGTGCCGGTCACCATCGAGGGCCAGACCCCACCGTCAGGCCAACTGTGGATGGCGCGGTACTGGGTCGCCGCGCCCGGTTATTTTCACACAGCCGGGATTCGGCTTCTTGTCGGTCGTGATTTCAGTTCGGCCGACGATCGGACGCGTGGCGGAGTCGCTATCGTCAGCGAGACCTTCGCGCGGCGCTTCTGGAACACCACAGACGTCGTCGGGAGGCGCCTGCGGCCGGCATTCCCCAAGAGCAACGCATTCTGGATTCCACGCGTGACTGGAGAGATGCTCACGATCGTCGGAGTCGTTGGCGATGTGCGCGAGGATGGTTTGCCCGACGCCGCCGGTCTGCCACAGCTCTATCTTCCATACGCGCAGAACCCGACGAGCACGTTGACACTGATGGCACGCGTGAGCGGTCGTCCCGCCGAGACAGCTACACTGACGATTCGCGACGCAGTGCGCGCCGCCGATCCGCAGTCGGCGGTCAGCTACGAGAAAACCTTCGACAACGTGATACAGGAGACGTTCGCACGTCCCCGCGAACTGGCGTGGCTCATCGGGGCGTTCGCCGTGCTCGCACTCGTCCTTTCGGGCGTCGGCGTGTATGGCGTAATGGCGTACCTGACGACCGCAAGGGCGCGCGAGATCAGCATTCGGGTCGCCCTCGGCGCCACACGGTTCGACATCGTGTCGCTCATCGTCGGTCACGCGATGGCGCTGACGGCGGCTGGCGGTACGATCGGCATCGCGCTTGCGCCTATGGCGCTGCGGCTTACGAGCGGCCTACTGTTCGGCGTGGGTCCCTTCGACGCGCTGTCGCTTCTGACGGTCGCTGCGCTACTGGCTGGAGTAACGATCACCGCGTCGATGCTGCCGGCAGTTCGCGCGGCACGGCTCGCATCACTCTCGTTTCGTTGAAGGTGTATGAGCCCGGTGCCGGAGGGCTGCGACCAACAGCTTGGCGCCGGCTTGGCTGTGGCCGCAGACGTGACGGCCAAAACACTGGCAAGCCTTCTTAGCCAGTCAACGAGCGTAAAGCACAGCAAGCTTTAAGCAAATCAGACTGTTCCAGTTGCCTAAATACAGACTAGAACGGTGCACGTAAGAGTGGCCGCTAATAATCGGCTACACGGAAGTTATCGCGAAACGCTCAAACGGAGTTGTAGGTAGTGTGGCCGGCCATTCGGACAGCTGTGCGCATTCGCGGAGGCCCATTACGCTTCTATGACAGATAAAATCGTCGAGCCAATCACGATATGGTACGCGGCATCTATTTTGGCCTATTTGCCGAGTGGCTGCCCGACCTCACCAGCATTCGGCGGAATCACACTTCCTCGAACCGGACTTGAACGAAGGCGCCCGGCGGCGGACGCTTCGCAAGCGGCGACGAGAACGCGTCTACGCCGATAGCCATCGCCACAGCCCAATAACAGTTGTTGCCGAAGAGTTTCGAAGCCGATTGGGGACAACGGAGGTGCTATTCTTTGCGCAGCAGCCACTGATGAATGAGGTGGAAGGATGGCGCTACGAGAACTGGCATTTGCAGGCCGAACGCTGCGGAAAAGTCCTATCTTTGCACTGACTGCTGCACTGACCATTGCCCTGGGCGTTGGCGCGAGCACCGCCATCTTCAGTGTCACCAATGCTGTCCTGTTGCGGCCTCTTCCGTACAAAGATCCCGACCGGCTGGTCATCGCCGCCAGCGACATGCGCAATCGTAATGTCCGCGACTTCCCCTTCTCAAATGAGGATTTCATCGATTTGCGCGAAGGGACAAAAGACACATTCCAAGACCTCGCCGGCGTCTTCACCTTCCGCAACATCCTTCTCCAGGAGGATGGAACACCCGGGCAAGTCCGCTCCGCCGTGGTCACAACGAACTTCTTTCGTTTGGTAGGAGCCAAAATCGTGCTAGGCCGTGACTTCTCAGAAGCCGACGGATTGCCGCAACCTGCCCCACCTCCGGGCGTAGCCCAGCCGGGAGCCCCAGCGGCGCCCCCTCTTCCCATCATGGCCGTCCTCAGTTACGAATACTTCCAGCGTCGCTACGGCCTCAATCCCAGCATCCTCGGACACGTGATGATTACCAACGGACCATTTCGCCCCGAGATTGTGGGCGTGCTGGCACCCGGCTTTCAGTTGTACTTCCCGTCCGCGACAAACGTAGAACCTGTCCCAGAAGTTTGGCTCGCCAACCGCCTCGGCTATGACAACGCCAATCGAAACGGCGTTTCCATTCATGCCGTAGGCAGACTAAAAGATGGCGTGTCTTTAGAACGTGCGCAAGCAGCAGCTGATAACGTCGCAGCAGAGGCGCGCAAGAAGTTCCTGATCGAGCGCACCGCGGGCTACGCAATTCGCGTGCAGCCCATGCGGCAGCATCTTGTTTCCGAAGTCCGGCCCGCCATTCTGGCGCTCATGGGCGCCGTGATTTTTCTCTTGCTCATCGCCTGTGCCAATGTGGCCAACCTTCTGCTGGTGCGCGCGTCGCTGCGCGAACGCGAACTCGCTGTGCGCGCGGCCATCGGCGCAAGCTGGTGGCATCTCGCCCGCCAGATGCTTACCGAGGCCTTTTTGCTCGCCACCATCGGCGCGCTGGCCGGTCTCGCCCTTGCCTGGCTCGGAATTCATGAATTGCTGGTCATCGCTCCCGCCAACCTTCCCCGCCTGGATACCATCCGAATTGATTCCGACGTGCTCGCATTCACGGCGCTCGCTGGCGTGCTGGCCGCGGCCATTTTCGGGTTGGCCTCGGCATGGCGCGCTTCGCGGCCGGACGTCATGAATGTGCTGCGCGGCACCAGCCGAAACGAAGGTCTCGCTAGCGGCGGGCCCCTACGCAAGCTTGTCGTCGTCGCGGAAGTAGCCCTCTCCTTCGTACTGCTCATCGGATCCGGATTGATGTTGCGCAGTTTTCTCGAACTTCAGCGCACCGACCCAGGCTTCGATCCACACAGCCTTCTGACCTTTCAAGTTCTTGGCAATCGAGGCGGAACGAAGCCGGAGGAGCGTGCTGCGTTTATGCGTCAAATTCAGGACCGTTTGCGCGGCCTCACTGGCGTGCAGGGTGTTGCCGCCTCTTTCCCTTTTCCGCTGGCGGGGGGCTTCAGCCCCATCCGCTGGGGTACCGAGGAAGCGCTCTCCGACGCCGGCAAATTTCAGGCGGTGGACTTTCAAATCGTGCTTCCCGGTTACTTTGAAGTCATGCGCACTCCCTTGATCGCGGGCCGGACGTTTACCGATGCCGACAATGTGGCTGGTCACAACTTGGTGGTCATTGACCAACTCCTAGCCGATAAGGCATTTCCTCACCAATCAGCGATCGGCAAGCGAATCCTGATCCGCATCCGCACGCCCGAGGCCGAATGGGTCGAGGTGATCGGCGTCGTGGCTCATCAGCGCGACGAGTCTCTGGCTGAGCGCGGCCGCGAGCAGGTTTACTTTGCCGACGCTTTCCTCGGGTCTGGCGCGGTCCGCCAATGGGCCATACGAACTGGCGGCGACGCGGCAAAATACGGAGGCGACATTCGCGCGGCCATCAAGGCGGTCGATTCAAACCTGTTGATCACGGAGATGCAGCCCATGGAGACTTTGCTGGAGCGCGCACAAGCCGGCACGCGTTTTTCGCTATTGTTGATCGGCGTCTTTGCCGTGATCGCCGCAGTGCTCGCGAGCGTGGGGCTTTACGGCGTTCTTGCCACTGTCGTGCGTCAGCGCACCGCGGAAATCGGCGTTCGCATGACTCTGGGCGCCGGGCCTGGCCAAATCTTCAACCTGATCGTGGGGCAGGGGCTGCGCCTCACTGCCATCGGTGTTGCCGCCGGTCTGATTGCCGCGTTCGCCCTTACACGCGGCATGGCCACAATGCTGGTGGGTGTGAAAGCGACCGACCCCATGACTTTCGCCACGGTGGCGGTGGTCTTCTTCCTGATCTCCGCAATAGCGTGCTGGCTGCCGGCGCGACGCGCGGCGAATCTCGACCCGACGATGGCTTTGCGCGAAGAGTGACAGTTTTTGGTTTCGGTACTTTCTCTCCTTGGCCATTGGCTTTTGTGTTTGAACTATGCTCCCTTGCAGAGGCTGCCTCGGCGAGTCTCCTCCACCCAGACTCAAGCAGGGTCGCAAACTGCTTGACCTTCGCGGTTCGGTTGGGGGAATGCCATTCTCCATAGGCGGCACAGAATTTTCGGTAGGGACAGTTCGAGATTGGACCGCCAAATAAGATTGAACTCGGCAAATTGAAGGTTCCTACGGAAGGATCATTTATCCGCAGTTGGTCTACTTTCGAAACTCTAAGTTTATTTCGACATAAGTTTTTCCGCGGCAAGCTTTTGAGCCGTGGCGAGGGCCTCAGCGGCGGGAACCTTCACGTCGGGCTCGACACCGGTTCCTTCCCAGTTGGTTTTGGAGATGGGGCTGATGGCGCGTGCGAAGGGCACGCCAATCATAAAATGGTCGTCAATGCGGTGACCTGAGACCGGATGTGCGCCACCTCCGGTGGTCTCGCCAATGATGGTGGCACGTTTCAGGTTCTTGAGGTTGTAGCTGAACTCCTCGGCACCAGAGAAAGTTTGCTTGGACGTGAGCACGTAGGCCGGTTTCCCGTCCAATCGCTTGCCTGGCACGTAGGGTAAAGTCCAATACTGGTGGGTACTGTCGCCCTTGCGCTCCCAGAGATCATTCAGGTGGGTAAGCTCTGAAAACAGGTAGGTGGAGAGTAAGGCAATCATTTTCGGATCGCCACCGCCGTTTTCGCGCAAGTCGAAAATGATGGCGTCCACGTTGGCGAGGAAATTCATGGCCGCAACCGCAGTGGACCCGCACACCTCCGGATCGGCGAACATACCAAACTTGAGGTAGCCGACGTTGCCGGAAAGAATCTCCACCTTGTCAAAGCCGCAGTTCATGCGTTCCATGTCCTTGCGGTAGCGGGCGAGGGCTTCGGCATCGGGCGGGCCTTCCGGACGGTCCGGCATGGGCGCAGGGCTGAAGTTCACGCGGAGATGCTTGTCGTGGCTCACTTCCTGGAAATGGTCGGTGAGCATTTTGGCGAAGGCGTCACCGTCGGTTACGGAATCGTATTCGCCCTTTTTCTGCCGGGCCTTGACGGCTTCGCCCATCTTTTTCGCCGTTTCGGGAAAGACGTAAGACTCATTGAGCTGCGCGATGGCACCATCAATCACGTGCGTTCGCGTTGCGGCGTCAATCCTGAAGGTCAAATCCGACACCTTAGTGCCGGGGGGGATCGCGCGCAATCCAAAGCTGGCGACCTGGGCGGGATCGCCGTCTTTCACTTCTAACTTTCCAAAAGCGGTTATCTCGTCGCCCCGCCCCTTGACGAGGAATTCGAGATGGAGCGGTTCGCCCTTGACGATTTGGAGGAGGTTAAAACCGCCGGTCATGCGGCGGAACTGCATCTCGTTGTCCAGCGACTTGCTGGGATCGTACTTATGGAGGTAGGCGTCCAGCAAGGCGCGGTCACCGCTGTTGAACGCTTCCAGCCAGGCCTTGAACGTCCGTCCGGCCGGGGTATCCGGAATCGCTGTTTGCGCCGCCGCTTGAGGCTGGGGAGGGGGAGCTGTTGGCCGGGCCAATGCGGCCGCCAGCCCTAAAGCCAAAGCCAAACATGATCTAGAGAACATGGGTACCTCGGCGAGGATTTCTTTTTTGGACTTCCGGCCAACGCAGTATACCACCAGGGTCACAAGCATCGGCAAGGGGGAGAGTTTCGAAGACTGCTTATGGGTAGCAAGGCAAAGCGGGCGGAGCACATCAGTAAAGAAGAAAGGGGGCGCACTACATCTTGGGGCCCTTTGGGAGAAGAAGAAGCACGGCCGCGATAAGCAAAACGGAATAGGTTTTTCGCATGATCCACGTCTCCTTCACATCCTTCATCAATCATCCATGACGGCCTTCTGTTCAGTACTTTCTACAGCACTACAGCAATTCTGAAAGCCTGGCCGTTCCAAGGTACCTGCGTCGATACATCAGTCCGTTCGAAGCGCAATCATTGGGTCGACCTTGGTCGCACGCCGAGCCGGGAAATAGCTTGCCACCAACGCAACCCCGAGAAGCAATACTGCTATGCCAGTGAACGTCATAGGATCGGCAGCACTGACTCCATACAACAAGTGAGCCGAAAGGCGAGTCACGGCCAGCGCGGTTATCACTGCGTTTAGATTTTGGTGATCCGACGTGTTCAAATGGCGGGGTGTTTCAGGGCATAGACCCATCCGTCGCGTGTCAGAGCGTAAATCGTACCGTCTCTCACGTCGACTGGGCCAATTCCCGATGGGCCGTTCCCGAGTTCAATCTTGTATGCCAACGCACCCTCTGACTGTCGCCTCACATGAATTCCTTGAAGATGTGAGATGTAAATTAGCTTTGTTTTGTCGATGCACCGCACGAACGCGACGTAAGCGCTGGAAATATCGGTGAAGCGAATTCCACGCTCATTCAGTCCAACCAACCTGCTTTGCCCATTCGGCGGCCAGGCTCCCCGGAGCATGCAGACCACCTCGTGCCGGGTACAATCTGCTTCGCTCACAGCTTCGGCCTTCCAAGAGAATCTGCGAACGACTTTTCCGTCTGCGAGTTTCAGCAGATAGACCGAATCTGTAAACACAACCAATAGGTCGCGAAAAAGAAGAGGCCCAAATCCGGAAGGCCCATTCAGTTTGCGCTTCCAAACTTCACGCCCAGTCTTAACGTCGTAGGCAGCAGCCATGTTCGCATTTGTGCCGACTGCGACCAACCCCTTCACCACAATCGGAGTCGAATTTACGTCGTCATTCTTTGCTGTATTGGTTAAAGTTTGCCAGTGAGTCTGCCCCGTTCGAGTATCCAGGCAATGTAGGTATCCGCGCGCCTGTCGCCGATAAATGGGCGGTTTCCGGCGATGGTCGGGTCAGAATAAATTGATTCGCCCGATTCGCCGTACGGACAAAAGGACCAAATGGTTTTCCCCGTTTCAGGCTCCAATGCGAATAGAGTGTTGGCTGTTTTTGCAAACAATTTCCCATGTGCCAAATGGACCGCTGGTCCACCCAGTTTCGGAATTTCTTTCCGCCATAGAAGATTTCCCGTCTTGCGCTCTAGGGCACAGACTGCACCCTGGGAGAACACCGAGACGTATACGACTGCCCCCATGACGAGCGGATTGGGACGGTTGTTGCTTGGCGGAAGGACCGCATGTTCAGCACTGGGCAGCTTGGTCTTCCAAACAGCAAGCTCATCGAATCGACAGGTTGCGCATTCTCTTGGCTCACGTTTGGCCATATGAATTGGATACCACGAGTTGTTGAACACGCCAAGAGTACAGACAGATCTAAGACGGACAGTGGATGGTTAGTCGCGACACCCGACAAGTCCTCGGTCCGCTTTCTCGCTGGATGCCAATTCGACGAGTACCTTGCTAATCAAACACTGGCGCTGCGGATTCCAAGTCAATGCAAAGAATGAGTGCACCTATGCCAGAATGGGATCATGAGTCGAGCCGCGCTGGCGCCCCTGCTATTCGTGGCAATCGTTCTTACTCTGTGCGCGCAACTGGCAGGTTTCGCGGTACTTGCCATCACGGATGCAGATACAGGTCTGATTGAAGGGGGACACGGCTCCCAAGTGAATGAACTTTTGATGGGGTGCTATTACATTTCCATGACAGAAATCAATTCTTCGTTGATTACTAGACATCGAATTGTGGAATTCCTTGAATCTCAACGAGAAATTGAAAACAGGCCATCGGTTTGGCGGCCCGACCATCTGTCGAAAAAGCAGATGATCGCTTCTCGCGCAAGTCGTTGAAAAGAAATGCAATGGCGCGCCCGGGGAGACTCGAACTCCCGACCCCCTGCTTAGAAGATACGCAGTACAAAACTCTAAGTGCCGCTTCTGGTGTCGCTTACGAGGAAGCGCGTCACTTATCTCGCCCTTGAAGTGGACCGAACTTGGACTGAATTGATAGCCCCGGCCACTCGCCCAGCATACTGATGGCATGGTGATCTACGGATAGGAACCTTCCTGGATTGGCGTCGTAGTATTTGGCGCGGTAGTACGATACACCAATCGGTATGGTTTGCTCGACCATTTGGCTGCTAAAGCCCGACCTCGACCACTCGACCGGACCGGATGGAGAGAAGAGCTTGAGCACATGCGGGCATCAGCGGCAACAAATCCTTCATGCGATTCGATTTCGCACAAAGGATCAACATGGAGACACTCCACCCGGTCATGTTTTGCTGGTACTTGATATTCCGATCGCTGGTGAGCAGTACATTCCATTGGCCCTCAGCAAGCGTAAGGAGCTCGCCGTTCTTCTTGGACCCAAAACGTGCTTGCCGCACAGTTTGGCGCTCGTGGCCCAGTGCGGTGAGGGTCCCCTTCAGTGCAACTGGAAGGCACTCATCAATCAGGATTTTCATTTCCCAAAGCGTGCCAGAACAAGCGCCTTTGCTTCTTCCAGCGCGGCGATGGCGTTCTCCCGACTGACTCCAGAGTATTGCTCCAGAAATTCATCCAGCGTTTCTCCGCCTTCCAAGTAGTCAAGCAGCGTCTGGAAAGGGACGCGGGTGCCACGGAAAACAGGTTCCCCGCTATGGATTTCGGGATCTTGGACAATGACACTGTCAGGCACTGTAGCCATGGCGACCCTCCTGCGCTTCCCGATTATCTCATCCATCCACAAGAACCGCTCTGAAAAGATTGTCCCTACCGAAAACCCTGTGCAGCCCATGGCGGATGTCATTCCCCCAGCGGATCACAAAACTCGAGCAGTTTGCGGCTCTGGGTGAGTCTGGTGAACGAAGTTCGCCGATACAAGCGTGCTCAAGGAGCACAGTTCGGACGCGGATTTCAAAGCACCGAGGAAAGGCAACGCGTAGCGTGGTGGATTAGGGCTTTTCAGGCAGCCCGTCGTTCGTAGCGGTGGTGCAGTCCGCCGACTTGCGGCAGTGCCACGACGGGCCCCATTTCCGGCGGCCGAATCGCTCGTGGCTCCGGCGAGTCCTTCCCCAACGAAAGGTGTGTTCTCGATCGCTGATAGTGATCGAAATGCGAATTGAGGGTTCGCCGCAAGGAGTTTTCATGAAACACGATCACATGATCGCGACACTCGCGCCGAATGGATCCTATCACTCACTCTACGCAGGCTCTCTGCCAAGGCGAGCGCGGCGCAGACAGGACTTCGCAGATGTCCATGTCTCGAACCCGTTCTCGGAAGCCATCGCCGAAGATAACATCGCGGTCGCGCAGCAGGTAGCGCGAGAATTGGTCATAGGGAAATGCCTCCCGTAGTTGCTGTCCCGTCCACTCCGCGGTTGGGTGAGCGGTCACATTGAAATGCAGAATGCGACGCCGGTCATGGGCCAAAACCAGAAACACGTAAAGGACTCGGCACACAAAAGAGAGCCCGGCTTCGTGCCGGGCCCTCTCCTCGTCCACTTAGTGGTTACTACGGGTGAGACGAGTCGGCGTGTGTCTCGCCCACTATCACATCTGCGGATCACATGGATCGCGCGCACCCGTATACCGCTGCTGGTGGTGCCAGAACACGGTGGAGCGCCTCCGCCATCGCAGGTCTGCTCGTTGAGGGTGACCGAGCCGATCCCGGGCAACAGGACAGTCGTGTTGGGCGGAGGATTGTCGCTGACCGACGTGCCTCCGACTGAGAGTCCAAGCAGGCTAGTGCCTTGCGCGTCGGATGAAGATATTCCGCGACCTGATGAGCTGTTTGCTTGCGAAATGATCGCGCTGGCGAACGCCGTACACGAACCGTTCACCGGGAGCACGCAAACATCTTGCGCCTTGGCGAAACTCGACGAGTTGCTGCCGGAACCGAGTACCGTACCGGCACTGTCGCTCACCGAGGTTCCGCCACTCACCAACGAGGTAGATAGCTGGTCTAGGTCCTGATGATCATGCCCGCCCTGCGGCGGAATGCTCACGAAGCCAACTACCACCGGTAGTGCCGACGGATTGGTCTGCTCATTGACGATCGTGGCATTCCCGCTCACCGTTCCAACCAATGCTGGACATCCAGCGGGCTGCGGGAAGTCGGCATGCGCTTGGGCATGCGAGACCACCACGTCAACGGCATCGCCAGTCACCGCCAGGCTAGTAATGTGAACTCTGATCATGTTCAAGGTTAGGTCGGCGGCGAAGGTCCCGCCAGCGAGCTGGCCAGGTGGAGGCTGGGAACTAGAACCTATCTCCTCGAAGAGCTTGACAAAACTGCCGACTCCGAACTGGGCCGCGGGCAAGTCTATCGTTGTATTCGGGTTGACGTTATTCACATGGGTGCCGTTAACGACGAGGTTGTTGAATGCCGATCCCGCCGAACTGAAAGACGAGTTGAAGGCAGAGGCCTGTGCAGTAGCCACTGCACGCACTACATCTGCAGTGACCAGTCCACCCACGAGGTTGACTCCGGCCGACTCGGCAACGCCAGTATCGGTCGCCGTGTTCGTCGTCGAATCAACTGTGCTCGTGCTCGACGCACTGAGCACGTTCGCCTTCAAGACATTGCCGCCGGGAGGCGGAACCGCAACGTTCAGGACTTGGTTGCTGTTGCTCGTGGAGCCGATGCCGGACTGCGAGCTGCAAACGCCTTGTGTGCAAGTGGCAGGGGTGGCGGTGGGCAGCGTCTGGCTGATTCCCAAGAGCGTGTCTTGGACGCGAGCCCCCAACGCGCTGCCGCTAGCGTTGGCACTTGCAGGATTGAAGACGGTGAAATTGACCGGCTTGACCCTGGTACGGTCCTTTAGTTCGGCGCTCAATGACGTCGAAGCCCGCGTCTTCATCGAGACGAAGAGAACTCTCTCGCAGGGGATTGTCCCAATCGTTTCGCTTACATTGAGGGCGAGTTCGCCGAAAAGGTTGGTTCCTGTCGCCGTTAATCCGGTGATGCTGGGTACGGTGTTTACCGCGGCGTCCCAAAGAATCCCCCGACTCCCCAGGGAAAGCGGCGCGAAAGTGGTGCCGTTCCACGCGAAGGCGCTAGCGTTGATAATCACGCCCCCATTTTGGGTGTCAAAGGAGATCAAGAAGTCGCCGGGGGTACGGAGGGGCAGTTGGCGGCAACTGGGACTGGCCGGATTGGTCGAGGGGTCCGCTTGGTTGAACTCGTAATCGATATGGGCGTCGCCGTTGTTTGATAGGCGCGACCAGTTGGCGTAGAGGAACTGTTTCTGCACGCCGCTTACAGGAAAGAAGCGGAAAGCGATCTCACCGGCGATCGGAGGACCGCTATTTATTGAGATTTGATTTACTACGTCGTCTTTGGGGGGAGCGCTTCCCGCGGTGCAAACCCAACTGCTCTGGTCGTTCTCTTTGGAGCCCATGCCGAAAATATCATCGGTGGACCCCGTCCCATCGGTGAACGTGGTGAGGGCGGCGGGAAAGGGGCTGCTGTCCCAATCTATGGGCTCTGACGGTGGCACCAAGTGATCAACGGTTAGGTTCCCGTCGATTTCGAAGCTGCCTACCGTGTTGCCGGCAAACGTTGTGCGATTTGCGACCCGCGTGCCAATCAGGAGCAAGAATAGAAAAATTGTGATGAGCAATAGTAGGCGCGGGGTAGTGTTTGCAACCACGCGCCAATGCTTGTGGAAACGCGCTTTGGTGGTCATAGGTCCCTTCTTACCCAAGCGTTACACTCTTCCTCTGCAGGGTGGATGCTCAGGTTGTATGCGGCTTCCAGACGAGCGGGGGCGGCCAGGTGTCCGAGAAATCTGATATGGGAACCCGGGCCGTTTCTGGCTAGCTCTGGCCGGGATGATGACTGTATTGCTGAGAGCTACAATCCGCAAAAGACCTGATCCTGGGGGTAGGGAGAACCCTAGGCAGTTTTAGAACCATCAGTACTTCAGTACTATAAAATTACACTTCTAGTAATTATAGCGTTTCTTCCAACACGTGTCTCTGGCGAATTGATACGGTGGCAAGTTTTCGATGCAATGTAACAATGTTGCGAGTTCCGGAAATTCTGACGCTGTTCGTTCCGGAAATTCTGGCGGCCTAGTACCACCCCTAAGCGATAGAAAATCTCCCTATGCCCCCGGGCGTTAGACCGGTTGGGCGGAGGGAGGAGGATGCTTGGAATGCTGAAGCGACACGAAGTCGAGGTTCTACTTAAGGCGGGTCATTCGCAAGCCGAGGTGGCCCGTTTGACCGAGGTCGGGCTGCGCTCAGTGCAGCGCTTGGCCAAAGAAGTCCCGGTGGTCCATGTCGATGACGCCGCCGAACGCAAGCAGCGGCGGATCGGCAGGCCGAACGTAGTCGAGAATTTCCGGAAGCAGGTGGCAACGATTCTGGAACAAGAGCCCGATCTACCTTCGCTGGAAATTCTTCGGCGAGTTCGTGAGACGGGCTATGAGGGAGGCAAGACGGCGCTGTATGGGCTGGTGGCCTCCATCCGTCCCCAGACGAGCAAGCCGCTGGTTCGTTTCGAAGGCTTGCCGGGGGAATTCAGTCAACACGACTTTGGGCAGGTGGACGTAAAGTTTCTCGATGGTTCCATCAAGCGGGTGCATTTCTTCGCCTCTCGCCTGAAGTACTCGCGATATATCCGGGTCAGTTTGGTCGAGGACGAGAAGGTGGAAAGTTTGGTGCGAACTCTGGCGCAGCATCTTCAGGATTGGGGTGGACGTCCGTTGTTGTGCGTGTTCGACCGGCCGAAGACCATCGCTGTGGAATGGGAGAAGAACGGGAAAGTGACGAAATGGAATTCGGTCTTTGCCTGCGCCACGCTGGAGATCGGCATCGGTGTGGAGCTGTGCTGGCCCTATCAACCGCGGCAAAAAGGAAGCGTCGAAAACTTGGTGGGCTTCGTGAAGTCTTCTTTCTTCAAGGTCCGCAAGTTTTACGATGAAGAAGATCTTCGCCAGCAACTCGTCGAGTGGCATCACGAGGTGAATGAAGAACGACCCTGCCGAGCGAACGGAATCATTCCGGCCGCGCGTTTGGCGGAAGAGGCCCCTCGGCTGCGGCCCCTGAAAGTGCGGCCGGAAGAGTTGGCCCTGCGCATCCCGATCTATGTGGGCCCCACGGGAACGGTGCTGTACGAAGGGCATGCCTACTCGATGCCTCCGGAGGCCATCAGCATGCCCGCCACGCTCTACCTCTATGCCGATCGCGTGCGGATCGTGGCAGGTCGCTACAAGGCCGAGCACCCGAGGAAATTTGTGCCGCAGGAGAGCTCCTGGCTGGCAGAGCACCGTGCGGCCTTGGTGGCTTCGGTGTCGGGTAAGCGGGGGAAGCGCTACCTGAAACGACAGCAGCTATTGGAGTTAGGGGAACCGGCGATTCGCTATCTCACCGAGCTGGTCCATCGCCGGCCCCGGGGGTGGTGGGTGGACGTGGATCGACTCCACAACCTTCTGCAGAGCCACGGGCCGGAGGTTCTCGGCGAGGCCATGGAAGAAGGTTTGAACGAACAGCGGTTCGATGTCTCCTTTGTGGAGGAGTTTCTGCAAGGGAAGCTGAATTTCTCGGAGGAGGTGAGTACGTGAACAGTAAGTCGAGGAGGCTCTTCTCTTCTGGACCTTCCCTCCCTGGCGGAGCAGATTCCCAGCGGCCCGCAGCAGTCAAGGGCGCGGGGGAGCCGCGGCGCAGCGAACCCTTGACGGCGAGGACCGCGGGGAAAGAATCGCGGAGGGAGGGAAGAGCCACAGAAATGGTCAAAGAATTTCGCGATACGGAGCACTCCGCAGAGCGATTTTTTCAAAGTGGCATCCAGGCAAAACTGTCCACCGAACAGCTCCGACCGAAAATCCCAAAGCTCACCGCAGGCGAGCTCGAGACCTTGATGCGACGCCTGAATCTGGCCCAAACGCGCCGCATCTACCAAGAGGTCGCCGACCGAGCCGAGAAGGAAGAGTGGTCCTATCGCGACTTTCTCACTTTTCTGCTGGCGGAGGAGGTAGCGCATCGTCAGCAAACTCGGCTGGTGCGCTTTACCCGTAAAGCTCACTTCCCGTTCTTCAAGACCATCGAGGAGTTTGATTTCAGCTTACAGTCAACTTTGCGAAAGACGGTGCTGGGCTCCTATCTTGGGCCGGACTTCGTCAATGAGGGGCGCTCGTTGATCTTGCACGGGAAGGAGGGCCGGGGAAAAACACATTTGGCGGTGGCCATCGGCTATCGGGCTATCCAGAATGGCTTTGAGACCTTGTGCACCACCGCTGCGAAACTCATTGAGGACCTTTCCAACGCCAGCCAGAAAGGACAGCTGCAGGACGCGTTGCTCACCTACACTCATCCTCACGTTTTGGTCTGCGACGAAGTTGGCTATCTATCTTACGGACCCGATGCCGCCAATGTGCTGTACCATGTGGTGAACCATCGCTACCTCAAGAAGCGGCCGATGATCTTCACCACGAACAAGCCGCTCCGCGCGTGGGGAAAGGTGCTGCACGACGAGGATCTGGCGGCCGCCATTCTGGATCGAGTCCTGGAGCGTGGACGCTTCATCCACCTCGATGGACCCTCCGGGCGGACGGGTCATCTGAATTTGGAGGAGACATTGCCGGGAACGGCAGACCGTGCCAGAATTTCCGGAATTGGCCCGCCACAATTTCCGGAACCCACAAATGTAACATTGTTATATTCTGGTGGCTTTGGTAGGACCGGCTTGCATTTCTTTCTTCTTGGATCTCGCTGATTTCAAAGGCGTTCGCGCCGGATAGCATTTTCGGTATGGACAATCGAGTTCAGTTCATGTAAGCAATTGGATCGACAGAAGAAAAAAGAAAAACGTCCGAGTCCTGCTGTCTCCGCCCATCTGTCAAAAAAGCAGATGACCGGTGTGAAGCCAGAGGTGAAGAACAATCTCAGTAACTTCTTTGGATTGAATGGGACCCAGGGAAGTGGCGCGCCCGGGGAGACTCGAACTCCCGACCCCCTGCTTAGAAGTTACGCAGTACAAAACTCTAAGTGCCGCTTCTGGTGTCGCTTACGAGGAAGCGCGTCATTTATCTCGCCCTTGAACTGGACCGAAGTTGGACTGAAACTGGGGCGATCAGGCAGACGGTAGGCAGGCGCAGTCGCCTGTCAGTAATTTCGCCCTGGATGCTCAGTTTTCTTTAGGGTGGCGGCTTACTTGGGCAGACGTCCACTCCCGCACACGCCTAATCGCAACCGCTTCGACTTCTTTTGGGTTCCTTCCTCTTCCAGAAAGCTATCGAAGGTCGAACTGCTGTGGTCGATCACCTTCTGATTTTTTCTTGCTCTCATCGGGAGTACCGTAGTTCTAGGGATTCTGCTTGCTCCCCGGCTTTAGCACTCGAATTTTGCGTTCTGTGGCAACAACAAAACAACTGGTCCATTCGCTGACGTTTTCCTTTTGAAACAATTCCCCAATCCGCTCAGTCAAGTCTCTTCGATTTGGCGAGCGAAGACGCACGAGCAAGATGCCGTGGTGCGAACCAGGTGCGAACTGCCGCAAGTCCGAGAAATCCAAGTCTTGGGTAATCAGAAATCTCGATTCCTTCTGCGTCGCTTCCCAAATCTCCATGTCTGCATGACCGAGAAGCAGCTCGTCATGTATCGTATGAACGTCGTGCCCGAGGTCTTTCAACAGGGTCGCAAGGCGAAGAGGAAGATTCTCGTCCAGCTTGATCTTCATCGAATGTGCGGAACCGTTGGGACGGGCAAGTCCTCTTCGGCGGAAGCGGCGGCAAAAGCAATGGCCGCTTGAATGTCCTCGACTTTCAGGCTAGGGAAATCGGCAAGAATCTCTTCGGCGGAATCTCCGCCGGCTAGGCTGGCGAGTACGGTGCGCAGGGTGACCCGCGTGCCCTTGAAGACAGGCTCCCCTCCGCAGATTCCTCTATCGCGGATGATGCGGTCTTCGTAGTTTTTAAAATTTCCGGTTGCGCCGCTCATGGTATCGCTCCTACATTTACGTGCTATCATACCATCTGGAGCGGCACCTGTCCGCCTGACAGTCCATTGGCTCCATTGGCCCCTACTTAAGAAGCCCTTAGCCGGATCGTCCGCTTAGCCCCGAAACCTTGGACGCCTAGTTGTGGAGTCGCTTCTCCTCAAGCACCAACTCGTGATCGTGAATCGCTCCCGGCATCGATCCCCCAATTTATCCGCGTCAGACCGCATCCTCGCCGGCTTGATGGCACTCTTGGTGCGTCCAACTCGTCTCCTCCGTTCCGCAATCGTACTGAAGCCCTCAACAAAAGATCAAATCACTCGCTCCACATGGGCTCGCTGCCAAGGCGAGTGCGGTGCAGACAGAACTTCGCAGATGTCCATATCTGGCACCTGTTCTCGGAAGTCATGGCCGAAGATCGCGTCGCGGTCGCGCAGCAGGTAGCGCGGGAGCTGGTCAAAAGGAAACGCTTCCCGCAGCTGTTGTGCCGTCCACTCCGCAGTTGGGTGGGCGGTCACAGTGAAGTGCAGGATGCGACGCCGGTCATGGGCCAATACCAGAAACACGTAGAGGATTTGGAAACGGATCGTGGGCACGGTGAAGAAGTCGATGGAGACCAGCTGCTGGGCGTGATTCTCCAGGAATGTGCGCCAGGTCTGAGACGGCGGCTGCTCTCGCCGATGTCGATGCCGAGTTTGAGTAGTTCACCATGGATGCGGAGTGCACAGCCAAGTGGGATTCTCCCGGCACATCTTGCGGATCAGATCTCGGACCTCGCGCGAAAGGACCGGTCGTCCGGGTTGGCCGCGCCGCACCTTCCAGGTCCAGAACAGCCGAAAGCCAGCACGATGCCAGGCAAGGACCGTTTCTGGCTTGACGATGGCCAGCGCCGAGCGCCAGTCATGCCAGAGGCGGAACAGGCAGATCCACAACAGGCGGTCGGCTGAGGTCAATTTCAAACGTTTTGCTGCAGTTCTCTGAAGCACAGCGATTTGGTGGCGCAGAGCCAGGTTCTCGAGCTCGAGTGCCGCACGCGATCGGAAGATCGATAGCAGAGACGCGAATAGTGTCCTGAGAAAAATGAGCATCAGCGAGAATTATAAAGGAAGTGTACCCCCCATCCGCTCAGATATTTCGAGATTTTCGAGAGGCACAGTCGGCGCCGCGCGTAGTGCGCCCCGGGTCACGTGGCAGCCTCCAAGATTACCTCGATGCGTGTTTTGTTATGGGCTTTCTTGCTGACTTCCACGATCACGGCCTTTACGTTGCAGTCATATCTGCTGAAACGCAATTCGTATTTCCCAGCTTTGGGGTCAAAGGAAAACCGACCGTCCTTCCCTGTAATGCACGCACCCAGGCGTTTTTGGCGTTTGCCGGTCTGTGAGCCGTGGGTCTGTA
>WNGP01001083.1_pt1 | contig 22033 bp, 15 predicted proteins | sample 5407671 | NCBI WGS metagenome assembly WNGP01 (sample SAMN13153381, study PRJNA577476) | soil metagenome | isolation source: 40 cm soil or saprolite under Garry oak tree replicate 2 | place: USA:California | collected 2016-06-15
CACGCTTGACGGTCGAGCTGCGGCTCGAAGCCCGGGAGGGCCGCGATCGCCTTGATCTCGCTCGCAAACACCCATTGGCCGTCGACCTCGGCGTAGAACAGCGGCTTCACGCCGAAGCGATCCCGGGCCAGGAGCACGCGGCCCCGGGCGCGGTCATAAATGGCGAACGCAAAAATCCCGCGCAGCCGCTCCACCATCCGCTCGCCCAGGTCTTCGTAGAGATGCACGAGCGTTTCGGTGTCGGACGTGCCGCGGAACACGTGGCCGTGGCCCTCGAGCTCCGCCCGCAACGCGCGGTGATTGTAGATCTCGCCGTTGAAGACCACGTAGACACTCGCGTCTTCATTCGGCATCGGCTGGTGCCCGGTCGCCGAGAGATCGATGAGGGCGAGGCGGCGGTGCACCAGCTCGCAGGACGCGTCGCGATAGGCGCCGCGCCCATCGGGACCGCGGTGGACGAGCAGCGCGTCGGCGCGGGCGGCCCACTCGGGCGCCGGCGGCAGGCCCTGGGGGTGGAAGCGCCCGGCTAGGCCGCACATGGACGAGATCCCCCGTCTCGGGGCACGAGCTGCGCGCTCCCCATTGCGAGTGCCAGGACCCACCAAAACGGCTTGTAGGCCGCCAGGTTGGTGCTGATGTTGGCGACCAGGAAAAGCGCGAGCAACGCGAAGGGCGCGATGCCGTAGGGGCTCGCGCGCCCTCGCCATGCCGCCGCGACGCAGATCCCGAGGCCGATCAGGAAGGGCACGGTGCCCACCAGCCCTTCCGCGGTCATCAGCTCGAGCAGCAGGTTGTGCGCGTCGCGATGCTCGCGCGCCATGTCGGTGGTGCGCGCGGCGACCTCGTACTGGTTATTGATCGGCCCCCACCCGGCCCACGGCTTCTCGAGGGCCATCTCCACGAGCGACGGCCAGAGCTGCTCGCGGCCCGCCAGCGTGCCCGTCTCCGCCGTCGCCTCCAGGCGGTTCTTCATGACGGTCGCGGTGAACGCGGCGTACGTCAGCAGCCCGATGGCGAGCCCCGTGACCAGACCATTCCGCAGCCGCACCTTCAAGTTGCCGCCCGCCGTGAACATCAGCGCGATGAGCCCGCCCCCGAGTGAGACGAGTCCGCCACGGGAGCCCGTCTCGATGATGGCCGCCCCGATCAACAAGCCGATGGGCACGGCCAGGAGGCGCATCCGGTGCGACGTCTTGGGTCGGCCGAACGTGAGGCCGAGCAGGGTCACCAGGCCCGCCGACAACAGGATCGCGCTGAAGTTCGCGTTCTGCCCGAAGGCGGTCACGCGCTCGCCGCCCGTCCACACCGCGTAGGAGGTGCGACCGACGCCGACCATGGGCAACACCGACCGCGCCAGCGCCGAGAGCACGAAGCACCACAGCGCGCCGGTGCCGATCGCTTCGCGGCTGAGCAGGTTCACGCTGGCCCAGCAGACGATGGCCGCCTCGACCAGGACGATGAAGTAGTGCCGCACATCGCCGAGATTGACCCACCCGTGGAACAGGCTGGACACGAGGTAGACCCACAGGAACCCCGCGAACCAGAGCAGCGCGGTGGGCACTTGCCCGTAGCACGCGCGCAGCGCGAGGGGCGTGGATCCGATGAACAGCGCGGCGGTCATGGCGGGGATCTCCCACCCGCCGCGGTCCGGCATCTCGAAGTTGAACGAGAACACCATCAGATAGAACGCGGCTAACACGATCCGGTTGACGTGGGTCGCGGGGACCGCGGCGGCGGGCGCAGTGCGGGGCACGGGGCCAACACCCTCTCCGCCCCCGAGCAGGTAGCCGATTTGGCTAGCCACGAGCCGTTGTCCTCATGGTGCGCACCCGGCCCAGCAGGGCGGTGCGTGCCTCGGCGGGGAGCCCCGCCGCGAACGAAACGGCCGTCATGAGCGCGAGGCTCGCGACCACGCCCGCGGCCCATCCCATCCAGTGGCTCGCGAGCACGCGGTCACCCAGCACCGCGGTCACGCCGAAGACCAGCAGCATGACGAACAGGGGACGGGCGATCGAGCGGCCGGGCAGCCGGGCGGGGCGGTGCAGGCATTTGGCGACCAGCAGCGGGTACGCGATCGTCTGCACCATGCGGCCCGCCAGCACGCCGAGGCACACGCCGATGATGCCGAGCGAGGGTGTCAGGGCGACGGAGGCGCCGATGATGACGGCCGCGGCGACGGCGGCGACGCCCACGCGCAGACGGGGCTGCAGCGTCGCGTCGAGCACGTAGGCGTCGGTCCGCACCAGGGCGGTCTGCGCCGTGGCGATCACGACGAGCAGATTGGTCCAGAGGCCGGCGTAGTTCTCCGGACCGACCCAGAGCGCGAGGAAGGACCGGTTCCACAGGAGGATCGTGCCCCCCACCGCGGTGGCGAAGAGCCACGTCAGGTGCATGATCTCGTGCCGCAGGCGCGCCGCCCACTCGTGCTCGCCGCGCCCGATCACGCCCCCCAGCCCCGGCATCGCGGCGCCCGTCGTGAAGACGTGGAGCCCGAGGGCGATCCGCCCGGCGTAGCCGGTGAGGACGTACGTGGTCACGAGCGCCGGTGACACGACCCAGCCCAGGATGATGACGTCGCTGGCGAGGGCGAGCTTTGCGACTATTTCTCCGATCGCGATCCAGGCGCTCATCCCCAGCAGCGCCCGTACGTCGCCCGGCAACGGTCGCGCCACGCCGAACGACGCCACGTAATGCTTCACGAGAATCCAGAAGCAGACGCCCGTGACGGCGATCAGCGCCACCTGTGCCCCGGCGACGCCCACTAGTCCGAGGCCGGCATAGACGGCGCCGGCGGTGAGCAGGCCTCCGATCAAGTTGAGCCCCGCCTGAAACCCCATCCGTTTGTAACCGAGATTCATGCCCCGCAGCACGGACTCGGGCACGGACGAGAGGCCGCCGAGCAGCAGGCTGATCAGCAAGGCTGCGCTCGCCAACCGCACGGGCGTGTGCAGCGCCGGCGGCACGTGGGTCACGACCGGCGAGAGCCATACGAGGACGCTGCCGAGGCCGGCGAGGAGAGGAGAGAACAGCAGCCACACGACGAGGGCGCTCCCGACCGCACGTCGATGCTCCAGCGGATCGGCCGTCGCCTGTTTCGTCGCGATGACGAGCCGGAGCGCTTCGGTCGGGCGCCCGTCGGCCGCGGACATGTAGCCGATCAGGCGATTGAGCATCTCCCACACGCCGAACAGCTCGCGGCCGAGACGACTCACGAGCAACGGCGTGACCACCAATCCGACGCCGAGCCGCGCGGCGTAGTCGAGCAGCGACTGCACCGCATTGAGCGAGGCGCGCTTCGTCAGCGTCACGGGGACGGCCACGGGAGCGGGGGAGGCGAGCACGTCACTCGGCACGCACGGTCTCCTGGCAGGCGGCCAGCACGCGGTCCGCAAGCTCCGCCGGTGGCGTGCCGTTGCTCTCCAGCGTGATGATCTTCGGCGCATGCTCCCCGCTCGTCATACCGGCGATCACCCATTCGAAGGCACGCCGATAGTCGGCCGCAAACTCGTACAGCGTTTGGTCGGAGCTTTGCTTGAGCGGATGCGGCTTGGCGCGCGAGCGCATGCGCTCGACGAGCAGGGGGTCGGCGCCGTCGAGCACCACAATCGCGTCGAGGCGTGCCGCCCAATGCGCCAACACCCGGCGCCACCAGCCGTCGCAGCGGCCGTCCCGGAAGCAGGCGTGGCCCAGCACGCGGAACCAGGCAAGCGCAAACACCGGGCCTTCGTCCAGGACGACGACGCGGTGGCCGTTCCCCCCCTCCAGGAGGCCGCTCAGGTGTCCGTCCAAGGCCTCGAGGCGGATGAGCTGTTCCGTCTCCTCCCAGGGGATCCAGCGCGACGCGCCGACGAGGGCGCCGATAGCCGGCAGCGCGCGCACCGCACTCGCGGCGTAGAGCGGCTTGGGCAGTCTCCAGACGCTCGCGCTGACGACGTGCGGCTGCGCGTTGAGCAGCTGCGTCACGGTCGTCTTGCCCGACCCGGCGGGCCCTGCCACCTCGACCACGAACCGCGAACGTGCCACCGTCACACCTCCGACCAGACGAGGGCCTTGAGGTCGGCCAGCACCTCGGGCAGCGTGCGTCCGGCGTCCACGAGGCGCGCGCCGGTTCCTGTCCAGTCCGTCTCCCAAATGATGCGAGAACGGGCCCGCACGTAGTCCGGCGGCTCGTCGGTCTTGCGCCGCACGGCGATTTCGGGTTCCACCCTCAACACCATGATCACGTCGGGGCGGGTGATGTGGCGGTAGTACCGCGCCTCGGCGCGCAACAGGCGGCGCGCGACGGAGCCGATGCGCCCCCCACGCTGCTCGAGCAGTCTCGGAATCTCAGGGCCGACGAGCAGGCGGTTTTGCGCCACCGGGTACCGTTCGCACAACGCGACGCCACCCGCCTCCGTGAAGCGACAGACCTTGATGAACAGCCGATAGCGATCGCGCGCCGTGCACACGTGGCGCAGCAGATCGAGCCAACTGGTGCCGTCGCTGCCGAACAGGCGACGCACCTTCAGCAGGGCACCGACGGCGAGGGTCGTGAGCGAGCGCGGCGGCCGGCCGAGGTGCGCCGTCATCACCGCGAAATGCGGCCCGAGCCAGCGCGACAGCTCGGCGACGCAGGTGGACTTGCCGGATCCGTCGCCGCCGAGCAGCGCCAGCACTCTGCCGCCGCGCGCGGGGTGGAGTCCGCGGGCGCGCGGCAGCAGCCGCAGGCTCCGCCCGATGCGGCGAACGAGCAAGTTGAGCGGGGGGTGAGACGCATGGCGTTCGAGGCGCTTTTGCAGGCCGCGGCGCAGCCACAGGCGCGTCCAGCGCGATGCCTGCGGGGCGAGCGACCGGGTGCACGCGTCGAAGAACGCCACATCGACCGAGGGCAGGAGCTCCGCCAGGCGCGCCACCAGCACGTCGCGGTCGACCTGATTCCGCAGGTACGTGAACTCCGGCTGCGTGTCCGCGAGCCAACGGGGCTGGCGCGGCGCGAGAATGTCCCGCGGACTGTAGCGCTGCACCGTGCGCAGCACGAACATGATGAACTCGAGCTCGGGTGCCGGCACCGGGAAGGGCTGGCGCGGGACGGTCGTGTCGAGCACGGCGCGCTCCATCGGGAGCCGGTACACGGTGGTCCAGTAGCCGCCGACGATCAAGCGGCGATGCACGTGCACGTGCGCAAGGCTGTGTCGCGCGGCGTCGAACCCGATCCAGCTCTCCGTGCCCGGGATCTGGGCCTCCGACGGGGCGATGGCTGGCTTGAAGCCCAGACGACCCAGCTCGATTTCCAGACGGTCCGCCCAGGCGGAGTCGACGAGCAGATCGACGTCGCCGGCGCCGGTCTCCCAGCGCGTCCTCTTCCAATGGCCCTTCCACTGGCAATACACGACGCCGGCGTTCTCGAGCGCCTGCCCGAGCCGTTCGAGGAGCGTCGGCGCCACGGTGGTCGCCTCGCGCGCGCGCACGTGGAACATCAGGCCGTCACCCGGGCAGCGCCGTCCTCGGCCATGATGTGCCTGGCGTCCGCCAGCTCCTGCGGCAGTGGGAACGCGCGCCGGCCCAGGAGCGCGGTGCCCAGCATCCACGCCGTCCGAGCGATGAGCGCCAGGTCGTATCCGAACGATGCCCGGCGCACGTACACGAGATCCAACGCCAGTTTCAGGGGCAACAGCCGATCGGCGTAGGAGCCGTGCGGATCGCGCACGTCGAGCTGCGCCTCGCCGTGCGTGTAGGCATAGATGCTCCCCGGACTCGTGAGCCCGGGCAGTACGCGAAACGTCTCGTGGTGCAGCGGCGCGTAGAACTGCTCCACCATCTGGGGGTCTTCGGGGCGCGGGCCGACGAGGGCCATGTCGCCGCGCACGACGTTGTACAGCTGCGGCAGCTCGTCGAGCTTCGCGCGTCGCAGCAAGGCGCCGAACGGGAAGATGCGGGGATCGTCCTTCGCGGTGACGACGCTCGTGTACGCCTGTCCCAGCCGCATCGTGCGCAGCTTGTACATCGTGAACGGACGCCTGTGCAGACCGACCCGCTGCGCGCGGTACAGGATCGGGCCGGGCCCGGCGAGCCGGATGCCGATGGCGGCGACGGCAAGCACGGGCGCGGCCACGACCAGCGCCACACCTGCCAGGACGACGTCGAGGGCCCGCTTCGCGATCACGCCCGGTAGCTCCGCACCACGTCGAGCACGGCATCGATGACGTCGCCCACGTCGCGGTCGGAGAGCCCGGGGTTGAGCGGCAGGCTCAGCATGCGCCGGTAGTTGTCGTACGCCACGGGGAAACTGTCCGGCGCGAAGCCGTACTTGTCCCGATAGTAGGGATGGAGGTGAATCGGGATGAAGTGCACCGACGTCCCGATGTTCCGCTCGGTGAGCTCCTGAATGAAGCGGTCACGCCCGATCGTCAGCGCGTCGGGGCGCAGCCGCAGCACGTACAGGTGCCAGGCGTGCTCCACATCGGGGCGCGTCACGGGAAGCTCCAACGCCGGCTCCGCGGCGAAGGCGCGATCGTACTGACTCACGACCTCGCGGCGCCGCCGCTGGAACCCCTCGAGCTTGCGCAGCTGCCACAACCCCAGCGCCGCCTGGATGTCGGTCATGTTGTACTTGAAGCCGGGGAGCAGCACCTCGTAGAACCAGGAGCCACCCGCGTCGTAGCGTTTCCACGCGTCGCGGCTCATGCCGTGGAGGCTGATCACTCGCGCCTGGGCGAGGAAGTCGGGATCGGCCGCGAGCATGCCGCCTTCACCGGTCGTGAGATTCTTGGTCGCGTAAAAGCTGAAGGCGACGGGATTGCCCTCGCTGCCGATGAGCCGCCCCTTGTAGGAGGCGGGCAGGGCATGCGCGGCATCCTCGACGATGGCGCAGTTGTGTGCGCCAGCGAGCCCCCGCAGCGCGTCGAGATCGGCGGGATGGCCGGCGTAGTGCACCGGCAACAGCACGCGCGTCCGCGGCGTGATCGCGGCCGCGACCCTGCGTGGGTCGATGTTGAGCGTGTCCGGCTCCACGTCGACCAGCACCGGTCGCGCGCCCACGTGCTCGATCACGTTGACGGACGCCGTGAACGTCATCGGCGTCGTGATCACCTCATCGCCCGGGCCGACGCCGAGTGTCTTGAGCGCCGTGTGGAGCGCCGCCGTGCAGGAATTGAGCGCCAAGGCGCCCGGCGCCCCAAGGAAGGACGCGAACTCGCTCTCGAAGCGTTTCGTCTTCGGCCCCGTCGAGATCCACGTCGATCGCAGGGTGTCCACGACTTCCTGGATCTCCTCTTCGCCGATCGTCGGCGGGCTGAAGGGCAGGAAGGCGCTGCGTTTGGGTGGTGCTGAGGTGGCGGTCATATGAGTTTGCAGGGAGCACACGCAGTTCACGTGCGCGGCCGCAGCGCTTCGATGACCGCTTGTGGCACAAGCACTTAGCGCGCGGGGCCGGACTCAAATCGAGTTTTGCTGACACGTCCACGTTACAAATGTGCGACCCGGCTGCGACGTTCGGCCATGAAACCCTGCACGGGCCCAAGACCCTGCGGCGACAAGGCGGAAGCGCTCACAGTTGTGCCAGATGTGTGACAACATTCGCCGGCCAACCGAGCGGACAGACTCACCGCGAACGTGCGTATCTGTGCGTGGCGGAGCGCGTTGCACGCCCGCTAGCCTAGGGGACCCCGCGGTACCGGGTTTGCAAGTACTGGCAGGGCCGCAAGGGTCACTGAATCCTCGAAACAGCCGGACTGACGACATGGCGAGCGACGAAACCGCGTATCCCCCAGCACTAGCCTCCTCCGGGGCATTCGCCCCCGTGCCGCACCGAGGGGGGCTCCCCGGCGTGACGCCGGCGCCGATGGGCGACTGGGGTCGAATCTTGCGCGCGGTGAGCCGTTACAAGGTGTTACTCGCCGGTATTACGGTCGTCGGCACCCTGGCCGGGCTCGGGGCGTCGCGGCTCTTGAAGCCCGTGTATCAGGCCCGGGCCACGATCTGGATCCAGGTGACGGACCGCGACGCCGACCGGGCCCAGGGACAGCAGGGACCAATCCAAAGCGCCCAGCTGCTCGGCACCCCGGGCGGCTGGCTCGACCTGATCAGGTCCCACGTCGTGTTGGACGACGTCGTGCGCGACGCGCGGCTATACCTGACGGTGAAACTGCCGGCAGACACCCAGGCGCTCGCGACGTTGAGCGCCCCAGGCGAGGTTCGGCCCGGCACGTACCGGCTCGAGGTCGATACCGCAGGGCAACACTTCACCCTGCGGGATGTCGACGCGGACGCCGTGCTGCAGCAGGGCGCCGTCGGTGACTCCATCGGCGGCTTGTTGGGGTTCGCGTGGGTGCCGCCGGCGGGCACGCTCCATCCAGGTCAGGTGCTGCGGTTCACGGTCACGGCGCTGAGCGACGCGGCGGTCCAGCTCTCAGAGGGATTGCGGACCCGCGCCACGGCGGACGGTTACTTCGTGCGCCTGGAGCGGCGCGGGCGCGATGCGGCGCTCATCACGACGACGGTGAATGCGGTCGCGGATCGGCTCGTGGCGGTGGCGGCCGACATGAAGCGCCAGCGACTGACCGAGCTGTCGTCGATCCTGCGGGAGCAGCGCGATCGCGCCAAGGCGAGCCTGCGCACGGCGGAGGTCGCGCTGACGCAGTTCCGCGTGCACAACGCGATTCGCCCATCAGAGGGTCCGGCGCAGGGCGCCGACGGTCGCCGCACCACGGCTGACCCCACCTTCGCGAGTTATGTCGATCTGCAGGTCACCATGGGGTCGCTGGCGCACGACCGCCAGGCGATTCAGGACGTTTTGGACCACGCGCGAGACGGCGGCATCTCGGTGGATCAGCTCTCCATGATCGGCGCGGTGCAACGCTCGTCGGAGCTGGCGTCGGCGCTGAAGGAGCTGTCCCAGCGGCAGGCGGAGCTGCGCGTCCTGCGCTTCCGCTACGCCGACACCCATCCCCCCGTGCGCCGCCTGGCGCAGCAAGTGGACACGCTCGCTCGATTCGTGATTCCGCAGCTCGCCAACGCCGTGCTCGCCGGTCTCGCCGCGCGCGAAGGCGAGCAGAAGCAACGCGTCGACTCGATCGCCGGCGCGCTGCGGGGTGCGCCCCCAGCCGCGCTGGAAGAGGTCGGGCTGGCGCGCGACCAGGCGAACGCGGCGGAGCTGTTCACGAACCTGGAGCAGCGCTACAACGAAGTGCGGCTCGCCGAGGTCAGCACCTTGCCCGACGTGCGCATTCTCGAGCATGCGCTGCGGCCCAGTCGGCCCGACATCAACCCGGCGCCCCTGCTCGTGCTCCTCGCCTTCGTCGCGAGCCTCGGCGCGGGCGTGGCGGGAGCCACGCTGCTCGATCGCGCGGATCCGACGATCCGCGATCCCCAGCAGGTCACGCGGGCCATGGGCATCGCGGTCCTGGGCGCGGTGCCGCACGTGGCGCGCGTCAACGGGAAGCCGCGCTCGCCTGACAACGACGACGATGCCAGAGCCGTCGAGGCGCTGCGCGGCATCCGGCTGAACGTGCACCACGCCTACGGGGCTGCCGGCCCGGTGCTGATCACGGTCACGAGCCCGGGCCGCGGCGACGGCAAGTCGTTCGTCACGTCCAATCTGGCCCAGGCGTTCGCGCAGGTGGGGCTGCGCACACTGTTGATCGACGGCGACGTGCGCTGCGGGGCGTTGCACCGCTGCCTGCGGGCCGCCCGCCGCCCCGGGCTCACCGACGTGCTCGCGAATCAGGTGGCGCCGGACCAGGTGGTGCAGAGCACTCCGTACCCGCTGTTGTCCTTCATCGGCGGCGGCTCGCGCATGCATCGCGGCCCCGAGCTGCTCTGCAGCGAGGCCGTGCCGCGGTTGCTCACGGCGATGCGCCCGCACTACGACGTGATTCTGATGGACAGCGCGCCACTCGCCGCCGGCGTGGATCCGTGCGCGCTGGGGATGGCCACCGGCAGTCTGCTCCTGGTCTTCCGCACCGGCGTCACGGACCGCGTGATCGCCGAAGCCAAGGTCGACTTGCTGCGGGGCCTGCCGATCCGCGTGCTCGGCGCGGTGCTGAACGACGTGCGCCCCGGGGCGGCGTACAGCTACTACGCGTATTCGGTCGAGGGATACCAGGTGCAGAAGGAGGACCCGGACGGCAAGGCCGGGACCCTGCTGCCGAGCCGCTCGTGACCGCTCTCGCGTGCGTGCTGGGCGACATGGACCTGCTCCGCGCGCTCGGTCTGGCGGGCATTCCCTGCGTGGTGGTGGCGGAGCCGGGTGAACCCACCCGGTATTCGCGCTTTGCGCGGGTGGTGCTCGATTGGGCCGACGCCTGGGACCGGCCCGACGCGCTGCTGGAATCGCTCGAGAAATTCGGCGCCGCGCAGGCCGTGCCCCCCGTGCTCTTCTACGAAGAAGACCGGGAGCTGCTGCTCGTCTCGCGCTACCGCGAGCGCCTGCGCCGCTACTTCCGCTTCGTGGTGCCCGACGCCGAGTTGGTCGAAGACCTGGTGGACAAGGGCCGCTTCCAGGCCCTCGCCCAGCGGCTCGACCTCCCCGTTCCCGCGGCGCGCGTGCTCAACCCGAGCGCCGATCCGGTGCCGCTGGATCTCGAGTTTCCGGTAGCCCTGAAGCCCATCGTGCGGCGCGGGGACCGCTGGACTCCGATCGCCGGATCCGCCAAGGCGTTGCGCGTCGATACGCCGACGACGCTGGTCGCGCTCTGGCCGCGCCTCGCGGCGGCAGGCATCCCGGTCCTGCTGCAGCAGCTGATTCGGGGTCCGGAAACCTCCATCGAGAGCTACCACGTGTACGCCGGCGAGCACGGCGAGACCGTGGGGGAGTTCACGGGGCGAAAGATCCGCACCTGGCCGACGTCCCACGGCGACAGCACGGCGCTCGAGATTACCGATGCCGCCGACGTAAGGGCGCTGGGCCGCGACCTGGTAACCCGGCTGGGCCTGCGCGGCGTCGCCAAGTTCGACTTCAAGCGCGGGCCCGACGGGCGGCTGTACCTGCTCGAGGTCAATCCCCGTTTCACGTTGTGGCACCACCTGGGCGCCCGCGCGGGCGTGAATATCCCCGCCATCGTATACGGCGACCTGGTCGGTCTGCCCCGCCCCGGCGTCCGCCAGGCGCGCGCCGGTGCTCGTTGGTGCAAGCCGTGGGATGACGTGGCGGCCGCGCGCGCCGCCGGCGTCTCGTTCGTGCGCTGGCTTCCCTGGGCGCTCCGCTGCGACGCGCTGCGCGTCGTCGCCTGGGACGACCCGATGCCCTTCATCCGAGCGGTGCTGTGGCGGGCCACGGCACGAGTGTTTCGATCGCGGCGCCGCGGTCCGCAGACAAGCCAAGGAATAGAAATGAGGCATGCATCATGACTATCACTCGCGTGACCCTGGCCGCACTCGTCGCGCTCCTGGCCGTCCCACGTGCCGCACTGGGACAGAGCGGGGACGGGGCCGTGAATCCATTGGGACTCGGCGCCACCCGTCAGGCGCTCGAGGCTCGCGCCGCGCTCGCGGACGCCCGGGAGGCCGCCGCCATTCGGGCGCGCCTCGCCCGAGGCGATTTCATTGTGGGCGATCGCATCCTGCTGCAAGTGGAGGGCGAGCCGACGTTGTCCGATACGTTCACCGTCGGATTGGGCGGGCAGCTCACCCTGCCGCTCGTCGGCGCCGTACCGCTCGCGGGCGTACTGCGGTCCGAGCTGCACGAGTACCTCACGCGCCGCCTCGCGCAGAATCTGCGCGACCCCGAAGTGCGGACGCGGTCGTTCGTGCGGCTCTCGATTCAGGGCGCCGTCACGCACCCCGGGTACTACGGCGTCCCCGCCGACGCGCTGCTATCGGACGCGGTGATGGCGGCCGGGGGAACGACGCAGGAAGCGAACGTCGCGCGGCTGCGCATCGAGCGCAACGGCAAGCCGCTGTGGGAGGGGAAGGCCCTGCAGCAGGCAATCGCCCAGGGGCGCACCCTCGACGACGCGGGGCTCATCGCGGGAGACCAGTACATCGTGCCGCGGCGCCGTGGGGCGACGGCCGGCGACGTGCTGCGGTTCGGAGGCGTCCTCCTCAGCATCCCGCTGACGATCTACTCGCTGACCAAGATCTTTTGAGCCTCTCCGTCCTCTCCGTCGTCGGGGCGCGGCCGAACTTCATGAAGCTCGCGCCGGTCGCCCGCGCCCTCGCGGCGCGCGGCGCGCGCCACGCCGTGGTGCACACCGGCCAGCATTACGACCCGGAGATGTCGGAGGCGTTTTTCCGGGACCTCGGCCTGCCGCGCGCCGACCACGCCCTCGAGGTGGGGTCCGGCTCGCACGCCAAACAGACGGCGCTCATCATGGAGCGGTTCGAGCCGCTGTGCGAGACACTCGCCCCCGACATCGTGCTGGTGTACGGCGACGTCAACTCCACGGTCGCGGCGGCGCTGGTCGCGGCGAAGCTGGGCGTCACCGTCGGCCACGTGGAAGCCGGACTGCGCAGCCGCGATCGCACGATGCCCGAGGAGCTGAACCGGCTCGTGACCGACCACCTCGCCGACATCCTGTTCGCGCCGTCGCCGGACGCGGTGGACAACCTGCGGGCGGAAGGGGTGGCGGGCGACCACGTCCACCTCGTCGGCAACGTGATGATCGATTCACTCGTGGCGGCGCTGCCCGCCGCGCGCGCCCTGGAAGCGCCCCGCAAGCATGGCGTCGCGCAGGGGCGGTACACCGTCGTCACGCTGCACCGGCCGGCGAACGTCGACGATCCGGCGACGCTGTGCGAGCTGTTGGGCGCGATGGGGCAGGTCAGCAAAGACGGCCCGCTGCTCTTTCCCGTGCATCCGCGCACGCGGGCCCGCATGCGGACGATGGGCACCGACGTGGCGGCGATGAACGGCGTCCGGCTGCTGGAGCCCCTGCCGTACCTCGAGATGTTGGGGCTCGTCAGCGACGGCGGGCTCGTCATCACCGACTCGGGCGGCCTGAAGGAAGAAACCACCTGGCTCGGCATCCCCTGTGTCACGGTGCGGCCCAACACCGAGCGGCCCATCACGTGCGTCGCGGGGACCAACCGCCTCGTCGCCCCGCAGCGTGGTGCGATTCAAGACGCGGCGCGGGCCGCGGTGGCGCAGCGCCCCGCCACGCCGCCGGTGATCGATCGGTGGGACGGGCACACGGGGGAGCGCATCGCCGCCGTGTTGTGCGACGGCGCACGGTTCGACTGACGCCATGGCCGGCGGCCTGCATCGCGGCCTGCGCAGACGTTCCGGCTGTTCCGCCGGCGCGTGAGGTTTACGCCCCTGTCGTAGCTGGCTAGCTTCCCCTGCTCGCGCATGACCGAACCCACGCTGTTCCAGCGGTCCGCCGAGCCGCTCGCCGCCCGCATGCGGCCGCGCACCCTCGACGCCTTCCTCGGCCAAGAGCACATCCTCGGTCCCGGTAAGGCGCTCGGGGACCTGATTCGCCGCGGCGACGTGGGGGCGTGCATCTTCTGGGGCCCGCCCGGCTCGGGGAAGACCACCCTCGCCCGTCTGATCGCCAACTACACCAAGCGCCATTTCGAGCCGTTCTCGGCGGCCACCGAAGGCGTGGGGCGGGTGCGGGAGATCATCGCGCAGGCGGAGCAGCGGCTGCAGTACGAGGGCCGCGGCACGATCCTGTTTTGCGACGAGATCCACCGGTTCAACCGGGCGCAGCAGGACGCCTTCCTCCCCTGGGTCGAAAACGGGGTCATCACCCTCATCGGCGCCACGACCGAGAACCCGAGCTTCGAGCTTACCGGAGCCCTGTTGTCGCGGTGCAGGGTGTTTGTTCTGGAACCGCTCACGGACGAGCACATCCGCACGGTGCTCGAGCGGGCTCTGGAAATGGAGATGAAAGGGAGAAGGGAGCAGGGAGATGTACGCTTCGCGCCCGAGGCGATTGCAGCGCTCGTGTCCCATGCCCAAGGTGATGCTCGACGTGCGTTGAACACGCTCGAGGCTGTTCTGAGCCACGTAGAGTCCATCTCCCTTCTCCCTGCTCCCGTTTCCCGAGACGTCGTCGCTCAGGTCCTGGAGAAGCCGCTCCCCCGATACGACAAGTCGGGCGACCAGCATTACGACTTGATCTCCGCCCTGCACAAGGCGGTGCGCGGCAGCGACGTCGAGGGCTCACTGTACTGGCTCGCCCGCATGCTCGCCGGAGGCGAGGATCCGCTGTATATCGCCCGGCGGCTGGTCCGCATCGCCGCGGAAGACGTCGGCCTGGCCGATCCGCGCGCCCTCTCGATTGCCCTCGCCGCGAAGGACGCGTATCACTTTCTCGGCACGCCGGAAGGCGAGCTGGCGCTCGCCGAAGCGACCGTGTATCTCGCGACGGCACCGAAGTCGAACCGCGTGTACGCCGCGTTCGCCCAGGCCGCGGAGGCGGCCAAGCAATTCCCGGCCGAGGCGCCGCCGCTGCACATCCGCAACGCGCCCACCAAACTGATGGAGCAGTTGGGCTATGGCGCCGGGTACAAGTACGCGCATGCGTACGCGGAGGGATACGCGGCGCAGGAATACCTACCCAAGGCTCTGCTAGGCGCGAGGTGGTACGAGCCGACGGAGTTCGGGTTTGAGAAAGACATCAAACGACGCATCGAGTGGTGGGAGGAGCTGAAGCAGAAGGCCGAGCCCCGCCCCCCCCAAGGCCCCGACCAGGGCGAGTAGCGGGGTCGGCGCCACGCCCCCTCCCGTCAGGGCCGGTGCGGCGAGCAGGCTCCCGAACGCCACGACCAGCGCCGCCGCGGAACACCAATGGCGCCGCAGCCAGAACCCCATCGGCAAGAGCAACCCCCCAAGCCAACCTGCTCCCAGCAGATCGAGGAGCCACGGCGGCGCGTGACCGAGATCGAAGATGAGCTTCCAGCCATCGGCCAGCGTGTACGCGCGGTCGCACCAGCGCCGCGAAGCGAGCGCGAGGCAGAAGCCCCCCGCTTCGCGCCACGCGGCCACCGTGAACGTGTCTCCGGGGGCGACCGCGGCGAGCGCGCCGCGGGCGCGCAGATCCGGCCGGTCGAGTCTCCACGCGGTGCCGCGCGTCCGGACCCAGAGCGAGAGGTCCATCCGGTCAACGGACAGGAGGACCGCTTCGCGCCCACCCTTGTCAGTGAGCGCGACGAGCGGCGACAGGCGTCTCGGGGCCTGAGCGGCCACGGCGACGACGCGGAGCGGCAGGGCCACGGCAAGGGATTCGGCCGTGACAGCCAGGACTTGGCCCGGGTACTGCCCGCGGTTGGGAAGATCGGGCCTCACGTTGACGACATACGCGGTCGCCCGGTACTGGGGTTGGAACGCCCATCCGGTCGCGAGCCACACGCCGGCCGCCACGAGGGCGGCGGCGAGTGATTGCCATGCGGCGCGTCGGGGGGGCATGGGGAAGAGCCAGAGCGGCGCCGTGCGCCCCAGCAGTCCGCCCAGCGCGGTGCCGAGCGTGTTGAAGCACACGTCGCCGACGCTCGGATCGCGGCCCGGAATCCACTGTTGGGCGCACTCGACCGAGAGCGAGAGCAGGGTGCCCACGACCACGAGGCGCCATCCCCGCATCCCAGCCAAGGCGAGGCCGACGCCGAGGGGCAGGAACAGGAGCACGTTCTGGAGGACGCCGGCCAGCGCGTCGTCACCGCCGACGATGGCGGTCGTCCAGCCTGGAGCAAGCTCGGAGCCTGCCGGGAAGAGCGTGGCGACGAGAATGGCGGCGACGGCGGCGGCGATGAAGACTCGGGCGGCGCGGCGCGATCTGAACGTGAGCATTATATTGCGCGTCCCCCAACGGTGGCCGGACCCAACTGCTGCGATTCCTGACGCAACGCTGGCCCCTGCGCGCCTGGTGGGTCTACTGGCTCGCCCTGAGCAACGAGGCTCCGCGGCGGCAACCGACCGAGGTGGAAGCGGGTGTATGGGTCGGCGGGATCCCGCTGCCCGCCCGTTGGCGCGCGCTGCAGACGGCTGGCGTCACGCGCGTCGTCACACTGCTCGGCGAAGCGTCGCCCGCGCCGTGGCTGCGCTCGGCGGAGTCCGTCCTCTGGTTGCCGGTTCAGGACAACCATGCGCCCACGATGGACCAAATGCGCAGAGGGTGCGCGTTTCTCGACAGCGCCCGGCGTGACGGACCCGCGACGCTCATCTCGTGTGGGGCTGGGATCGGGCGGGCGAGCACCTTGTACCTGGCGTGGCGCATCGCGACGACCAGGGAGCCGTTGCGGGACGCTCTCGAGGCACTCAAGCGGCGGCGGCCGATTGTCGATCCCACTCGGCGCCAGCTGGACAGCCTAGACCAGTGGGAGGAGGAGCTGCGCGGCTGACGCTCGGGGCGCCGTGTCAGGCGCCCGAAGCGTCTCCCAGCAGCGACCGCTGTACCCGCAACGCGGCGTGGCGGGCCGCCGGCACCGGGACGAGGGGAGTGGACGTGGGGATCGTCGTCAGCAACGTCGGGCGGCGCACGCCGGCGGCCGGCGAATGCCGCGGGGCCCGCGCCGGTGGCGGCGTGTACTCGGGCGCGAGCGCTGCCACCGCCCGCATCAGGCCCGTGACGTCGGCGTCATAGAGGGCGTCGACCAGCCGCTGCAGCTCGCTGGCGACCTGGGCGCCACTGCCGCCATTGCGCTGCAGCAGACGGATCTTCTCGACGCTCGTCGGGATCGTTTCCTCCCCGGCGGCAACCAACTCTTCGTCCAACTTCTCGCCCGGGCGCAGCCCCGTGAACACGATCTGCACGTCCTTGTACGGCTCGAGGCCGGACAAGCGGATCAGCTGCTCGGCGAGATCGACGATCCGCACGGGGCTGCCCATCTCGAGGATCGAAATGCGGCAGGCGGCGTCGGGGAGCGCGGCGGCGGTGAGCACCAGTTCCACCGCTTCGGGAATCGTCATGAAGTAGCGCGTGACATCGGGGTGCGTCACCGTGATCGGCCCGCCCGCGGCGAGCTGCCGCTTGAAGAGCGGGACGACGCTGCCATCCGACCCGAGCACGTTGCCGAAGCGCACGACCCGGAAGTCGGTGCCACCCTGGAGCGACGGCAGCTCGAGCACGATTCGCTCGGCGATGCGCTTGGTGACGCCCATCATGCTGGACGGATTCACGGCCTTGTCGGTCGAGATCAGCACGAACTTCTCGCAATGGTACTGCACCGCCCGCTGCGCCACGCGCAGCGTGCCGACGACGTTGTTCCACGCGGCCTCGAAGACACTCTCTTCCATCAGCGGCACGTGCTTGTAGGCCGCGGCGTGGAAGACGTAATCGGGCCGATGGGCCTCGAACACTTCGTCGAGCCGGTCGGGGTTCGTGATGTTCGCGATCACCGGAATGACGTCGACTGCGGGCGCGCTTTCGGACACCTCGAGGTGCACGAAGTAGAGCGGGCTCTCGGCCCGCTCGAGCAGCACCATGCGCTCGGGGCGGAAGCGCGCGATCTGGCGCGCCAACTCCGAGCCGATCGAGCCGCCGGCGCCGGTAATGAGGACGGTCTTGCCGGCCAGGTCGGAGCTCACCTGCTCCAGGTTGAGATGCACCGTCTCGCGTCCCAGCAGGTCCTCGATCTCGACTTCGCGCAGCTGGCCGATGCCGGCCCGGCCGTCGAGCAGGTCCTGAAGCGACGGGATGATTTTGAAGTCGGTGCCCGTCGCCGTGCAGCGCTCGACGATGCGGCGCATCTGGTCCGACGTCGCCGAGCGGATCGCGATCACGATCAGCTGGACGCGATGGGCGTGCACCAGCCGCTCGAGGTCGAGCGTCCCGCCGAGCACCGGCACGCCGTGCAGCGAGCGCCCGTGCGTCTCGGGGTTGTCGTCGATCAGACCAACCACCGAGATGGCGTGGCGGTCGTCGTGGCGCACCTGGCGCAGCAGCATCTCGGCGGCTTCACCGGCGCCGATCAGCAGGGTGCGACGGCCGCCGCGTGACGCCTGCATCGGCAGCGCCCCCTCGCGGAACGCCCGCGCCGCGAAGCGCAGGCCCCCCGAGAGGAATACCATGTTCAGCCAGTCGAGCACGAAGACGGAGCGGGGCATCCCCGTCGGCCAGCCGACGAGGAGCAGGACACCCGCGAACAGACACGTCGAAAGCGTCGTGGCCGCGCCCAGGTCCACCAAGTCGCGCATCCCCACGTGGCGCCAGTAGCCGCGAAACAGGCCGTAGCGCTCGAACACGATGAGGCGCACGATGACCAGGTAGGGCACCGTCGCTACGTAGCGGTCCCACTCCCAGGCCGGGATGTGAAAATCGAAGCGGATCGCGAAGGCGGCGAGATACGCCAGCGGGATGAGAAGCAGGTTGGCCAGAAAAATCAGCGCCCGGCGGTAGGACACCAAGCCGGGCGGCAGGTCGGCGGGCAGCGAGAGACGCATACCCCAGCGTAAAGCACGTCCCATGCCTGGGGCGGAGCCGCCTAACCTATTGTAGAGTAAGTAGTTACTGCAGGGCGTGCTAGACTGCTAACGGCCTCGTTGACACTGTCGCGTTACAACAACGCAGCAACCTCGCGACACGAGACCACAAGCTTGGGTCAGCCGTCGTCGCGCTGCAGGCCGTGCCGCTCCATCAACCGGTAGAAGGTCGTCCGATCGATCCCGGCGAGGCGGGCGGCTTTCGAGAGGTTCCCCCCCGCCCGCGAGATCACGCGCTGCAGAAACTGCCGGTCGAACTTGGCGAGCAACTTGTCGCGTGCGTCGTAGTAGCTCCCGTCGCCGGCGCCCGCTTCCGGGGTGACGCCGTGGTCGTCGGCGGCCGCGGGCACCGCGAGGAACGGCAGGTCCTCGGAGCGGACTTCGGACCCCGGCTCGAGCATCACCACCGCGTGCTCCATCACGTTCTGCAGCTCGCGCACGTTGCCGGGCCAGGAGTGAGCGCGCAGCGCCCGCAGGGCGGTCTTCCCGAGCCGCGGGAGGGCGAGATCGGCGCCCCGGTGCTTGCGCCAGTAGTGCCCCAAGAACGAGTTGGCGAGCAGCTCGATGTCCTCCGACCGCTCGCGCAGCGGCGGCACGGCGATCGGGACGACACGCAACCGGTAGTACAGATCCTCGCGCAGCAGGCCCTCGGCCACGGCCGACTCGGGATCGCGGTTCGTGGCCGCGATGAAGCGCACGTTCACGACCGCCGACGCGGTTTCGCTCCCCACGCGCCGCACCACGCCGTCCTGAATCGCCCGCAGCAGCTTCGCCTGGATGGGGCGCGACATCTCGATCAGCTCGTCGAGCAGCAGCGTGCCGCCGTTGGCGGTCTCGAGCAGCCCGGGTTTGTCGCGGATCGCGCCCGTGAACGCGCCGCGGCGGTGACCGAACATCTCGGATTCGAGCAGGGCTTCCGGGAGCGCGGCACAGTTGAGTGCCAGGAACGGGCGCGTGGCGCGCAGGCTGTGATAATGAATGAACTGGGCGAACTGCTCTTTGCCGGCGCCGCTCTCGCCCGTGAGGAACACCGACGCATCGGTCGCGGCCACGCGGCGCGCCAACGCGATCGCGTTGCGGAAGCTCGGCGAGATCCCCAGGACCCGCACCTTCTCGCTGTTGCCGCCCGCCTGCTGCATCTGCTCGTGCTTGGTGTGCTGCTCGCGCGCGATCACCGTCGCGTGCGCGGCGCGCCCGACCAGAATCTGCAGCTGCGTGGCGGAGAAGGGCTTGGGCAAATAGTCCCAGGCGCCGGCCCGAAGCGCGTCGAGGCTCGAATCAACCGTCGGCTTGCCGGTGACGACGATCGCGCGGGCCGCGGGATTCGACGCCAGGGCGACGCCCAGCAGGTCGCGCCCGGGGACGTCGCTCATATACCAGTCGATCATCACGATGTCGAAGGGACGGTGGGCGAGCAGCTCCTGCGCCGCCCGGCCCTTGCCGTTCACCGTGACGTCGTACCCCTCGTGCGTGAGCACGCTGGCGCAGCTCTCGCGCAGCGTGTCGTCGTCATCGACGATGAGGATGCGGATGGTCGCGCGCGCCGTCTGCGGCGCCGGGGCGAACTCCGAGAACGAAGCAGCCGCCTCGGGAGGAAGGGCGGCCGGTGGATCTGCCATGCTCAGGTACCTTTTTGGAGGCGACTAGCGGCTTAGGGTATAACGCGCCGCGGCCCCCGTGTCAAGCTGGCGGCATCCAGCGCCGCACGTCGCCCTCTCCCGGCGTCGGGTCGCCGTAATCCAGCGCGGCGACGGCGCGCGCCAGCAGCTCCGCGACGGGGGGCGCGATGGCGGCATCGTCCAGCGACGCGAGCCCTACGCGCACGGTCTCGGCCGCGCTGGGCACGACACGGCTGACGTTCTCGAGCAGACGGCGGCCGAGCGGGGCGGCATTCGCGAAGCTGGTGCGGGGGGCAACGACGGCGAAGCGGGCGGGGCCGAGCCGGCCCACGGCGTCCGCGTGTCGCGCCGCCGGCCGCAAGGCAGAGGCGATCCGGTCCCCCAGGTCCCAATCGGCCCGGGCCGCCGGCCACACCGCGTCGAGGACGGCGATCGTGAGGGACGCGCGCGCGCGCGCCATCTGCGCCAACACCTCTGCGGCGCCGCGCAGCAAGCCGGGCTCGTTCCAGAAGGCGGACCGCGGATCGACCAGCGCCCCGGCGCGGGCCGCATCGGCGTCCCGCTTGGCGCGCACACCCACGGCCAGTCGCAGTGCGAATTCTTCGGTGTCCATCGGTTGGCTCCACAGCTGGTCGGCGCCGGCGCGCAACGCCTCGAGCCGCGATTGCCGCGTGGCAGTACCTGGTTCGGTCAGCAGAATCGGCGTGCTCGCCGATACGGCGCGATCGGCCCGCAGTTGGCGGCACAGCTCGAGCCCGGTAGGATCCTCGAGGTCGGTCGCCAGCACGACGGCGTCGGGCTGGGTGCGGCGCGCCTGATCCCGAGCGCTGCGGGCGGTGTACGCGCGCAGCACCGCATAGCCGGCGGGCGTAAGCACGGTCTCGAGCGAGCGAGCAAAGACCTCGTCCCGGCTGGCAAGCAGCACGACCGGCACAGGTATCGGAGTGGGAGGGAAGGCGCTCATCGGGGCCCCCTCCGAGCAGGACTCGTGCGCGCACCCCCTCCCCAGCCAAGTCCTCACGGCGTCGGGAGTTGGGCGTCCTCGCCGGGGGGGGTCGGGGGAGAGATTCGGGGCCGCCCGCTGACAGAGATGTAACGCGGTTGTGTCGGTCGGGAACGTCGCCACGGCGGAATTGAGGCCGTGCGGGCGTGGCCCCAAAGTTGAACTACCCCCTGCCATCATGTGCGGCATCGTGGGTTACGTCGGGAAACGCCAAGCGGTCCCAATCCTCGTCAATGGCCTCGCGCGGCTCGAGTACCGCGGCTACGACTCCGCCGGAGTCGCGGTGGTGGGCGGTGGTGGCCTAGAGGTGCGTAAGCTCGCCGGGCGCGTACCGGCCCTCACGAGCCTGCTCGCCGCCACGCCGGCGGCCGGGACCTGCGGTGTGGCGCACACGCGCTGGGCCACGCACGGCGCGCCCACGCTGATCAACGCTCACCCCCACAGCGACTGCAACGGGTCGCTCGCGCTCGTCCACAACGGCATCATCGAGAACGCCGACGTGCTGCGCGTGCAGCTCGAGCGTGCCGGCCATCGCTTCGTCACCGAGACCGACACCGAAGCCCTCGTGCACCTGATCGAGGAGGCCCCCGGCGAGTCGCTGGAAGAGCGCGTCGTCGCCGCGCTCGAGCACGTGGAGGGCACGTACGGCATCGCGGTCGTCTCCGCCGCCGAGCCCGGCACGATCGTCGTGGCGCGCCAGGGCTCGCCGGTGCTGCTCGGCGTCGGCGAAGACGGGATGTTCGTCGCGTCCGACGCGTCCGCCATTCTGGAGCACACGCGCTCGGTCGTCTATCTCGATGACGGCGACATCGCCGTCCTCAAGGCCGACGGCTACCACGTGCGCGATGAGGACGCGCATGTGCAGATCCGCGAAGTGGCGGACCTCGCCTGGGACCTGGCCGCGATCGAGCTGGGCGGCTACCCGCACTTCATGCTCAAGGAGATCTGCGAGCAGGGCGAGACGACGCGCAGCACGCTGCGCGGGCGCCTGCTGTTCGACGAGGGGACGGCACGCCTCAACGGGCTCAATCTGCCGCCCGCCGCGGCCGCCGCCGTCGAGCGCGTGGTGCTGCT
>WNGP01001139.1_pt1 | contig 22022 bp, 20 predicted proteins | sample 5407671 | NCBI WGS metagenome assembly WNGP01 (sample SAMN13153381, study PRJNA577476) | soil metagenome | isolation source: 40 cm soil or saprolite under Garry oak tree replicate 2 | place: USA:California | collected 2016-06-15
CTACGGGGACTGACCCTAGGAAGGGTATGTCGAGCTGCTTTGCTAGTTTCTCTCCCTGCGGCTCTCCAAAGACATTGATAGACTTACCACAGTGGGGGCATGTTAGATAGCTCATGTTCTCTACCAGGCCTAGCAGTTCGGCATTCATCTTCTTCGCCATATTGACGGCCTTAGTGACGATCATGGAGGCTAGTTCTTGGGGAGAGGATACGACGATGACCCCGTCTAATGGCAAGGACTGGAGGACTGTTAGCGGGGCGTCGCTAGTTCCGGGGGGAAGGTCGACGAGTAGGTAGTGTAGGGATCCCCAGTCGACGTCCCAGTAGAGTTGTCGAATGACACTGTTTACGATTGGGCCTCTCCATATGACAGGCATCTCTGGATCATCCAGAACTAGGTTGATCGACATCACTTTGATCCCAGTCCTAGTTAGGACAGGGGTTATCCGACCGGTGGGACTTTTGGAGGGCCGGTCCTTGAGCCCGAACACTTTCGCGATGCTGGGCCCTGTCAAATCAGCATCTAGGATGCCCACTTCGTATCCTAGCCTTCGGAGCTGGACGGCCAACATGCTGGTGACGAAAGATTTTCCGACTCCACCCTTGCCCGATGCTATGGCGATTATGTTTCTCAAGTCGCGCTTTCCCAGCCGATCGATGCCCGGGCCGGGACTATTTCCTTGCGCTGGCTGGGTCTGGGTTGCCTTGTTCTGGAGGCGGGTTCGGAGTTCGTTCAGCTCAGTCTTGGACATTGCCGTCGTCTCTACGGTTACGGATTTTACCTCGTTCGATTTCTTCAGGGCTTTTTCGACATCGGTCTGGAGAGTCTTTGCGAGAGGACAGTGTGCGACTGTCAGTGCAATTGTGACTTTGACATGGCTACCTTCTATCGAAACGTCTCGGACCATGTTGAGATCGACTATGCTGATCCCGATCTCCGGGTCAAGAACTCCGCGGAGACTATTGACAACTGAATTCTTGTCGATCAACGTTTACATGATCCGGGGAAACTTTCTCTGGACTAGAATGGGGCGAGAAGGTATTTACACTCTCTTTCCATAAAACTACGCGATCCTTGGGAGAATTTGGTCTACAAAATGACCTTGTGCATGATTGCGATTCTCCTCGTTGAGGAGACTGAATTCAACTCCCACGACTTTATGGGTCGATTCCGTAAAGGGTCGTAATAGGAAGAAAATGTCTGTTAGCGAGAAGACGAGAAGGGCCCTCAAAGAGTTTGGTCTGACAGAGTACGAGGTCAAGGTGTACGTTTCACTGGTCGAATCGGGCACTCAGGCGGCTAGCGAGCTGAGCCGTACTGCTTCGATCCCCTACTCTAAGATCTACGAGATTCTGGGAAATCTTGAGAGGAAGGGATGGGTCGAGACAGAGCAAGGTAGGCCGAGCAAGTACTATCCGAAGGCTCCCTCGACCGCTCTCGAATCGTCAAGAGCTCGGTTGGAGACGACGCTGAAATCGAGCAAGGCAGACGCGATGGAGGAACTTCAACCGCTCTACGAGAAGAAGGGAGTCCGGGAGAAACCGGACATATGGATAGTGAGAGGTCAGAACAATATCTTGGACAAGATTAGAGAGACTCTCGGACGGACGAAGAGAGAGCTTTTCGTTGCGATGCCAGTGGCCCCCGACCCGATCGTCTCGATCGCACTACCAATACTCGCGTTGATGAAGGATAAAGGGGTCAAGGTGTCGGTGATGGTTCCGCAGACGACGAGCCGTGAGACACTCCGAAAACTGAAGACGCTCGTCCAGGTCCGTACTCGGGAACAGATGTTCGGAGGTGGAATAATATCGGATGATGATCAGATAATAATTCTTCTAGGAGAAGATCCCCTGAAGGGACTGACGCTGGCGATCTCCTCGGATCATATCGGACTGGTCAGGTTTGGGAAAAGCTACTTCGAGTATCTCTGGGAGAGCTCAAAACCACTCACCTAACAAGAGGACTGTCCAAGGCTTCTACACTATCACGGTCGAGGCAGCACAGGAATCTGCCGCGGAAAGGCAGTCTTGCGTCGCGAGAATCATATTCTTGGCCCCCTTTTTCGGAGAGGGATCTCGTCAGTTGAAGCTGTTTCTGGACGAGTCTTCCCGTTTACGGATTTGGAATAGGATAGTCGACCGTTTTTCCCAAGTGGTAGATCAAGCGTATGTCTCAGGGTGAAAAAGTCACGATCTGAAATCGCATGCCCAGATTATTGATCAGGCTTATTCCGGGTGGGTTTACCGCGACGAGGGTTCGGTAAAGTGTGAAGGACTTTTTTTGTTCTGACATACCCCCCGGGGGGGTCGAGAAATAGTTAGTAGAAAAAAAGATAGTATATCCGGCCGAGTTCCAGAAAAACCCTCAAGAGCTGTTTTGTGTCGCGGGAAAGAATTTTTTTGTAAATTCTAGGAAAGGTGTTCTCGCCATCTGAAACAGTTTTGGGCGAAACTCTAGACTTATCCCGCAGAAATGGCTAGTCCGCCGTTTTTCGAGACGCATCCATCTGTATCATTGCAAGCGTGATCTGGGCTTCATATGAAATGCTCCTCCCAGATCCCAGATTAGGGCTTGTTCTGCGCTTGTCAGGATTGAGAGAGAACAGTTTTGCATTTCTTATCCTCTGCCCGCTCCCTCCATGTCTCCGCGAAGACTTGGCCCATTGCTGCGGGGTCTTAGGAATAAGTAGTGGGCGATGCGGGCTTCAAGGTAGTCTTTATTCGCCCACGGTCTCGGACTCTAGCCGCAGCCTTCTGCTGCGCGGGGGTACCAGAGCCAGGTCTAATGGGCAGAAGGCGCGATAATAGCCTGCCCCGGGCTTAGGACCCTGTGGCGAAGGCCTTCGTGGGTTCGAATCCCACCCCCCGCACCACCATGACAAGAAAGGCGTGAAGCCCTGAGTTTTAGCCGCAAGCGAGCTTCGCCGTCAGACAGTGCCAGAGGATACTCTGTTCGAGCTAGAGTCAACGATTCAGCCGCATCCGGTCCTGAAGCCGTGATCGTCCTCTGGCAGACTAAGGACTTAAACCGCGCCTGATCCAGTGGAACGGCCTCGAGTAATTCACGACTCGGGTAAGCTGTCAGGCTATAGCTCTGCCGACTTCACCTTAGATCAATTCTCGCAAAATAGAGTGCGATTACGCTGATGTCGGCCAGATTGATGACACCGTCAGCGTTGAAATCGGCAGATGATTTGTATTTCATAGTTCCGATGATTGAGCCAAAGGCTAGAGCTGCAACGCTGACATCGCCCAAATCCACGACTCCGTTTGCGTTAATGTCCAGCTGCCTCGTCAGCAAACTGGTCGAAGACATTGTCAAACCGGAGAGCTGGACCGACATTTCCACACTATGCGCGAGGGCCCCACCTGCATTCATTAGGAAACGGGTGATCTGAGTTGGAGAGTTCTGCATTGGACGAAGCTGAATGTTAGGTATCAAGTATGTTTTGGTGAACAGTGTAACGCCAGTCGTCGAGTTCACCAAGTCTGTTGTGATTGCTCCAGAAAGAGTAAGGGTCCTAGTGTCGATGATTAGACTTCCGTTTGTAGTGACCCGACTGCCATCGAGCGTCGCTGTGAAACTTTGAGATATTGAAACCTGCGAAGGCATGACCCTAAATGTCCCAAACATGGTGAACGGGTGAACACTGCACTTGTAGGTGAAATTACCCGGAGCGGGGATGTTGCCCCCGATAGTGGGAGTAAAGGTGAAGTTCGAGAATGTGGTCGTCGAGCTGAACAACCCGGAGAAAGGCTCGTTTGGATCTACAGCATTGTTATTATTGATATCAAGAAGCCAGCTGTGAGTGAAACCATCGTCACTAATCAACAGGATGGTCACCAGGTCACCATCGACGACGGACATGAAGGGTCCCGGGTTTGGGTTTGTTCTATTCCAGTTTAGGGAAGCGCTACCTGTGAGCCAGAAGGTTCTGTGAACCGGCATCGACGTACCAATGATCGTCGAGGGCTGCGCGGCCATTCTAGGGTAGAGTGCGAGGGGCAGGACGGCGACACCGACAAGCATGGTTGCCATCATGAATGTTGACTTGGGTATAGAGGGCAGGACCACGAACCACGCGAGATACCCACTATCGTGATAGTAGATAAGTTTTCCCACTTCGACTAAGGGAAGAAATCCAGCTGATACTCGATAGAAAACTCACCTTGCCCCTCTATCGAGGAGCGGTGCTAGTCGAGATACTTGGACCTCAGGATTGGTTCAGGCTACGTATACAGATGACAAGCCGCATAGTGGTCCGCCTCGACCTCGACCAAAGCAGGTTCCTCGATTAAGCATCTGTCATGGGCGTAGGGACAACGCGTGTTGAAACGACAACCTGGAGGCGGGTTCACTGGGCTCGGAATCTCCCCGCTTATCACGTCTGTCCTCTTGTAACTAGGGTCCGGGACAGGGACGGCTGCGATAAGCGCCTGGGTGTATGGATGTAAAGGACTGTCGATGAGCTTGTCAGAGCTTGATATCTCCATTATCTTACCGAGATACATTATCGCGATCCTATCACAGACATGCTTCGCCACCGCCAGATCGTGGGTAATGAAGACCACGGTAGAGCCCTTCTTCTGAACAAGGTCCACCATCAAGTTCAGGATCTCGGCTCTGATCGACACGTCGAGCATTGAGACGGGTTCGTCAGCAACAACAAACTTAGGATTCAGAACGAAGGCACGGGCCACAGCTACCCTCTGACGTTGACCCCCGCTCAGCTCATGGGGAAACCTGAAGAGATATTCATCTGGCGGAACCATCTCAACGTCAACCAACGCCTGCTTAACACGCTCCTCCACCTCTCCCTCTGTCCGGCCTATTTTCTGCACGCGGAGAGGTTCCGCAATGATGTCTTTGACTATCATCCTTGGATCCAAAGATTCGAACGGGTCTTGAAAGATGATCTGCATCTCCTTTCGAAGAGGTCTGACCTCGGACTCCGTCAGCTTCGTAATGTCCTTGCCGTTGAAAAAGATCGAACCCTCAGTGGGGGCAACCAGTCTAACAAGAAGACGCCCCGTGGTCGTCTTTCCACTACCGCTCTCCCCGGCTAGACCTAATATCTCGCCCTTCTTAACGGCAAAGTTGATACCGTCCACGGCCTTAACCGTTGCCTCCTCCCTGGAAAGTAGTGTTTCGAAGAATCCCTTTTTCAAAGGGAAATGCTTCTTCAGCTTCTCTACTCGTATAACGTAATCCTCACTATCGCCCGGCGCTTCTACAGCTTTCTTCTCTCTGGTCTCTTCCGTGATGCTTTCCATCTTTGCTTACTCAGTACAGGTAGCAGGCTACCAAATGATCACCCTTGCCCGCTCTTTCCAATAATGGGATCTCTTTCCGACAAGCATCCATGACATAGGGGCATCGTGGGTTAAACCTACACCCTGTGGGGGGCTTCAGAAGATCCGGGGGTTGGCCAGGAATCGATACCAGTCGGGTTCTTGCTCCCTTGATGCTGGGAAATGCTTTGATGAGTCCTTGAGTGTAAGGATGGAGAGGCTCGTTGTAAATGTCTTCAGCATTTCCGTATTCGACGATGCGACCAGCGTACATGATGGCCACTTTCTCGCATGTCTCAGCGATGATTGAAAGATCGTGACTTATGAGGACCATGGAGAGATTCAATCTATCCTTAAGCTCTCTCATCAACTTCAGAACCTGCGCTTGTACTATGACGTCAAGTGCGGTGCCTGGCTCGTCTGCAACAACAAGCTTCGGATTGGCCGCCAAGGCCATCGCGATGAGCGCTCGCTGTCTCATACCACCGCTGAACTCGTGAGGATAATTGTCAACCCTTTCAGGTTCCACTCCAACCATTTGAAACAGGCTCCTTGCTCTTTCCAGTGCTGTCTTCTTGTCAACTCCTTCCTCATGTGCGAGTATCGCCTCCACGATCTGGTCTCCTACCTTGTAGACAGGGTTGAAAGCATTCATGGCTCCTTGGAATATGATGGCAATCCCGTCCCATCGTATCTTCTTACGCATGTCTCCCTCAGACATCGCTACAATATCTTGGCCTTCAAACAGAATCTTGCCCTTTCTTATTCGCCCGTTCTTGGGCAGAATTTTCAGGAGGGAGAGAGCGACGGTGGTCTTGCCGCTGCCCGACTCACCAGCTATGCCCAGGGCCTCGCCCTCACTTACTTTGAAGTTGACATCTTCCGCAGCTTTTACCCAGCCTCTCTCGGTAATGTAGTTCGTCGTCAAGTCTTGTACGTCTAGCACTGGTGGCATGGGACGAGCACTATGATGGTTTGAATAATATTCGAAAGGTTTGAGCCTAGGGTCTCAATTAAGCTTTGGGATAACCATGTCCGATTGCAGAGATGATAAAGCGTCCGATTCTTGGAGGAAGAGCGATGTACAGCCTGACGAGGATTTTATTACATGGGATTGAAAGATACAGCTTCGAATCTAGGGCATAGCTAATGTATCGAAGATTCTTGGCGGGCTTCATCATTCTTCTCTCGGTCGCAAGCCCAGCCTCGATGGCACTGATTCAGAACGCTCGAGCAGCATCTTTGAATATTGACGTCACAGCAAACTCGGTGAGCCTCAACTACAGTATCACACTGGTAGAGAACATGACGCTCATCTGCTGCGTGCCGCCGCAATTCCGAATAGCTCTGACTGGATCGAACGGGAGCAGCCTCAAAGAGTCGCTTACGGAGGCTGTGCAAAGGCTCGTCCCAACTGCGAAAGTGGACCAGGTGACTCTAGAGGCCACCGGGACCAACTCGTCGCTAGGAACATGGACACTGCAAGAAAACTATGTGATTGATGTGGTGGGGGCTGGCGGGGACTCAGGCGGAAGCAGCAGCATAAACCTCGCCCTTCTGAAACTGAACATGTCTGACCCACTCACCATCTCGGGCGTGGAACTGAACCAGGTAGGTTCCAAGTACCTAGTGCCTCCCCTAGTCACGTTCGCGTCCGCGTTGGGCAGCAATGAACAGGCTCGTTACTATGATAACGGCGCAACTTTTCTCAACTCTGTTGTCCCTGAAAACGACGCGACAGCATTCAACCTGTTGGACTTTTCTTGGTTCCCTTCGTTGGAGACGTGGACTCACCAATACGATCCCTTGGGCCAATCATCTGTATGGAACTACGTCCCTCCTCAGAGCCACTATAATCTGACATTCGGGAGGCTCAGCCCTGAGCAAACTCTATTTTCAGCGTATGTCGCGTCCTATTCTCCATCGCTTGAGATTATTGGTCCGGCAAGGGCCTGGGTTCAGGGCCAGGCAGTCTTGTTTGACATGGGTTCGAGTCTCGAGGTTTTGATGACTCTGATTGGAATGGCGAGCCTATCAGTTGGAATAGTAACCTTCGTGTTGGACAGGGGTCTCTCTAGGCAAGTGAGGTTCAAGAAGAAAAAGAAGTAGAATACTTCGCCTATGTGAGGGTCACATTCTGAGACTGCTCCATGGATATGGCTCCTGTTACCGCGTCGAGGAAAGTGGAGACGTGGACTGTCAACCGGATGTGTCCAGTGACGTTGCCCGAGCTGGCATTGTAAAAATCCTGCAGTTCTGAGGCTTGACTCGTTTCGAGGCGGGCCGAGACTTGCACGCTTGTTTCGCTGTGAGATGGGAGCTGAGTGTTGAGGACCTGGGAGTGGGATATGGTAGGATCGAGTGGAGTTGCGAAGATGGCTGCTGAGGAGTTAAAGAAGTAGATGTCCACGCTCACCTGGCTCACAGCGAAGCCGGTGTAGGCTGAAGGATTCATGAACTTGAGGGTGCTTTGGAGATACGCAGGTGATCCCGACTGATAGCTGAGACCCGTGACCTGAAACTCGAGCTGGCCGAGGGAGGGATAAAGCTCATCGTAGTTGAGAGCAGCTGTGACTATGTAGATAGAAGAGCCGAGGCCGAGTATGATGAAGAGATATGAGAAGAATGCTCGACGTCCAAGCGGAATCAACATCAACCACGAGCAGTGAGAAGATGGGAAGAGGAGGATTAATGAATCTACTCCCAAGCCTCAAACGGACTCGTCCAGTTCTCATCATCCTTGGATGGGGAATAATGATGTCCGGAGCTGTGCTAGGCGCCATATTCCAGGGCTTCCTCCTCCCCTCGACATACTACGGCGGTAGCAGCGGAACACTACCCCTTGGTGTATGGTTTCCCTACCTGGAGGTTCTAGGGGCCTCGATCCTGGCGGGGATCGTGATGGGGGACGCAGGGAAAACAATTCTCTCCTTCTTCGCCAGTTACGGTCTAGCTGCCGTCGTGACCTATCTTGTTCTGGCCATGCCGGGCATAGTCGGAGCCTTTCCGGTTGCTGACCTCTTGACCCGACAAGCGGCAGTGATCACGTTCACAGCCCTGTTCCCGATTCCCTTGCTCGTCGGGTTTCTGGGCTCGGTCGTGGGAAGCGCTCTATCCGAGAGGCTGCTGTAACGGTTATCGGCGCTGGCGCAGCTTGGGATTGAATATTTCGTCGAGCGCGTACCCGACTAGTACGAAGGAGAGGCTCACTACCGCAATCGCTATGCCGGGCGGTATGATCCACCACCAGTAGCTTAGGAGAGCATTGGCCGCTCTTGCATGGTCAAACATGTTCCCCCATGAGACTGCTGAAGGATCTCCGAGCCCAAGAAATTCGAGCGCCGATTCTGTAAGTATTGCCGCGGGGACCGAGAGTGCTAGGTTCACGTAGGTGAGGGAGACCAAGTTGGGAAAAATGTGGACAAACATGGTCCGCATGGGTCCAGAGCCAGCGGCCCTTGAAGCTTCTATGAAGGGCCTCTCTTTCAGACTGAGAACCTGGGAACGGATGACTCTAGCAAAACCCATCCAGCCGAGGAACCCGATAATGATTATGATATTGAAGATATTAGCGCCGATGATCGCTACTAGGACGATTAGGAGGGGGAGGCTAGGTATGACGAGCATCATATCCGTGAAACGCATCAGGGCCTCGTCGACAAGCTTACCAAGGAACCCGGCCATCAGCCCAACCAATAATCCAAGCCCAATCCCGAGGAAGGCCGACAAGTATCCTACGAAGAGGGAGACTCGAGAGCCCCAGATAACCCAGCTCAAAATGTCTGACCCCTGATCGTCGGTTCCAAAGAGACCGAAGGCTGTACCGTATAATTTGAGCTGGAGGTTGTCGACGTTGACAGACTGGGAACCGATAAACTTCAGCTCGATCCCGAATGTGAATGATCTTTGAGAGGAGAATATTATCTGAGCAGGGTTGAGGTTCGTCGAGTATGCCGTGTTAAGAGTCTGTTGGATCAGCTGGCTGTCCGAGTCGAGCGAGAGAGAGTTCCACTGACCGCTGCTGGTAATGTTCTTGTCGTAAAGCACGAATGTGTCGTCCCCTCTGTCGACGAACACCCTCAACCCAATAGGCTGAGCAGCGGTCGCGCCACTAGTCAGATAGGAGACGGTCGCTAGGAATTTTCCTGGTGAACCGTGGTATGGATAATTGAAGCTTGAAGTGAGGTTGACACCGTTGGGGGACGAGCCCGAGTAGAGCATTTGGAGACTGCCCTTTGACGTGTATCCTTGAGGGCTAACCGTGTAGACTCCGGGAGAATATGAGACCTGGAGATTGGAAACTGCAGAGGGAGTTCCGGTCACAGTCCAAGCCTGGACGGCGCTAGGGTTGTTGAAGCCGGGATCGTTGACTAGGATGATGTTCTTACTGAGATAGTAGCCATCCGGAAAGTATGTTACCCATTCCGGCTGTGAGCCAGGTGAGGATAGCAGTGTCGCCTTTGGACTGTAGGGGGCGACGAGGGGAGCAGCGAGCGCTATGAAGGTGGAGACGATGAGGATTACTAGTCCGATAATGGCCATCTTGTTGCTGAACATTAAACGTAGGAATCCGAGGGACCGTTTGAGTCGTAACGGGACCCTTCTTCTGGACTGAGTTGCTGGTTGCGAGGCCTCGTCCTCCAGGCTAATCGTATCTTATGCGGGGATCAACGATGCCGTAGAGGATGTCTGAGACGAAGTTGGCTATGATTACGCAGAGTGCTATGATGTAGAACATGGCCTGGAGGACAGGAAAGTCTTTCTGGATTACCGAGTTGAAGAGCCATAGTCCGAGACCTTGCCAGTTGAAAACGGTCTCGGTGATGATGGCTCCGCTGAGTACACCACCAAATGCCAGAGCGCCTGAAGTGATAACGGGTAGAGAAGCGTTCTTGAACGCGTGTCGCAATAGAACTGTCCTCTCCGGAAGCCCTTTGGCTCTTGCAGTAGTGATGTAGTCTTCGCTGAGAACCTCAAGCATGGTTGCGCGGGTCAACAGGAGAAAGCCTCCGTAGGAGAACAGTGTCAGAGTTAGAGAAGGTAGGAAAAGATACCAGAGTCTGGTAGGTATCTGATATATGAAGGGGGGAATAGGAGGTACGCTCCAAGCGAGTGGAACAGTACCACCCGGGGGAAAGAGGCGGAAGGTGACGGAGAAGAGGATGATGAGGAGAATGCCCATGAAGAAGGTCGGAAGGGAGAAGCTGGTCAGGGAGCCGGTGACCCAGAAAGTGTCAAAGGCGGAGCCTCTCTTGTGGGCTGCAACAATTCCCAGCAGGATACCGATTATGATAGCTAGGATGGTAGAGCTTCCCAGCAAGAGGAGGGTATTGAACAGCCGTCCAGAGGTTATCACTTCTGTGGAGATGCTCTGTCCGCTGGTGTATGAGTATCCGAACTGGAAGGTGAGCGTCGACTTTAGGTAGAGTAGAAACTGTTCCCAGGCGGGCTTGTCAAGACCGTACTGGTGGATAAGATTCTCGTACTGTTGATCGTTTATCCTTCTAGGATTGGCTAGGACAGTGTAGAGTTGTCCCTGTAGACCTGGCATGGCCTCGAAGATTAGCCAGTTTAAGACGATGACGAAGAGGATGAGGACGAGCGTGTAAAGGAATCTTTTCAGAAGAAAGCTGCGCAGACTCAAGCCTGGGTTGCCTAAATAAAAAGGAAGGGGGAGTTTATTTTAGGCTTGCCTTGTTAGCAGTCGTAACCCGCCGTGGCAGGATATGTGCCCGCACATCCGGCAACGCTTGCCGGTTGGAGGTTCTGTCCTGATGGCAGGATTGGGTCTGTCTCTTGGAGTGTAGGTGCGGGTATGCCGTTGAAGCTGTTGGCTGTTCCTATGTCAATGCCGTTCAATGCTGTCCACGCGAGTGGCGCGGTCCAGTTCAGCAAGTAGAACCTTGAGACTCCGCTTATCTGCGAGAGACCCACGGTTGCTGAGCCGTTTGGCGCGCCGATGCCTTGCTGCCAGTGTGTACAACCTGCAGTGCCCAATGGCTTCAGGAAGCAGTTTGCTAGGGTGCTGATGTTGATCAGGTCATGCGAGACACTGCCCGTATTGCCCGACCAGAACCATCTAGCCGCGTTAGCACTGCTCCGGAAGTATTGACTGGACACGGAAGGGGTGGTGTTTGGCGCGACACAAGTCGTGCCACCAGTACCCAGAGTGCAGCCGTACCTTGTTAGGGTGTAGCTCACTGTCGGGCTACCAGTGTTGTCGTTGGAGCATCCGGTGCCAACTGTACCGACAGGAACAGCAGTGTTAGACCCAGTGTTCTGGCATGCCCAGGGGCCCGAGCCGGTGAATATTCCATCATGGACCGCGTCCTCGGACGAGCCGGAGAGCTTGGCGGTGGTGTTGAGGCAGCTGCTATTGACTACCGGATATGTAATTGGTGTTGGAGCAGTGATGAGACTCGCCCAGCTTGCTGGGCAGCCACTTGTCGGGTTGTACCATAGCGCTCCTGGGAATACGGTTGGACCACCGATTGTCAGTTCTGTAAAGGGACCTCTCGCCTTCAGGTTCAGGTCAAAGTTCGTTGGGCTAAGCACCGTGACACCAGTCAGTTCGCCGATCAGCGGACTGGCTTGGAAAGCCCCGTTCAGTACGAGCGATATGTAGCTGAAGGCCACGTCGGAACTTGTCACCTTCTGCCCGTTCTGGAAGAAGATGTCGTTCCTGAGAACGCTTCTGACGCTGACCGTGGTTCCCGCTGGGGGCGTATAGCCAAGCGAAGTGTTGGGGACGAACGTGTGGCTCTTTGTCATCCAGTCGATGAGCTGGTTATTGTTCAGTGGGTTCTGAGCGAAGAGACTGTCCATTACGTTGCCGAGGACAAAAAAGTCCCAGATGGTCGAAGATGTGTAGGGGCTGATGTGAGTCGTTGTCTGTTTGAAGCCCTGCCTAATCGCACCGGCTTGTGCGGGAGACTGACTGTAGGCGTTCAGCCAAGTCCAGAAGTTGGGCAATCCAGCTCCGGAACTATTGATGGCCTCTAGCCAGCCTGGCAGGTAGGAGAAGGTATCTTGCTGGGAGTAGATTGGTAGAACGTCGTTTGCCTGGAGCAATAGCAGCTCGGAAATGTAGCCAGCGCTAACGGCCGAACAGGAGCTTGGGGTCGTTGGACAGCTGGTTCCGGCTGGAGCAGTGGGGCAAGTCCCGCCGACGGCGTTACTGGACGACCCAGCAACTGGATCGCCTGCAGCACCGGCGCAGAGAGCGAACTCCATAGCATGACTCCAAACATCATAGGTAGCATTGCAGACATAGTCGTAGTTAGAAGCGGCTGCACTGGTCGTCGTAGAAGCACATGCCGCGACTCCCGGATTGGAGACGAAGATACTGTTGAAGTTGAAGTAGAGCAGAGAGTCGAATGGGAATACTCCACCGAACCCGGCTGTATACATCCACCAATCATGGATGGGAGTGCAAGATCCCGTACTCGACTTGCATGTAGTGAAACCTGGGAATGCAGTGATGGGACCTTCGGTGACACATAGAACAGCTCCCGCGGCGAATGTAGTGGTCCTAGCTTCAATGCATGGGGTACTTGAAGAGCCGCTGACGCATCCGATCGTATATCCACCGGTGAACAGGGCGCATATGGTTTCAGCGATCCCGGTTCCAATGTGGAAACGAGGCGTGTGGTCGCTTCTGACGAAGAAGTTGATAGGACTAGCGGTGACCGCAGAGACTACACCTTGGAGGACACAGTTGTTATCGACACTAGCAGCGAGGCCCGCGGTAATCAAGTACTGGGCTGCCGCGCAGAAGTCAGCACTACCGAAAGCTCGCATCCATGGAAAGTCACAGGCTCCGGGAGCAGATTCAGTACCGCACTGGCCCGTAGCTGTACCAGTCCCCGTGGGGCATGGTGCTGCTTCGGCTGCACAGTTGAATGAGACTCCACCTGTAGTTCCCGGGGAGAGAGTGGCGACACAATTGGTCGGACTAGTTCCTGGGAAGAGGCTGTCGGTTGGGCAGGGATTGGGGCCCACAAGCCCGTCGCTTGGAGGGACCGGACTATCGATAGCGATGGACTTTCCGTGAACTGCAGAATCGGTCGAGGTGAATGTTGCCTTGTCAATTAGGTGGTCGATCGCCTTGCGAATGTTAGCGCTACAGTCCGTGGGATTTACTCCAGGGCTGTTCGCGGCGCTTCCGAAGGCGAAATCGCAACCCCAGAAGTTGTTGGAGTGGTTAAACTCCACTTCATAGTCCCCGTGCTCGGAAATGGGCGGCGTGACGAGAAAGTTTTGCGGCGCGCTTCCGAGTGTCGTAGTCTGGGCAGGAGTGAGAGGCCAGTCCATCATGTCGATGCCAGCCGAAGGATTGCTAATGCTCAGAAACTCCGCGTTCTCATCCGTGAATATGGAGCCTAGGAATGTGTTCATCGCAGGACCCGCGGGGGTCCATGGTTGGGGAGGAGGTGTGCTGATGATCGCGTGGCCAAGGTTGATGGTTGGAAATCGTAAGCCGGCAGATGAGACTGCTGGAAGGCTTGCAAAGGAGATTACAACAGCAAATGTAAGCAGTAGTTTTAGAAGAGATGTGTTCATAGTTTTCTCGAAGGGTTGTTCGGAGCGTGTAGCCTTAAAAGATTATCCCTGAGGATGTTCCATGGTAAATCCCAAGCATGACGCAGATATTTCCGGGATACTCGAAGATTCCTAGCATGTACAGTATCTACCCGGGCTAAGCATGATCTTCCTCGTCAAGAGGCTTCTTCCTGAAGATACGCCCGATGAAACCTGCGCTAGCTCCGAGCCCAATTACTACTGTAAGGCCCAAGAGGGTCGAATCGACCAGGTTCAAACCTAGGAAGAGCCCATAACTTGAAGGCATGGGCGTGAGAAGCTGTACGTAAGCTACTCCGACATTGTTGGAAGTATCGTTCTCGATCACAAAACCCGTGCCGTTTCTGACCGGACCTATCCGGGCTACAATCCTGTAAACAGCAGGGATCCAGCCGCTAGTGTCCCAGAGTACACTAGTGTCACCTCTCGTGAAGGCTCCCAAGTTTGGAAGTGTCTTCGTCCCTAGACTCGACTTCCCTACGTTGACTGAGACAGTAGCGTTTTCGGTTTTGAAGCTGTTGTTCTTAACCTCAACAGTCACGTTGAGAACTGCGCCGGGAAGAACTCCCTGAGTACGATCAGCCGCGACAAAGTTCAAAGCTAGATCGATGAAAATCAGAATAACTTCTACTTGGATCGATATTGACGCGTCAGCGCCGTAGGTATCCCAGATCGTGAGTGTCACAACCTTCTGGTTTGTCCCCTGCGTCACCAGTGTGAAAGGGTGAGATACTATTGCGCATAGGCAGGGACCAGTGACACCTTCGTCCCCCCACACCCAATTATAGCGTAGAATTGTACCACCCCCGTTTGTCGAGTTGCTCTTCGAAGCATCAAATGTCGCATTCGCGTTTTTCAGGACTTGGATAAACCCGTCGGAGCTTATTCTGAAAGGGAAAAGCGTGAAGAAGGGGACCGGAGGAGTACAGAATGAGAGGCCACATTTCTGAGTCGTGAAATAGCCATCCAAGGTAGAGAGGATGACTAGTCCAGTTGATCCAGCGGACCCGACCCCAGTAAGCTCGCCGACCAAAACGTGTATTTCCGAGAATCCCTGAGCCTGTACCTGGAATGTTGCCTTGAAGAGTGTACCGTTGACAGGCATTGGGTCCGGACAGGATCCCGCAAGGCAGACCAGTGCCAAGGTTGTCACGCCGGGAGCGTCCAGCGGAGTGCATTGTGTGTTAGTGTTAGGCGCTGCGTAGCCATCAACACATTGTACTAGTGCGACGACATTGCTTCTTCCCAGCACAGTTGACGAATAGTCGATTCCCGTAACATGAAGAATAGTATAATTGTATAGAAGGCTCACCTGGAATGCATTGTAACTATTGGTGCTGTTAACAGGAGCGTTGGTTAAGTTGAGCGCAACAGTGAAAGCATCGCCCACGTTGTAGTTTCCAGCGGTAGCAGTCGGATTCACAGAAATGCGGGACTTCAATGAGGGAGATACGGCGTGGACTCCCGAAAGTATCGAGAGCGGGCTGCCGAGAGATGTCAAGGCAAGCGACAGAAAGACGGTTATTATGATTGTTCTAGAGAGTCGCTGGATATTGGGGCCTTGCGATGTTGATTTCTCCCGCTGATCTTTGGAAATTCTGGCGCTAGCGAGGTTTTCGAGTTTTAAAAGGTTATCCGGCAAATTCTAGCTGCGGAAAGCTTAGACTAGCAGCTCAGGCATCTCCAGCCATAGTGCAAAGCTAGAACACTGGCGTCTCCCAAATCGATCACTCCGTTACTGTTGATGTCCGCGGCCGCAACATACTTGCTCGAACCGACCCGGGATCCGTAGGCGGCGGAGAGAACGCTAGCGTCGAGCAGATTGATGACTCCATCCTGATTAATGTCTCCCGGCTGGAGCAACCGGATATTGTGCACGACTAGAGAATTATTGACGGTGTTCGCTTCGCTCGGGACAATCGCGACTATAGCCTGGATCTGGTAGCAGCCGGTGCGGTAGCCTGTAGTGTTCCATGAAGATATGATTTGGATGGCCTGTGTGGGGAGAAGAAGACCTAGGGGCACGCTGGCGAGTAAAGTTGAGTTAGCGTAGAGGGTGTACTGGGCGTTGTCTGAAAAGTCGCCTAGGTTGGTTACTGTGGCGTTAATGGCGACTAGGGCGCTCTGGTTGATGGACTTTAGACCGCCGGGGTATAGCTTTGAGGGCGTGACGGAGAGTGCCGTCACTGCCAAGTCGTGGATTAGTATCTGGGGGCTGGACAGGTAGAAGATGTGAAAGTCGCTAGTGTCGGGAGTGTTGGAAGAAAGGAAGATGTACAACCGTTTGTCCGAGAACTGGATCGTGGACGGCTGTCCATTGAGACAGGGATCCGTCTGACAACCCGTCGCGGATGAGCCGTTGGTTGTTATAGCCGTCGGCGTAGACCAAGTACTTCCAGAGCTCGTGGAATTCACGTAATAAATGTCCGTGCCATCCACAAAATTGGAAATCTTGATCGTTCTGCTCCAGACGACCCAAATATTTCCATCTCTTGTCTGGACGATAGATGGGTCTGAGTCGGCCTGTGCATAGTTGGTCAGGCGAGTATCCACCGTCCAAGATGAACCGTTGTAATATTTGTACCAGAGTTGGTAGGTGCCAGTCCGAGATGAGGACCAGACAACCCAGACTCTGCCACCAGTAGTAGCCGTCACAGAGGGATTAGTGTCCACCTGTGATCCTGTAGTCAGAGCGATCTCTCCGTTCCATCCTACGCCAGGCGTGTAGAAGTTATAGTATAGATTGGCGGTGGATGTGAAGAACCGGTCCCAGATGACCCATATGCGACCGCTCGAGTCTTGGGCCAGTGACGGGTCCTGGTCCTGGTTGAGACTGTTGGTCAATTGAGTCTCTGGAGACCAGACGTTTTTCGTATTGGTCCTGTAGAATACTTCCACGTTTCCGGTGCGGTTGGAATCCCAGGCTAGGAAGAGTGTGCCATTCGACAGGCTAGAGATCGCTGGAGCCTCATTGACCCAATAACCGTTCGGTCCACGGGAGTTGGTAAAGTTGGATTCTGCGGTCCAAGCGAAACCGTTGTAGATCTTGAAGTAGGCTTGCTGGGTCAGAGCCGACTCGTAGACGAGCCAGAAGTTGCTCTTGGAATCCTGGGTTATTGATGGTTTGATGTTGAAACTGGTGTTTACCGGGACTTGAACTGGGCTGGACCAGGACACTGCGTTAGCGGGCTGGATGTGGAAGGAGACGATCATCGATAGCGCTAGAGCCATAAAGACTATTGTTGCCTTGATAGATCTTCGACCTTCCGAGTTCTTCATGTTAGTCTCCTCAGGTTCTGGTGCCATAGTTGACGGCCAAAACGCTGGCGTCGCCGAGGTCGATAACTCCGTTACCGTTGATATCAGCGTAGGGGTTGTAACGGGATGAGCCTACTCTGGACCCGTACCCGTACGCCATGATGGACGCGTCGATGAGATTCACGACCCCATCTTGGTTCACATCTCCAAGAGGAAGCAGATGCACCAAGTTCTTTGTGAGGAGAGTATTGTCAGGAGTATTCCCAAAACTCTCTCCGGGAACAGGGCTTATCGTGGCGACGAAACCATACCTCCCAGGCTTGACGCTACTCGTCGTGTTCCACGTGAAAGAGATCACTGCGACTGGAGATCGAGGAGATATTGTGGTCGTGGCCGTGCCAACCGGGTAGCTGGTCTTGTTGACAGCTGTCAGGCTAACGCTGATAGTCTCGGAAAAGTCACCGAGATTGACTACCGTCACGTTGATGTGGACGAGAGGGCTCTGGTTGACCGACTTTAGCCCACCAGGATACAGAACAGATGGTGAAGCCTGAATCTTGTTTACAGCGACATTGTGAACACCTAATATTGGCGCGGATTTCAGATAGTAAATGTCAAACGATGAGCCCATATTCGTTATGTCAGAGCTGAAAAACACGTAGACGCTCCTGTCCACTCCCTGAATCGCTGAGGGCTCCCTGCTGTCTATAGGATCAGTCGAATTTCCTCCAAACGTGAGCTGAGTGTCAGCTGACCAGCTCGTACCGAGATCTGTCGAATTCTTGTAAAACAACTGATCTTCGAAAGTGGTAGTGCTCAGTTTGAGCTCGCGATTCCAGAAAGCCCACATGGTTCCATTCCGATCCAACACGAGCGCTGGATGCTCATCCCCAAAAGTCGCAGTGTTTACACTCGTCAATTGAATCTCAGCTGACCAGGTTGTGCCGTTGTATGTCCTGTAGAAGAGATTGTACAAAGCCCCAGAACTTGTCCACTTGGAGTATGAGACCCAGAGCCCTCCACCGACCGTAGTGGGCGCGGGAAAGACATTCCATGTCTGATCCGACGTAAGCTGGATATCCTGCGACCAAACATTTCCAGCAAGAATTTTGTAGAAAACCTGGCGACAGATCCCTGAAACACACGATGATGAAAAAGTCTCCCGGTACCAGACGATCCAAAGCCTCCCATCAGAAGCTACCATAGACTTTGGGCCAAAGTCGTCAAACGATCCAGACGTGACCTGAACAGTACTGCCCCAGGCACCCGAGTTGTAGGACCTATAGTATATCTGGCTATTACCCGTCATATTTGACGCCCAGACAAAGAGTACTGTCCCGTTCTTCAGCTGGCTCAGGGTCGGCGAAAAACTCCATACCGACGATGAGGTGAGCTGCTGGTACGGAGACCAAGAGAGTCCGTTAAACGAAGAGAAATAGATAGCTGTCTTTGTTGTGTATGACTGCCAGACGACCCACGTAGTCCCGTCAGCAAATTGAAGGGCTGAAGGCAATGAGTCCACGCTACCGAGATTATCGACGATCGACGGAGCCTGAAATGATACAGCCGCCGCAGACGCGAAGAGCCCCCCTACACAAAGCGCAAGAATGGCTATAGGCTGAAGGACTCCTCTCATCTCCCTAGTCAAGAAAAACTCTGCTCAACTTTAGGGCTGAGGGCATATAACAATTCTCTTTTCTCTATATGGTCGCAGATAGCGAACAAGGGCTCAAACAATCCAGCTCAAGCCCCGGATTCCGACAGCAATACGGTTGGAAGCCGGGTCCAGCCCGAGACCTGCACCAGAACGACTAGAGCCAAGAAATCGAGGTAAAGAGAATATTCCAATCTATCGGATTTGAACACAAAAAGGGGGGTTAGGGGATTTTTCCCCTATAGGTGCTCTACGGTACTACTGCGAAGCAGCCGCTCTTGGTGTTTGTGCCCGTCGTCGCCATTTCCAGCGCTGACGTAGTTCCCCATGAAAGGGTGGCGGTGAAACAGATCTTGAACCCAATAGCACCGGTAGGTACAGCTTGGGTGAACGAGACGCTGGTCACAATTCCAGGCTGGAGTAGCGTGACTGCGGACATTGCTGTGTAGGGTAGTCCATTGTCGTAAGATCCCGTGACCACGACTTGGACGTATACGGGGATCGTGGCGAGATCCTCAACCTTGGCCGTGAACGACTGAGATCCACCAGACTTGGCGAGGCTCAGATGGTGAGTCCAAGAGAGTTTCCCGTGAACGAACTGTGGAGGTAGCACCGTGACAGTGATAGTGCCAGATGTACCCGAGCTGCCATTGAAAGCGTTCGTGTCAGCAGGAACATAGGTGCCGGTGACAGTAGCAGTGCCAGTAGCAACGCCAGTGAAGGCAACAGAACAGGTGCCAGACACCAGAGTGCAGCTAGCAGCGACAGTACCAACAGCAGTGTTTGAAGACACGAAAGTCACAGTGCCAGTCGGAGTATTCGCCGGAGTAGTAGTGTCAGAGACAGTAGCAGTACAGGTCGAAGTAGCACCAATACCAATACTGTTTGGACTACAGACCACAGCAGTCGAAGTATTGTCTGCTACACGTGGATTGACAGTAATAGTGGCCGCAACGCTAGTGCTCGTGTTGTGATTCGCGTCACCACCATAAGCACCCGTGACACTCGCAGTGCCATTAACGGTACTACCCTGGAAGGTCACAGAACAACTACCAGCCGACAGAAGACAGCTGGAAGCGCTCAGAGTCCCACCAGTAGTGCCTGCTGACAGCGTGAAGGTCACAGTGCTAGTAGGAGTGTTCGCAGGGGTCGTAGTGTCAGAGACAGTAGCAGTACAGGTCGAAGTGGCACCAATAGCAATACTGTTTGGACTACAGAGAACAGCAGTCGAAGTATTGTCCTTGTTCACAGTAATAGTGTTCGACGTGCCTGCCGGGCTCGCATTGTGGTTCGCATCGCCACCATACGTACCGCTGACAGTAGCAGTGCCAGCACCAACACCCGTGAAGGTCACGGTACAAGTACCGGACGCACCAAGAGTGCAGCTAGCCCCTACAGTACCAACAGCAGTACTCGACGATGTGAAGCTCACAGAGCCAGTAGCAATCCTCGAAGCAGTCGTAGTATCAGTCACAGTAGCAGTACAAGTGGAAGTCCCGCCGATAGCGATCGACACAGGAGTACACGAGACAGCAGTCGAAGTATTGTCCTTGTTCACAGTAATAGTGTTCGAAGCAGTAGGACCACTACCATTGTGGTTCGCATCGCCACCATACGTACCGCTGACAGTAGCAGTGCCAGCACCAACACCCGTGAAGGTCACGGTACAAGTACCGGACGCACCAAGAGTGCAGCTAGCCCCTACAGTCCCAACAGCAACGTTGGACGATGTGAAGCTCACAGAGCCAGTAGGAGTATTCGCAGCGTTAGTTGTGTCGGTAACGGTAGCGGTACACGTTGATGTTCCGCCAATGTTGATCGGCGTAGAACACGAGACGCCAGTCGAAGTATTGTCCCGCAGTGTAGGAGGGACAGTGATAGTGTTCGAAGCAGTAGGACCACTACCATTGTGGTTCGCATCACCAGCATACGTACCGCTGACAGTAGCAGTGCCAGCATTCACACCGGTGAAGGCCACGGTACAAGTACCGGTCCCACCAAGAGTGCAGCTAGCCCCTACAGTACCAACAGTACTATTGGACGATGTGAAGCTCACAGTGCCAGTCGCGGTTCTCGCAGCGCTCGTAGTATCAGCAACAGTAGCAGTACAAGTGGAAGTCCCGCCAATGTTGATTGGCGTAGTACACGACACCGCAGTCGAAGTATTGTCCTTGTTCACAGTAATAGTGTTCGAAGCAGTAGGACCACTACCATTGTGGTTCGCATCACCAGCATACGTACCGCTGACAGTAGCAGTACCAGCAGCAACACCGGTAAAGACAGCAGTACAGCTGCCAGACACCAGAGTGCAACTAGCCGCAACGGTCCCAACGGCAGTATTCGAGGATGTGAAGCTCACAGTGCCAGTCGCGGTTCTCGCAGCGTTGGTAGTATCAGTCACACTAGCAGTACAGGTCGATGTTCCGCCAATGTTGATCGAAGCAGGCGCACAAGACACCGCTGTAGTAGTATTGTCCTTGGCAACAGTGATAGTGCCAGACGTGCCAGAGCTGCCATTGTGAGTCGCATCACCAGCATACGTACCGCTAACAGTAGCAGTGCCTGTGGGACCAACGCTAGTGAAGGTCACAGCACAACTGCCGGATGTCAACACGCAGCTGGCACCGACAGTGCCAACCGCGGTATTCGATGATGTGAAGCTCACAGTGCCAGTCGGAGTATTCGCCGGAGTCGTAGTGTCAGAGACACTAGCAGTACAGGTAGAAGTCGCGCCTGGAACAATAGTATTGGGACTACAAACGACACTAGTAGAAGTATTGTCCAATACCTGCGCCTCCACCGTTCGAGATGAAGACGCAGTCAGGCGGATGACTCGAAGCACCACATATTGTTGGATCAGCGTTCTGGACATAGACGATGGGGCTACCGGTTGTCAGGCTCTTGACCTGATAGTTCACGTACATCAACCGACCAGTAGTAGGAGGATTGGATAGGCCTCCGAGAGAGGTGACTGCCATGTGAGCCACACCGAGCCCGTCAATACCAGGGACACAGTTGGTCGCGCTGCCGCCTACACCGTTGTTGATACAGTTCACAAGCGTCAAGGGTGAGCCGAGAATGTTGACCAGAGTACCAGCACCGGTAATGTTGGCGCTGAGGGGGAGTAGAACGTTCGGGTCAGTCATAACAGCAACCTCAAACCCGTTAGTAGTATCAGACCCAGCCACATCAACCTCCAGAGAGAACGTGCTACCCACCGTGAGACTTGTACCGCC
>WNGP01001086.1_pt1 | contig 22016 bp, 20 predicted proteins | sample 5407671 | NCBI WGS metagenome assembly WNGP01 (sample SAMN13153381, study PRJNA577476) | soil metagenome | isolation source: 40 cm soil or saprolite under Garry oak tree replicate 2 | place: USA:California | collected 2016-06-15
TCGACGTCGATCTGTCCCCAGGCGCGGATCTGGATCTCGTCGCCGGGCCCGATGACGTAATCGGCCGTGACCGGGACGTTGTCCACCGGGGCGAAAGTGCTCGGCGCGTGGCGAAACAGGTTCGCGCCGAAGAGCGGAAGATCGCGGCCGGTCGATTGCAGTATGAAATCCTGGAACTCGATGCGCTCCGTGGATTCCGGGCGCAGGCGCGGCTGCAGCTGCTCGGGCGGGACCGGAACGGCCGGCTCTCCCGGGCGGAGGCGATTCGTGATCGTGGGCGTGCCCGGGGTCGCGGAGAAAACTTCAACGCCGCCGCGCGAAGGCGCAGGCGCGCCTGGTTCCTGTTCCTGCGACTGTGAAGTTTGTCCCTGCGGCCGCAGCGTTCTCGGATCGAACATTCCCTGCGCCAGCGCGGGCGATGCCAGCGCGAAGGCGAGAAGAGATACCAATGTCTGCAGCTGTCTGGGCATCCGGGTTCACCGATAAAGGAGTTTCAAGCACCCGACTAAAAATCGCCGGGCAAACGTTGTTTTTATTGATGTTAATCCGATTGGAGAGTGGAGTCCACTGGAGCGGAATCCGGCCGCGCGAGCGTGGCGGACACGCTAAGGTCGCGGCGCCCCGGAGCGTTTCCAGCCCAGGAACTTGGTGTAGAGCCACAAGTAAGCGGCGCAAAAAATGAGCGATGCAGCCACGAGCAAAGGGGTTTCCTTCCACAGCATCACGGCCGGCACAGCGCAACACAGGCTCAGGAACCAGCTGTAGGGCGCCACCCTGTTGTTCAGCCGGGTGACCAACGCCGGGTCGGAGACGTCCACCCGAGCCCGCGTCAGCCGCATGTAGATCACCTGGTGCAGGTGCAGGCGATCCGGCTGCCCGGGCGATTGGCCTTGCATGACCTTTCTGCGGTATATCGAGAAGATCGTCTCGAATATCGGATAGACGAGGAGCAGCATCGGGAACCACGGCGAGACCTCCGGATGCCGCACCACCAGAAGCACGGAGAGTTCCGCCAGCCAGAAGCCGAGCAGATAGGCGCCCCCGTCGCCCAGGAAAATCCTTCCCTTCGGGTAGTTCCAGGCGAGGAACCCGAGCAGAGCCCCGATCATCGCAAGCGCCGAGGTGAAGAGGAAGGCATCTCCCACCAGAGCCGAAACCCAGGCCATTGCGGCGAGCACGATGACCGCGTGGCCGCCCGCCAGGCCGTTGTATCCGTCGATGATGTTGATCGCGTTGGCGACGCCGCCGACCGCGAAGATGGTGAAAGCGATGGCGAACGGCGCCCACCTCAGCAGCACATCGAAGCCGGGAATATCGAGCCGCGGGATCACGGCGCCGAGCAGCCACGCGCCCAAGGCCGCGGCTACCATGGTGAGCGCGAGGCGGGCAAGGACGCTCACGTTCTTGGTGACGTCCTCGGCGATCCCTCCGAGAAACGCGGGCAGGCTCGCGAGCAGCAGATAGCCGAACTGCTCGCTCGATGCGCTCTGCGCGATCGCGAGCAGAACCGCTCCCGACACGAAAAGGCCGGCCATCACCTCCAGGCCGCCGATGCGCGGGGTGGGAGCGGCGTGAAATTTCTGCGGGCCGGTCTTTACGGGGTCGAAGCTCCAGTTTGCGTGCAAAGCCTCATAGCGCACGATCAGATGACCTGCGAAGACAGAAGTCAGGCCGGCAAACAACAGGATCACAAGGCCGGCGAAGGCTTGCCCGGATTCGAAACGCCGTGGCTTCACTGGAAACGGGCGCCTGGTGTCGGGCGGATGGCAGACGACCGGAACTCCTCCGTTTGCGCCCGTCAGCCGTTCTGTTTCCCGGCAGGCGGCAAGCGCGAGCGGCTTGTCGTCCGACAGATAAGTCACGACTCCGAGAGGCAGGCGGGAACTGGGCATCTCGATCGGATCTTCGGAGAGCAGCTTCTCGTAGGCGGGTTCGAGCTTGCCGGGGCATTGCCGTATTGCGACCCGGCAGGCGGGACAGCTGGCCCGGATGGCGTCGGCGATGGTGGCGACGGCGGACTCGCAAGCTTCGTTCTTGAGCAGACCGGGCTGCAGGAACTCGAGCCTGACGTTTTCGTGAGCTTCCACCACCACGAGAGGGTAGTACACGCGGCCGTGGAGGAAATGCGTCGCAGCCACGACCGCGATGAACAAAACCGCAGCCGCAATCGGGGCGTTCGCTTTTCCTGCGGGTATCGATGGTTTCACCGTGCGGGCTGCGAGAGCCTCTCCCTGTATGGAGCCATGATACTCAACCCGGGACCCGAGGACGGTGCGTCATCGGGAAAGGAGCTTCATGGAAGATCGGCATTGCCCAGGGGGAGCGAAGGAGGGGAGGCTCCTCGCAACTCATTAAAATGTAAAGATAAAGGATCAGAATTCCTTCGAATCGCGTGCTCGGCGACGCGGATGCCAAAGCCGTGGAATAGGGTCAAGAGCGGTGATGTTTACGAGTTTGGGCTCCGGCTTGGGTCCCCGGCGTTGCAAGGCCCTGACTGGATATGCTAACGTGCCGGGACAATCAAATTCGACTTCGAGGTTTCCCTGGGAGGTTCTAATGAAAAAGCTGGCGGCGATGATCTTCTTTGCAATGGTCGGGAGCAACGCAATGGCACAGGCGGGTGGTGCATCTACCGGTGCCGGAACGGCGGGTACAGGCGCCGGCACAGCAGGAACTACGGTGGGCGTAATAGCCACCGTTGCGGCGGTGGTAGTGGGGGTTGCGGCGGCAAGCTCGAATAACAGCACCACGAACCACTAAGCCCTTTTTTCAGATCCAAGTATTTCCAAAACCCTGCCAGGGTCAACCTGGCAGGGTTTGTTGCTTTTGCAGGTGCATAAACCCGGAGCTCCACTTCTCCGATTCGGCAAAAAGGGGCCATGCGCCGTTTTCTAGCGTGTTGGGTCGGAGTCGCTGCGTGCTGCGCATCCTCCGTGGCGAAGGCCGGACCGACCGGGCTCATCAACATGCCCGATGCGCGCTTCAATCCGGACGGGACCCTGCGTTTCGGCATGGCTTACGCGCGGCCTTATTTCGATCTCAGCGCGAACGCGACGCTCCTTCCGTGGCTCGAGACCAATCTCGCAGTCACTCGGATCACGGGTGTTCCGGGGTTCGATGGCGGCCCGAACGGATTCGGTCCAGACTACGGAGCCTACAAGGACAAGAATGCGGGCTTCAAGATTCGTCTCGTAGCTGAAGGAGGCTGGTGGCCCGCGGTAGCGGTCGGAGCGCAGGACCCGTTCGGGACGAGCCTTTTCCCGAGACAGTTTGCCGTAGCGACCAAAACTCTGGGTGACGCCCAGGTCACATTGGGGTACGGGCGCCGGCAGATCGACGGAGCATTCGGCGGTCTTCGCTATTCGCCTTCCTGGCTGGGAAACTGGTCGTTCGTGAGCGAGTACGACGCGAGCGACTACAAGAACTTTCCCTTCGCCGAGCAATCGCAGGTGAGCGGACGCACGCGCGGGATTTCCAACGCGCTCGAGTATCGCATCGGGTGGATGACCGCGGCGGTCTCGAATCAGCGCGGCGTGGCGGGGATCAGCACGTATGTTTCGATACCGCTCGAGCAGAAGGAATGGATACCGAAGACCGCGGAACCCGAACCCTACGTGAAGGTGATTCCCCGGCCCACGCTTGCGCAGTGGGAGCAGGACCCGGGCTACCCGAGGCGCATGTACCAAGCGCTCTTCCGCCAGGATTTCAAGGACGTGCGCATCCGCATGGAGCCCAATGCGCGCCTTTCGCTCACGCTCGCGAACAGCCGCATCTCGCAGATGAGCCGCGCGGTCGGGCGCGCGGCAAGGACGGCGCTGCTGCTTGCGCCGATCGAGGCCAGCGCGATCCGCGTGACCTACACGACCAGCGGCCTGCCGGTCGCGACCTACGAGTTTTCCGATCTGAGAAGGCTCAACCGCTACTTCAACGGCCTGTTGACGCGAAGCGAGCTTGCCGAATCCGTCTCCATCCGGTACGCGGACCCTTCTTCGTACCCGGAGAAAGACAAAGCCGATCTGATGGCGGCGCTCGAGGAGCCGGCGCAGGCCAGGCTCCTCTACGCCCGCGACGAGGGCAATTTCATCAGCTTCAAGAGCCAGGACAACGGGCTCAATCTGTTTCAGGTCAGACCGACCTTGAGCTCCTACGTGAACGGGCCGAAAGTGTTCCAGTACAGCTTCGGCTTGTTCACGACATACGACCGCGAGCTCGCCGAGCGCCTCTTTCTCAATACCGGGTTGAACGCCATCCTGTACGAGAACATCACCGAGGCGATCGGGTCGAACAACAGCACGCTCCCGCACGTCCGCTCGGATTTCGGGGAATACGCGAAAGCCCCGCGGTTGAGGGTCGATCACGTGTTGCTGAACCGCGTCTATCAGCCTTCCGAGCGGACTTACGCGAGGCTGACCGGGGGGTGGCTCGAGCAGATGTACGGCGGCGTGGGCGGGCAGTGGCTGTACGTGGAGCGCGGCACGCCCTGGGCGTTCGACCTGAGCGTCGATGCGGTCAGGCAGCGCGATTTTCACGATCAATTCGCTTTCCGCGACTACCAGACCGTGACCGCGCTCGCAGCAATGCATTACAAGCTTGCCTATCAATCGACTTTTACCGTGCGGGCGGGCCGGTTTCTCGCGCGCGACCACGGGGCGCGCTTCGAGATCAAGCGGCGCTTCCGCATCGGGATGGAACTGGGCGCGTGGTACACGGTCACCAATGCGGTGGATACGGGGATCGGGAACGAAGCGAACTACCGCGACAAGGGCGTCTTCGTCTCGATTCCCTTCGAAGCCTTGCTCCCCAACGATACGAGAGTCGTGACCGGCTTCTCGATCGCGCCCTGGACCCGCGACGTGGGGCAGATGCTCAACTCGCCCGTCGATCTCTACCAGATGCTCGAGAAGCCGCTCATGCTCGACCTGCACGACCGCGACGGCCTGGCGCGCTTCGGCGACGTCGAGGACGACTACAACCTGCCGTACCTCGGCAGTCCCATGTGGGACCGGCCGTTCGAGAACCTGGGCGGGATGACTGCGCGGGACTGGGGCAATGGCGCGAGCGCCCTGGGCAGCTCGAGCGCCTGGGAAAGCGCTCTGCTCGGAGCCGGCGTCGTGCTCGGCTCGGCGGTGTTCGATCGGAGCGTCTCGCGATCGGTGGATCGTCACTCCGGCTCGCGCGCGCTCGATACGCTGGATGGGCTCGGCAAGTGGCTGCCTGTCACCGCCCTGGCCGGGGCGGGGCTGGCCGCCCTTTCGGAGCAGGACAAGCGCTTGAGCAATACCGGCATCGCCGCGATTCAGGCCGGCGCCACGGGCCTGTTCGCGAACCTGGGAATCAAGTATGCCGTCGGCCGCGCCCGCCCGGCGGACGAGAAGGGGCCGGCGGATTTCGAGCCGTTCAAGCGCTCGGACGCGTCTTTCCCGTCGAACCACGCGACCGTCACGTGGGCCGCGGTGACGCCGTTCGCCAGGGAATACGACGCGCCGTGGCTGTACGGAGTGGCCGCGCTCGCCAACGCCGGAAGAATCGCCTCGCGCGAGCACTGGCTGTCGGATACGGTGGCGAGCTCGCTCCTCGGTTTCGCGATCGGCGATTTCTTCTGGCAGGAACGCCGCAAGCCCGACGACAAGGCGCCGAAGGTGCTGGTCGGGCGTGCGGGCGTGACGTTGATGTGGGAGACGAGGTAGTGCCGACGACGATCACCACCCCGGCGGCCTTCGGCCGCCACCCCTCCTTAAGAAAGGGAATTATATACATGACTCCCTACGGTTACAATGGGCCGGGTTCTTAAGATGGGTGGCTTACACCTGTTTCATTGTTGTAGGTTCCGTCTGGGGTGAAACTGTTCTTTCCCAAGTATTTGCGGCAGAACTCAAAGGCCCAATCCATCTTACTGAGCGGATCGAAATAATCGATTTTCCCGTACACCCAAAACTTCGTGGAGTCATAGCTAACCGATGGGCCGGAAAGATCAAGCTCGATCTCACACCTTTGATCCGGATAAATCACTTGTCCATTGAAAATTGGAGCACCAAAGGTTGGGCGCACAGTGGCGTCCATGGGTTCTTTGGTGATGCCACCGAAAACGGTCACAGAATAGGCTGGCGTTTTTCCAAAGTTCTTGATGCAGAGTTTAAGGCGACGGGGCGGCTCGCGCACAAGACTACTTTGGAACTCTTTTTCAGTGAAAAACAAAATCTCGGGTCCGACATACGGTCGCAATTCGAGTCTAGTCGTGCCAGCAGTGTCATCAACGAGGTCTTTGGTAGAAACCCACAACTTTTTCGTGTAATGAACGAGATAAGTCGTAACGAGCACGAGGAGGCCAGTGAAAGCGGCTACCCAAAACTCGGGGCTTTCGTAAAACGCTTGTTTGTGTTTTTGGGGTTGCTCGCTTTGGCCTTTCAACTCCAGCTTTTCGGCCTTAGTTATATTGACAACGGGCGGAAGTTGCGCGGCTACAGCTTGTTTGTTTTCGGTGTCTGTCTTGGCTTTGGCGTCCCCCTTAGCGTCGCCTTTGGCTGGTGGACTCGCCTTTGGAGCATCTTGTGACTGCACGCTTCCAATCATCAACGCAAGCGAGAGAAGCAGCCAGCGCATCAACACGCCCTCATCGCCGCTCTATCGCTTCGCGAGCTTCTTGCTACGTCGCGCGCGTTTCTTCGCTGGCTTTGACTTCGGCTTTGGCCGGTGCGCGAGTACCTTATCCACGATCCTGTGGAGCACGTGCGGAATTTCAGGCTTCGTCACGCGATGAGCTTCTTATACGTGATGCCAGCGCCCGGAGTCGCTTTGACGAAACTATCAAGCCGCGCAAGCGTGTGGCGCTTAACGTTGCCATCATTCAGCCTGAACGTGAACTCATCAACGTAGCGGGAAAGGTGCTTGGGGCTAGCGTGATGGTAGACGCCAGTGAGTCCGCGTTTCAGCACAGCCCATACCGATTCGATGCTGTTGGTGCTAATGCCGTTGCGCACATATTCGCCTGCGCCGTGATTTACAGATTCATGCTTGAAGCCTGCTTCGTCAATTTTTCTGTAGCCGCCATGATCGTCGGTGTACAGCGTCGAGCCGGGCGCGATGTTGTCGTGTATCTCTTGGCGCAGGCTGGCAGTGTCAGTGCTCGAAACGGTATTGGCTATCGTGCGCCCATTGCGCTGACGCATTCCAACTACCGCAGTCTTTCCAATAGTCCCGCGACCAGCGCGCAATCTCTTGCTGGCGTGTTTGTTCCTTTCCTTCCCGCCGACATAGGTTTCATCCATTTCTACGATCCCGGTAAGAATCGTCGGATCGTTGCCGCACGCTTCGCGCAGTCGTTGCAGAACGAACCAAGCCGACTTCTGCGTGATGCCGATTTCCTTGGACAACTGCATCGACGAAATGCCCTTGCGCGAAGTGACGAGCAAGTACATCGCGTAAATCCACTTGTGCAGCGGGACGTGCGAGCGCTCGAAGATCGTTCCGGTGCGAACGGTAAAATCTTCGAGGCACTGATTGCAGCGGTAGTAACCTTCGACCTTGCGGGCGCTCACGCGATCCCGAAGGCCGCAGACCGGGCAGTGTGCGCCCTTGGGCCAGAGGCGGGATTCGAGGTACTTGCGCCCGGATCGCTCGTCCGGGAACATCGCGAAAAGCTGGAAAGTGCTGATAGTGAGGTTGTCGTTCATGGGTAAGCCCTCTAGTCGATGGGCCAATTATCCCCTTGAACGGATAGGGAGTCAAGTATATAATTCCCTTAAGAAAGGAGGGGAAAAGACCCTTACGTTCTTTCCCCTCCTCGCATGAGGAGGGGCGCCCGCGTAAGCGGGCGGGGTGGTCGGGTTTCCCCTCCTCGATGAGGAGGGGTGGCTGCGAAGCAGCCGGGGTGGTTCGAAACCGGAAACTTGACCTCATCGGCTGTGTCCTTGCGCTTATGCTATGCACGTTATCTGCCGCTGCGCAGGCTCAGCCCAAGTGTCTTGTTCTTGATCCGGAGCTCCAGGGTTCCTACACCGGCGGCTGCAAGGACGGCAAGGCGGAGGGGCAGGGAACCGCAAAGGGAAGCGCCGTCTATGTCGGCGAGTTCCACGAGGGCAGGAAGCACGGGCGCGGCGCGAAGACCTGGCCCTGGGGCGATCGCTACGAGGGCGAGTTCGCGGAGGACGCCAAGCACGGCACGGGCATCTACACCTGGGGCGAGCGCTCGGCTTTCGCAGGCGACCGCTACGAGGGCGGATTCGCGAACGACAAGCGCAACGGCTACGGCGTCTATGTCTGGGCGAGCGGCGACAGCTACGCCGGGCCGTGGAAGGAAGACGCGGTGGCGGGGCGGGCGACGCCAATGATGATCGCGCGGTTCCGCGCGGCCAAGGCCTCCCTTGCTGCGATGGAGAAGCCGGGCGTGAAGCTGTGCCACGAATCGACGATGGGAACCGGTTCAAATGAAAGGATTGAAGCTGAAACACAGGCGGTCAATCAAAGCACGCTCCGGGCGGCGGTCAAGGTCACGAAGCTCGGCGCGAAGCCGCTGGTGGTGGCGGGGACGCAAGTCGCGCTCGGCGAAACAGTATGGGACGATCCGCTCAACTGGGTTCCATGCAATTGACGCAAGCTTCCTATCGCTACCGGCGGATCTGGCTGCTGTTGGGTTGGGGGATGGTCGCCGCGATCGCCGTCTTGTCGCTGATCCCGGTGGAAGTGGACCTGAGTGGGGGTAGAGACAAGCTTGCGCACTTTGCGGCTTACGGAGGCCTGTCGTTCTGGTTCGGAATGATCTTCGGCGGCCGTGGCCTCCAGCTCGGCATCGCGGTTGCGTTTGCAGCCTTGGGCGTCGCATTGGAATTTCTCCAGGGATTGACCGACTATCGCAGCTTCGAAATCGCCGATATGGTCGCCAACGCGGTGGGTGCGGGGCTGGGGTGGTGCTTGGCTCAGACGCCGTTCAGATCGGCGCTGACGCTCGCAGAGCGCTGGATTGCCGCGGCCGCAGGAAAGCGTAACCGGACGTCCCAATGAGCGACTGGATCCTCGTCACCGGCGGGACCGGATACATCGGCTCTCACACTTGCGTGGAGCTGATGCAGGCCGGCCGCGAGGTGTGCATCGTCGACAGTCTCGTGAACAGCCGGGCGAGCGTCGCCGCACGGATCGGGCGGCTCGCCGGACGCGGCGTCGAGCTCCAGATCGGCGACGTGCGCGATCGCGCATTCCTCGACCGCGTATTCTCCAACCGTCGCTACGCGGCGGTCATTCACTTCGCCGGGCTCAAGGCGGTGGGCGAGTCGGTCTCCATGCCGCTCAAGTACCATGACGTCAACGTCGGCGGCACTCTGCGGCTGCTCGAGGCAATGAGCGCACACGGCGTGGAGCGCATCGTCTTCAGCTCCTCCGCAACCGTATACGGCGAGCCCAGGTCGCTGCCGCTCGTGGAGGAGCACCCCCTCGCGCCCGCGAATCCCTACGGCCACACCAAGCTCGCGATCGAGCAGATGCTCGGTGATATGGCATCCAGCCGATCCGGGTTCCAGGCGGTGATGCTGCGCTATTTCAACCCGGTGGGAGCGCATCAGAGCGGCCTCCTCGGCGAGGAGCCCGCCGGGATTCCCAATAATCTTATGCCGTACGTGAGCCAGGTCGCGGTGGGCAGGTTGAAGGAGCTCGCGGTGTTCGGCAACGACTATCCGACGCCGGACGGCACCGGGGTGCGCGATTACGTCCATGTCGTGGACCTCGCGCGCGCCCACGTGTCGGCGCTCGCCGCGCTCCCGCGCCTTCCGGGGGCGACGTGCGTGAATCTCGGCACCGGCCGCGGCCACAGCGTGCTCGAAGTCGTGGCCGCGTTCGAGCGGGCCTCGGGCCGGCCGATTCCGTATCGCATCCAGCCGCGGCGGCCGGGAGACGTGGCCGCGAGCTACACCGATCCGTCGCTTGCGCTGCGGCTGCTCGGCTGGCGCGCCGAGCGCGGCTTGGACGACATGTGCCGTGACGCGTGGCGCTGGCAGCAATGGAGCGCCGCGCACGCGTCAGAGCTGTAATTCGGCCGCCTTCAGCGGGGGGTAACCGGTTTCCTCCGCCAGGGGCTCAGTCTTTCACCCTCGCGATCTTCACCACCTCCTGGATGCGCCGGAGCGCGCGCATCACCTTGGCGAGGTGCAGGCGGTTGGCGACCTGCAGGGTGAAGTGCATGGTGGTGTAGAGGCTGCGCTCCTCGTCCATGCTGACGTTGTCGATGTTGGAGCCGGCCTCGGCGATCGCCGTGGCCACCTTGGCGAGCACGCCGCGCTGGTTGGTGACCGTCACCCGGATCCCGGCGTCGAACATCTTGTCGGTTCCCGGCGCCCATTGCACATCGAGCCATTTTTCAGGATCGCCGCGCGATTTGGCGGCGGTCGGGCAATCGTGGGTATGGACGACCAGACCCTGCCCTTTCTTGATGAACCCCTTGATAGGGTCGCCGGGGATGGGGTTGCAGCACTTGGCGAACTGGACGGACAGTCCTTCGGAGCCGTGGATGACGATCGAGCCGGGCGGCGCCCTCCCGTCCGTCGGACGGGGCTCGGTCAGCGACAGCAGCTTGCGCGCGACGATGGCCGCGAGCCGCTTCCCCAGGCCGATGTCGGCGACGACTTCCTGGCGCGATTTCTTCCCGAGGTCACGAACCAGCTTTTCCCAACGATCCGGGGTCGCCTCCGAGGGTTTCACGCCGAGCGCGCGCACCGCCTGGGTGAGCATGCGCTCGCCCAGGGTCGCAGCCTCCTCGTATTGCATCGTTTTCAGGAAGTGCCGGATTTGCGAGCGCGCCTTGCCGGTCTTCACGTAGGCGAGCCAGGCCGGGTTGGGATGCTCGTGCGCGGCGGTGATGATCTCGACCCGGTCGCCGTTCTTGAGCTCGGTCCTGAGCGGCGCAAGCTCGTAATTGATTCTCGCCGCGGCGCAGCGGTTGCCGATGTCGGTGTGCACCGCGTAGGCAAAATCCACCGCCGTCGCGCCGCGCGGCATCGCCATGATCTTGCCCTGGGGAGTGAACACGTAGACCTCGTCCGGAAAGAGGTCCACCTTGATGTGCTCCAGGAATTCGGCGGGATCACCCGAGGTGTGCTGGATGTCCAGGAGCGATTGCAGCCATTTGTGGGTGCGCTGCTGCACTTCGTTGATCTCCGCGTCCGAGCTCTTGTACAGCCAGTGCGAAGCGACGCCGGCGTCGGCGATGCGGTTCATCGCCTGCGTGCGGATCTGGACTTCGACCGGCATGCCGTAAGGGCCGATCAGCGTGGTGTGCAGCGACTGGTAGCCGTTGACCTTCGGAATCGCGATGTAGTCCTTGAATTTTCCGGGCACGGGCTTGTACAGGCTGTGCAGCGCGCCGAGCGCGAGATAGCAGGCGGGAATGTCCTTGACCACGACCCGAAAACCGTAGATGTCCAGCACCTGCGAGAACGACAGGTGTTTTTCGTGCATCTTGTCGTAGATCGAATAGATGTGCTTCTCGCGGCCGGTGACCTGGGCCTCGATTTCCGTCGACTGCAGGCGCTCCTTCAGCGCCTTGAGGATCTTGTCGACGACTTCGCGGCGATTGCCGCGCGCCGCCTTCACCGCCTTGGCGAGCACCTTGTAGCGCCCCGGATAGAGGTTCGAGAACGAGAGTTCCTGCAGCTCGCGAAACAGGCTGTCGAGGCCGAGCCGGTTTGCGATCGGCGCGTAGATCTCCAGCGTCTCGCGCGCGACGCGCCGGCGCTTCTCCGGGCCGACCGCCTCGAGCGTTCTCATGTTGTGCAGCCGGTCGGCGAGCTTGATCAGGATGACGCGCACGTCGCGCGCCATCGCGAGCAGCATCTTGCGGAAGTTCTCGGCCTGCGCGTCCGCCTGGGACTGGAACTCGATGCGATCGAGCTTGGAAAGGCCGTCCACCAGCTCGGCCACCGGCTTGCCGAAGCGCTCGGTGATCTGCTCCTTGGAGACCTCGGTGTCCTCCATCACGTCGTGCAGCAGCGCCGCCATCACCGCCTGGGCGTCGAGGTGCCAGTCGGCGACTATTTCGGCAACGGCGACCGGATGCGAGATGTAGGGGTGGCCGCTCTTCCTGAACTGTCCCTGGTGCGCGACATCGCTGAACTGGTAGGCTTCCTCGATGCGGACGATGTCGCTCGGCTTGAGGTAGCCGAGGTGTTGCCTGAGATCGGTGATTGCAACAGCGGCCATGGTCAGACGCTGGCGCTGCGGGTTTGGCGCTTTTTTCCCCTCCTCGCATGAGGAGGGGTGCCCGCGTAAGCGGGCGGGGTGGTCGGGTTTCCCCTCCTCTCTTGAGGAGGGGTGCCCGCGTAAGCGGGCGGGGTGGTCGGGTTTCCCCTCCTCTCTTGAGGAGGGGTGGCGCGAAGCGCCGGGGAGGTTGGCCGTCTGCTCGACCACCCCGCCGGCTGTCGCCGGCACCCCTCCTCATCCGAGGAGGGGAAAGAAGATTTCACTCCGTCACGGTCCGGGTTCACACCGAGACCGTCCGGGTTCACCCGGTGTGGACGCGGTTCAGGTATTCCACACCGACCTTGCCCGCTGCGATTTCGCGCAATGCGATGACCGTCGGCTTGTCGCGCGAGGTCTCGATGTGCGGCGTGCCGCCCTGGGCGAGCTGACGCGCGCGGTAGGTGGCCGCGAGCGTCAATTGGAAGCGGTTGGGGATTCTCTTTAAACAATCTTCGACGGTGATGCGTGCCATGGGTCCCTCTCCTTAGTTTAGCCAAATGATTTGAAGATTTCCGGATGCTGTGCGCTCTGGCGGGAAAGGAGCAGTCGGGTCGCGCGCACGACCGCGGTGAGGTCCCGCCGGGCTTCTTCGAACTCTTTGTTTATAATAACATAGTCGAAGTCGGCGACGTGACTGATTTCCCCGCGGGCGTCGCGCAATCGCCGCTGGATCGCTTCTTCGGTGTCCTGGCCCCGGCCGCGCAGCCGGCGCTCGAGTTCCTTGAGGACCGGGGGCGGCGGAACGATGAAGACGCTCACCGCGTCGGGAAAAGCCGTCCGGACCTGCCGGGCGCCCTGCCAATCGATTTCGAGCAGGATGTCCAGGCCCTTGGCGCGCGCTTCGGCGATCCACTTCCGGGAGGTGCCATAGCGGTTTCCGTGGACTTCGGCCGATTCCAGAAACTCGCCGCGCGCCAGCATCGAGTCGAAGGTCTTGCGGTCGACGAAATGATACTCGCGCCCGTTCACTTCGCCCGCGCGCGGGGGCCGCGTGGTGAAGGAAACCGAGAGCGCAAGCCGCTTGTCCTCGGCGAGCGCGGCGCTCACCAGAGACGATTTGCCCGCGCCCGAGGGCGCCGAGACGATGAAAAGATTTCCGGTCATTGCCATTTCACGAGGCGCGTTGTCATTCTGAGGAGCGCAGCGACGAAGAATCTGCTGTTCGCCTGCGCAAAAGCAGATCCTTCGCTTCGCTCAGGATGACAACGGGCAAATTTTGCGGACGGCTCGGTCATTCGATATTCTGGATCTGCTCGCGCATTTGCTCGATCAGCAGCTTGAACTCGAGGCTCGCGTCGGAGAGTTCCTTCGACACGGACTTCGAGCCGAGCGTGTTCGCTTCGCGGTTCAGCTCCTGCATCAGGAAGTCCAGCCGCTTGCCGACCGCTCCTCCGGCTCTGACCACGCGGTGCACCTCTTCCAGGTGCGCTCCCAGGCGATTGAGTTCCTCGGCGACGTCCGCCTTGATGCCGAAAAGCGCCATTTCCTGCCGGATGCGCTCCTCGTCCGTGCCGCCGAGCACCTCGCGAAGACGCGCCGACAGCTTCTCCTCGTAGGCGGCGATCGCCTCGGGCAGTCTCGGTTGAATCGAGGCGAGCAGGGATTTCATGCGCTCCACGCGCTCGATGAGCATGGCGGCGAGCTTACCGCCCTCGCGCGAGCGGGTCGCCGCGAAGTCCTCGAGAAGTTCCCGCACCAGCGCCACGCAGGCCTCGCGCAGCGCCTCCGACCGGTCGTCTGCGAGCACGCCGGGCCAGTGCAGCACCTCGCCCACGCTCAAGGGGCGCGCGTCGGGGACCGCCGCCCTTATCTTTTTCGACGTTTCGGCGAGCTCGGCGAGCAAGCCTTCGTTCACGCTGATCCGCGGTGCAGCGCCCGTCGGCGGAGTGACCGAAACCCGGCACTCCAGCTTGCCGCGGCCCACGCGCGCCTGGATCAGCTCGCGCAGCGCCGGCTCCACTGCGCGCAGCTCTTCGGGGAGCCGGAACTGCACGTCGAGAAAGCGGCCGTTTACGCTTTTCACCTCCGCCGCGAGCGATGCCGTCGGCAGCTCCCGGGTCGCCGCCGCGTAGCCGGTCATGCTGGTGATCATGGATTGCGATGAGTCGCGCCGTATAATGCCGGCGGCCATTGAAAACGCCGCTATGATAACGGTTACAAACGCCGCACCGCTACCCCCTTAATGCCACAGCAGGCCAACCAGCCGCTGCCGGACGGCTATCAGCTCGAAAACTACCGCATCGCGAGCGTGCTCTCCTGCGGGGGTTTTTCCATCGTCTATCTCGCCTACGACGAAAACGACCAGCCGGTTGCGATCAAGGAATACCTCCCGAGCCAGCTCGCGCTGCGAAAACAGGGCGACGCGCTGCCCTCGATCGCGGAGGAAAACCTGACGACGTTTCGCTACGGCATGCGGTGTTTCTTCGAGGAAGGCCGCTCGCTTGCGCGACTGTCGCATCCGAACGTGGTGCGGGTGTTGAATTTCTTTCGCGCCAACGAGACCGTATACATGGTGATGCGCTACGAGCGCGGGCGCACGCTGCAGGAACACATCCAGGCGCACCGCGGAACGATCAAGGAAAAATTCATCCGGCATGTGTTCACGCTGCTGCTGAACGGGCTGCGGGAGGTGCACTCGAACAAGCTCCTTCATCTGGACATCAAGCCCGCCAACATCTACATCCGCAACGACAACACGCCCGTGCTGATCGACTTCGGCGCCGCCCGCCAGACGCTGGGAGAGGGCAACCGCCTGAGCCCGATGTATACGCCCGGCTTCGCGCCGCCCGAGCAATACAAGAACCGCGAACTGCTCGGGCCCTGGAGCGATTGCTACGCCATCGGCGCGAGCATTTTTGCCTGTCTCGCGAGCGCGGCGCCCCAGGCGGCCAACGACCGCAGCGAGAAAGACCGCTACGTCTCCGCGGCGAAAGTGTGGAACGGCAAGTATTCCCGGCAGTTGCTCGAAACGATCGACTGGTGCCTGGAGCTCGATCACCTGAAGCGCCCGCAAAGCGTGTTTGCGCTGCAGAAGGTGCTGTTGCGCGAAAAGGACCCCGAAGTGCACCGCAAGAGCTCTCTTCTATCGACCGTTCGCAGCGCCTTGAAGAAGCGGCTCGGACGATGAGATTCTCGATCTTTCAGGAAAGCCGCAAGGGAGGCCGCCAGGCGAACGAGGATCGCACCAGCTACGCCTACAGCCGCGACTCATTGCTCATGGTGGTCGCCGACGGCATGGGCGGGCATCTGCACGGGGAGGTGGCCTCGCAGATCGCCGCGCAGTTCATCACCGAAGCGTTCCGGCGCGAAGCCAAGCCCAAGCTCGCCGATCCGTCCGGGTTTTTGCAAAAGAGCTTCACCAGCGCACACTTCGCGCTCGGCGATTACGCCAAGGCGCGCAGCCTGGTCGCGTCGCCGCGGACCACCTGCGTGGCCTGCGTCGTGCAGGATTCGACCGCCTATTGGGCGCACGTGGGCGATTCGCGGCTCTATCACATTCGGGACGGCCGCATCCAGGCGCAGACGCGGGATCATTCCCGGGTGCAGATGCTGGTCGACCAGGGCCGCGTTCGCGAGGAGGGCGTCGCGGCCCATCCGGATCGCAACAAGATCTTCAACTGCATCGGGGCGGGCACGCTCCCGCAAGTGGAGCTGTCGAAGCCCACCTTGCTGCGCGAAGACGACACCTTGATCCTGTGCACCGACGGCTGGTGGGGCCCGCTTACGGGAAAGCTCATCACGGCGGCGTTGCTGAAGAGCGATCTCATGAAGGCGATTCCCGAGCTGCTGGATCTGGCGGAACTGCGAGCCGGCGCGGATCGCGACAACCTTTCGGTCGTGGCGATGACCTGGGCGGAAACACATCCCGGCGTGCTTCGCGGGGAGGTGTCGACGCAGACGCTGAAGCGGGACGGCGTCACCACGCAGCTCGAGGACTTCAGCAAGGCCGACGACAGCGACCTCAGCGACGAGGAGATCGAGCGCGCGATCGAGGAGATCCGCTCCGCGATCCGCAAACACATGCCGCAAAAGCCGCAATGAGGCCTTCCAGGCGCAAACCCGACGAGCTGCGTCCCATCGCCATCGACCGCCATTACACGCGGCATGCGGAGGGCTCGGTGCTGGTCGCGTTCGGGGACACCCGCGTGATCTGCACCGCGAGCGTCGAGGAGAGCGTGCCGGGATTTCTCCGGGGCCGCGGCAGGGGCTGGGTGACTGCGGAGTACGGCATGCTGCCGCGCTCGACTCACACCCGCACCGACCGCGAAGCGGCGCGCGGGAAGCAATCCGGGCGCACGCAGGAAATTCAGCGCCTGATCGGCCGTTCCCTGCGCGTGGTGACCGACCTCGAGAAGCTCGGCGAGCGCACCGTGAAGCTCGACTGCGACGTGATCCAGGCAGACGGGGGCACCCGCACCGCGAGCATCACGGGAGCTTTTGTCGCCTTGCACGATGCGCTCGGGACGCTGCTCGAGCGCGGAGTCCTCTCTGCGTCGCCCATCCGCGATTTCGTCGCCGCCGTGTCGGCGGGCCTCTTCGAGGGCGTGCCCGTCCTCGATCTGGACTACGCCGAGGATTCGGGCTGCGACACCGACATGAACGTGGTGATGACAGGCTCGGGCGGCTTCGTCGAGATCCAGGGAACCGCCGAAGCCGAGCCCTTCTCCACGGCGCAGATGGGCGCGCTGGTTGCGCTCGCGAAGCAGGGGATCGCCGAGCTCATCGCCAAACAGAAAGCGGCGCTCGGGTTTCCCCTCCTCTCTTGAGGAGGGGTGCCGCCGAAGGCGGCGGGGTGGTCGGGTCTGAGGCCTCTCCTCGCTCGTCAACTCTCGTCGCGGACGAGCGTTGACCGTGCATGGCTCTTGTTCAGAATGTTGCGCGACTGAAGCCGCGCCGCCGGGAACTTCGTCGACGACTTACAATCGCGGAAGCGCGCCTGTGGGAACATCTCAAAGCGAGGAGTCTGCGGGGCAGAAAATTCCGGCGTCAGCACAGCGTCGGGCCCTATATTCTGGACTTCTACTGTCCCGGAGAAAGACTCGCTGTGGAGTTGGACGGCGCGGTTCACGACCATGAGGCTGCGCAAGACCGCGATGCCATTCGCACGCGGTTCCTTGAAAGGGCCGGAATCCGGCTGGTCCGATTCGAGAATCGTGAAGTCATCGAGAATCTCGAAGGAGTTCTGGTGGTGATTGCGCGGCAGTTCACGATTGCTTGACCACCCCGGCGGCCTTCGGCCGCCACCCCTCCTCAAGTGAGGAGGGGAAAGCAACGTCGCCCACCGGGTAAAATGGATGCGTGAAAAAACTCGTGCTCGCATCCTCCAATCCCGGGAAACTGCGTGAGTTCGAAGCGCTGCTCGCGCCGCTCGGGATGGAGATCGTCCCGCAGGCGAGCCTGGGCGTCTCCGACGCCGAGGAGCCGCACGGCACTTTTGTCGAGAACGCGCTCGCCAAGGCGCGCCACGCGAGCCGCCGCGCCGAGCTCCCCGCGCTCGCGGACGATTCGGGCATTTGCGTGAAGGCCCTCGCCGGAGAGCCCGGCGTGCATTCGGCGCGGTTCGCCGGCGAGCCGAGGTCCGACGCGCGCAACAACGAAAAGCTGATCGCGTTGCTCGCCGACAAGGACACCCGGCGCGCGCATTACTACTGCGTGATCGTGCTCATGCGCCACGCGGAGGATCCGGAGCCGATCATCGCCGAAGGCAGCTGGGCCGGCGAGATCGTCGCCGAGCCGCGCGGCGCGAACGGCTTCGGCTATGACCCGTATTTTTTTCTGCGGGACCTCGGCAAAACCGCCGCGGAGCTCGACCCGGGCGAGAAGAACCTCATCAGCCACCGCGGCAAGGCGCTGCGGCGGCTGCTGGCGAAACTGAAAGAGGGCGTTTGATGCCGGACCACCCCGGCGGCCTTCGGCCGCCACCCCTCCTCAAGCGAGGAGGGGAAAGGAATATTCTCTCACCCGCCGGTATTCCCTCGCCCGCCGGTATTCCCTCGCCCGCCGGTATTCCCTCGCCCGCTGGCATCCGGCTTGGCGTTCTCCCGCCCCTCGCGCTCTACGTTCACATTCCCTGGTGCGTGAAGAAGTGTCCGTACTGCGATTTCAATTCCCACCAGGCGAGGGGCGACGTCCCGGAGCGGGCCTACGTCGAGGCCCTGGTCACCGATCTCGAGCTCGCGCTGCCCGACGTGTGGGGGCGGCGCGTCTACAGTATTTTCTTCGGGGGCGGCACGCCCAGCCTCTTTTCGGCGGCCGCGATCGAGACCTTGATCTCGGCGTTTCGCGCCCGGCTGTCGCTCGCGGCCGATTGCGAGATCACGCTGGAAGCGAATCCGGGGACCTTCGAGGCGGAAAAATTCCGCGGCTACCGGGAAGCGGGCGTGAACCGGCTCTCGATCGGCATCCAGAGCTTCAACCCGAAACACCTGAGGACGCTCGGCCGCATCCACGACGACGGCGAAGCCCGACGCGCGATCGAAATCGCCCGGGACTCCTTCGACAACATCAATCTCGATCTCATGGTCGCGCTTCCCGAGCAAACGCTGGCCGAGGCGCGCGCCGACGTCGAAGCCGCGCTCGAGGCCGGAACGACGCATTTGTCCTTCTACCACCTCACGCTCGAGCCGAACACGCTTTTCTACCGGCATCCGCCCGCGCTGCCGCAGGAGGATGAGGCGGCTGCGATGCAGGACGCGATCGGCGCCGCCCTTGCTGCGCGCGGCTACGCGCACTACGAGACTTCGGCCTGGGCGAAGCCCGGCCGCGAATGCCGCCACAATCTCAACTACTGGCGTTTCGGCGATTACCTCGGCATCGGCGCGGGCGCCCACGGCAAAGTGAGCTTTCCCGATCGCGTCACGCGGACCGCGCGCTGGAAGCAGCCCAAGGAATATCTCCAGCGGGTCGGCGAAGGCCGTCCGGTGCAGGAAGTCCACGAGGTCGGGCGCGACGACCTTGTGTTCGAGTTCATGATGAACGCCCTGCGGCTGACCGAGGGCTTTCCGGTCGCTTCGTTCGTGGAACGCACCGGTCTGCAAATCGCGGTCGCTGAAAGGCCGCTGCGGGAAGCCGAGGCGCGCGGTTTGATCGCCCGCGACCACGAGCGCATCCGGCCGACGGATCTGGGGCAGCGCTTCCTCAACGATCTGCTGCAGCTGTTCCTGCCGGACGCAAAGCGAGCCTGACCGGCTCACCACCCCGGCGCTTCGCGCCACCCCTCCTCAAGAGAGGAGGGGAAAGCATCGCGTTCCCATTTGTCCCCTCCTCATCGAGGAGGGGTGCCGGCGCAGCGGGCGGGGTGGTCAGACTTTTCTGAAAACCAGATCCCAGACGCGGTGGCCGAGCGCGAGTCCGCGGCGCTCGAACTTGGTTTGCGGTCGAGCCTCCGGCCGGTCGGCGTAACCGGACGCCGTGTTCTGAAGCGCCGGCTCGGCCAAGAGGACCTCGAGCATCTGCCGGGCGTATTCCTCCCAATCGGTGCAGGTATGCACGCATGCGCCGGGCTTCATCCTGGAGGCGAGCAGCGCAACGAACGCGGGCTGCATGAGGCGCCGCTTGTGATGGCGCTTTTTCGGCCAGGGATCGGGAAAGAAAACATGCACGCCGTCGAGCGCTGCGTGGGGGATCATGTGCTGCAGCACCTCGACCGCGTCGTGCTGGACGACGCGCACGTTTCCGAGATGCAGCTCGGCGACGCGTTTCAGCAGACTCCCCACGCCGGGGGTGTGCACTTCGACGCCCAGAAAGTCCTTTTCGGGATGTTGCTGCGCGATTGTCGCGGTCGTCTCGCCCATGCCGAACCCGATCTCGAGGATCCTGGGCGCCGCGCGGCCGAACACGCGGTCCAGATCGAGCGCGGCAGGGGAGAAGGGTACGCCGTATACGGGCAGGAAATCGGCGTGGGCGCGGCGCTGCGCGTTCGAGATGCGCCCCTGGCGCAAGACGAAGCTGCGGATCGGGCGTCGTTCCTGCAAGGAAGCGGGTTTACGCGACCTTCGGAGAGATCAGGCCCGAGGCCGGCGAGCTCGCGTTGGCGGAGTAGAGCTTCTTCGGCATGCGGCCGGCGAGGAAGGCTTCACGCCCGGCTTCGACCGCTTTCTTCATCGCCTGCGCCATCAGCACCGGGTTGTGCGCCTTCGCGACCGCCGTGTTCATGAGCACCGCATCGCAGCCGAGCTCCATGGCGATGGCGGCATCCGACGCGGTGCCCACGCCGGCATCGACCACCACCGGCACTTTGGCGTGGTCGATGATGAGCTGCAGGTTCCAGGGATTGAGAATGCCCATTCCCGAGCCGATCAGCGAGGCGAGCGGCATGACCGCGACGCAGCCGAGCTCTTCGAGCTGCCGGGCGACGATCGGATCGTCGCTCGTATAGACCATCACCTTGAAGCCTTCGCGCACCAGCGTTTCGGCGGCCTTGAGCGTTTCGACGATGTTCGGATAGAGCGTGTTCGGGTCGCCCAGCACTTCGAGCTTCACCAGCTCGTGCCCGTCGAGCAGCTCGCGCGCAAGGCGCAGCGTGCGCACCGCGTCCTCCGAGTTGTAGCAGCCCGCTGTATTGGGAAGGATCGTGAATCTGGAAGGCGGCAGCGCGTCGAGGAGCGACGGTTCGTTCGCGTTCTGTCCGATGTTGGTGCGGCGGATGGCAACGGTGACGATCTCGGCGCCGCTCGCTTCCACCGCGCGGCGCGTCTCGTCGAAATCGCGGTACTTCCCGGTGCCGATCAGAAGCCGCGAGCGATAGGCTCGGCCGGCGATGAGAAGCGGATCGGCGATCTCCTCCGCGAGGCGCGTCGGGGCGTTCATCGCCTAACCCCCTCCGACGGCGACGACGATTTCGAGCGCATCGCCGTCCGCAAGCCGCGTTTGCGCGTAGCGGCTGCGCGGAACGATCTCGCCGTTCTTTTCCACTGCGACGCGCTTGCCGGAGAGCTCGAGCGCTTCGAGGAGCCGCGCCACGTTCGCACCGGGCTCGAAACGCTGCACCTGACCGTTGACGGAGAGCTGGATCACTTTGAAACCCCACGGACGAGCGGGTAAAATCATCTTATCATGCGGGCGTAGTTCAATGGTAGAACGAAAGCTTCCCAAGCTTAAGACGAGGGTTCGATTCCCTTCGCCCGCTCCAGAACAATCCGTCCCGAAAGAAACCGCTTCCCCTCCTTCGAATCTCATGCCCGCCTCCTTCGATGGAAAGCTCGTGGTCGCGATCTCCTCGCGGGCCTTGTTCGATCTCGAGGAATCCAATCGCGTGTTCGAAGAGCAGGGCGTGGACGCCTATTACCGGTATCAGCTCGAGCACGAGAACGAGATCCTCGCTCCGGGCATCGCGTTTGCGCTGGTGAGGAAGCTCCTGCGGCTCAACACGCTCGCTCCCGCTCGAGCACGGGTCGAAGTGATCCTGCTCTCACGCAACACCGCCGACACGGGAATGCGCATCATGAACTCGATCGAGCATTACAAGCTCGATATCTCGCGCGCGGCGTTCACCGGCGGGGAGAACACCTATCCCTACGTGCCGGCCTTCGATGCGCACCTGTTTCTTTCGGCGAATCCCGTCGACGTGCGCAAGGCCCTCGACGTGGGGCACGCCGCCGCGACCATCCTGCCTTCCAACGTCGGGCAGAACGTCGAGGCGACCGAGGAGCTGCGCATTGCGTTCGACGGCGACGCGGTGCTGTTCTCCGACGAGGCGGAGCGCGTCTACAAGCGCGAGGGCCTCGAAGCCTTCACCGCGAGCGAAGTCACCGCCGCCAAGGAGCCTTTGTCCGGCGGGCCTTTCAAGAGTTTTCTTG
>WNGP01001087.1_pt1 | contig 22011 bp, 17 predicted proteins | sample 5407671 | NCBI WGS metagenome assembly WNGP01 (sample SAMN13153381, study PRJNA577476) | soil metagenome | isolation source: 40 cm soil or saprolite under Garry oak tree replicate 2 | place: USA:California | collected 2016-06-15
GAGGCAAGAAGCACCATGCGGCGGTGCGGGCGTTAGCCTTCAAATGGATTAGGATTATCTATCGCTGCTGGAAGGAGCGGGTGGCGTACGACGAGAACGTCTACCTGGCGGCCTTGGCCAAGCACAACTCGCCGCTGGTAACAGCAACCAGGGCGGAGGCGTTGTGAGAAACATGTGTGAAACCTGTGGCGAAGCAGGTGAATTTTCCCGGGGAAAATCCATTTCCTACTTGACAGCATTCCTCAGAAATCTAAAAGACACTGATGAAAAACATAAGGGGCAGGTTATGGTTAACTAGACGTCCAACGAAGGGTGTCGGCCCCGAGCGAGCATCCGGAGTGAGGAATCTCTTTTCAACGCCGATGAGGATGCATATCCTGAGCGACCTGAGGGCATCGAACGATCTGCTCTCTACATTCCCCGGTGAGCCGCGACCCCTCACGCGTCGGCCAGATCCTTCAGCAGCGCCTTGCCCTTGCGGAACCACGGCCGCTCGCGCCTCTGCATATACCGCGGCAATGTCCGCTTCTTTGCGAGCAACTTCTGCGCCCACTCGCGCGACTCTTCCCGTCGGTTCGCCGTTTTCAGAAAACCCGCGTAGTTATAAAGCGTCTCCGGAGTCGTCGAAATCTGCGTGACCTCCGCAAAAAGTTGATCGGCGCGTTCCAGTTGACCCGTTTGTGCATACGCGTTCGCTAGCAGTCCCGCCGCTCGGTAATAATCGAACTTGCGGTCGCCCCCGACCACTCGCTCCAGGTCCGGAATCGCCGCCGCTACGTCCTTCATTCCGAGCGATGATTGCGCCCGCGAATAGAACGTATAGATCGAATCGCTTCGCCCGGTGATCGCATGATTGAACGCATCGCGCGCCTTTTCAAATTGCCCTTGATCTTTGTAAAGCTCCCCCAGTTCTTCGTAATTTGCCGGCGACGGATTATCCAGAATCGCGGTCTCCACCTTCTGGATGCGCGACCTTCGTCCAAACCCCTGAAACACGGCCCGCAACAACCCCAAGTCCGGCAGCACTTCCGCGACGATATACACACTCGCTCCCAGGAATCCGCCGAAGAAAATAATGTAGAACCAATAGTTCTCTGGCCGTCGCCGCACGAAGTGCACGATCGCCAGTCCTTGCACGATGAAGCCCCACGGATAGAAAAGGTAGCTCAACCCAAACATGGACGACCATCCCGTCAACAGAATCGCTTGCCTTTACAGGCGGGTCAAACGGAAACTCCGCTCACTACAGGGGGAAGTTACTGCCTGTTTGGACGATTTCCCGGCTGCTATGATGGTCCTGCATGAATCTCATCGAAACGCTGGGCCTTGCCCTGGGTGCCGGATTTTCCTCCGGGTTGAATCTCTATGCCACCATCGCCACGCTGGGGCTTCTCCAGCGCTTCGGCGTGCTCCATCTGCCGCCGAAATTGCAAGTTCTTTCTCATCCCTGGGTACTCGGAATTGCCCTCGCGCTCTACCTGCTGGAATTCTTCGCGGACAAGATTCCGTACCTTGACACCGCCTGGGACGCCATCCACACCTTCATTCGCCCGCCCGCCGCCGCGCTTCTTGCTTATGCCGCTGCGGGAGGAGCCGCACCCGAATGGCGCTGGGGCGCCGCCTTAATGGCCGGCGGAATTGCCCTCACCGCCCATGGCACGAAAGCCAGCGCCCGCGCCGCCGTTAACGCCAGTCCCGAACCGCTCAGTAATTGGGCATTAAGCTCTGGCGAAGACGTTCTCGCCGTTTGGCTCACCTGGATGGCGACGGCCCATCCGCTCGCGACAACCATCATCGTGGCCGCACTCGTCGCTCTTTCCGCTTTGTTGCTCTACCATCTTTTCCGTTTTGCGCGCCGCGCCTTTCAGCGCCTGCTCGCTTCTTAATCTCTTTGTAGGGGCGCAGCATGCTGCGCCTCTACTGGCAAGGCTGACCCGCTATTTCACATAGGCCGCCAGCCAATTCAAGAACGTCTTGTACCAAAACTGGCTGTTCTGCGGTTTCAGCACCCAATGCCCTTCGTCCGGAAAAACCACCAGCTTCGACGGCACCCCCTGCCGCTGCAGCGCGCTGAAAAATTCCAGCGATTGCGTGTACGGCACGCGATAATCTCTTTCGCCCGCGATCACCAGCGTCGGCGTCTTGAATTTTCCCAGCTCGCCCGCGTACGTCACTGGCGCCCACTTCTTGTAACTTTCCGGATTTGTCCACGGCGTGCCTTGCATGTCGTGCTCTTCAAACCACAGTTCTTCGGTCGCCCACATCGCCGTCCCGTCGTACACACTTGCATGGCTCACGATCGCCTTGAACCGTCCGGTGTGCGTCGCGATCCAGTCCGCCATGTACCCGCCATAAGATCCGCCCGCCGCGGCCATGCGTGTCCCATCGATGAAAGGATATTTTTTCAGCGAGTAGTCCACGCCATTCATCACGTCGGTGTACGCTTTTCCACCCCAGTCATTCGTGATTTCATCCGTGAATTTTTGCCCATAGCCGGTCGACCCGCGCCGATTGATCATCAGCGTCACATATCCTGCTGAGGAAAAAACTTGCGCGTTCCACCGGTAGCCCCACGCATTCGACCACATCGTCTGCGGCCCCCCGTGCAGCAGCACCAGCAGTGGATATTTCTTCGTCGCGGCAAATTTCGGCGGCCGGATCAGCATCGCCTGCACTTTCGTTCCTGCATCGCCGTCGAACCAGAATGTCTCCGGCGCATTCATCTCCAGCGCCGCCAGGATCGCTTCATTCTGATGCGTCAGTTGCCGCACCGTCGAGCCGTCGCTCAATGACGCGAAAATTTCGGCCGGCGTTGTCAGGCTCGTCCGCTCGAAGATCAGCGTCTTGCCATCAGCGCTGAGTGAAATCGCCGTGTTGAATCCTTCTGTGATTACTTTTATCGGCAAGCCGCAGCTACATGCCGGAATCGAATAGACTGGCTGCAGCGTTTCGTTCTCTGCTGTGAAGTAAATCGTCTTGCTGTCCGCCGACCACGCTAGCCCGTCCGCGCTCCGGTCAAACGTCTCGGACAGGTTTTCGATTTTCCCCGTTTGCCGGTCGTAGAGCATCACTCGCCACCGGTCAGCTTCATATTCGGCGGTGAGCTGCGCGTGATACGCGATGTATTTCCCATCTGGCGAATACACCGGATTCCCGTCGAATCCCGGTTGCGTGGTGATGCGCTTGGCCTCGCCGCCGGCAACCGGAACGATGAACAAATCACCGTTCGTACTAATCGCTTCCATCTTGTCCGTAACCGTCGTGAAGCACATCTCTTTTCCGTCGGGCGAAAAATTAATATCTCCGGGTGCGCTGCGCTCATCCGGCGGAACGTCGTAGTTCGCGCCCGGCGTCAGATCTCGTGGCGCGGCGCTTCCATCCGCCGGAACCACAAACAAATGGCTTCGCTTCCCGTCATTCCAGTGCGTCCAGTGCCGGTACAGAAGTTGCTCCGCCACGTGCGCTTTCACCTTGCTCTTTTCCTTTTCCGCGTCGCGCTTGCTGTTGCAATCGTCGTCTTTGCAATCCGGATACACGGAAGAAGTAAACGCAATCATTTTTCCGTCCGGCGACCACTTCACCATGTCCACGCCGGTTGAGAGTTTCGTCAGCGCGTGCGCTTCGCCGCCTTCCATCGAAAGCAAGTACACTTGCGACTCGCCGCCGCGCGAGGAGAGAAACGCGACCGTCTTCCCGTCCGGCGACCACACCGGCGAAGAATCATGCCCGCTCTGCGTCAATTGCATCGCGGAACCGCCCGTCGTTGGCACCATCCAGATGTTGCTCGCATTGCGGTTGGCTTCCATGTCGGGCGTCGCCACCGTGTACGCCACCCACTTTCCATCCGGCGACACCTGCGGTTCCGCGATGCGCTGCAACTTGATCATGTCCTCAAAGGTGATGGGATGTTTTGCCGCTTCTTGTGCGGAAACGGCCAGCTCGGCTCCGAGCAGCAACGCGCTCAAGAAACCGCACCGCAGAATGATGCCCTTCATCTCGATTCTTCTCCTGTGAATCACTGTGAGTCGCAAAGTTTCTTGCAGAATCAGGCCTTGCAGAATCACGCTTTGCAGAATCACGAATGATGTCACGTTTCCCTGCCGAATCCAATAGCCCGGCCCGCGGCTCGCCGCTCACGTGGATGGATTAGCGCGCAGCTTGCGTGGGAGTTGCCCGCTTCCGCGCACCTTGCTGCGCGCAGTTGCGACTCTGCTACAATCCTTTCCCGGGCATGTCATGCCGACGAGCAGCAGACTTTTTCCCCGCAATTTTAAGAAGACCTTTCCTGTTGCGTCTCGCGGAGAAGGTTGCTGGATCATCGCTGCCGATGGCCGCCGATTTCTCGACGCGTCCGGGCAGGCCGCGGTCGTCAGCATCGGTCACGGTGTTCCGGAAATCGGCCGCGCCATGGCAGAGCAATCATCGCAGATCGCTTTCGCACACACCTCGCAATTTCACACCGCTCCAGCGGAAAAACTTGCCGAGCGATTGCTCGCGATGGCTCCGCCGAATTTTCGTAACGGCGGCCGAGTCTATTTCACTTCCGGTGGCTCTGAATCCACCGAAACCGCCATAAAACTCGCGCGCCAGTTTCATCTCGAAAGCAGCCAGAGGGATCGCTACCGCGTTCTCTCCCGCCGCCAGAGCTATCACGGCAGCACTCTCGGAGCGATGTCCGTTAGCGGAAACGTCGCGCGCCGCGCGCCCTACGAACCGCTTATCGCGGAGTGGGGGCACATCGCTCCATGTTTCTGCTACCACTGTCCGTTTGAAAAACTTTTTCCGCAATGCGAACTCGCGTGCGCCGACGATCTCGAAGTTTATCTTCTTGAGCACGCACCCGAGAAAGCAGCAGCCTTCATCTTTGAGCCGGTCGTCGGTGCCACTCTCGGCGCCGCAGTGCCCCCCGAAGGCTACGCCGCGCGCATCGCGGAAATCTGCCACAAAAACGGAATTCTCCTCATCGTGGACGAAGTTATGACCGGCATGGGCCGTACCGGAAAATCTTTTGCTGCGCAGCACTGGAACATCGAACCGGACATGATTCTCGTGGGAAAAGGAATCGCCAGCGGTTACGCGCCGCTCGGCGCGGTTCTCGTTTCCGCCCGCGTCGTCGCGGCATTCGAGCGAGGCTCCGGCGCCTTCATGCACGGCTTCACTTATCAGGCCCATCCTGTTTGCACCGCCGCAGGCAACGCCGTTCTCGACTACCTCGAATCGCACAAGCTGTTTGACCGCGTCGTGCCCGCAGGAAAAAATCTGCGCGACGCTCTTTCTTTGCTTCAATCGCACTCGAACGTCGGCGATGTTCGCGGCCTGGGCCTTCTCTGCGGCGTCGAATTCGTCAAAGACAAAACTACTCACGAACCTTTCCCGAGAGAACGAAACATCGCCGAGAGAATTCGCCAGGCCTGTCTCGACGAAAGTGTGCTTACCTATCCGACGCAAGGCTGCGTCGATGGCCTCCGCGGCGATCACATCCTTCTCGCGCCGCCTTTCACGGTTTCCCCGGAAGAATCCGCGCTGATCGCTCGCGCGCTCCAGTCCGCTTTGGCAAAAGCGTTTCCATGTTGATACGCTGTCTGGTCGTTCTGTTTCGTCGCTGTCTGCGCGGTCGTTTGTTTTGGAGGGCAAAATAGCGATGCCACTTCGTTCTCGCCGCAATCTTTACGCCTGCTTCTGTTACTTTCTCGTTTTTGCTTTCTCGCTTTTCGCTCAGCAGAAACAGTCCGAACCGCTCGCCACTCCGATTCTAGGTTTTTCCCCGCCGCACGCCGCCGCAGAGCACCAACTCGAATCCACGTTTCAGTCGATTCCGTCTCTCGAACAAGCACGCGAATGGCACCGTACCTTCACCGCCGAACCTCACCCCGCCGGTTCCGATCGCAACAATCAGCTCGCGGACTTCGTCGCGGACGAATGGCGCAAGCAGGGTTGGGAAGACGTCACCCTTCGCCGCTACGATGTCTTGCACTCGCGCCCGCGCAGCATCTCTCTTGAGATGACGGGGCCGGTCCACTTCACGGCGTCTCTGCACGAAGATGCTTGCGACGCCGATCCGGACACGAAAATCCCCGCCGTCTCCGGCTCCTACTTTGGCTATTCAGCTTCCGGCGACGTGACCGCCGAAGTGATCTACGCACACAGCGGCAATCCTGAAGATTACGATCTCCTACGGAAAAATGGCATCAGCGTGAAAGGCAAGATCGTTCTCGTCCGCTATTCGAATCCTTACAGCTATCGCGGCTTCAAGGCGCTCACCGCCGAGCGTGAAGGCGCGGCCGCTCTGCTCATTTATTCCGACCCAGCGGAAGATGGCTACACGAAAGGAAAGGTTTTCCCCGATGGCCCGTGGGGTCCGGAAAGTCACATTCAGCGCGGCGCGATCACTTACGATTACATCGTTCCCGGCGATCCCACCACGCCCGGCTGGGCCTCGGTCCCCGGGGCAAAACACATCGCGCCCGAAGAAGCGCGTTCGCTCCCGAAAATTCCCGCGCTCCCTCTCTCGTGGCGCGACGCCAGGCCTCTTCTCGAAAACATGAACGGCCCTGAAGCGCCGAAGGATTGGCAGGGCGCTTTGCCCATCACCTATCGCTTCACCGGCGCTGTAAGAGTTCACGTGAAAGTGGACATGGACACCAGCATGCAGCCTTACACCGTCGTCGAAGCGCGCATTCGCGGCAGTGAACTTCCCGACGAATGGGTTTTGCTCGGCAATCATCGCGACGCTTGGGTCTTCGGCGGCGTGGATCCTTCAAGCGGCACCGCCTCCATGATGGAGCTCACGCGTTCTTTTGGCGAACTCAAGCGGCGTGGCATCCGCCCGCGCCGCACCATCGTGGTCTGCAGTTGGGATGGCGAAGAATACGCGCTCACCGGCTCGACGGAATGGGGCGAGCAATTCGCCGATGAACTCAAGAGAAAACTCGTCGCCTATCTCAACGTCGATGAATCCGTCGCCGGAGCCGCCACCACGGCAGGCCCCGAGGGTCTAAGCTTTTCGCCCTCCGCAGCAGCTTCTCTCGCCCCTATGCTCGTGGAAGCCTCCAAAGACGTTCGCGCGCCTTCCGGGAAATCTCTCTACGAAGCCTGGCGCGCCACCGCGATGCGCGATTCGAAGGCGAGCACTCCGCCGCTCGACAGCGCTCTCGTCGAAACGCGCATTGGCAGCGGCTCCGATCACACCGTGTTTCTAAATCATCTCGGCCGGCCGGTGATCAATCTCGGATTTGACGGCGACTACGGCGTCTATCACTCGATGTACGACGATCATTACTGGATGTCGCACATCGGCGATCCCGCGTTCGAATACCACGTCGCCCTCACTCGCATCTGGGGACTTGTGGCGCTGCGTCTCGCCAATTCCGACATTCTGCCTTTCGACTTCGGCTTCAATGGCTCTGCTCTCAAGCAATTTCTCCATGAGCTCGAACAAGAAAACAAAGCCGGGCAACGGCGTCTTCAATTGAAACGGCTTCACGTTCGAATCGCCCAATTCGAAAAAGCGGGCAACCTCCTGTGTGATGCCGTCGCTCGCGATCTTCTGTCAGGCTCAGCCTCGCCGGAGAAGATTCAGCATCTCAACGAACAAATGCTGCAGGTCGAATCCAACTGGCTCGATCCCGCGGGCATTCCCGGCCGCCCGTGGTTTCAGCATCTTCTTTATTCTTCGCGCTACACCTACGCGCACTTGGAATTCCCCGGGCTCACCGAAGCCGTGGAAAAGCACGATTGGAAATTGGCACGCGAACAAGCTGCACTGCTTGAAAAGGCCGTGGAGAAAAACACCAAATTGCTGCGCTCCGCGCAATCCTCCTGGGAGAAAAGCAACCCATGATTCGTCCAAATTATTTTCGCGCTCTCGCCATTTTTCTTTGCTCGCTCTCGGCAATTTCTTCGGCTGCGGCTCAAGAAACTCCGCCTGCCAAGCCCCGCGCGCGCGATCTGGGTGTCCCCTTTGACGGCACGCCCGGCCCGCTCAACGCCATCACCGACGTTTCCGGCGTCACCGTCGGCCATACCACACTCATTTCCGGCGAAGGAAAACTTCAAGTAGGCAAGGGACCGGTTCGAACGGGAGTGACGGCAGTGCTTCCGCGCGGAAAAGATTCGATGAACAATCCCGTTTTCGCTGGCTGGTGGTCGCTGAACGGCAATGGCGAAATGACCGGTACCACGTGGGTCGAAGAATCCGGCTTTCTCGAAGGTCCCGTGATGATCACCAACACGCACAGCGTGGGCGTTGTTCGCGATGCCGTCATCCAATGGCGCGTCGCGCACGGCCAGCCCGATCCCACCGGTTATTGGTGGTCGCTGCCCGTCGTCGCGGAAACATGGGATGGCTGGCTCAATGACATCAATGGATTTCACGTCAAACCTGAACACGCGTTCCACGCCATCGATTCCGCACACAGCGGCGCCGTCGAAGAAGGTGCCGTCGGCGGCGGTACCGGAATGGTATGCAACGAATTCAAGGGCGGCATCGGCACGTCTTCGCGAAAAGTCGAATCGAAAATCGGCGCCTATACAGTCGGTGTCCTGGTGCAATGCAACTATGGCTCGCGCAAAAATCTCCGCATCGCGGGGGTCCCTGTCGGCCAGGAGATTCCCGACGAGCGTGCCTACGCCTCCACTTCATTCAGCAATTTGGACCGTGGCTCGATCATCGTTGTCGTCGCCACCGACGCGCCGCTCGTTGCGCATCAACTCAAGCGCCTCGCCCGCCGCGTTTCTCTCGGGCTCGGCCGAAACGGCAGCATCTCCGGCAACGGCTCCGGCGACATTTTCATCGCCTTCTCCACGGCCAATCCCGGCGCGGCCGCTGCCGACCATGTCGTCGATTTGAAAATATTTCCGAACGATCTTCTGGACCCCGTTTTTGCCGCAACGGTGCAGGCCACCGAAGAGGCCGTGATCAACGCCATGGTCGCCGCCGAAACCATGACCGGAATCGAAAATCACAAAGTCATCGCCCTACCGCACGACCGCCTTCGCGAAGTTCTAAAAAAATACAACCGCCTGGCCCAAGGAGGATCAACGCCCGTTCGGAATGGCATTGCGATTGAATTGCAATGAAAACGCGGTCGAGTGCGCGTCAAATCACGGGCACAGCCGTTTTTCTAGGCGGATTGAAAAACGGCATGGCTACTACCTTTGCGGAAACCGTGTGGCGCGCCGCTTCCACCGTCATTTCCATGCTGAGCGTGGTCCCGATTGCAGAATGCTCGCGGTTCACGCACGCCAGCGCGATCATTGTTTTCAGCGTCGGCGACCACGTCGTCGACGTGGCCTTGCCCACTTGCCGCCCGCCGCGATACACCGGTACTGCGGTGCGCGACGCCATGCTGGGCACCTGCGGTGCCATGTTCAACTTGTCATAGAGCGCCTCGACTTCGTTCCAGTTGATCTCCAGTCCTACGAGTGCCCGTTCCGCGCCTTTCTTCGCTTCCAGCGCCAGCGCCTCGCGCCCTACAAAAGTTTCCTTCTTCAAATCCACCAGCTTCCCCAGCCCAATTTCCGCTGGAGAAAACTTCTGCGATTCGATCAGTGCCTTTTTGCTCGAGGTGTAATCCACTTCGATCAGAATAAGCCCCGCCTCGATTCGCGCGATGTCCAGCGCGATCATTCCCGCCGGATGAATATCAAACGCCTTGCCCTTCGCGATCAGCGCGTCCCACACTTTGACCGCATCTTTCCAGGGCATCCACACTTCGAATCCCAAATCGCCCGTGTACCCCGTACGCGAAATGTCCACGGGCACGCCCGCAATCTTCCCTCGCGTCACGCGAAAATATTTCAGGTTCGTGATGTTCGCGTCCGCCGCCGCGTGCAACAGCTTTCCCGACGTCGGCCCCTGCAGCGCCAGCGCCGCGGTCTGCTCCGAAATATCTTCAATAGCTACCTCCAGCCCCAGCGCATTCTGCTGAAACCATCGCAGACTCGGATCTGCCGCCGTCCAGCGATACTCGTTCTCCCCCAGCCGTGTGATCGTTCCGTCATCGATCACTTTTCCTTCTGGATCGCACCAGCAGCAGTAAATCACCTGATCGACTGCAACCTTATTAATGTCGCGCGAAATCACGCGGTTCACGAACTTCGTGGTGTCCCGCCCCGTCACCCGATATTTGAAGAGCGGTGAAATATCGATCAGCGCGGCCGAATTGCGGATGGCGTTGTACTCGTGCTCGTGGTGCATCTCGTAAACGCTGACCGTGTAATAGCCCGACCATTCGCGGTAATTCAAGCTCTCGCACAGCGCCAGCGTTCTTTCGTGAAACGCAGTTCCTACCGGCACGGATCCTCCCAATGCGCACGCGGCTGACGCCGCCGCAAAGACACAGGATTATAGGTGCGAACTCAGCACCCTCGCAAGGTTCGCTTGATGGAAGGTGATGGAAGGAGAAGGCTGACACCGCTTTACAGATGGTCGAAGCTGGCCCTATAGTCATTTGGCGACGACTTCGAACCCTGCATGCGAAAAACCCACCGCTTTCGAACCGCAATGCTTCACTGCCTGCTTTTGTTCAGCGCGAGCTTCTGCGCAGCGGAAGACGTCAAGAAGATTCATCCCAGCGGTTATGTAAGTGACTTGGCCGGGGTTATTGCCCCGGAAGCCAGAACACGGCTCGAAGCGTTGTGCGCGGAGGTTGAGCAAAAGACCGGCGCGCAGATGGCAATTGTGACCGTCCAGTCGCTCGATGGAGAAGGCGTCGAGAATTATGCCGTGGACCTCTTCAAACAGCTTGGAGTCGGAAGTAAGAAAGACAATCGCGGAGTGTTATTGCTTGTAGCTCCCCACGAGCATAAATATCGCATCGAAGTGGGCTACGGGCTTGAGCCCGTGATCAATGATGCGCGGACCGGAGATGCGGGTCGCGCGATGGTGCCCTTTTTGCGCCAGGGCGCCTACGGCAAAGCGGCAGGTCGCCGCCTGGCAGTTGGCCAAGCACATTGCGGACGATTCGGGAGTAACGCTAAGCGGTCAGCCTCCCGCGGGACAGATTCGAAACACCGGGGCTCGCGCCGGGAATCTGGGACTTTGGTTCGTGCTCGGTTTGATCGTGCTCTTTTTGGTGATCGCCAGCCTGTCTTCCCGCGGCGGTGGTCGGCGCGGAGGCGGATCGGACGGAAGCGGCTTGCTCTGGTTTCTGCTGGGAATGCTCGCGGACAGCGCTGGAAGGCGTTCGGGAGGCGGCTCGGGAGGTTGGGGCGGAGGAGGTTTCGGCGGAGGCGGTGATGGCGGCGGATTTGGGGGATTTGGCGGCGGCAGCAGCGGAGGCGGAGGCGCTTCAGGAGACTGGTAGCGCGGGATGAAAAGAACGGATGTGAAATGCTCTCCACAGAAACAAAACTGACGGAGCTGGTCAACAGGCTAAAGGAATTCGCGGGGGCAAATCTCGAATGCATCATTTTGTTCGGATCGGCTGCGCGCGGTGACTTTCGCGAAGAACACTCGGACCTCAATGTGGTTTGCATCCTTCATTCGTTGAGTGTCGAGGAGTTGGGACGCCTCGCACACGTAGTGAAATGGTGGTGCGTCGAGCAGAAAGAGCCTGCGCCTCTTTTCTTCACGAAAGATGAGCTGAGGGATGCCGCGAATGTCTTCGCTATCGAGATTTTCGATATGAAACACTGGCGGCGAATACTTTACGGAGCGGACGTCGTCACGGAAATTGAAGTGCCGATGAACCTGCATCGCGTGCAGATTGAGCATGCCTTGCGCACGATCCTGCTGAAGTTGAGGCAGCATTATCTGCGCGCGCCGGGGAGCGCAAAAGAACTGGTGCCGATTCTGAGAAAATCGTTTTCGGGAGTGCTGACGCTGCTGCGCCATCTGGTGATCGCTTTCGGAGAAGAGCCGCCGGTGGCCGCGTATGATATTGTTGCGCGAGCGGCGGCGCTGACGGGCTCAAGCATGGCGGCATTCGGCCCCCTGCTGAAACTGCGTGAGACGGGCGAATTTCACGGCGAAATTGTTCCGGTGTACGGTGCGTATCTAAAGGCATTGGAGAAAACCCTGGATGCGCTGGAGCATCACTTTCCCAAGCGGGAATGGCGGCGAGTGAAGAATGCACATTCGTAAATCCAACTGATTCGAGGCGGATATGAAGAAAGGTCTGATAGTTCTAGTCGTTTTGGTGGTCGTTGCGCTGATGCTGGGGAGTTCGTTTGTCAACCGCAGGAATCAGATGGTTGTGAAACGCGAGGCGGTGAATGCCGCGTGGGCGCAGGTGGACGTTGTCCTGCAACGGCGAGCGGACTTGATCCCCAATCTCGTGGAGACGGTGAAGGGCTTTGCGGCGCAGGAGCAAACCGTGTTCGGCGACATCGCCAAGGCGCGTTCCGCCCTTCTTGGCGCGCATTCTCCGGCTGAAAAAATTGCGGCGAATGGACAATTGGATTCTGCTTTGGGGCGCTTGCTCGTAGTAGTTGAAAACTATCCCCAACTGAGATCCAACGAGAATTTTTTGCGTCTGCAGGACGAGCTGGCGGGCACGGAAAATCGCATCGCCGTGGAACGCCGCCGTTACAACGAGGCGGTGCAGGATTACAACACGTTTATTGCACTCTTCCCGAACAGTTTGGTAGCGAGCATGAGTGGATTTACTCGGAACGATGCCTACTTCAAGACCGAAGAAGGCGCGCGGCAGGCCCCCAAGGTGAGTTTCGGAACGCCGAACGCACCGGCTACAACACCCAAGCCAGCGCCTGCAAAACCCTAGAGCTCTGCTCCAGCAAGCGGCGCATCTTAAGATAGCGCGAGACGTTTGCGGATTTCCGCGACGATTTGTTCCGGGGACTGCGTGGCGTCGATGGTAATGGCATCGGTGGGTTCCTCGAGATCCGCGAATTGGCCGGCGAGGATTTGCTCGCCGGCGTAGTGCCCTTTTCGCAAACGCAACCGTTCGCGAAGCAGTTCGTAGGAAGCTCTCAAGTAAACCAGCTTTACATTGGAATTGATTTGGAGCAACTCGCGGTAGCTGCGCTTCAGTGCGGAGCATGCCAGGACAACGTTGCGGTGCTGCGCATCCCATTGCAACAACGCTTCGCGAATGGAACTGAGCCAGGGGATGCGGTCATCGTCGCTGAGTGGAATGCCGCGGGACATTTTCTCAATGTTTGCGGGCGAGTGGAAATTGTCGGCGTCCGCAAATTCCCACTTGAGCTGCGCGGCGAGCAGTTTGCCGACGGTCGTCTTTCCGGATCCGGCGGGGCCCATCAGGAGAACGATCACGGGAACATCATCGCCGGTTACGGCTGCCCCAGAAACTCGCCGAGCAGCATGTGGAAATGGTGAACGCCGTTTTCGCGCTTGACGGAGTAGCGTCCGCGGTCATAGGTCGAGGAGCGCAAACCACGCTGAACATTTTCGCAGAGGCCAATATCTTCCTGCTGCACTTCGTCACTGAAGGCCACCGAGCGGTTGATGCGCCCCCGATTTTTTTCCGAGGCGACATCGTGGAAAAACCATTCGAAGATCGTAAGCGTCTTTTCGTGGGAGAGGGGCACGATGAGATTGGTCGAGATGTTATCCGGATAGATGTTGAGCATCAGGCTCGGGAAAATCCAGAAGTAGAGAGCCTGCTGCAGGCTCGTGCCGGGAGCGTACAGGCGCTCGCCCGCGTCTTCCGCATTCATGGCTCGAATCGGGGCGAATTGCTGGGAGTAGTAACGAAACGTGCCCGTGCGGTATTGCGCGTAGTCGATCTCCTTCATCAAGCCGGGATGGGCGATGGGAATGTGATAGCCCTCGAGATAGTTGTCGACGTAAACTTTCCAATTGCAATCGATGACGTAATCACGGCGCTCGGCAAATTGCAAACCCCCGAATTGAAAACCTTGTGCCTGCTGGGGAATCTGACCTAGGTAAGTTGATAGCGGCTCAGACTTCAGATCGAAATTTACAAAGATGAACTGTTCCCACGTCTCGCAGCGAAGCGGCACCATGCCCATGGTGCTGCGGTCGAAAAACTCGACGCCCTCGACGTCGGGCGTGCCGATGAGGCGTCCATCCAGCGTGTAGGTCCAACCGTGATATTGGCAACGCAAAACATTTTTGCAGCCGCTGCCGAGCGCGATCGGCCCGGCGCGATGGCGGCAAACGTTACTGAAGGCACGCAGCGTTCCCTGGTTGTCGCGAACGACGATGATTGGCTCACCAGCAACGTCGGCGGTGAAAAAACTTTCGGGATCGGCGATGGTGCGCTTCATCCCGTTCACTTCTCCGCACGCCTGGCTGAGAGTTCCAACGAGTTGCCAGGTGCGATGGAAAATGCGCGACTTCTCGATATCAAGAATTGCGGGATCGGTGTAAAAACGCGATGCGAGTGTCTGGGCGCACTCGATTTGTTCGTGCACGTCCAAGTGAAGAGGTTTCATCAGCATGGCTAGAACTTGCGCGTTTCCTGGCGCGACCAGCGCTCGATGACGATCTTGGATTCGGTGAAAAAGTCCACGGCGTCGCGTCCTTGGCCGTGGAGGATGCCGAAGAAACTTTCTTTCCATCCGCTGAAGGGGAAATAAGCCATCGGCGCGGCGACGCCGATATTGATGCCGATATTTCCCGCGGGCGCTTCGTAGCGGAATTTGCGCGCAGCGGAACCACTCGTCGTAAAGAGCGATGCCTGGTTGCCGTAGGGACTGCGGCGAAGAAATTCCATGGCTTCATCAATGGAGTTGGCGTGAACCAAGCTGAGCACGGGGCCGAAGATTTCCGTATTGGCAAGCTGGCTGGTGGACGGCAATCCGTCGAGGACCGTCGGCGTGAGAAAATTTCCTGATTCGTATTTGGGGATTTTCGTGTTGCGCCCGTCGACAATGAGTTTTGCGCCTTCGCCAACGCCCGCGGAGATCAGCGATTCGATGCGCCGCTTGCTTTCCTTGGTGATGACCGGTCCCATCTGTACGCCGGCGTCGAGGCCATTGCCAACGCGAATTGAAGAGGCGGCGAGCGCGATGGAGTCGCGGAATGTTTTTTGCGCTTCGCCAATGGTGACGGCAACGGAAACCGCGAGGCAGCGCTGGCCCGCGCAACCAAATGCGCTGTCGCTGATGATCTGCGTGGCAAGCTCCATGTCCGCATCGGGCAGGACGATGACGTGATTCTTCGCGCCGCCTTGGCACTGCATGCGTTTGCCGCTGGCTGCGGAACGCGTGTAAACGTGCTTGGCGACGGGGGTGGAGCCGACAAAACTGATGGCGCGAACTTGCGGATGGTCGCAGAGCGCGTTGACCACGTCCCGGCCACCGTTGACGAGGTTTACGACTCCTTTGGGCAGGCCGGTCTTCTCGAGGAGTTCAAAGAGGCGGCGCATCGATAGGGGAACGCGCTCGGAGGGTTTCAGGATAAAGGTATTTCCGCAAGCGATGGCGTAGGGCAAGAACCAGTAGACGATCATCGCGGGAAAATTGAAGGGCGTGATGGCGGCGACGACTCCGAGCGGCTGGCGAATCTGCATTTCATCCACGCCGGGCGTCACGTCTTCGAGGACGCGGCCCTGCATCATCATGGGGATGCCGCACGCGACTTCGACGTTTTCGATGCCGCGGCGCAGCTCGGCTTTGGCTTCGCCCAAGGTTTTTCCGTTTTCGATGGTGATGAGCCGGGCAAGTTCGTCGAGATGCTCTTCGATGAGATTTTTCAGCCTGAAGAGATATTGGACGCGCTCGCCGGGAGGAGTGCGGCGCCAAGCAGGGAAGGCATCGGCGGCAGCTTGAACCGCCGCGTCGACTTCGGCGGATGTCGAAAGCGGCGTGCGCGCCAGCAGTTCAGCGGTAGCTGGGTTGGTGACGTCCACGAATTCGGTTGCGGCGGCTCGCCGCCAGGAGCCATTCACGTAGTTTTGAAGATCGGATACCTGGGTGGTTACGGCACTGCTCATACTTAGCTCCTTGGCCCGTGCGGAAAGGGGGATGTAGCTCCCTAAACCGGCCTTCGAAACAGGGGATGACTGTAGTTTACCAAGAAACGGCAAGGATGAGAGGCCAATCGCGGGCAAAGCGAAGCCCCGGAGCGGGTCGGTGGTCGATGAAGATGACACAGGGTGTCATCGGTGGAACAAGTTTTAGCGCTCGCTTGGTTCATTTTGATCCCGTGGCGAAATTGCGGGGGGTATCCCACGCTGCGCGGTTTTTTGACGCAGAGTGTGGAATCGCATGAAAAGAAAAGAGTTGAGTTTTTGTTGGGCGCAAAAAGTGCAAAAGAGTGCGGAAGAATGTAAATACAAAGGGGATAGCTCGGAACGAAGAGCACAGGTTGGCAGATTGAAGGCTGAAGATGCCCCCTCTCCCTGTGTTTTCGAAACGATATGATTCGACAACTTAGTGGGTGGGGGGCTGCAAACGATATGATTCGATGAGGCTTAGGATAAGAAGGCAGGGAGTTAGCTGAATACAGGCTTCTTCCAGAACTGCACGATCCAACTCCGCGATCTCAGGATCGACTTGGTCGAGCAGCTTCAGAAGTTCTTCGCACCGCCCGGCGAGCCCACGGAGCGAGACCCAAGCTCACCAGTTCCACGCGACCTTTCTTGGTGAACAGCTTTTTCTTGCGGCACAGCCCCTGGCTCATGGCCAGCGCGTGCAGCCGGTTGCCCAGTGTGGTGCGCAGGCGCACCAGCTTGTGGCGATGCCAGGGCAACTGCCGGAGGTCGCGTTCGGCCGGCGTGGGAACCCAGATCTTCGGAAAACGTTTCGCGAGTAGCAAGCCGAGGATGAGCCTGGCGTCGCGCTCATCGGTCTTCTGTTTGCGCACTTCACTGGCACGAATCTTCGCGGAGTCCCCAATCCAGAGTTCATGACCGAGTTCCGTGAGCAAACGCGCGAACCAGTGAAGGGGTCCGGTGGCCTCGATTCCCACATGCACCGGTCCGTGAATATTGCGGTAGAACGCCTGGGCCTCGCCGCTCTCGTGATCCAAGCGCCGCTCGAGAAGCAGCTCTCCGGTGGTTTCTTCCGTTATGGCAATCTGGTGATAGCGTGAATGAAAATCGCAACCTAAATCAACATTGCTCGGCTCCTTTTCCCGAGCCCTGGTCGTTCAACAGCAACCAAGTCTACGCGGTCGAAGGAGCCGACGCCGTCATCCAATCAGGCCGATTGTGCATACCGGCGCGGCCAATCTATCAGCTATAGGACTTCTCAGCTCTCGCGGGCTGCGTTAGCCTCTTGCGCGCCTATGGCGCTTGCCTGGTATCCGAGAACCCTGCTCCAATTGCGGCGTCATGACGGACGCGGTAGGCCAGCCATGCCACTGTAGCGAGCATGCCGAGCCAGCCGAGGGTGCGCATGATTCCGCCGATTTTCTGGTCCTGGGCGAGGAGGCCCCACTGGCTGAAGAGAATTTCCCAGTCAGAGTCGCCGGAGCCGACCAGGGGCAAGGCTGCGGTGCGCGCGTCCGCCATGTAAGTGCCGATGTAGGGGAAATTCTCGAAGAACCAGAAGCTGCAAAAAGCGAAGGCGGTGGCTTCGCGTTGCCAGAAAAAATAGATGGCGCACAAGAGGGGCACGAGCAGTTCGCCCAGCGTTCCGCCGAGAATCATGATGGTGTTGCCGAACCAACTGAAGAAGAAATGCCCGCCCTCGTGGATGATCAGATTGACGAAATCCAGGAAGAGAAATCCGGAGCGGTTGGTGAAGGCGTAAAGGAGGAAGAGTGAGTAAAAGCAGAGCCAGGCAATTCCCGCGCCGCGTGAAACGGGCTTCCATTCTCCGAATTTGTCTTCGAGGAAAGCCACTTGATCAAGCGTAGCAAGCTGGATTCGGAATAGGAAGAAATGGCGTGGATTTTGCATTGCGATTTCTCTGGGATCACCTTAAGGAATGTGGGCGTTCTTAGAGTCAGGAAAAAGGATTAACACAGAGTTCGTAGAGAACGCAGAGTACACAAAAGCAGAACAGACGGCGTACACCATTTCAAAGCATTCCAGGACATTCCAAAGGCATCAGCAGTCGAGTTCCAAGGCGAAGCGCAGCGCAGGGGCTTGTGAAGTGTTGGCGGAGGCAAAACCGCCGACAAGGACGCCGGCGCTACTTGTCGATGGCGGCGAGCGCCTCATAGGCGGCTCCGAGTAGCGGGGCAGATTCATTGAGGACGATGGAGACGGGGATATCGCTGAGAAGGCCTTCGAATTTCCACTTGTCCTTGAAAGCGTGAAAAAAGGTGCCGTCCTTCATTTTCTCGAGGATTTTGACGGCGATGCCGCCGGCGACGTAGACACCGCCGAGCGCGAGAACTTTCAGCGCGAGATTCCCCGCTTCCGCGCCATAGATGGCGGTCCAAAGATCCAAGGTGTCGGAACAGACGCGGCAGGACTTGTCCAACCCGCGCCGCGTGATCTCCGGGGCGGGATCGGCATCGGGATCTTCAAACGTGGCATGGGTAACTTTGGGCGCGAGAAATTCATGAATGGTACGGAAGCCGCGGCCGGAGAGAATGAGTTCCCAGCTTACTTGAGGATAGCGGCGGCGCATGAAGCGGAGGAGTTCGATCTGCTGCTCGGTGTGCGGGGCGAAGTCGGAATGCCCGCCTTCGGAAGGCACAACGCGGTAGCGGCCGCCATCCCACACTAGAATCGACTGGCCAAGACCTGTACCGGCCGCGAGCAGTGCCCGGGTTCCGCCCGGCTCGGGTTTACCTGGATTCAGGACGCAGAAATCTTCCGGCGGAAGATGCTCGATACTGTGGCCCGTGGCGCCAAGATCATTCAAGAGAACGACGTGCGGGACATTCAGCTCTTTGATGAGGGAGGCGGTATCGACGATCCACGGAAGATTCGTGGCTCGCACGCTGCCATTGATCACCGGCCCGGCGATGCCGAAGCCGGCGGCTACGATGCGTTCCTTGCCGAGATGTTCGGCCGCCTGCCGCGAGAACTCCTTGACGATGCGCTCGAATTGCGCGAACTCCTTGCTTGCGAAGCGCTGCTTGAAGACGGGCGTGAGCGTGCCGCGTTTTTCCGAAAAGAGCGCCAGATTACACTTCGTCCCGCCAACATCCCCTGCAAGGATCAACTGTTCCCCCTAACCCGGCTTGTATCCAAATTTTACGTCAGGTGCTGCAACTACGGGTTGTACCACTGTCTGCCGTCACGTTCGAGCAGAAGATCGGATTCTTTCGGTCCCCAGTTCCCGGCTGGATATTGTGGCACGGTGGCGCTCTTGGCGGCACTCCAGACATCGATGATGGGATCCACCAGCGACCAAGCAGCCTCGACGCTGTCGCCGCGATCGAAAAGTGTGGCGTCGCCGCGCACGCAGTCGTTCAAGAGCGTGGAGTAGGCGCTGCGAGAGGCGTCTCCAAAAGCTTCGCGATAGCAGAAATTCATGGTGACGTTGCCGATGCTCATTTCGGTTCCGGGACGCTTTGCGCCGAAGGAAACGGAAATGCCTTCGTCCGGCTGAATATTCAAGATCAGACGGTTGGGCTCAATCTCTTTCTCGCGGAAAACGATGTGCGGGGCGCGGCGGAATTGGATCACGATCTCGGTGGTGCGCTTGGCGAGGCGCTTGCCGGTTCGAAGATAAAACGGAACGCCGGCCCAGCGCCAATTGTCGATCAATAATTTGGCGGCAACGAAGGTTTCGGTCTTGGAAGCAGGATTTACGTTAGGCTCTTGGCGGTAGCCGGGGACGGGCTTATCCCCAATTTTCCCGGGAGCATATTGTCCGCGAACGACCGATTGCGCGACCATTTCCAAATCGAAGGGGCGGATGGACTGGAGCACCTTCAGTTTTTCATTGCGCACCGCGGTGGCATCAAACGAAGCAGGGGGTTCGACCGCTACAAGCGATGTTAATTGCAGAACGTGGCTCTGAATCATGTCGCGGAGCGCACCCGTTGTTTCATAAAAACCGCCGCGCCGCTCGACGCCAAGCGTCTCCGCGGCGGTGATTTGAACCTGATCGACATAATTGCGGTTCCAAAGAGGCTCGAAAATCCCGTTGCCAAAGCGGAGCACGAGCAGGTTCTGCACCGTGTCCTTGCCCAGGTAATGATCGATGCGGTAGACCTGCTTCTCGTCAAAAACGTTGAGGACAATCTGATTCAAGGCCTTGGCTGACGCCAGATCCCGTCCGAAGGGTTTCTCAATGATGATGCGCACCCAGGAGTTCGACGAGGAAGGGCGAGCGAGTCCGGCGCGGCCAAGCTGCTCGACAATGTCGGGATAAACTTCAGGCGGCGTGGAAAGGTAGAAAAGACGGTTGCCGCCAATGTTCTTTGAAGAATCCAGTTCCGCGAGGCGCTTGGCAAGCTGCGTGTATGCTTCGGGGTTGGCGTAATCCCCCGGACTGTAATAGAGGTTGGATGCAAACTCGTTCCACCGTTTGGGGTCAATAGGGCCGACTTCCGAGATGCTCTTGGCCGCTTCGGCCAGGGTGGTGCGAAAGGCGTCTTCGGACATGGGCGTGCGCGCAAAGCCCACGATGACGTAACGTGTTCCCAGCGCATTGTGAATGGCCAGGTCGTACATGGCGGGAATGACTTTGCGCTTAGCGAGGTCTCCCGAGGCGCCAAAGAGAACCACCGTGCAAGGCTCAACCGCGCCACCGAACGCTGAAGCAGAACCACCCATATCGCCAGCCATGGTCTCTTCCTCCGCCAAGTTGCGCCCCGTTCAGGTATCGGATGCAGCGTCCGCCCAAAACTATACCTCAACCCCATACTTTCCAAGCTCCGAACGCAATTGCCCCGCATTCTGATGATGAATCGTGTTCATCCCCAGGCGCCGCGGGCTTTCCAGGTTCAACGGCCGGTCATCGATGAAAATACACTCTTCCGGCTGGCGCTGTGTGACTTGCAGCGCCACGCGAAAAATCATTTCCTCGGGCTTCCGGGATCGAAGGTAACAGGAGCTGAAGAAAACGAGAAAATCTTTGCGAAGGTGGAAGGCTTCAATGCGGTACTGGTTGAGCTCCAGCGGCTCGTTATTGATGGCGCCGACAAGGTATTTCCCAGAACTCGCTACCTTATCGAGAACTGCGCGCGTCTCCGAGTATTCCTTTGACTGAGCGAACATGAAGGCGGCGAATTCCTCGCGCGTGAAGCCGCGCTGGCGATAAAACACTGTCCGGTCGAGATATTCATTCAGGGTGATCTGTCCGGAGTCAAAAGCCGGGAAAGAAAAATCGTGGCGGTCCTGAAATTCTTCCCAATCCAGGTGAAAAGCGCTGGCTGCTTCTTTTCGCGATACGCGGTCCCAGCCATTTGTGAGGATGACCCCTCCGATGTCCCAGAATAACGTGGTGATCTCAGCCAATGGTGCAACACCTCCGGTCTTTGCATTTCACTTCCGGGCATACTACGAGCACGTGCAGGGGCCAAAATCTGCGGCGCAGCGAAATGCCTCTTCCTGAGCGCGTTGTTGAGGATGGTTTCCAACTGTATCAGGCCTTGTTCGGCCCCGCACGACAGATGCAATCGTATTACGGGTCTTCGCCGGCGGCCAAGAGATTCGAAGTCACCCGGTGCGAGCGCGAGTTGCAACTGCCCGAAGGAGTAGTCCACGCCTGGAATGGAGAGGTCCTTCGCTGGGGACGCGGTCAGCAACAGGAAGAGTCCTTTCGCGGGGCCGCCCTGGTAGACTTGCCCGATGGTATGAAGATAAGAAGGACCAGGAGTCACCAGCACCGGCGGGGCGGCCCAAGTGTGGATTCGAGCCCCTCACGAATCCGGCGGAACACTATTTTGGGGGCCTCCCAGAGCCAGCGATGAATACCGGCCATGGATACCCGGGGGATCAAGAAAACTATCAAGAAAGTCATATTCCCCGGCGAGCTGTCCCAGATAGGAATTTTCTTCGGTCAGGGTAATAAAATGATGCGCCGGAGAATGGATTCCCAACATTTTCAGTCTTTCGAGAAAGTACAATAGCAAGCAGTGTGCCTCTATCGATTTGCCTGACTTGTTGGCAAAGACAAAGAGAGTCGTGTCGAAGTGCAGCATTTCATCGGAGGCCCGGAGAGAATCGGGATCGATGGTATCGAGCAGGAAAGTTCTTTTTCCGAGCT
>WNGP01001153.1_pt1 | contig 22005 bp, 20 predicted proteins | sample 5407671 | NCBI WGS metagenome assembly WNGP01 (sample SAMN13153381, study PRJNA577476) | soil metagenome | isolation source: 40 cm soil or saprolite under Garry oak tree replicate 2 | place: USA:California | collected 2016-06-15
TAATGACGAGTCCTTCATGGACGGCCTCGCTCCCGATGAGCGCCAGATGCTGCGCGACCTCTCCAATTTGCGCGTCGGCCCTCCGCCCGGCTAAGGCTCCAGCGCGTTCTATGGACATTTCTAGTTGGGATTGCCGTTAAGCCCGTATGCGACGACGGTTTTGTTGAAGTGCTGTCCTGATCGTGCGAGGCCTCGGCTAAAACCTTAGACCTCGACCAGGGTGGGAGCTAGGTGCAGTTTTCCCGATTGGACCACAGCTTCGAGGGCTCCCACGACGTTGGGGTCGAATTTACTTCCCGCAGCTTTGCGGATGACCTCGAGCGCGGTATCGATTTCTCTGGCAGATTGATAAGGACGGTTCGTGGTGATGGCATCGAGCGTGTCGGAAACGGAGATGATGCGCGCCATTAGGGGTATTTCGTCCCCTTTAAGTCCGTAAGGGTAGCCCTTGCCGTCCACGTGTTCGTGGTGCAATTCGATCCCCGGCAGCATCTCCTTGAGCTGAGCGACCGGACGCATGATGTTCGCGCCTTTGCTGGGGTGCTGCTTCATGATTTGGTATTCCTCGGCAGTCAACGCGCCGGGCTTCTTGAGCACGCGATCATCCACGCCGATTTTTCCGACGTCGTGCAGGAGTGCGGAGATGCGCAGGCGATCCAACTCCTCGGCCGAGAGGCCGAGTTGCTGGCCGACCATGACCGAATATTTGGCCACGCGATCGGAATGGCCGCGCGTGTAAGGATCCTTTTCGTCGATGGCCGCGGCGAGCATACGAATGGAGCCCAGGAAGAGCTCCCGGTTTTCCTCGGCCGCCTGCTTCAGACGGGCAATATAACTTTCGAGTGCTGATGCCAACGGCAAAGAGATACCCGAGGACGACCGCGGCGGCGATGACCACCAGCACGAAAGTGAGCGCCTGGGCGTTAAGTTCTCTTACACCGGCGTCGTCGCGAGCCTCCTCCAAGCTGCGCTGGGCGATCACCGTCCAAGCCAAATCAGGAATCGTGCTGTAGGTGCCGATCAGTTCCGCCTTGCGTCCTTCCTCAATGTCGAGGAACCGCTGCACGGTTGCCGTCGTGCGCAAATCCTTGGGCAGACCGGAGGCTTGCGCGACGATGTAAGAACTGCGCAAATCCGTGCCCGGAACGACTCGCCGCGTATCTGGATGCGCGATGACGCGCCCGCTGTGGTCCACCACGAATACGGTTCGGCCGCGTACGCTGGTTTCCTCCAAGCGCCGCAGGACGCTATCCAGCGAGACGACCGCGGCCAGCATGCCGCTGAACTGCTCGGCGACTTCCAAAGGGATGGCCATCACAAATGCGGGCCGGTTTTCAGGTCCCAGCGCCAACGGTTCGCTGCGGAATACCACAGACTGCAGGCACGCGGAAAATGCCCGCTGGAGTGCCTTGCTGACGAAGGGGTCCTGGTCGGCCCGGAAGTTTCCGGCACCCGCGCCTTTGGCATCCGTACCGACGGCCGTGAGATACAGGATATTGGGGTTACTGGCGACAAAGTTCTCAAGCAGGCGCGTCACCTGCGGCCCTCGCACCGGGTCGTTCACCCGATCGAGGAGCCCCGTAAGGGCCAGAATTTGGCGTTCGCTGATGAGCTGCTGATAAAGATTGACGTCGAAAAGCTGAATCTCTTCGCCCACCGAACGCGTAAGCTCGGTTTGCTGGACGCTCTCGGTATCGGTGAGCTTTTCCTGGCTGAGCCGCAGAACCTGAAAGTGATACAGCCCCAAGGGCAGGGCGCTGACGAGCAGCATCGCACCCAGAACCAATAACAAGAGGCGGGGACGGTAATTACGAGCGGATTTGCGCTGCTGAAGCGGCATAGCCAGGCGGTATTCATTTTACTTTGTGCCTGGAGGCGGGGGAGAAAAGACCGAGCGGCGGTTGCCGATTAGCTAAGACCCACAAGTTGCGGAAAACGCTATGTAAGCATACGTACAACTAGCTGACTGGCTGGGTACAGTGGGCGCAGCGGCGGGCCTCGATGGGAATTTCGCTCAGGCATTCGGGGCATTTCTTGGTGCTGGGTTACGTTGGCTTGTCCTTATGCTGAATCTTAGCCATGAGCGCGTTCATAGGCAGCACGACGGCAAAGTAGACTGCGGAAGCGATGATCACGAAGGAAATAATATAATTGACGAAATCGCCGAGAAGAAACTTGCTGCCATGGATCGTGAAGCTGATCGACGAGAAGTCGGGTTGCTTGACCACGGCCGCGATGAATGGAGTGAGCAAGCCCTTCACCATGGAGTTAACGACGTCGCCGAACGCCTCCGATCACCACACCGACGGCGAGATCAATCGCGTTGCCCCGGAGCAAGAATTCTCTGAATCCCTTCATGGCTGGCTCCCATCAACTGAAATCGAGGCTGCGGCCCAGTGCTTGCTATCTGATGTAATGCGCTAAAGAAATGGGCGGATCTTGCTGAAGACGCTGGAACTAGATTGCCGATCAATGTGCAGCCAGAAGGCCCCACAGGCCGGTGGCGACTCCAGTCAGGCTGAACAGAAACGACGCTTGCCAATAAAGGCGGCTCTTAGCCAGCAGCGAAATCGAGCTGAGAACGATGGCGACTTCCAGGAATAGCTCGCTGCCATCATAAAAACGGGCCTTGCGGCCGGCCACGTCCACTTCCCTGCCGAGCTTCTCGGCCTCAGCCTGAATCCCTTCGGAATCTTTTTTCTGCTGTTCGGAGCGGGCGCGGAAATCGGCCGCGGCCTGGGCGCCCTTTTCGGCAAAGAGGCCGGCAATTTCGGCGTCTGCGTCATAGACGTGCGAGCGAATGTTCTTGGCCTGAAAATAATTCCACTGATCGGTGGCGCGCGTTTCGAGCAGAACCTCTTCGGTATGCGCGCGGTGGCTCAACAGAGTGGAGGCGGCGAGCAGAATTGCGAGAATGGCCATGGTGAGCCCAATGGCGCGTTCGCCCGATTCTTTAGCCTTTTCCGTATTTTCGGCCAATTCCTGAGGTTCCATTCCCATTCTCCTTTGAGGCAATCTATTCTTTTGTGAGCCGCCGCTCCATGAGCTCGCGAATGGCCGCGCTTGGCGCGCGGCCCTCATGCAGTACGGAGTACATCTGCTCAGTGATGGGCATGTCCACGTTGTGTCTGCGAGCAAGCGCCATCGTCGCGGAGGTGGTGCCCACGCCTTCCGCAACCATGCGCATGTGCGACAGAATTTCTGCCGGTTTGCGCCCCTTGCCCAGTTCCACGCCCACCGAGCGATTCCGGCTTAGCCCTCCAGTCGCCGTGAGCACGAGATCACCTAGGCCGGCCAAGCCTGCGAGCGTATCACGCCTGCCGCCCAGGGCGACGGCAAGGCGAGTCATTTCGGAAAGGCCACGGGTGATCACCGCCGCGATCGTATTTGCGCCCAAGCCGAGGCCGGCACAAACTCCCGCTGCCAGGGCGATCACGTTTTTCACCGCGCCCCCGAGTTCCACGCCAACGATATCGTCATTGGTGTAAAGCCGCAGGGTAGAGCCGGAGAATTCGCGCTGGATTTCCGCAGCGACCTGCAGGTCTCCGGAGGCGATGACCACGGCCGTGGGATCGCCGCGGGCTACTTCGAGCGCGAAGCTCGGCCCCGAGAGGGCGGCCACGCGGGGCGTGAACTCTCGACCGATGACTTCGGCTATGACTTCGCTCATGCGCGCGAGAGAATCGTGCTCCAGGCCCTTGGTTGCGCTGACGAATATGGTATCTGTCGTGGTCCTGGCATCAAGATGTGGCAAGGTGGCGGTATAGATAGCGCGGGCGTGCGCTGAAGGCATCACGCCGAGCACGATCTCCGCGCCTGCGAGTGCCTCGCCAAGGTCGCCGGTAACTTCGATTTCCTCAGGGATATGCATGCCGGGCAGATAGATGGAATTTTCCCGGCAATTGCGGAGCGAAGCGAGCACGTCGGCGCCGTGCACCCAAAGCGAGAGCCGGTGGAGTTCGCGGCTGCGCCCCAGCGCGATCGCCAGGGCGGTTCCGCAGCTGCCCGCACCGATGATGGCAATTTTTTTCACGGCTTCGGAGTGCGCGGGCCGCTTCGGAAATTAAGTTGGGGCTCGGTGCCGCGGAGCAGCCGGATGATATTGGAGCGATGGCGGGCGATGATCAGGAGCATGGCGAACGAAGCTCCCGCGGAGATGGATTCAGGCGGCGCATGGCGGGGAGCGTAGAGCAGGTAAACGAACAACGGGAGAAAGGCCGCCGCCGAGATGGAAGCCAGCGAAACGTAGCGCCAGAACAGCAGGACCACGAGCCACACGATCAGCGCGCCAAGGACCGCTTGCCAGCAGATGGGCAAGAAAACGCCTGCGCCAGTGGCTACGCCGCGTCCGCCCTGAAAGCGCAGCCAAACCGGAAAGGTATGCCCCACGAGGGTCAGCAAGGCCGCCAGAATCATCCAGCGCGGATTTCCGTCGGTCAGACGGGCGGTGAGCCAGACGGAGAAATAGCCTTTGCCGCCATCGAGCAGGAGAGTAGCCAGGCCGGGGAGCGCGCCTGCCTCGCGGGCCACATTGGTCGCGCCGATATTGCCGCTGCCGCGGAAGCGGATGTCGCCGGCTCCGATGAGCTTCACGATGAGAAATCCAAAAGGGATGGACCCGAGCAGATAAGCGGCAAGAGGTAACCACCACAAACCCGCGGCGCTCTGGCGGGGATCGATTTGCCCGGCGAAAGTCGCGAGTGCGCCTGGCAGCAAGCCGAAACAAGTATTCAAGGTGCCTGCTCTCGAGAAAACGGATAGGTAGCCAGACGAGTGTACTCGGCCCCGGAACGTTTCAACACGCTTTGGTACAGGTGAAATTCCTGGAACGTTTCGCTTCCGAATTCGGGCGTTCCGAGAGCTTCCACTGCGGCGGTGAGGGCTGGGGTGCCTTGCGGAGATTCAAAGCGAGCCAGCGTGAGATGAGGATGGAAGGCGCGCTTCTCCGGGGCAAGGCCAAGGGGCTCGAGCTTCATTTCGATTGCGGCGGCGAGCGCTCCGAGTTGCGGGCCGGCTTCCACGCCGGCCCAAAAGACGCGGGGGCGGCGCGCGCTGGGAAAAAATCCCAGGCCGGCGAAGCGCAACTGGATGGGGGCGAAGCCAGGAAGCTCGCCGAGCGCCTGCCGAATCCGTTCGAGATTCTCGGGCGGAGCCTCGCCGATAAATTTCAGGGTGATGTGCACGCCTTCCAGACGCACCCATCGCGCACTCGGGCAAATCTTCTGCAGCCGGGCGCTCAGCTCGGCAAGCGCGGCACGCACCGCTTCGGGCACATCCAGCGCCACAAATACGCGCACGCTACCTATGCACCTTAGCTCTGAACCACGGTGGGCCAGGAGGGCTTGCCGTGGCGGGCATAAATGAAATAGCGGCGCAACATATCGAGCGCAGCCTGAGAGGCATGCCAGCGGATGCGCTCGCGATCGCCGGGAAAGCGCAGAGCGCGGTCACGGCTGCCATTGGCGTCGGCAAGAGCGATGTAAACCAAACCTACAGGCTTCTCCGGGGAACCGCCGGAGGGTCCGGCGATCCCGGTGATGCCGATGCCGAGCGTCGCGCCGATGCGGCGGCGGATTCCCTGCGCGAGGGCCTGGGCCACCTCGGGGCTGACGGCGCCCTTGGATTCAATTAGCTCGGCGGGCACATCCGTCCAGGCGGTCTTCAGATCATTGCTGTAGCAAACGACGCCGCCCAGAAAATAGGAAGAGCTTCCCGGAACGCGTGTGAGCCTTTCTGCCAATAAGCCGCCGGTGCAGCTTTCGGCGGTGGCTACGGTGGCCTGATTGAGAGCCAATTCGCGCGCGACGATCTCTTCGAGCGTCTGGCCGTTGGAAGTGAAGACGTTTTCTCCCAGCGCAAAGGTGATGCGCTCGACCATTTCGTCGAGCACGCGCTCGGCGGCAGCATGATCGGACGACCAGGCGCGCAGATGGATCTGGATCTCCCCGGGAGCGGTGAGGATGGTGGTTTGCACGTCCGCGTACTGCGCGTAGATCGGAGCGGTGCGCTGCTCGACCTCCGATTCGGTAAGGCCCGCGGTGCGCATCTCGCGATAAAAAAGACGCGTTGCACCGGCCAGCCGCTCCAGGCGCGGCTCCACTTTTTCGGTGAACATGGCCTTCAGCTCATGCGGCGGGCCGGGCAAAAGCACGACAATTCGTCCCGCCGATTCGAGCCAGAGCCCCGGCGCGGTGCCGCGCGGATTTTCCAGCAGGTCGGCGCCTTCCGGCACCATCGCCTGCCGCTTATTCACCTCAGGCATGGTGCGCCCCAGACGTCGAAAACGCGCCTCGATATTCTGCAGCACGGAACTATTCAGCACGAGCTTGCGGCTCAGCAATTCCGCGACGGCTTCGCGTGTCAGGTCGTCCAGCGTAGGCCCCAGACCGCCCGAGGAGACCACCAGATCACAGCGGTCGAGCGCGCAGCGGAAGGCGTCGCGAACATGTTCGTGCTGGTCGCCGACGACGGTTTTGCGGGCCACGGCGATGCCCAGGTGATTGAGCCGCTGCGTGAGAAAAAGTGAGTTGGTGTCGATCCGGTCTGGCGTGAGCAATTCCGAACCGACGGCGATTATCTCAGCTTGCATCTTTTAGAGTCATAGTGGGCGGATCATACCGGGAGGGCCAGGCCTTCGATATTCCAGTCCACACTGAAAAGCGCGCTATTGGTGCCCAGCACGGCCCGCCGCGTAGGCAAAAGGGCCAGTCCGACCAGCCCCATGCCGCTGAGCACGACTTCCGCCTCGCCGTCCGGCGTGATTCGGGCGATTCCGCGGCGCCCGTTGAGGGAGGCCGCGACGTAAAGATTTCCTTCGCGATCAAACGCCAAACCCTGGGGCCTGCCCAAGCCACGGTAGAAAAGGTTCACCTCGCCCTGGCGATTGATGCGCACAATTCGGTCATAGCTCGAAGTCGTCGGTCCGGCGACGTAGAGTTCGCCCGCCGGGCTGAAAGCGAGATGATATGCCGCGATGGATGGCTCGAGCGTGGCGAAAACAAAAATCTGGCGGTCCGGACTGATTTTGAAAATCGTGCCGCTGCGATCGCCTACAAAGAGGTTTTTTTCGGCGTCGAAAGCGATTCCCGTGGCAATGCCCATGCCTTCCACCCAGAGCTGAGAGCGGCCGTCCGGCGTGACGCGATGAATCGTGCCATCGTTGCGACAGGAGACGTAGAGTACGCCGGCGTGGTCCAAGGCGAGTCCGGTGGGATTGACGAGCTCTGTGGCGAACGGCTTCACCTGGTAATTGGCCGTGATTTTGTAAAGCGAAACCGGGACCTTCTGGCCGCGCTGCCCGCTATAGGTAACGTAAATATTGCCCTCGCCATCTACTGCCGGGTTCGCGACCGGATTCAGATTTTCGGCGATTTGCACGCCCAGCTGCATCTCGACTGCCGGACTGGTTCCGTGCGAAGTGGCCACGCGCACGCTGGCCACGGCAGCTCCCTCCGGAACGCGGGCGACGAGATAGTTTTTCGCAGCGATCAGCAAGCCGGCCTCGGTATCACCAAACATCACCCGAGGGCGGGTGTTATTGCTGGCGGCGAAGCCTTCGCCGCGGATGGCGATTTCGCCGCCAGGAATTGCGGCGGAGGGCGTAATGCTCTCGACGCGAGGTGTGGAATCGCTTACCAATCCCGTCTGTCCTGCTGGCAATTACCAAGGATATGCTAGCGGTTTACAATCTCAAAACTCGGAGGAGCCAGAGTCCGAGTGCAGCATAAGCGCCTGCGACCCAGTCATCGGCCATGATGCCCAGGCCGCCGGGCAAAAGTTCCGCGCGGCGCGCCGGAAACGGTTTCCAGATATCGAAAACGCGAAAAAGTATAAATCCCGCCACCAAATATTTCCAGTTCAGCAGGCCCGCAGCGAGAGCGGCGGTGATCTTCGCCGTGATGGGTTCATGCGGCGGCGGTGCGGTCCAGGCGCTCAGAGCCAGCCCCACCACTAATGAGATGGTCTGGCCCGAAAGCTCGTCAATTACAACGTACCCTGGATCGGGATTGCAAGGCGCGGCGGCCACGACACGCTCGCTGGCCCACAGGCCGATCGCCGCGAGAGCCAGAAGCAAAGTGAACTCCGAAACCAAGATGACCGGACCGGATTCCGAGCGGGTCACCGCGGCTGTGCCGGAGACGAGAACGACGGCGGCCGCAGAGCCCCACGTTCCCGGAGCAACGGGCAGATAACCGACGCCGAGGCATGTGGCGAGGGCAAGCGCAAATAACGGGCGCGCGGCCTCAGGCTTCGTCGTCACTTTTTCGCTTGTCGGATTCAGTTTCCTTTTCTCCTTCCTCGTCGAAGAGCGGTTCGGAGACGACGTACTTTTCCGAAGCCCAGTTCCCCAGGTCCAGCAGCCGGCAGCGCTCGCTGCAAAAAGGGAAATCGGGATGGATCGCGGAATCCACCGGTTTGCGGCAAATTGGGCAGTGATGCTTCATGCGTCGTCGTAACCGCTGTCGATTAGATTCGCCTCCATTCGATATTAGGCTGAAGGAAGATCGCTACGCCAGGATGCGCAGCGGCGTAGCGGTGGAAATTTGGCGCGCCGGATGCATGGGCAGCGGGGCGGCGGAATGAGGCAAACTTTCTCGAAGTTCGATCACGCGGCCCACTAGATCGTAATCGAGTGATTTCGAGATTTCGACCATAGCCATATCTCCCGGACGCGCAGGAGCCCCATCGGGCTGCGGCTGGATATCGGTGAGGTAGAGTTTGCCGTCGATTTCAGGGGCCATGCCCTCGAGGCGCGCTTCCCAGACGAATTCCTGATCGCGAGAGGGGCCTTCGATCAAAGCCGGCACCGTCTGGCCGACAAAGCGGCGCAGGCGCCGCGCGGAAATTTTCCGCTGCAGCTTCATCAAACGGTCGCGGCGATCCGCGATCGTTTCGGCGTCCACTTTCGCGGCCAGCGCATGGCTCGCGGCAGTCTCCACATCCGAATAGCCGAAGACGCCCATCCAGTCAAATTCCGCCGCGCGCACGAAGTCGCAGAGTTCGCGGAAATCCGCTTCGGTCTCACCCGGGAAGCCCACGATGAAGGAAGTGCGCAGCATCACGCCGGGAATCGTGCCGCGAATGCGTTCCAGCAGGAGGAGAAATGCCGCGCCACTCGAGCCGCGCTTCATTTGCGCCAGAACGCCGCGCGAGGCGTGCTGCAGAGGCATGTCGAGATATTTCACCAGCCGCGGATGCGCGGCCAACGTATCGAGGAGGCACTGCGTGACGCGATTCGGATAAGCATAAAGGAAACGAACCCAGGCCAGCCCTTCGATTTGTGCCAGGCGCGCGAGCAGTTCGGCGAGGCCGTCGCGCAGGCCGAGGTCTTCGCCATAGGAAGTGGTGTCTTGCCCGATCAGCGTAATTTCGCGCGCTCCGGCCGCGGCGAGGTTCTCCGCCTCGCGCACCACGGATTCAAAGCGGCGGCTGCGGAAATTCCCGCGCAACTGCGGGATGATGCAAAACGCGCAGGGATGATCGCAGCCTTCGGCGATCTTGATGTAGGCGGCGTGACGCGGCGTGGAAAGCACGCGCGGCGTGGCGTCGTGGTAGAGAAAGGCAGGCGCGCCCGGCGGAGCGGCGCGCAATTCGCCTTCGATCGCGGTGAGGATGCGCTCCACCTCGCCCGTGCCGATTACCGCGTCCACTTCGGGAATCTGCTGCCGGATTTGCTCGCGGTAACGCTCGACCAGGCATCCGGCGACCACCAGCTTGCGCGCGCGGCCGAATTTCTTGTGCTCGGCCATCTCCAGGATGGTGTCCACGGATTCCTGCTGCGCCGCCTCGATGAAGCTGCAGGTGTTCACGACGAGCACGTCGGCGTCATCGGCGCGCGAGGTGAGCTCGTAGCCGCTGCGCGCGAGAATGCCCATCATGACCTCGCTATCCACGAGGTTTTTCGGGCAGCCCAGGCTGATGAATCCTACCTTTGGCATCGATTTCTCTTGGAGCAAAGAAACCGATTCTAACACACGCGATTGGGGGCGCGCCCGACCGCCCGTGCCCGCGTGCCATCAGAAAGCTGACGATGTGCCGAGCTGAAGCGCGGCGCTATGGGCCAGAGGCGCGTGGCCGTGAATATCCGGCGACTATGTGCCCGCATCGTGTGGGTGCCAAGCGATGGTATTGGCAGTTAACTCGAATGCCTAAGAAATCCAAAAAGAGAGGCGGAGGGCAGAAGCGGGCGCTAAGCGATATCTTCGCGCTTGCGGCGCATCTTGTTATATGCGCGGGCCGGGCCGGGTACGCGCCCGAAGAGTTAGTTTTACCTCCTCGAGCAAGCCCGTAAAACGGGAAGCCTCGACGCTATGGCCGCCAAATCTTGCGCCCATGCAAAGGTCGGTGAGGCGAGCGACAGGCGCGGCGATTTCGCTGGCACCCAGCGAGGCGGCGAACTCCACCGGAGTCTGCGAAGGCGATTTGCGCCATCCGGCCCTTTCGAGCAGGCGCAGCATGCGCTGATAGAAAAGTGAAGCAGCTTGCGCCGGCGGCGCCTCCAGCCCCAATTTAAGCCGGCAGGCAAACACCAGGCGCTGGCGCACGCGGCCGTTGCCGGCGAGCAGCAAAGCGATCGCGGCCAGCGCCAGCACGATCAGCTTCCATGGCGGTATCGAGTTCGCCGCTTCGCCCCAATTGCGCAGGCGCATGGCGCCGGCCGAACGGGCGCGCTCAAATGTCTCGCGGATGTTCACGGTCCAACGCCGAGACGCGCGCTGGACGCCCTGGGCCAGCGTAAGTTGATGGATGAAGTCGTAGTTCACCACCCAGTCGTTCCATTGCAATTGGAACCAGTCCCAGTAGAGGCCGAGTTGCGCCAGGAACCCTCCGGGGTGATCGTCGCTCGGCGGCGTGGGGTCGAAGGTGATCCAGCCGTGGCCCGGAAAGAAGACCTCCACCCAACTGTGCGCGTCGCTCGCGCGAATGATGTAGTCGCCGCCGACGCTGTTGTATTCGCCGGGAAGAAAGCCATTCACGTAGCGGGCGGGCACGCCGACGGCGCGCATCATCACGGTCATGGCCGCGGCGAAATATTCGCAATGCCCGGCGCGCTTCTCGAAGAGGAAGTAGGCCAGGGGATCGACCGGAGGCTTGCCGGAAAGGTCCAGCGTATAGCCGTAATTATTGCGGAGGTAACTTTCGATGGCGCGCGCCTTGTCGTAAGGATTGCTGGCGCGGGACGTGATCATCTCCGCCATAGCGGGGATGCGCGGATCGAGCTTGGGCAATTGCAGGTACAGCGCGCGAAGCGTTTCCGGATAGGCCCGCGAGGAGTTGCGGAGAACATCGGGCGGAATCGCGGGCAGCTCCGAGACCGCGTCGTAACGCAGATCGGCGAAATTGTGAAAAGGATTGGCCAGCGAGCCGGTCTTGTCGAGGGTGAGATAGGCGCGGCGAAGTGTGCGCGGGCCGCCCAGCGCCACGCCAAAGAATCGGCCGCGAAGGCGGGCCGGTTCCGGCGCCACGAAAACGGCGTCCGAAGCGACCGGCTCGAGCATCACAGTGTACTCAAACGGCAGCGCGTAGCGACGATCAGCCGTTGAGGTCGGCGGGACCTCGATCCAGCCGTCGTAGCCCTCGGTGAGCGCGTGCTGCTCGTGGCCTTCGGTATACCAGCGCCGGCCGTCAAACGTGGTGAGGGCGATGCCGCGCCAATGCATGCTTTTGGCGAAAAGCGCATTACTTTGCACCGTGATGCGCATGATCACGGCGCTGCTTTTCTTGATCTCGCCGATTTGGCCCAGCTCGACGTCGTCGGTAAAGCCGGAGATCAGCGAAGGCTGCAGGTTGAAGCCGGAGAGATAGCCGGCGTTGAATCGCGGGATCACGAAAAAAATGACCATCCCGGCCAGGAGCGCCGCCACGGCCACCCCGCCCGAAGTTATGCCCAGCGCCGTTTGCAGCTTGCGCGCCGGCGTTGATCCCGGCGCGATGTGCGGATACACCGCGCCTTCGGCGCTGCGACGCATTTCGAGTCCAATGAACGTGGAGATGGCCAGCGCCAGAAACACCAGGAAGAAGAATAAAAACGTCGTGTCCACGGTGAGGATGGCCGAGGCCAGCATGGCGCTAAACGCCAGCAAAGCGAGAAAGAGGTAGTCGCGCCTGCTCTTTGCGCTGAAAAGGCGGACGATCATGGCGAACAGCAGCAAATGAATCGCCGCCAATAATTTGGAGAAGAGCGTTGGGTTTTGCGCGTCGTTGGAGAGCAGCGGCGAAATCCACCACAAATCCACCTGGAAGTAGATAAAGTAGATGACCACGAGGAAAGTGGCCGTGCCGGGACTGAGCTCGCGTCCGCGGCCGTGCCACCAGCGATAGCCCTTGACCAGCACGGCCGCGGGCGCGAGCACGATCGTAACCAGGTCGAGCTTTCCGGTGGATACCAGCGCAAGCACGCTCACCAGAAGCATGAGAAACAGCGATATTTCAAAATAGCGGCTGAGCGCGGAGGAAGGCTCCGGGAAATTGGCGTGGCCCTCGATTTTTGCGGACGCGGACATGCGTGCGTCCAGTTTAGCACCGCGGCTCGGCGGCGCCGTTCGCGTCGCGCCAATCAGTAATCGCGGCAATCCGCGGCCGATTTCAGCATTCCGGCAGATGTAGCGCCGCCCTTCAGGGCGACATGCTGTTTTGCGGCCTTTGCGAACCTGCCAATCAGCAAGCGCGCCACCCGAGGGCGCGATCGAGCCATGTTGTCATTCTGAGCGGGTTTACGACGTACACACGAAGAATCTCTCCGGCAACGGCGACAGAGAGATTCTTCGTTCCGCAAAGCGGAATTCAGAATGACAAACTCGCTCTTTGACGCCTTCTTGGGAGCGCATTGAGCGCAGCCAACGCCGCGGCGGCGATTTTTTTTGTGGCGCTGGAGATGGGCAGGCGCTCGATCTTGGCGAGGGGTGGCGTGCGCACGTCGCCGCTTCGCGGCGCCCTCGGGGCTTGCAAAGCGCGCGCCCGCGATGCTGGCGCGTGCAAAGTGGGCGGCGGGAAGCCGTGCGTCGGCGACGTGACCGCCGGCAATTTGGCGACGCGCACCAGAAACGGAGCCAGCAGGATTCTGCGGAAGGTGACCGTGTGCCGCGCCGGCGGGAGTGGTTCGAGCGCCGCAGTGATGCCAAAGGCCGATTGCAGATAGCGCGAGAGTTTCTCGGGCGCCGGTCTTGCGGATTGGATCGCGGGGAAATGCCACAGCCTCGAAAACAAACTGCTGTGCTGGCCTTTTTGCCGCAGCAGCAGCGTGCGGCCGCGCGGGTCCAGCAAAACGGCTGCCGAGAGTGCGAGGCGAACGGGCTTGGGCTTGGGTCGCGGAGCGGGCAGTCGCAGTGCGATTCCGAGCGCATGGGCTCGGCACCAGCGCGAAACCGGGCACATGGCGCACTGCGGCCCGCGCGGCGTGCACAGTGTCGCCCCGAGCTCCATCATCGCCTGATTCCAGTCTCCGGGGCTTGAGGGCGGTCCCGCAGCGGAGGCGGCTTGCGCGGGAAGCAGCGCGTTTGCGGCTGCGGCAAGCTCGCGCCATCGCTTCGGCCGCCGCAAATCTCCGCGAATGGCGCCAAGGCGCGCCAGCACGCGCGCGACGTTGCCATCGAGCACCGCGTGCGGCTCGCCGTAAGCGATGCTCAGCACGGCCGCGGCGGTGTAATGACCGATCCCGGGCAGCGCCAACGCTTCCTCGATTCGTCTCGGGAATTCGCCCGCGTGCCGGGCCACGATTTCTTTTGCGGCGCGATGCAGGTTGCGCGCGCGGCTGTAATAGCCGAGGCCCGCCCACGAGCGGAGCACGGCGTCCAGCCGCGCCCGAGCGAGCGCGTCGAGCGTTGGGAAGCGCGCCAGGAATCGCTGGTAATAGGGAACGACGGCCGCGACGCGCGTCTGCTGCAGCATGATCTCGGAGATCCACACGCGGTAAGCATCGCGCGTCCTGCGCCAGTCCAGGTCGCGTTTGGCTTCAGCGAACCAGCCGAGCAGCTGCGTTTGAAACGCCGGCAGCTCGGCGGCCGGAATAAGTTCCCTTACCGGCGGCGGGATGGCGCGCGCCGGTATAGCGGCGAGATTTGCGTTTCGCGGCGCGACGCCGCCGGAGCGCACAGACATGCGAGGCATCAGGGTTGCATTGTCGCACGCGGCGCAAGCGCCGGCCCGGCATCAGAATCGATTGCCGACGGTCGGAGAGACCTCAGGTCCCGGCTGCACAACTCGCAGCCACCACCCCAACTCGCAGCCGAGTCGGGCCCGTAGTCGGGCCAGACCCGAGGCGGTTCGCACATCGTTGTCATTCTGAGTCCGCCCTGGGCGGACGAAGAATCTCTCTTCATATACGACAGAGAGATCTTCGTTCCACAAATCGGAACTCAGAATGACATGTCCGGGGAGCTTTTGTACAAGCTGTAGCTTGCGGCTTCTGCCGCGCAAATTTGCGAGCGGATCGCGCAGCTACTCGAGGAAGGCGATGTAGGAGGTGCTCCACAGGCTGGTGGGAATGGAGCCGCGCGGCTCGGCCGTGAGAATGATCTTGAAGGTCTGCGGCAGGTCTACAAGTTCGCTCAGCACGGAGCGGTCGGAATCGGCCGGCTCGGCCGAGGCCAGATGGCGCAGAATCGCGTAGATATTCTCCCCGGCAGGCGCCATGGGCGTCTCGAATGCGCCGCACCGAAATGCCAGCACGGAATTGATCTCATAAAAGTGCCACGCCAGGCTGGCGCAGAGCGCCACGCCGTGCTCGAAAATGGCCTCGCGAGATTCGCGCGGCTTGCCGTCGGCTGGAATCGCCTCATCGAGCACCAGCAGAACGCGGCGCTCGTCTTCGCGGGCGAATTCGCGAACCTGCAGAGAGCCGGTCCTGGCCGAAGCCTTCCAATCCACGTGGCGCGCGCTGTCGGAAGTCTGGTACTCGCGGATGGAGTAGAGATCATGGCCACGCCCGCGCATGAAACTTTCGAGTTCGCCCGTCACCAGCGGCAGGATTTCGTAAAACTCTTCGCTCGGAGCTACTGAAGGGTAAACAATGGCCTGCATCCGCGATTCGACCTGGTGCGTTTTCTCCAGGAAACCGAAAGGGAATCTAGTTTGCAGTCCGATACTATCCTGATGGTAAATGCCGCGGTGCGGGAAAACGAGTTCGACGGCCTGTTGCATTTTCTGCTGCGCCGGCAAGTGGGGAAAGTAAACCGCCCTGGTGAGGATTTCTCCGGCCCGGTGCGTTCCGGGTTTGGACTTCGTATCGGCGCGCGGCCCGCGCGACCTATCCGCGCGTACGGCGCGCGAGGCGCTGCCGCCCGTCAGGCGCGAGCGCGACGGCCTCGCGCCCACCAGGCGCAGTGAAAACGAGGGCAGCATCTTTTTGTGGTTCTCCAGCTCGGCCAGCGCCAGCACCGGCTGGTTCGCGAAAATATGTTCGGGCAGATCGAGCCGCAGCTCGACCCCGCTCAGCACTACCTGTGAAATGATTCCGGAGATCAGGATTCCGGCGAGCAAACAGGAAAGGGTCATGAAGAGCAGGTTATTTCCGGTGTTCAGCGCGGCCAGCGCGATGACAAAAATTCCCGCCAGATAGACGATGCCCTCGCGCGTCACGCGGTAATCCATGCGGTAGGCGAGCCATCGCAGCGGCGTGCGGCGGGCCAATGCCGGAACCACCGTGAAGGCCACCCAGCCGGAGACCGCCAGCGCGCTCAACGCGGAGAAAGCCGCAGCCCAGGTCCTGCCGTCTTCCGCGGCCACGCTGGAGTAAAGCGCCAGCAGCAGCGCCGCGCCCAGTGCGAGGACGGAGATGGCGAAGGAGCGCCAGCCGGCCCAGTCGACTTTGCGGTCCGGCTTCGAGGCGAGCGAGAAGAGGTGGGCGCGTCTGGCAAACGCGCGCAGGCTGCGGGAAATGGCAGCAGCGCTATTCATGCGGGTGTGGTTGCTTCGACGATGTAGCGCCGCCCTTCAGGTTGCAGTAGCGCCGGTGTCCCCGGTAAGGGGAGACCGGCGCGTTAAAAAACTCGTGCGGCAAGATGCCCGGTCGAGATGTGCCGGGCTGAAGCCCGGCGCTAATGGCGATCGCATCCTGTTACCTACAGCGGAACCGGTGTGGAATCGATGATCTCGGCGAGGATGGTTTCCGCCTGCGCGGTTTTCTTCTGCGTGGTGGCGTAGCGCGCGTTCACCACCACGCGGTGCGCGAAGACGGGCAGCACCAGTTGCTTGAAGTCGTCGGGCAGGCAGAAGTCGCGCCCCTCGATGAACGCGCGGGCCTGGGCCGCGCGTTGCAGCATCAGCGACCCGCGCGGACTCACGCCGAGTATCAGCCGTTCGTTTTGCCGCGTCTTTTCGATGATGTCGAGCGCATAGTCGAGCAGGCTATCGTCCACGCGCACGCCTTGGGCGGCCTGCTGCATGGCCAGGACGTCGCCCGCTTCCATCACCGGCCGCACGCTCGCGCCGCTCTGCGCGTCGACATGGCTGCGCAAAATTTCTTTCTCCGTTTCGCGCGAGGGATAACCCATGCGGATGCGGATCAGGAAGCGGTCCATTTGCGATTCGGGCAGCGGATAGGTGCCGTGATGCTCGATGGGATTTTGCGTGGCCAGCACCATGAAGGGCTGCGGCAGCGCGTGCGTGTGCGCGTCCACGGTCACTTGCGCTTCGTTCATGGCTTCGAGCAGGGCGGACTGCGTCTTCGGTGTGGTGCGGTTGATCTCGTCGGCCAGAACGATATTGGCAAAAATCGGGCCACGCTTGAATTCAAACTGCTGTTCGGCCTGATTGAAGATGCTGATGCCCACGACGTCGCTCGGCAGCATGTCCGAGGTGAACTGGATGCGCTGGAACGAGCAGTGGAAGGAATGCGCCAGCGCCTGCGCCAGCGTCGTCTTGCCCACGCCGGGCACGTCTTCGATCAGCAGGTGGCCTCGCGCCAGCAAGGCCACCAGCGCCAGCTCGATGGCTTCGTCCTTGCCGCGAATCACGCACGCCACGGCGCCTTGCAATTGCGCAATCAGCGAAGAAGTGGCCGCGGTGATTATGGCGATGTTCGGCGCTTTCATTGACGCTTCCTGAAGCATCTGCTACAAACGAGGAACGCGGGCGATTAGCTCAGTGGTTAGAGCGCTCCCCTCACACGGGAGAGGTCCAAGGTTCAAGTCCTTGATCGCCCACCAATCGGACTCCCCGTGTCGTCCGGATTCTCCATTCTGCCATCGTTTGCGCGCCGCATGGAAGCAATCCTCGCCCCTCTGTGCTTAATCTTTGCCTCGCAAAACCCAAGGCCGCGCCCGAGCCGGGTGCGGCGGGATCGTCAGGCGCAATGCATCAAATGATGCGCGGTGGCCTCGCGCGAAAGTCGGCGAATACAACTGTAGCGCCGCCGGATATAATGGCGCGAGTGTCCGCAGAGCAAAACTTGCCCGTGAATCAAGAGGAGCGAAAGCGGGGGCGGCGATGACGACTATGGTGCGATTTCTGCAATTCTTTACTCTGGGCACCTGGATTGGCGCCGCGCTCTACTTCGGCGCGATTGTGGCGCCCGCGGCATTCTCCGTGCTCACCGCGGACCAGGCCGGAGCGCTGGTGGGCTTGACGCTGGGCCGCCTGCACCTCATGGGGCTCGTGGCCGGCGTGATTTATCTTCTGGTGACGGCGATCTGGGCGCGTTCGGCGGCGGCGCTGCTGCGTCCGGCGCCGCTGCTGGTGCTGGTCATGGTGGCGCTGACGTTCATCTCGCAGTTCTGGGTGAGCGGAACGATGGACGCGCTGCGTGCGCAAATGGGTTCCGTGTCCGCGACGCTCGCGCCAAACCAGCTGCGCATCTCCTTCGACCGTCTGCATCGCATTTCCGTGAACCTGGAGCTGGCCGTGCTCATCGCCGGGCTGCTGGCGCTCTTCTTTACCAGTCGCATTCCGAGGAATGCTCCCTGAACGAGCCGCGTTTCCATGCCCGCACCCTGACGCGGGCACACAACTAAGTTCGCGCTGTGAACGAACATGCCGGGCTGGAGCCCGGCTCTACGGAGCGGCGCTCCTGAGCTTCTGTTAGAATCGCATTCAGGCTATCGTTCCGCCCATGATCACGCTTTTCGGAAATAACGATCCGCCGCCGTCGCTGCTCGAGCGCCTGAAGAAATCGGTGGGCAAGACGCGCTCGGAAATTGCCGCGCGCGTGGAAGGAATTTTCGCGGGGGACCGGCGGCTCGATCCGGAGCAGCTTCGCCGCCTGGAAAACGCGCTGTTGGCCGCCGACTTGGGCGTGCGCACAACCAAGGAGATGCTGGACGCCGTTCGCCAAGCGGCCGAGCAGGAGCCCCTGCATGACGCGGGCCAATTGCGCGACGCGCTGAAAAAGCAATTGCTGGGAATCCTGAGCGCCGTTCCCGCGAGCGCGAAGTCGAATGGCGCTGCCGCGGACGTGCGCCCGCGCGTAATTTTCGTGGTCGGCGTAAACGGCACGGGCAAAACCACGACCATCGGCAAACTGGCGCATCGTTTGCACGAAGGCGGATCCACGGTGATGCTTTGCGCCGGAGACACCTTTCGCGCCGCCGCCGTCGAACAGCTCGCCGTGTGGGCCAGCCGCACCGGTTCGGAGCTGATCAAGCAGAAGGCTGGCGCCGATCCCGCGGCCGTGGTCTACGACGGACTCACGGCGGCTCGCGCGCGGGGCGTGGACTACGTCATCGTGGACACCGCCGGGCGTCTGCATACCAAATCCAACTTGATGCAGGAGCTGGAAAAAATGAAGCGCACCGCGGCCAAGCTTGTTCCCGGCGCGCCTCACGACGTGCTGCTCGTGCTCGACGCCACCACGGGCCAGAACGGCCTCGCGCAGGCGCGCGAGTTCACCACCACGGCCGGCGTCACCGGCATCGTGCTCACCAAACTCGACGGCACCGCCCGCGGCGGCATCGTCATTCCCATCGTGCGCGAATTGGGCCTGCCGGTCAGCTTCGTGGGAACCGGCGAGACGGCCGACGACCTCGCGCCGTTCGATGCGCAAACGTTTGTGAATTCTCTCTTCGATTAATCAGCGATGCCGCGCCAAGCGCCCGAGATGAAAGCGACCTCCGGCAGCATCGCGGACGCACACACGCGCGACCGCGCCCTTGACCAAAACAATGACCAAGCCCAGGACCAGGAATATATGGCGCGAGCTTTGGAGCTCGCCGCCCAGGGGCAAGGCTTGGCGAGCCCCAATCCCATGGTCGGCGCCCTGCTCGTGCGCGACGCCCGCGTTGTGGCGGAAGCCTTCCACACCTACGACGGCTTGCGCCACGCCGAGATCATCGCCCTCGAAGCCGCGGGCGAGAACGCTCGCGGCGCAACCCTGTACATCAATCTCGAGCCGTGCTGCCACACGGGGCGCACCGGTCCCTGCACACGCGCGCTGATTTCGGCTGGCATCGCGCGCGTCGTTGCGGCGATGCGGGATCCCAATCCGCGGGTCGCGGGGCGCGGATTCCAGGAGCTGCGCGCGGCGGGAATTCGCGTGGATGGCGACGCGGATTCCAACCCCGAATCGGGCCCCCATTCGGATCCCCATTTGGAAAAGGCGCGCCGCCTCAACGAGGCGTTCGCCTGGTGGATTCGCAAGCGGCGCCCCTTGGTTACGCTCAAAACGGCGCTGACGCTCGATGGCAGCCTGGTGCTGCCGCGATCACGCAATGGAAACCAGCCGCGCTGGATCACCTCGGAAATTTCTCGCGCCGAGGTGCACCGTATGCGGCACGCCTCGGACGCGATCATGACCGGCATCGGCACGATTCTTGCCGATGATCCGCTGCTCACCGATCGCAGCGGGCTGCGGCGCCGGCGGCCGGTCCTGCGCGTAATTCTCGATTCGCGGCTGCGGCTCAGCCCGAAGTCGCAGGTGGTTCGCTCCGCGCAAGGCGACGTGCTGGTGTTTACCTGCGCCAGTACGTCGAGCGCTCGCGCCAAAAAGCTGAGCGCGCATGGCGCTAAGGTTTTTCACGTGCGCGCGCGCCGCAGCCGCCCCGACCTGCAAACCGTGCTCGAAGAACTGGGCCGCCGCGATATCCTGAGCGTGATGCTCGAGGCCGGCCCGCTGCTCAACCAGGCGGCTCTCGAAGCCGATGTGGTGGAGAAAGTTCGCCTGTTCTACGCGCCCACGCTCGTCGGGCTCGGCAGTTCTCTGCCGGGCTTGCCTTCGCGCAAAAGTGCGCGATCGCTTCGCGTGCGCGAGCTCTCCGGCATTCGCACGGAAACTTTTGGCCCCGACTTCGCCGTGGAAGGATACCTCCGCGATGTTTACCGGGATCGTTGAGCACGTCGGGCGCGTCGAAGCGCTCGATAAGAGCGCGGTCGGAAAAGATGCGCTCGATAAGAGCGCCGTCGAAAAGGGCGCCCTCGAAGGCGCGCTCGAAACCGGCACGGCAGGCGGCCGGCTGCGCGTGCATGCCGGACCGCTGGCCGCTTCGCTCGCCGTATCCGGCAGCATCGCCGTGAACGGCTGCTGCCTTACCATCGTGGAGATTAGCGGCGAAGTTTTCGCCGCCGATCTCTCTTCGGAAACGCTGCGCCGCACTTCCTTCGCGGAGATCAAAGCCGGCACGCGCGTGAATCTGGAGCGTCCGCTGACGGCGGGCAAGGAGTTCGGCGGCCATTTCGTGCAAGGCCACGTGGACGGCATCGGCCGCGTGGCCCATTGGGAAGAACGACGGGAAGCTGATGGCGCGAACTGGTGGCTGGGCGTGCGTCTGCCGCGAGAGCTTGCGCGCTACGTGGCCATGAAGGGCTCGATCGCCATTGATGGAATCAGCCTGACCGTGGCAAATATCGCGGGCGACACCGTCGAAGCGGCAATTATTCCCTTCACCTACGCGAATACAAACTTGCAGGCGCTGCGCGTGGGCGACGCCGTCAACCTCGAAGCCGATATTTTGGCAAAGTATCTGGAACGCTTGCTGGAAGCGCGCCGCCCCGCGGCGTCCGCCGCGCTTAGCGTCGAGCGGCTTGTCGAGGAAGGATTCTGAGAAACGCCACGCTTCGCAAACGTGGGCGCCGCACTGCGGCGCCCCACAGAAACTGGCGATAGCCCTGTAGCGCCCGGGTTCAGTCCGGCTAGAGCCCGGCACGCGCGCTTTTCTAGCCGCGCGTGGGGCGCGAGCCGACGCTCTCTCGCTGGCGCGACCTCACGCGCGCGCCGCGAGCATAGAGCACAATTCCGAACAGCACCGCGAGCGCCGTCCCGCTCGCGAGCTTGACCTCGAATAGCAGCTTGTTCTCCGTCTCGCCCGGCGGAATGAACGACAGCACGATCCCCAGCAGCACAACCAAGAAACCCAGCCCGCCGGCGATCCATACGCCGATTTTGCCGCCGGGGATCAGCACCGCGCCCGGCGTTTTTTCTCTCCCCGGGCGATAGGCCAGCTTGATCACCGCGGCATACATGTAGAGAAACGGGATGAAGTAGAGGATCACAGTCGCATCCACGAGGATCTGATAGGCGCTGACGGTGGTCTCGCTGATCTGGCTCAGCAGCAGAATCGCGCCAGAAATAATCGCCTGCACCAGGATGGAAATGTGCGGAGTCTTCCAGCGCGGATGAACTCTGCCGAAGGCGGAAGGCAAATATCGGTCCACGCCCACCATAAACGGCACGCGCGCAATTCCCGTCACCGTGCTGCCTACGCCGCCCGCGTTTCCCACCGTGACCAGCAGCGCGGCGATGATGCCGATCGCGCCGACCTTTAGAACCGCCGACGCCGCGGTGATGGCCTGGAAGACGCCGCTCTTGGGGTCGACGGCGGTGTCTTTCAGCAACGCCAGGACCGCAACCGTGCCGGCGATGTAAATCAGCGCGATGAGCACGCCGGAGCCGAAAATGGCGCGTGGCAAAGTCTTGCGCGGGTCGCGCACTTCGTCACTCATGGTGGAGACCAGCTCCAATCCCGTGAACGCAAACGCCAGCTGCGGCCAGAAGTTCACCGAATCCCAATTCCATCGCGGCCACATGCCGGCCCAGGTGAAGTGCGTCACCGAGCCGTGCGCACGCCACATCGCGAATGC
>WNGP01004995.1_pt1 | contig 22000 bp, 23 predicted proteins | sample 5407671 | NCBI WGS metagenome assembly WNGP01 (sample SAMN13153381, study PRJNA577476) | soil metagenome | isolation source: 40 cm soil or saprolite under Garry oak tree replicate 2 | place: USA:California | collected 2016-06-15
GCGACCGCGTCGACGAGGAACAGGACGAATCCCGCGACGACGGCCGATGCCGGCAGTTGCGTTGCGAGCACCAGCACGATCGGTCCGAACCCGACGACCGAGGCGAGCGCGACGGGCCAGGCCCACAACTGACGCCGCAAGATTCCGATGCCCGTCCCGAACGCGACGATCGCCGCGTAACCGCTCAGGAACGCGTGACCCGAGGAATCGAGACGCGCCCACAGGATCCCGAGCAGCACGGACACGATCCAAGCGGACGCGGGTAGGATCGGCGATCGGGGACCACCTTCCGTTGCGCCGGTCAGGACGGCTAGCACCGCCGCGACGACGCCGGCGAGCGGGATCACCCAGATTGGCCCGCCGAGGGTGCCGAACTGGATCGCACCCGCTAGGAGGACCAGGCCTCCGGCCAAGAGGCTCAGCCCAACAAACCATCGGAGGGCTCGCTCCGCGACACGACCCATCGCCCCTTCATCTCCGAGAAGCGGATAAGCGTTGAGCCGCGACAGGCCTCGAATCCTCGCGGAAAGTTTCATCTGCGTCGCGACCCTGTGCGCGCGTCGGGGCCGGTAGATCAGCGGAAGATCGCCTGCTTTGCAAGCAGGAAGTCCTGGGTTCAAATCCCAGCCGGTCCACTCCCACGTTGACATGGAACGGTCAGACGCTCCGAATCGGTAATCGGGTGGCGGGCGCGACCGTCTGCGCAGAGCTAATGTAAGAACCGCACCAAAGGTGATTGCGGCGGCGATCGCAACAAGATCCAGTCAAACGCGAATCGCGAGAGCGAAATCGAATCCGGTGAGAAAAGTTCGATCCACTGGGTGAAGGTGTCGACCGTTGGGTACGGCCAGCCTGTTTCACTGGCCCGCGCGCACAACCGGACCGCGCGTCGTCAGAGCCGATCGAGGTCGAATCGGCTGCCTCTCGCTAGGTCTCCGTGAACGTGCTCTCGAACGTGCCCCCGCCGTCACTGGTGGTGACGCCGTTCTCGTAGAAGCAACCTCCGCCGAACGAAAGACCGATGGTCTGCACATTACGAATTGCGACCATGAAGGCCGCCGTGACTTCCGGGCTCTCGGTGCCTCGCTTGCCGTTCCAGTCGGACCAGAGGGCTGGGTTCATGACGGGCTGGCTTATCGTCATAGAATCCTGGGGGTCTGTCACCAGCGGCACGTGCAGTGGGTTCGACCACCAGAATTGCGTGTAAAAGCCGGTCGTGCCGGGGCCGGTCGTTCCGGAAGCTTTTGGGGACGTGAAGTAGAACCGCACGTACTTTTCGTCGGGGAGGCACCCACCGTTGTGCTGATCTTGGAACGTACCCGCACCGTCGGACACGGTTACAGTGACGCTCAACGTCTTGGTGCTGAGATCACCGGTCAGACTGGCGTCTCGAGTCGTGAGGAGCGCGGTGTAGATGTTTAGTTTGAAGGGGAAGGAAACTGTGTCGTCCGTCGTGGTCGCCGGCATTGATTCGGCGGACACCCGGGGTGCAATCGCCTGACCCGATGGGTTGTAGTCGTAGACCGTCCAAGACGTGGGAGGTGTCGCCGCCGGATCCAACGTGCAGCTGAGTCCTGTCGCGTCGCCAACGAGGGCTTGGACCGCCGCCGTGAGCTCGAGGAGCGTGGTCGGATCGACCGCGGCGGTGACGCTGTGGCCATCGCTACAGGACAGCGTAACTTCCGTGTCGTTTATGTCGGCCGCCGCGCGCACAGACGTGGCCGCGACGAACGCAAACGTTGCGACGAGCGTGAGGATGAGACGTCCCAAGCTCCGCGTGAGCGTTCGATGAGACGAACTTGCTGAAACCCGCGTGAAAGAAAAGGTGCCGCGCACCCGAGGTCTCCTCGTTGTCCCGCCGATCCAGCTTCGGTTTGTCATGACCAATCCCCCGTTCTTCGATCTCCCTTCTCGCCGACACCTCGTCACTTGCCGAGCATCCTCGGCCGCGCCTGGATGCAACGCGGTCTATAAGAGTCTGAAAGTATCTCCCATCTCAGGGCGTAATCCGCTGGCTATGGGGTATCCAACAAGATAGCGAAACGCCCAGTGTTACCCCGTTCGCAAGCGATGGAGAGGATGCGGCGATGACTACAGAAGAACTCGACAAGCGATTTCGGGAGTTCGCCACCCAAGCCGCTAGCTTCACCCGTCAAGCGATCGGAATCAGCGACCTGACGGAGAAGCACAAGTCGACGCTGGCAGAATCCAATCTCGAAACCGCCAAGACAATTTTCGGCAAATGGTGTATCGAGATCTTCGTGATCCTCTACAGCCTGGGCCCGATTGGATTCGAGAATCTCCGCAAGAATGTGGGATCGATCACAGCTCGCGTCCTTTCCGGGAAGCTAAAGATGATGGAGAGCCAGGGACTCGTTCACAGAACTCTCGTCGACTCAAGGCCTCCGAGTGCGCTCTATTCACTTACGGAGAAGGGGTTAACCGTGGCAAGGCTCGGCGAACCGGTGTTTCTCTTTCTGAGCCTCAAGTGATTTAGGATAAGGACCTTCGTGCGACCACGACCCCACATCTCAATCAAGAGTCCTCCAATCGCGGGCGCGGCATCGAACGATGGAGGAAGAGGAAGCCCTCGCGAAGGCGCGTCTCGGTTCACGCGGCGGTGATCTGGCCGATGACGGGGGTGAAGGTCCAGCCCGATCCGTTCATGACGATCGAACGGGTCAGGTCCACGTCCACGGTAAGCCGCGTCGTGGCCCCCGATCGAATCTCGAACGGGGTGACGGCCTTCACGTCCCCGGACGGCACGCTGAACACGACGTTCGTGCCATCGAGCAGCTGCCCCGTCGCGGCGATCACGACGAGCCGGATCTCCGTATACTTGCCCGGCCCGACCCGCGCGCTCGCGAGCAGCTCGGACACGTTCACGAGGGAAGCCAGATCGATCGACGACTGAGCCACGGTTAGGTTGTGCCAGCCCACATCTTCGGATTTGCCCGCCTCATGGACCCAGACTTGCGTGAAGGTCACGTAGACATGGGACCATGCGCCGGACGCGTCTCGGACCGCGACGTCGATGCTGCCCTCATACATGTAGACGTAGGCAGCCACGCCGGCGATCGCGACGGCGGCGGCGACCACGAGTGCGATGAGTGCACGTCGCATACCCATCCACCTCACGAACGCCTGTGGCTGGGAGGTCGATAAACATTCTTGGACGGACGTCGAAAGTCTACCCCAAATCAACGTGCCTCGAAAAGGGCAAGGATGCACAGCGCTGTGCGCCGGGGCTCACACGCCGCCGTACAGGCGGTCCGCGAGTTCGTGCGGCAAGCCGGCCTTGCGGATCTCCGAGGCGACCGTATCGACGTCATAGGAGACGCGACGCACCTCGAAAGAGTGCATCGTGAGATCGAGGACGCCCCACGCCGCCCGGGCATTCCCGTCGCGCGGCTGCCCGACGGAACCGGGATTCACGAGGAGTCCGGACCGGAAGCGGTTGACCATCGGGAGGTGCGTGTGGCCCAGGATGACGAACGGCGCGCCGGCCGCGCGGACGATCGATTCGTCTGCGGCCCAGGGGAAGACGTACTCGTCGTCGTTCCGCGGACTCCCATGGTACATCGCCACGACGCCTTCGGGCATCGTGCTGCGCGTCCGGTCCTCGAGGTCTTTCAGATAGCCGACGCCGGCGGGGGCCAGATGGATCCGCGTCCAGCGGACCCCCTCGGCTGCGAGCTCGTTGAACCACGATGTGTCGCCGCCGATCGCCCCGCGGTCGTGGTTCCCCCGAATCGCCCGGACATGTCGCTCGCGCAGGATCTCAAGCACCTCGTTCGGCCACGGGTTGTAGCCGACGAGGTCGCCCGCCACCCAGATTCCGTCGGGGGCGACGCGGTCGACGTCCGCGAGGACGGCTTGGAGCGCGGGGAGATTCGAGTGGACATCGGAGAGGACCGCGAGACGCATCCGGCGACCGAACGGAGTCGGTCTATTTCAGGTTCTCAATACGGCGCGAGGAGGAGGCGGCAATCCGGACATCGGGACGAGGCCAATCAGCTCATCTGGAGGTCGTTGTGGCCGATCGGCGCACCGTGAAGGCCGAAGAAGTTCCTTGATGGATACCACTGGATGCCGGATGCCGGAGGGCCAGTTCTTCGCGCCGAGCAGCCATCCTCCATCCTCTTCCCGCACCGAGGACAATTGGTCATCCGCAGAGCGCAGGCCCATGCGCAGTGAGAACGTGAGCCGGGCAAACCTTCGGACCGAGGGCGAGCGCGATTCGCCCACCCACCAGTTACCCTTATGTAAGGGTAACTCCATCATCCGGTCATGCAGATTGGGTGTGGCTTCCGGATCAAGGAGATCAAGGGCCGAGATTACGTGTACTTCTGGCACTACGAGGATCGCGGCGGACGGTCCCGTCAGGTGTACCAATACATGGGTCCCCGGCGATCTTCCAATACGGCCCGCCGTCTGGAGGCGGCGCTCGATTCATACTTCGCGGGCAAGGGGGACGAACTCCGCCGCCAACATGTCGCCAACCGAGCCGCGATCGCCGCCCTCCATGCCTGACCAATTTCGGCCGATGGGGGCGGCTTCCCGTCAATCCGCCGTACGATGATGTAGTGCACAGCTTTAAGAGGCGGGGGCCCTCTCGGCGGGTTGTCCGGCCCACCAAAGGGACGGACAGTAGGTAGTGAATGGACGAAGACAGAGGCGGCAGACGAGGCGGAGGCGGCTACGACCGCGGCCCGCGTCAAATGTTTGATGCGGTGTGCGCGGACTGTGGCAAAGCCACGCAGGTTCCGTTTAAACCGGACCCCGCGAGGCCTGTCTACTGCCGAGATTGTTTCGCAAAGCGCCGGCCGCGACGGTTCTAAGATCGAGAACGGCAAGCGTTCGAACCTCTTTCCGTTCGAGCTCCCAACCCGCCGTGCGGCTGGCGCGGAGCTCGTTTTTCCTTATCGCAAGCGCCCCTCAGGATCGTTGCACGATAACGGTTATCTAGTCCCGAACTGCCTGCGTCATCAAGGGAAGCCGTGACGACCTGGCTGGGAGACCTCCACAATTGGTGGAACGGTCCGACGGACTGGGAATTCGGCTTATTTCTGGCGGGTATCATCGCGGCGCTCCTTGTCTCGTGGCGCGTCCTCACGTACGCCGTTGTGCGAAGGGTCCGTCAGCAATCATCCGGTGAGCCCGAAATGATCTTCGGCGTCATCATTTTTGTCTTCGGCCTTGTTGCGGGAATTTCAGCGGTTCCCGGGACGAATGGTTCCATGATGTTCAACGTCCTCGCGTTCATCGGTGGAGTGGCGTTCGTCACGGGGGGAATCGTCTGGGTGTTTGCACGAACCAAAGCGATGAGGCGACGAAGTCCTGAGGCTCCCGCGCCACGCCGCGACCGGTGAACCCTTATCGGTGTTGCTCGTCTTCCGGAAGGCCGTGGACCGCATCAAAGTCGCGAAAGGCGTCGAGGCGACCCGGGACTTCGCGCTGTTCCTCCGCAACGAGCGGGCCCTCGTGATCTCGGATCTCCACCTGGGCTTCGAAGGAGCGCTCGCCGAGCAAGGCGTCTCAATCCCTCGGTTCCAACGGCGCGTGATCCTCGAGCGACTGGGCAAGATGCTCGACCGAGGGAAGGCCGAAAAAGTCATCATCGCCGGGGACTTCAAGCACGAGTTTTCGAAGAACCTCGTCGACGAATGGGTCGAGGTGAAGCAGGTCCTCCGGTTCCTGAAAGATCGCGTGACCCCGGTCCTGGTCCGAGGGAATCACGACAACTATCTGGCGACGATTCTCGGCGACTTGAATCTCCCGCTGCACGCGCGGGCGGACGTCGGCGGGTACACGATCGTCCACGGGCACGAAGAGGTGTCGACCCTCCATCCGATCGTCATGGGCCACGAGCATCCCGCGGTAAAGTTGAAGGACGAGCTCGGCGCGGTCGTGAGCGTGCCCGCGTTCCTCGTGACGGACCGCCTCATCGTCCTGCCCGCGTTCAGCCCGCTCGCCCTCGGCGTCGACGTGTCCTCGTACCCGTACCTGTCGCCGATCCTGAACCGTACGCCGATCGATGACGCCCGCGTGATCGGCGTGGACGAGAAAGAAGGCCTCCTCGACTTCGGCAACGTCGACGGACTCAAGTCGATGCGCGCCGCTCTCTTGATGAAGTGAATGGGCCTCTTTCGCCGCGGATTCACTTCGTCCGGGCCTCTTCGACGAAGGCGCCGGCCACAAAGATGATGCCAATCAGCCAGACGAACGACGCGAACCCAATGGCATTCCCGGATTGCCTCGCGGCGTCGGAGGAGCCGGCCGCGATGATGAGTCCGAGAATTCCTAGATGAAGACCGACCAAGCCGAGCAAGGCCGAATATCGAGGCACGCTCTCCCTCCCAACCCGAGAGGGCCTTAAGCAGAGAAAATCTTTTGGCCCTCTTCCGGCTTCCGGCGGCAATGGTCGCCGACATCGAGATCGCACAATCGGTTCGGATGCGGCCGATTGTCGATGTCGCCGCGGACTTGCGCCTCGGCCGGGACGACCTCATCCTCAAAGGCGACTACATCGCGAAAGTCCGCCTCGCCGCCGTAGACCGCGCGCGGAAGGCCCGCCAAGGGAAGCTCGTCCTCGTCACCGGCACGACCCCGACCCGGTACGGAGAGGGGAAGACCCTCACCACGGTCGGCCTGGGTCAAGCCCTGAACCGCATCGGCACGAAGGCGATCATCGCGGTCCGAGAGCCGTCCCTCGGGCCGGTCTTCGGGACGAAAGGCGGGGCGACCGGGGGCGGACACGCGCAGGTCCTCCCCATGGAGGACGTCAACCTCCATTTCACGGGAGACATCCACGCGGTCGGCGCCGCGAACAACCTGATCGCCGCGGTGATGGACGCGCATCTCTTCCACGGGAACGCCCTCGACATCGACCCGACGCGCGTCCTGTTCCCGCGGTGTCTCGACATGAACGACCGCCAGCTGCGGAACATTGTCACCGGCCTCGGCGGCCCGAAGCACGGCGTGCCGCGGGAGGACGGCTTCATCATCACGGCCGCGAGCGAGGTCATGGCGATCCTGTGCCTCACGGAAGGCATCCACGACCTCAAGGCCCGCCTCGAACGGATCATCGTCGCATTCGACCGCCGGGAACATCCCGTGAGCGTAGGCGACCTCTACGTGCACGGGGCCTCTGCGATCCTGCTGAAGGACGCGCTCATGCCGAACCTCGTGCAGACCCTCGAGGGCACGCCCGCGTTCGTCCACGGCGGGCCGTTCGCGAACATCGCGCACGGGCACAGCAGCGTCCTGGCGGACCGGCTCGCGCTCGGCCTCGGGGACATCGTCATCACGGAGGCGGGATTCGGCTCCGACCTCGGCGGCGAGAAGTTCGTGGACCTCGTGTGCCGGCAGAGCGGCCTGCGACCGGATGCCGCGGTCCTCGTCGTGAGCGTGCGCGCGCTCAAGCACCATGGCGGCGTGAAGAAGAAGGACCTTGCCCGCGAGGACCTCAAGGCCCTCCACATCGGCTTCGCGAACCTGGACGCCCACCTCAAGATCCTCCAGACGCTCGGCATGACGCCGGTCATCGCGGTGAACCGGTTTGTGGCAGACACGGATCGGGAGGTGGACGCGATCGTGGACCATGGCCGCGACCTCGGCGTCCGCGCGGCGCCGCACACCTGCCACGAAGACGGCGGCGCGGGCGGCGAAGAACTCGCCCGGCTCGTCCTGGAAGCGACGAACGCATCGACCCATGGCGTCCGGTTCGCCTACAAGGACGAGGATTCCCTGAAGGAAAAGGTTGCGAAAGTCGCCACGTCGATCTACGGCGCCGACGACGTGAAGTACGACGCCGCGGCCCTAGACGACCTCGAGCGGCTCAAGGAGGCGCACCTCGATGGTCTCCCGGTGTGCATTGCGAAGACGCAGCTAAGCTTGAGCGATGACGAGCGCGCCCTCGGCGCTCCGAGCGGATGGACGCTCGAGGTCCGCGGGTTCCGGCCGTCCGCAGGCGCGGGTTTCCTGGTCGTCCTCGCGGGCGACATCATGCGGATGCCCGGCCTCGGAGAGGAGCCCGCCGCGCTGACGATGGACATCGACGATGAAGGGCGGATCAAGGGCCTGTTCTGACGCGAATCCCTTTAGCCGACGGACTCCATCGTCGGCCCGTGTCGCAGCGGACCACCTGGTGGGAAGGGCTCTACGCGACGTCCGATGTGGAGAGCCTTCCGTGGTATACGCCCGACCTCGACAAAGACTTCGAACGGGCGTTGACCGGGCACCGCCTCCAGGGAAAACGAATCCTGGACCTCGGGACCGGACCGGCGACGCAAGCGATGAACCTCGCGAAGCGCGGGTTCGACGTCGTCGGGACGGACATCTCGCCGAGCGCGATCAAGAAGGCGAAGGCCGCCGCAAAGGCGGCGGGCCTGGCAATCGAGTTTCGCGTGGACGACATCCTGACGTCGAGGCTGCCGGCGAGCTTCGTCGACGTCATCATGGACCGGGGCGTGTTCCACGTCCTGCCGCCGGAGAAGCGGTCGGTGTATGCGGACACCGTCCACCGGATCCTCCGGCCGCACGGATGGCTCCTCCTGAAGTGCTTCTCAGACAAGCAGCCCGGGACGTTCGGACCATATCGGATTTCCTCGAAGGAGCTCCGCGGATACTTCGCGAAGAAGTTCGAGATCCTTTCCATTGCGGACAGCACGTTCCAGGGGACGCTGAAACCGAATCCGAAGACCCTGTTCGCCACATTCCGACGGAGCTAGTCGTTGGTCCGCCGAGGGGCGCGGCGCCGAATGTTCTCGAACCGAGAACGAAGCCGTTCGATCAAATCTCGATTGCCGACGTACGTGGGGACCGTCTGATCGATGCCGGTCGCGGGCACATCGAGGATGCGCTCGGTCCCGGTCGTCCCGGCCCCGCCGGCCGCCTCCGCGATGAACGCGATCGGGTTCGACTCGAAGTGCAAACGATATTTTCCTTCTCGCTTGTCGACCTGCGCCGGGTAGCCGAAGAAGCCGCCGTAATGGAGGATCTGATTGAAGTCTCCCACGAACGAACCGCCGTAGCGGAGGTTCAGGAGCTCCTGCTCGAGTTCGTTCACGAACGCCTTCACCTCGGGGACCCACTTGTCGCGATGACCGCCGACGCCGAACAGTTTGCCTTTCGCCGGGAGGCGGAGGCCTTCTTCGATGAGGAAGAACTCGTCGGGTCGGCCGGCGCCGCCCTGGACGAACTCATGCACCCCGTCCCGGGTCGCGTACACGAGCGTCGTCGCCGGGCCGTAGATCAGGTAGCCCGCCGCGAACAGGTCCCGACCCGGCGCCGGGAGCTTCTTCCGATCGAAGATCCCGAGAATCGTCCCGAAGATGTTGTTGCTCCGCACGTTCGACGAGCCGTCGAGCGGATCGAGGACGACCGAGAAGCGCCCGCGGCCGAGGTCCTTCACTTCTCCCATTTCCTCCGAGGCGACCTGGGCGACGAGCTTCGATTCGCGGCACGCGTCGACGAAGAGGTCGTTCATCCAGACGTCGAGTTCGAGCTGCTGCTCTCCGTACACGTTCCGGGTCGCCGCGGGATCCCTCCGGATCGGCAGCTCCCGCCGGATTCGGCTCACGAGGCCGGCGAACCGGGACAGCAGGAGGCCGAGATCGCGGTCGACCTTCCCGGCGTGCTCCGCGAGCGAGACGTCGGTCCCGCGGCGTCCCTCAGTACTTGACGTACCATCCCTCGAAGTGGTCCTGCAACTTCTCTTTTCCGCCGTAGAAGTCCCACCACGGGCGGGCGTATCGGTGGGCGAGGTCCGCGAGGGCTTGGAAGTTCTTCACTCCCTGCGTCCGGACATACTCCATCTGCGCCGCGAGCGTCTTTTCCCGGAACGCGTCTTTCCAGATCGCCCGGCCCGCGAGGAACCCGGACGCCCCGCCCTGGCAGGCGCGCTCGACGAGTCCGCGGAATACGTTGAAGTCTGCGCCCGCGCTCAGCACGACCCAGGGCACCTTCGTCGCGCGGCTCAGGCGTTCGCAGTTCTTCTGGAGTTCGTCCGGGTTCGGCGTGACCTTCGGGTCTCCGGGGAATTCCGCCTTCAACACGTCGATCCCGAGGGGGCTGAGGGCTTCCGCGGTGCGGATGACCGTGTCGGCCTTGTGGTGGGCGAACACCTCGTCGCTCTCGTCGACCGGATACGACATCGGCTCGCACACGAACGTGAGATCGAGCCGACGGCACTCGTCCGCCACCGATTGAACGACTTTCACCTGGTGGTCCACGATCTCCCGCGGGGCATCCGGATTGAAGAAGATCAGCAGCTTGGCCGCGCTCGCACCGAGTCGCTTCACCTTCTCGACGCTCCACCCGTCGAGGAGGGTCGTGAGCCGCCAGTTCCCCTTCTTCTCGTACCCGGACTGCTCGAGCGCCACGAGGAGCCCGGTCCGCCCCGGAAGGGCGAACCGATTGATCGTCGGCGCCACGCCGAACTCCGGATCCAGGAGGTAGCCGCTCGCGTGAGGGGCCAGGGCCTCCGTCACGCCGAGCTTGACCGCCTCCATCTCGGCGTACGTCGCGGCCTTCGGATTCTCCGGATGCAGCATCTTCTGAAGGCTGCCCCGCTGGTCCATCGCAATCATCGTGAAGCGGCCCGTGTCGTCCGAAATCTGCTGAAGGCCGCGGAGTTTGCCGACCGAAATTCGCATCCGTGCCACCTTGATGGGTCACAAAGGGGGGGCGCTGTATTGACCTTTGCGGCCTCGCTTCGAAACGCGGAGGGCCAAGCCTATTTCCGCCGAACGACCATCCGCGCATCGATGCGCATCCCGGCCATCCTCCTGAACTTCAAGACGTATCCGGAGATCCTGGGGAAGAAGGGCTGGGAGCTCGCAAAGCGCTTCGCGGCGGTCGAGGATGACACGGGAGCGTCAATCGTCCTGGCACCGCCGACGTCGGATCTTGCCCACATTGCGAAACTCGTGCACATCCCCGTCTTTGGCCAACACGTCGATGCGGTCGAGCCGGGCCAGACGACCGGATGGACGCCGCCGGAGGCGCTCCTCGAGGCAGGTGCCGCCGGGACGCTGATCAATCACAGCGAGAAGCTTTCGCCGGAGTACATCGCGATCGAGCCCCCGGAGCTGATCGGCGGAGACGTCAGTGTGACGACGGCGAAACCCGAGGTCATCACGAAGGCCGTCGATCGCATCCGCGCCGTGAACCCGAACGTCGGAGTCCTGTGCGGCGCCGGCGTGAAGACCCGCAAAGATGTCGCGAAGGCCCTGGAGCTCGGAACGATGGGCGTCCTGCTTTCGTCCGGCGTGGTCAAGGCGAAGGATCCGGAGAAGGCGCTTCGCGATCTCGTGAAAGGCCTGCGCTGATTCGTCCCTCTTGGACGTAGCGTGCCTGTAGGCCGCCCCCTTATGGACCGCGGGAACGTCCACCGAATCGTGCGTGCCCGGGGACGTGCGCGAGCCGCCTTGCTCGCGGCGCTCGTCCTGGCATCCTCCCCCCTCTGGGCGGAGAGCGAGGCCGAACCGCTCCTCCCTCGTCCGCGGCCTGCCTCCGCCCCTTTTTCCGATGCCCCGCTGCCGGATGCCCTCCTCGTCCGGGTGTATGCGAACACCGCGCGCGACGACGAGTTCGTCGAGATCGCGAATCCGCACCCCGAATCGACCGATGTAAGCGGCTGGGCGCTCACGGACCGTGAAGGGACCGCCACCTTCCCGCTCGATTCGATCCTGCAGGCGGGAGGTCGCCTCCTCGTCACGCGCAACGCGACGAGCTATGCCGAGGACACGCTGGAGACGGCCGATTTCACCATGGGGCCGGGCGACGCGCGCCAGATGGAAGGCGATGCACCACGCCTCGCCGACGCGGGCGACGAAGTCCTCCTCATCGATCCGAGCGGCGCGGTCGTCGACGCGTATGCGTGGGGCGACTCGTCGTATGCGGGCCCGGGATGGATCGGCCGCACGGCCGAGCGGATGGGGCGTGGGGAAATCGCGGTACGAGGTCGAGACGGTGGCGGCGGATGGGTCGACCGCGATACCGCAGAGGACTGGGAAGGCATCCGACACCATCGGCTGGGCCAGTCCTCGTTCGACAGCGGACCGTTCGAGCTCCGGGGTGCGACGACCGCGGTCCTCTCCCCGGATTCCGGCGACCTCCCGTTGCTCCGGTTCCTCGCTGCCGCTCGCTCCACCATCGAGGTCGGCGTGTACACGTTCCAGAGCGAACGCATCGCGTCGGTCCTCGCCGAGGCGGTCGGTCGCGGCGTGCGGGTCCGGGTGCTCCTTGACGGCTCACCCGTCGGTGGCGTCGAAGAGGACGAACACCGGGTCGTGGGGGGTCTGTTGGCGGCCGGCGTCGAGGTCCGATGGCTCGCGGGCGGCACGGACGTCGTGAAGCGATATCGCTACCTCCACGCGAAGTACGCCCTCGTCGACGGGAGCGCCGCGTGGATCGGCTCCGAGAACTTCGGGACGGCCGGATTCCCTTCCGACCATGACGGCAACCGCGGCTGGTCCGTGATCGTGGACGATGCGGATCTCGCGGGGATTCTCCGAAACGTCTTCGAGACCGACTTCGATCCGCGGCGACCGGACTCGATGGCGGCACGCGAGCCGGGACTTGTGCCGCTGCCCCCGGCTCCTTCAATCGTCCCATGGCCTCCCGAGCCGCCAACCCCACCCCGGCCTGCGAGGATCGTCCTGGCGCCGGACACGACGCTCGACCCGGAGGGAATCCTCGGCCTGTTCGCCTCCGCGAAGGTGCGACTGTCGATCGACGCCTTCTACCTTGACGAGGTGTGGGGAGACGCCCCGAGTCCCTTCCTCGAAGCCGCCTTCGCGGCCGCGCATCGCGGCGTGTCCGTGCGGATCCTCCTCGACGGGAGCTGGGCTTCGGTCGAAGCCGACACGGGTACGAACGACGACGTCCTCGAACGCATCAACCGTCGCGCGACGGATGAGCATCTCCCTCTCGAGGTCCGACTGCTCGAGCCTCGCGGCTCGATCGAACGGCTCCACAGCAAGGGCGCGGTGGTGGACGGCCGCGCGGTGCTCGTCTCGAGCATGAACTGGGCGCTCGGATCGGCGACGGAGAACCGAGAGGTCGGCCTCATCGTAGACGATCCGGTCCTCGCGAGGACGTTCGAGATCTCGTTCGACGCGGATTGGGACGGGCGGCCGACGTCCGGCGTGGATGCATGGCGGCTCGAGGACCCGCTCGCGCTCGTCGCATTGTATGCGCTGGTCGCCGTCGCATCGGCCCTCTCCCTTCGAAAATTGAGACCGAGGAACAAAGACATAAAGCCCGGCGCGCGGGTGCGAACGCGTGTCTCCCTCGGAGCTCATCTCCGCGGCCGATATCGAGAAGTTCGGCTACTGCCCGCTCAGCTGGTGGCTCAGTCGAGGCCTCGCGCCGGAAGAAGGTCCGGAGCTCGCCGAGGGCGAAGCGAAGCACGAGGCCGCGTCCGCGGACCTGAAGGGGATTGAGGTCCACGAGGCGAAGGCCCGCGAAGCGGAGGCCGGCGTACTGTACTTCGCGATCGCGGCGTCGATCGTCGCGATCGTCGGGGTGAAGTTCCTCTCCTCGGAAAGTGTCCAGGTGGCGTACACGCTCGGGGCGATCGCGCTGATCTGGCTCCTCGCCGCCGTGTACTTCCTGTACCGCGCGGAGACCCTCGCGACGGAGGCGGAGAGGCTCCTCTCCGAACGGGTGATCTTGGGCTTCGCGATGGCGGCCGCCGTGATCGCCACGGCCGCGGTCTCCTTCAGCAGCGTCGTGAACCAGAGCCTCGCGCAAGGCTTCGTGGCGCTCGCCCTCCTGTGGCTGATCGGCGCCTCGTTCTTCCTGTACCGCTCGATCGGCGCGCTCCAGATCGCGCGGACGACCCGCGATCGCTATGCCGTTCAGGGCGACCTCGTCTACATCGACTCGAGCGCGGAGAAGCCGAAGCTGTTCGTCTCGAAGAAACACGGCCTTTCGGGGCGGCCGGACGCCGTCGTGATGGACGGGGAGCATCACATCCCGGTCGAGCTCAAGACCGGTCGCGTGCCGCGCGGACCCCTGTTCTCCCACATCCTGCAGGTCGCGGCGTATTGCTTCCTCCTCGAAGAGGAATACGGAAAGCCGCCGCCGTACGGCATCATCCGCTACGGCGAGACCTCGTTCGAGATCGAGTACAACGAGGACCAGAAGAAGCTCGTCCTCCAGAAGCTCGCGGAAATGCGAACGGCGATCACGAAGGGCGGGGCCCACCGGAACCACAATCGACCGGGCAAGTGCATCCACTGCTCCCGCCGGAGCGGATGCCCGGAGCGCCTCGCCTAGGGCTCCTTCTTGCGGTCGCCGAGGGACACGCCGAGGCGTGTTGCGATCTGCTCGATGCGATCGTTCAGCTCCCGAAGGTCCTGCCGCATCCGCAGCATCTCTTGCTCGAAGGGGGTGAAGCCTTTCCCGGACAGGATGCGGTGGGACACGAACATCCCGAGGAAGATCGCGCCGATGAATGCGAGCACCGAGATGACGACGAGGGCGTAGATCAACGTCAAGAACGAGGTGATGGCGGTCGCGGGCGTGATGAAGCCGGTCAGGATGAGGGTCTCGACCGCCACGAGGACCGCGACGATGCCGAGCCACAAGATCGTCCAACGGGAGATCCTCACCCGAGCGCCCCCCGCTGCGGGATGACCCACCGGAGGTCTTCTCCCGGTGGGTATCGCTTCATCTCGAGAGTCGGGTTGTCCTTCTCGTCCGGGAACGTGAAGACCATCACGGTCCGGCCGGAATCGAGCTCGGCGCGGACCGTCACGTTGTACTCAAAGTAGTTCTTGGCTTGATCGACCAGGTACGTGTGGATCGTGACGCTCGCGTTCGAAGGCACTTGCGTCGGCACGAGCATGTGAAGGCCGTAGGTCTCGTTCTCGGCGACGGTCGCGTTCGAGGAAGGATTGCTCCCCGTCACGAAGATGCGCACCTCCTCGTACCGGTAGGCCTGCACCGCGGCACTGAGATAGATGAGGAAATATGATTCGTTTCTCGGCATTCCGACGATGAGGAGCGGCAGCGACGCGAGCTCGGCGGGCGGCCGTCCGATGAGGCTCGGCGTCACGAAGATCAGGGTCGCGAGGACGAGGATCGAAAGGACCATGACGCCGCGGATCCACACGTCCCGGTCCACGGCGTGGCCATGGAGCGGGCCCGCATAAACGTTCGTCGGGCGGCTCGGAACTCACGCCTCATCCGGCCCGAAATTCAGGAGGGTCGTGACCCCAAAGAGGCACGCGCTCACGACCGCCGCCAAGAAGCTCGTACCGCCGCCCTCGAAGGTCCCGTAGACCATCACGCCGATCGCCGGAACCGCGAACGCCGCGGCACTGAACAGGCCGCTTGAAAGCCACAAGAATTTTCGAACGCGGTCCATGAGCGTGAGGACCGGGACCTCCGCCTCGTTCACCGGAGCGAGTTCGGTGTCCGATGGCCAGAGCCACCTCCAGAGCCGGCCTAGGAACGCAACTGCCGGACTCTCGCCGACGGCCTCTGCGCGAGCGACCGGGGTCGCCGTCCCCATCGTGCGCGCCGACGCGGGGCCGAAGGCAAGTAGGTGCCGCGCCCGTTATCGCGGCTGAATCTCACACTCGCGATTCGGATCGGGTCCGTCGGGATCCCATCGAACCTTTTCGCCCGTCAAGGATCCATTGCAGAACCGCATCGAGGCGTCCGGTGAAAATAAAAAGGGTGGCTCTGCGGCCACCCAGTTGGGGGGGAGGTAATCGTGACGGGATTCGCCCTCTCACCTCTCCGGCGGCATCCCTTCCCTTCTCACTCGTTCAGGTACTCCCGCTTGAACGACTCCGCTTCCGCGAGGGTCCGTTCCGCATCCTGCATCTTCTTGAGCTTCTCCGTGACCAATTCCACGCGCGCATAGACGAAGTCCCGGATCGCCGCGCGAACCGCCTCCGACCGACTCGGGAAATCGTCGACTTGGACGAGGAAATCGAGGGCCTTCAGATATCGCGCGGGCAACCGCAACGTGATTTTTTCCGTGTCCGCATCCCGCAAGCTCATCACCCCACCCGTGGGTCAACTCGACATTGTTTGACCGACGAGCGTCGGACGGAACATTCACGCGCTATATAATGGTTCCTGGCTTCGAATCATTCGAAGGAACGCTCTTTCGCCTGGAAACGATGACCACTGGTCCTGGGTCGGCTCGATTCCTCAAACGGGATCCGGACCTGACGACGAATCGTTTATCGCTTCGCGGTCCATCGTGCGCGTGTGATCCAGACCCGCGCGGGAGCGTTCCTGCTTCCGGGACCCGTCAAGATGCATCCTCGCGTCCTCCAGGCCATGGCGGCTCCCGCGATGAATCACCGCGGCCCGGAGTTCAAAGAGATCCTGTCCGAGGTCCACGACTTGACGCAGTACTTGTTCGGGACGCGTGGCGAGGTCGCGGTCCTCTCCGGTTCCGGCACGGCCGGTCTCGAGGCCGCGGTCTCCGGGCTCCTTCGGAAGCAAGACCGGGTGCTCAACCTCGTGAATGGCAAGTTCAGCGAGCGGTTCCATGAGCTGTGTCAGGTCTTCACGACGCCGACCGCGCTATCGTTCGAATGGGGAACCGCGGTCGAGCCGGAGAAGGTCGCGCGGGCTCTCGACTCGGGAGCGTTCAAGGCCGTCACCCTCTGCTGGAACGAGACGTCCACCGGTCTCACGAACCCGATCGCCGAGATCGCGAAGGTCGTGAAGGATCACGACGCCTTCCTGATCGTCGACGGAATCACGGCTGTGGGCGGGCTCGAGAACCGGATGGATGCGTGGGGCGTCGACGCACTCGTCATGGGGTCCCAGAAATGCCTCGCGGCGCCACCGGGATTGAGTGCGGTCGCCCTGTCGAACACCGCCTACGAATCGTTGCATTCCGACACTTCGTTCTACACGAACCTGAAGGCCCACGCGGATGCGCTTGCGAAGCAGGACACACCGTACACCCCGGCCGTCCCGCTCTTCCTCGCGTTCCGTGAGGCGTTGCGCATGCTGAAGGAGGAAGGCCTGGAGAATCGAATTGCCCGGACCCGCCAGCTCGCTGAAGCGGCAAGGGCCGGGGTCGACGCACTCGGGCTCCGACTCTACCCGGATCGCCGCTTCGCGTCCAACACGGTGACCGCGATCCGATATCCGGCGGGCGTCGACGACAACGCCTTCCGGAAGGAGCTTCGGGAAAAGCATGGAACCGTTGTCGCCGGGGGACAAGGGCCGTTGAAGGGCAAGATCTTCCGAATCGGTCACATGGGCATCTGCTCCTTCGACGATCTATCGGCGGGCTTCGGTGCCTTTGAGGCCGCGCTCGCTTCCGTAGGTTCTAAGGTTAGCCGGCGCGCGTCGGCCTAGGAAATCGTCAGGCGCTTGCGAGATCGCTCCCGGCCGGGAGGCACACTCCTCGGTTTCGCGCGAGATGATGCTTGCACCGATAGCGTTATCGTGCGGGGACCAACTCGGATACCGGCGAACCAAGCTACGACCACGATCCAGGCCATCGCACTCGTCCTGGCCCTATCATTCATCAGTCTCGGCGCTGAAGGCGCCCCGCACTATCGAACGAGCAATGCGGAAATGGACGCGACCGTGAACGCTCCCCGGGTGCCGCCGGAGATCATCCCTTCAGAGCGGGGGTTCACCGAAAACAGGGGGCAGATTTCGAATCCGGGAGTCCGCCTCTATCTTTATGCAGGTCGGACGCAAGTAGGATTCGGCGTCGGCGAGGTGTTGTTCAGAGCCCCCGAGAGTCCTTCGAGCGCAGGAGGTGTCCTCCTCCGCGCCACGTTCGCGAACGCGAATCGAGCCGAGCCGGTCGGGACCGCTCGGCTCCCGTATTCAACGAATTTTCTCCTTGGACCAAATCCCGCGCAATGGCGAACCAACGTCCCCAGTTATCGCCAGGTCATGTATCCTGGACTGTACCAGGGAATTGACCTCGTCTTCACCGCCACCGCGTCGGGCGCGAAATATGAATTCGTCGTCGCGCCCGGCGCCGACGTCGCGTCTATCGGGATGCAATTCCAGGGAATGAAAGAGCTTGGACTCAATCCGTCGGGGAACCTCGTGATCGACACATCGTCCGTGGACTTAGTTGACACCGCGCCCGTTGCATATCAGGCGGGCCGTGAGGTCGACTGCGGCTTCGTCATTCGCGGATCAGATACCGTCGGCTTCCGCTGCGTCGGAGTTGATTCCTCCCGTGAACTTCGAATCGATCCGCTCGTGTACGCGACGTACATCGGCAGCACCGGAGTGGACCGAGCCTCGGCCGTTGCGGCGGACTCGGCCGGAAACACCTATGTTGTCGGCGCCGCGGGGGAATCGGACTTCCCGACGACGCCGGGCGCCTTCAATCGAACGTTCAGCGGCGGCTGCGGGTTCCTTGCCTGCGCGGACGCCTTTGTCGCGAAGCTCAACGCAGCGGGGACCGGCCTCATCTATGCGACATTCCTCGGAGGCACGGCCTACGAAGTCGGATACGGTATTGCCGTCGACGGCCCGGGCAACGCCTATGTCACCGGAAACACCTCGTCGAGTGATTTCCCGGTGACCGTCGGTGCGCCCCAGCGCGCGAACGGCGGCGGAAGCCACGTTCCTCGGCTCTTCGTACGAGGGTGGCGCATCAATCGCCGTCGATCCGAGCGGTGACGCGTTCATCGCCGGCGCGACGGCGTACAGCTGGTATCCGACGACGATCGGCGCACTCCGGCGCACCTCACTATGGATGGAAGCGTTCGTGACCCGGATGAACGCCGCCGGATCTGCCCTCGTCTATTCGACCTTTCTCGGAGGAGACCGATACGACTACGCGAATGCAATCGCCTTGGATTCTGTCGGGAATGCGCTAGTGACCGGACATACGAACTCTTCCGACTTCCCCGTGACCCCCGGTGCTTGGAACACAACGGTTCCGGCCGGGGGAGACCACGTGTATGTGGCGAAGCTGAACGCGATGGGTTCCGCGCTGACCTACGGTACGTTCATTGGGGGGACCAAGTTCTCAGGGGGGAACGCGATTGCGGTCGATCCCGCCGGGGACACATTCGTGGTTGGCTTCACGTCCGATCTGGACTTCCCGACCACGCCGGGCTCAATCCAACCGGCCCACGCAGGTGACCCAGGATACACGGACGCTTTCATTAGCGAACTCAGTCCCTCCGGCAGCCAGCTCCTCGCGTCCACCTATCTCGGGGGCACAGGCGGGGATGTAGCCATGAGCGTCGCGTTGGATGTTGCCGGGAATGCGTACATTTCTGGCGAAACCAGTTCGATGGACTTCCCAGTGACCCAGGGTGCCTTCGACACGACCCCGAACTTCAACTATACGACTCAGAGGCTGGACGACGGTTTCGTCGCGAAGCTGAGCAACCTTGTCGGGGGGCTGACATACAGGATCACCGTCGACACGGGCCCTGCAGGCTTGGACGTAGAGATCAACGGAACGAGCCACGCAACACCGTACACCTTCTGGTGCCCCAACGGCACGAGCGTCTGGATGAACGCGACGTCCCCGCAGCTGAAAGGCTCGTACCAGTACTGGTTCTCCTCTTGGTCCGACGGGGGCGCCGAGGATCACCTGATTGCCTGCGTCCCGGGTTTGTCGTTGACTGCCTACTATACCACAACCCCTCAACCCGATTTTGTGCTCCTCGCGAGCCCATCCCGGTCCAGCAGCGCTCCCGGGGGAAGCGCAACGGTCGACTTGACGGTCCTAAGCCTCAACGGTTATTCGGGACCGATTGTAAACCTGTCCGTCTCGACTGTGCCCGCCGGGGTCACCGCCCACTTCGCGCCGAGTTTCGTGGCACCTTCGGGAACCGCGGGTCTGTCCCTCTCGATATCCCCGACCGTCACCCCCGGAGTCTATCCGATGGCCATCGAGGGGACGAACGGGACTGCCACCCGATCCGTTCCGTTCCAACTCGAGGTACTCGGACTCCAGGTCACGACCAACACGACGTCACTGTCGATCGAGGCCGGTAGCCTGGGCTCTGCAACACTCATGGTGACGCTCGAGGGCAACTACACGAACCCCGTCGTCCTCTCTGTGTCCGGTCTTCCCGCGGGCGTCGGCGTGAGCCTCTCGACGGGACAGTTCTTCACGACGGGCGCGACCACACTGACCTTCATCGTAGCAGAAAACGCTGCGACGGGGACCTACCCTGTGACCGTCTCGGCGGTCGGCGCCGTCATCAAACGGTCTCTCTCCTTCAGCCTGCAGATTCTCGGGGGTGGCATGCCCGTGGTGCCCACCGACGATTGGACCGCGCTGTTCGGTTGGTTCCTGGGGGCGATCGTGATCGCCGCTGCGGTCATTTACCTGATTGAGCGCCGAAAGAGGTAACGTCTCGGGAGGAGGCGACGCACGATGGCAGTCGAAGACGCAGTGGCGGCTGCGCTCTTGGTCACAATCTCGGGGACCCTCACGCTCCTCGCCGGTGCGGCGTTCCGTCGATACCGGAACCCTTCCTTTGTACTCCTGACGGCTGCGTTCCTCGTCGCACTCGTGGAGGGCATCGTCATCAGCCTTCTCGTCTTCGGTCTCCTCGCGGGCTCGAGTTTGCCGTTGATCTTCGTGGCGGGAGTCCAGGTCTTGGTCCTCGTCCTGATGTACGCGGCCACGTTCTCGCGGGAGTGAGGCGGTGGAGGCCGCCGGGACCGATGTCCGGGGCCGCATCGTAGCGGCGATATCCGCGAAGCCGGGCATCCACATGCGAGACCTCGGACGGACCGTTGGCATCTCGCTGAGCGGCCTCAGTCACCATCTTCGCGTGCTCGAAAAACAAGGAGTCATTCTCGGCGTATCAGACCGCCATTACCGTCGATACTTCCTCGCAAGTTTGGTCCTCCCAGACGAGGCGAGGCAGCTGAACGAGGACGATCGCACACTCTTGGCGGAATGCCGAAGGCCGTCCTCGATCGCCGTCATCCTCACCCTCGCCGCCGAGGGAGCTATGACTGTTGGCGAGCTGGGGAAGAGACTCGAGAAATCGAGGGGAACGGTAAGTTATCACCTGTCCCGCCTCCTCGATTCGAACATCGTCCTGGCCGCGCCTGGCGAGTCCGGTCAAACGTACGGGCTCTCGGATCCTGGGCGAGTCGTGGCAGTTCTCGTGACCTTCGCGCCGTCGTTAAGAGACCACACGGATCGGTTCGCACGTCTTTGGCTGGCCCTGCGGGGCTAACGATCGGTCTGGGGTCGGAACACGACGTCTTGCGTCGAAATGGGATGCGTCCGGACCGTCCGATTGCGGGCGGATTGTGTTTGAAGGTTCATGGTCGTCGCCTTCAACGCCAAGTGACGGGGACCTCGTCGGTCCGATACCGCTGGTCCACGAGGGTCTCGGCGAGCTTCATCCGAACGCCACCGCGGTGCATCTCCAGTCCCGTCCACGCGATCATCGCGCCGTTGTCGATGCACAAATCCCCCGGCGGCACGAACATCCGCGCCCCGCGGTCGGTGGCCATCCGTGCGACCATCTCCTGCAGCCGGCCGTTGCGAGCCACCCCGCCTCCAAGCAGGACCTCCTCGTTGTCCAGGTGGGCCATCGCCCGTTCGGTCACCTCGGTGAGCATGGCGAACGCGACCTCCTGGATCGAGAACGCGAGGTCCTCCATCGTCGCGCCCTGCTTCTGGAGGGCGAGGGCCGCGGTCAGCATCCCGCTGAACGCGACGTCCATTCCCTTCACGCTGTACGGCAGGGAGAGCAGCCTCTTCCCATCCCGCGCAAGCTTCTCGAGGATTGGCCCCCCGGGGAATGGGAGGCCGCACTCCCGGACGAACTTGTCGAGCATGTTGCCGACCCCGATGTCGAGCGTCTCCCCGAACACGCGATACCGCCCGCGGGCGAACGCGATGACCTGGGTGTTTCCTCCGCTCACGTATAGGAGGACGGGATCCTTCGCCTCGGTGACGCCGCGGCCGATCTCCAGATGCGCGACGCAGTGGTTGACTCCCAGAATCGGGATGTCGAGGGAAAGCGCGAGGGCTCTCGCCGCGGTC